>Ga0180437_10006090_pt1 | contig 16240 bp, 13 predicted proteins | sample SS_ome_4_FD_132410 | JGI IMG/M metagenome (GOLD analysis project Ga0180437, IMG submission 132410) | Hypersaline lake sediment archaeal communities from the Salton Sea, California, USA - SS_3_D_1 metaG | ecosystem: Environmental > Aquatic > Non-marine Saline and Alkaline > Hypersaline >...
CTAGTTCTCTGTGTTAGAAGCGAGAGCATTCACTACAGCTACGGCTTGAAAGCCGTCTGCTCCATATCCATCTGCACCGATGCTTTTGGCAAACTCCTCCGAGACGGGTGCCCCGCCGATTATAATCTTTACCTGTTCCCTGAGACCATTTTGCTCAAGCATTTGTATTACCTCTGCCATGCGGGCCATGGTGCTGGTGAGTAGGGCGGATAAACCTAAGAATTGTGGTTTTTCGTCTCTTACTGCATCTACAATGGCTTGAGTATTGACATTATTCCCCAGGTCTTTAACAGTATATCCTGCCCCTCGGAGCAAAATGGACACTATATTCTTACCGATATCATGAAGGTCGTTTTTTACCGTAGCCACAATTATTGTACCTTTAGTTTTAATATCGCTCGCAGCAAGCTGAGGTTGCAACATGTCCATGGCTGCGCTTACTGCTTCGGCCGAGGCTAGCATGTCAGGAATAAAGTATTCCCCTGCTTCAAATTTTTGCCCCACAATATTCATGCCACCAGAGAGACCCTTAGTGATTATATCCTTAACACTCAAGCCGGAGGTCAGAGCTCTCTCAACAAGCTCGGTAACACCGGGTTGACCTACCATCCCTTCATCCATGCCTTCATCATCTTTGGTTATTCTCCCTTGGATAACACTTTCTTGGATTAAACTGATTAAGTCCTCTGGCATTATCATCCTCCAGTTTTTAGTAATTTATTAAGCTGCTTGGCTTGCCGGACATCAGTATATTTTCCTCGACTTCATATCGAATCTTACCGTTTCTATCTGTATTTTTAAAATATGTGATGGGTTCAATCTACTATGTCACCTTTTCTGTGTGCCCGAAGATATGCTCGGCATGAAGAGTCTTTTCCTACAAGCATATCGGCTACTTTTATGAGACTCATCGCTTTGTTATCAAGCGGGTCAATAATTACTGCATCTAAGCCAGCATAAGCAGCCATTAGCAAGAAAGCGCGGTTCACTAACTTTCTCTTGGGTAAGCCGTATGAAATGTTGCTCAGTCCCATTACTACCCCGGCATCAGGATAGCGTGATTTGATTTGCTCTATGGTCTCTAAGGTTACCAATCCCTGACGTGTATCCACAGCGATAGGCAATACAAGCGGGTCAAATAATACTTGTTCTGTTTTTACACCCAAACTAGTCAGGTATGACATAATCCGCTCGCACGCAGTTAGACGCTCTTCGACCCGGGCAGGTATTCCGTCTGTTCCCATTGCCAGTGCTATTACCCAAGCCTGCCGCTCAGCTACTAATGGACCGATAGTTTCCAATCTCGCTGGCTCCGCAGTGATCGAATTAATTATCAATCTCTCACCACGATATTCCTTCAGGGCAGCCTCGATTACCTCTGGGGAATCACTATCGATAGACAGTGGTTGTTCAATGGTAGCCTGGATTATTCCCACCAGCCACTTGATATCTTCCGTCGCCTCCTGTAGTGACCCATGACCACTACCAGCGTTTACATCGATAAAATCAGCTCCGGCTAATGCTTGAGCTTTAGCCAGGTTTACGAGGAACTCCTTATCTCGTTTGGCAATAGCCTCAGCGACCGGGTCGTCTGATGCATTTATTTTTTCTCCGATTACAAGCATATTTCAGGCAATTATCCCTTTAATTTGTGATAGTACTTTCTGTCTTATTGGTGTAGCGAGGCTGTGCTTAGGTTTAGCCAGAAGCTCCTTGACAATCTCTGACGCTCTTTCCCATGTCTCCTTTCCACCCTTATCTAGCCATTCTTCCTGGCTATTCCTGTCGCTCAGAGATGGTTGATAGTGTTCACTGCGCATGAAATGCCTTGTATGTCTGGTAGCCACGAAATTACCGCCTGGACCTGCCTGCTTTATGAGGTCAAAGGCCAGAGTGTCATCATTCACTTTGATTCCCTCCACGGCTCTCATCACCATCCCCAGTATCTCGTTATCTATAATATATTTTTCATAGGACACGGTCATTGCGAATTCCATCAGGCCAGCGGCATCATGGATGAAGTTAGCCCCTGAAAGAGCACAGAGCAGATTGGTCAAAGCAGATTCGTAACCACTCTGAGCGTCGAGTGTTTTAGAATCGGTCATTCCACCTGTAGCATAGAAAGGAAGTTTATAAAACTGTGCCATCTGTGCGCCAGCCGCGTTGAGTAATCCCATCTCAATTGAACCTGCCAGGTAATTCAGGGTTCTTAGGTCAGTATTTGTGGCAACCGAACCGAAGAGGACTGGTGTTCCTGGATTTACAATCTGAGTAAGCATTACACCTAAAAGTGTATCGACGGTCTGCACTACCAGGGTTCCAGCGAGTGTAACCGGCGCAGTAGCACCACACAATGGTTCCGCCGGACAAGCCACAGGTATGCCATTTCTGGCAATAGTCACGAGCATGTCACCATACGTTTTGTCTATCCTTAATGGGCTTATGATGCATGCTATCATGGATATCAGGGGACGTTGGCGAAGATTTTCAGCAGAGCCGGCAACAATTTGTGCCGCCCGTATTACCTGTTCCGCACCACCGAGTGTATAAACACCTCCCATAATATGTTTGGTGGTATTGTCTAATCCGGCGAAAAACCGGTTCGCATCTACCTGTTCTAAAGGCAGTTCGTTGGGATACGTCGGTAGTAAAAAGAAGTGGATGTTATCTAACTTATCAACTAATCTGGCTATGCATTTCAGATCTTCCAGACTTGCTTGTCTTTTTTGGTTAGCAGCAGGGTCATAGATATAAAGTGCCGTACCACCTGTTCCAGCATACACTCGCCTTCCACCCAAAATAATATCGTTTGCTTCATCCTGTCCACAGAGTCTAATTTCGGATGGTGCTGCCTTAATAAGCTCCTCGACTTTGTCCTTATTCAATCGAACCAGGTGTTTTCCCCAATCCACTCGGGCTCCAGCTCCTTCGAAAAGCTTCAGTGCCATTTCAGACTGCACTTCAAAACCCACCTCCTCAATCACCTGCAATGCAGTCTGGTGTATCTTCAATATGGCATCATCAGTTAGAAGTTTTAAACTTCCTCCATCCAGTCCCTTACGTATCATGAATCTTGTCTTTATCTCCTTCCCGGGCAATCTTGTTTCTTGCAGGTCTTGCAGGGATTGTAGTTCTCCACATTGGCGTTTGAATGGCCAATACCTACAATGCCTGAAATCGACTTCTGTGGAATCATTAGACATTCTCCAGTTAATCGAACCCCTATTGTATTACTGGTTAGAGCATAGAAGAGCATCCGTTGCTGACCGATGTTCCAATCGCAATAGCCAGGACTGAAGCGTCGACTAATGACATGCCCCTCAGCTTTAACGATCTCTTTAATTCTGGCCTGAGCAAAGCCTGCTACTTTCTCTACGGCATCCGATCCTATCGCATCCAAAACTGTTGCCTGAAGTATTAACCCGTCTCTGGCTAGCTGAAATGATGTCTCTTCCAGGTATTTGCCTATTGTTACTAAGAATATTGCCACCTGGGTACAACGCTCTAACAACCTGGTGATAATGCGACTTTTAAAGATAATCGAACCTTCAATAAGGGAGATAGAGCCTCGTGCCCACTCCACATCCTTTATTACATACGAAAATAATGGATTAATAAGGGAATGAGCATGCTCTGCGTAGTCATCAATTATGGAAGAAATACGGACTGACATATTCTGATCATCCTCATACCCTATGTAGTGACATACTTGTTTTTTATCGATTTCGATATCGACATCAACCTTATCGTCGGTGATAAACATACTACTCTAACCTCCCTTCTATTCGATATGCTACGGATCAATGTCGTAGCCTATTGTAAGATGAAACCTGGGGGCATAACGCGCGTTTGACTGAGGGTTAATTCGGAGGAATTTAGTGGATATTAATTTTTGATAATTTGGGCAACCCAGAGGTCAGGACATGAATGAAGCTAACTTTGCGCTATAAACAAGATAAGTAAACTCTTATTTATACTAAAAAAGGTGAGCGGACAACCCCAGATCAAGCTCATCTTGCTTACCTCACAACATCTCACATCCTCCTTCTGAGATTTTTTCCCCTTTCTTAATCATAAACCGAGGAGATGATAGCATAAAGCTCACCTCTTTGTCCAATAGCAATAAGATATATCCTGATTATTGCCCTGTGGGAAACAGGTTAAAATGGACCATGGGAATTATGAATATATACTAAGGGAACAAATATTTTGGAAAAGAGGGTGTGCAAACATGTAGTTACCTAATAAATTAAAGAACCAAGTCTCGCAAATTGGACAACTATAAATCTGTGAATATCCGCCAATTTAAAATCAGACCACTTTCACCGCTGTTCCGTAGGCTACCATTTCGGCAGCTCCAGACATTACCATCGAAGTCACAAATCTTGTACCTACAATGGCATTAGCACCCATCTTCTCGGCCTGCTCGATCATCCTTTGCATTGCCTCTTCGCGAGCCTGTGCTAACATTACAGTGTAGTCCTTGACTTCACCGCCAACAATATTACGCAAGCCAGCCATAATATCATGACCCACATTCCTGGCCCTGATAGTACTGCCTCTAACCAAACCCAGGGTTTCTGTTATCCTTTTGCCCTCTATTTGTTCTGTGGTAACCACAATCATTTTTCTACCTCCTTGAATTTCTCCTTTTCGTCTTTAGAGACTCGATACCTCTCCCAACCTAGGGATGCCAGAAGAATAATAAGCCCTACAGCTATAGCAGCGATAGCAATCTTAACCGGCAGTGGTAATGATAAGAAAGCTAGCCTAAAGAACCAATAAAGACCCCAGCCAATCAAGATACCCAGACCGACTGCCAGTAAAATACCACCGATTTTCCTCATGTTACTCCCCTCTGAATTGGTTAGTGATTGGTAATCTCCTATCCCTACCAAAGTCCCTGGTGGTTATTTTGATACCAGGGGCAGCCTGTCGGCGCTTATATTCATTCCTGTCTACTAAGCGAATCACTCTTGTTACTGTGTCGCGGTCAAACCCCATGGCTATAATCTGGTCAATTGTCACGTCATCTTCCACATAAGCCTTTAAAATAGGATCTAACACTTCATAAGGCGGTAGGGTATCAGTATCCTTTTGGTTAGGTCTTAGTTCAGCTGACGGCGCTTTGCTTAAGACACCGGATGGTATCACTTCATTTTCAGCTTGGCGGTTCTTATAACTGGCTAATTCGAGGACTAGTGTCTTAGGAACATCCTTTAAGGGAATAAAACCTCCAGCCATATCTCCATAAAGGGTAGTATAACCCGTAGCCGTTTCGCTTTTATTACTGCAGGCGAGCACCAACCAGTCAAACTTGTTGGATAAAGCAAAAAGGAGATTACCCCTGATCCTTGCCTGAATGTTTTCCTCAGTCACATCAGGGTCGGTACCTTTAAATGGCTCCGCCAGCGTTTCCAAGTACGCAGCAAATGTCTTCTCAATGGGAATTACCTTTAACTCTATGCCTAGATTTCTTGCTAAAGCTTCAGCGTCTGATTTGCTGTTAGGTGATGAGTAGCGAGAGGGCATGGAAACCCCAATGACGTTTTCAGCACCAAGGGCATCGACTGCTATGGCTGCTACTAGACTTGAATCAACTCCACCCGATAAACCGATAACTACTTTCTCAAAGCCGTTCTTATGCACATAGTCTCTGGTACCCAGAACAAGGGCTTGGTAAATCTCAGCAAGTTCATCAAGTCTATCAATATGTCTTGGCGGTAAAGAAGGCTTGACCATCGCAGGATACTCGCTTGATATCTCTATTTTGGCAGCCTTTTCCAGCTTCTCCTTGACCCATGGTGTCTCTTTCCTTCGTCTAGGGTCACGCAATTGAGAGCGGAATACCGACTCCATATCCAAATCAGCTACTAGAAAGTCTTCCTCAAACTGTTTGCCACGGGCAACGATTTCTCCCTTTTCATTGATAATCAAACTGTTGCCATCAAATATAAGCTCATCCTGCCCACCAACCGAATTATTATGGACAACAATAGCTGCACTATCGGATGCTCTGGTAGCAAGCATTCTCTCTCTAAAGAGCCCCTTTCCAGCATGATATGGGGAAGCGCTTATATTAATGAGCACAACGGCTCCAGCATAAGTCTGGACAAGTGCCGGCCCAGCTTCATACCACATATCTTCACAGATAGTTACACCTATGCCGATGCCATAAATGATAAAAACGGGGCATTCCTGTCCTGTCCGAAAATATCTATTTTCATCGAATACGCCGTAGTTTGGAAGGTAAAATTTATGGTAAACACCTACTAGTTTTTTGTTATAGAGCAACGCGGCAGCATTGTATATATCGCCATCGCTATCAACGAAGCCGACTACTACCACTATATCTGAGCTGTATTCCATAATTTTGTTAAGGCTTTCCCTGTTTTGCTTAATGAATTGAGGTTTAAGCAGTAAATCTTCCGGGGGGTAGCCCGTTATAGCCAGTTCAGGAAAGGTGAGCAGGTCAACGCCCAGCGATTTCGCATGGTCAATGGACTCCACTATTTTCTTGGTATTGCCAGTGAGGTCGCCTACAGTGGAATTAATCTGAGCTATACCAACCCTGATGTTGTGCAATGTGCCTCCTTATAGCAATGAATAGTATAGCAAACATTAATGAGTATTTTCGTAATCTATAGAGGCTAATTCAGGATAGACGGCCCTTCTATTCAAATGCTCTTGGCCCACTCCACTGCGTTCAGAAAAATGCGGAAGCCATCCCCATAATCCCGCCGGGGCTCTCTTGTCCACCTTGGATGTTGCGTCCAATGGATGAATCGCTCCGGGTGTGGCATCAGAGCAAAAATACGACCAGTATCATCGCAGATGCCCGCTATATTGTTCGCTGAACCATTGGGATTGTAGGGATAGGCGGCTTGGATGGCTCCTGCCTCGTCAGCGTAGTGAAGTGCCACATTTAGCTGTTCTAGCGCCCTCGGCTCAATTACCACCTTGCCCTCTCCGTGGGCCACCGGGAGATACATACGGTCTATTCCCCTTGTGAAAATGCAGGTGCTTGTTTTATTGGTGCGAAGATAGATCCAGCGACATTCAAACCTGCCGGAATCGTTGCCAGCTATGGTTAGTGATTGTAAATTTTCACCCCTCGACTCAGGTAATATACCAGCTTTCACCAGGACCTGAAAACCATTGCAGATTCCCAGAATGAGCCTGCCGTCGTCGACAAACTTCTTAATTTCGTCCCCAAGTTTGATCCTCAGCTCATTGGCCAGTATTCTACCGGCTGAAATATCATCCCCATAAGTAAAACCGCCGGGGATAACCATTATCTGGTAATTGGAAAGAGACGTCTGGCTATTGATAAGCTCACCCACATGGACTAAATCTACATGTGCCCCGGCTCGTTCGAAGGCAAAAGCGGTTTCCACGTCGCAGTTTGTCCCCGGCGCTCGTAGGATCAGCGTCTTCACTTTGGTCGCCATGTCAAACCCTACCAACGAAGAGGTCTTTGCCAAGTTTCTTTGAGTTCAATAATATGAGCCGAAAGCACTATTTCTCCGTTAAGACCGTAAACCTCAAGTTTTTCTTTGTTTGTAACCTCACCGATGGCAGCAAAATCGATCCCAGCCATCATATCCTCAAACTGTTGCCTGCTTTCCGGGGATATCTCCACCAGAAACCTGGTATTAGACTCGGAAAATAGTATGTAATCGTCTCGATTAATGTTCTCACCCAACGGTACCTGCCCTAAATGGATTTCCATCCCCAAACCTCCAGCGAAGGCCATCTCAGCAGCAGCTACTCCAAGACCCCCTTCACTAAGATCATGGCAAGCCTTAACCAAGTCCTCCTCTATGACAGCGCTGAGGGTATCCATAAGCCTCTTTCCTTTCGTGGAGTCAACCTTGGGGACTCTGTTTCCCACATAACCATGAATGTCGTAATACTGTGAGCCACCAAGCTCATTTAATGTGGTCCCGATCATGTAGATCAGGTCGTCTTCTCGCTTACACTCCATTGTAACAGACCTCTCTACATTATCCATTACTGCCATTGCGGAGATGAGCAGGGTAGGTGGAATCGAGATGCTCTCTTTTTCGGTTTCAAACTCATTATAGAGACTATCCTTTCCAGAGATAAAAGGAGTTTCGTAGACGAGAGCAATATCGTAACAAGCTTGTGCCGCTCGTACAAGGCTCCCTAGCCTGTCCGGTTTATCTGGATTACCCCAACAGAAGTTATCCAGCAGCGCTACCTTTCGTAGACTGCCCCCCACAGCCACCACTTGTCGTAACGCCTCATCTATAGCAGAGGCTGCCATCCAGTAGGGGTCAATGTCTCCATACCTGGGATTGATGCCATTGGCAACGATAACGCCCATATCTGAATCGAGAAGCGGCCTAACGATTGCGGCATCACTGGGGCCATCGTTATTTACCCCGGTAAGAGGCTTCATAACGCTACCACCCTGCACCTCGTGATCGTACTGGCGTATTACCCATTCCTTACTGCAAACATTCCACGAGGCTAAAATACTCAACAGGTCTTCACACAGGTCAGTTGGTTGTGGAAAGTCCGGCTCCGTATGGTGTGGCGGCTCCCAAACAGCCTCATTTTCGCGTTGAGGCAGTCCTTTATGCAGAAATTGCATATCGAGATCACCAACTAGGTTACTGTCGAAAAAAAGCTCAAGCCGTTGAGTATCGGTAAACTCTCCAATGATGGTAGCTTCCACTCCCTCACTCTGAAAAAGAGAAAGTAACTGGTCGACTGCAGTTCGTGGTACAGCCAGCACCATTCGCTCTTGAGATTCGGATATCCATATCTCTGTGTAGGAGAGCCCCAAATACTTCAGAGGAACCCGCTCAAGATAAACACGCACACCTGTTTCTTCAGCCATTTCTCCCACCGCTGATGAAAGCCCACCTCCTCCACAATCGGTGATGCGCCTGTATAATTGCCGATCCCGTGCTTTGAGGAGAATATCTATCAACTTCTTTTCTGTAATCGGGTCACCAATCTGAACAGAGCTGGCTGAAATAGCCTCCGATTCCTTAGTAAGCTCTCCTGATGCGAAAGTAACGCCATGAATACCGTCACGTCCAGTCCTACCACCTACCAGAACTACCAAATCTCCAGCCTGTTGTTGACCTCTCTGGCTCATGCTCGCGGGCAATAAGCCCACTGTACCGCAGAAGACCAAGGGGTTGCCCAGATATCGATCATCAAAGAGTATAGCGCCGTTCAATGTTGGTACACCGAGTCGGTTCCCGTAGTCAGCCACACCGGCTCGGACACCTTTGAAAATACGGCGGGGATGCAAGACACCATGGGGGAGTTCATTATCGGGAAAATCAGGGGGAGCAAAGCAGAAAACATCCGTGTCTAGGATGGGCTTGGCTCCTAGTCCTGTCCCCAGGATATCACGGATTACACCCCCTATACCCGTCGCTGCTCCTCCGTAGGGCTCGACTGCCGAGGGATGGTTATGCGTTTCTACCTTGAAACAGACAGCATAACGGCCATCGAAATCTATTACACCAGCATTGTCTCGAAAAACCGAAAGACACCAAGGTTTTTTTAACTCCTCAGTGACCCTCATCACAGTGCTCTTAAGCAGGTTGTCGATAACAAGCTGGCCTAGCCTGATTTTGCTCTTGAAGGTTTTGTGAATGCAGTGTTCGGACCAGGTTTGTGCTAGAGTCTCAAGCTCTACATCGGTAGGATTGCGACCCAGCTTTGAGAAGTAATCCCTGATATGCTTCATCTCATCTAGATTCAACCAAAGTCTATCCTTGCTAACCTCCATTAGGCCGTCATCGTCCAGGTTAAGCAAATCTACAGTAGTTAATGCAAATTTGTAGGTTGTGCAGGGGAGGGTAACCGCTTCCCTCTTGGTGACTACGTGCTGGATCAAGCTATTGACCAGCAGCTTATCGCAGATAGATTGCAGGATCTCCTCCGAGAGGTCGCCCCATAAAGAATATTTGCGGGCCGTTTTCACTGATGTAACCGTGGTTATGCCGAGGTCGCGGATAGCCTTGCCTACACTTTCCTCTATAGGATCGGTCACGCCAGGATTGTAAGCTACCTCAATATTGTGGACATCCCCACCATTAATAGGAGATAAGGGACTCTCGCTCCAAGAAAAGTCTTCAACTAGAGGGTCAGCGAGTAGTTCCTGGCCGATTTTTCTTGCCTCCGCCTCATCCAGTTCTCCCTCCAGGAAATACAAATCGCTAACCCTAGCCCGTGTTATAGTCATGATGCCGATGTCGCGGATGTCCATCTCAAGCCTGTCTCCCCTGGGGTCAGGGAAACTTGCCCTTACTGAGACTTCGATTCGAAACAATAGACTTACCTTTCTACAATTTCCAGAAAACGAGTATACTTCAAGCCGCAGGCCTGCTAATTTGGAGGATTCCGTCCTCAGGGTTACTGGATAGTCTTCGGTTTACCATGCCTAGAAAATAGTTGTGGAATCTTAAGTCGTCGGTGAACTCCGGGTGGAAAGCACAGGCTAGCAACCGATTTTGCCTGGCGCTTACGATGGTGCCATTGGGAAGGCGGGATAGTATTTTTACGCCTGGTTCAACCTCCTCGATGACTGGAGCTCGAATGAAAACAGCATGGAATGGCTTCCTGCCCACAGCTGGTATCTCTAAGTCCACCTCAAAGCTATCAGGTTGGCTGCCAAATGCGTTGCGCCTGATCTTCATATCCATGAGTCCCAGAGTCTCCATTTCATAGTTCGAGATGCTTTTGGCAAGCAAAACCATCCCGGCACAGGTCCCCCATATAGCTGTACCATTTAGCACCATCTCCTTTATAGGGCGGATCAACCCGAAACTCTCCATGAGCCTTAGAATGGTAGTGCTTTCTCCACCGGGGATAATAAGCCCATCTAGTGCGTTAAGTTCGTGGGGTAGGCGAATTGGAGGGGCTTCTACACCTAATTGCCGCAGAATTTCAATATGTTCTATGAATGTTCCCTGTAGAGAGAGAACCCCTACCTTCATATCTTGTCGATTTCCTGAGAGCTTCATGATACACCAAACGCCGGAACTAGGCAAGCGCCTAATCGGTATACTGCAAAACAATAGGAATGGATTGCAGTTGACAGCCACGGCTTTATTCTGGTATTGTGGGAAACGATTTCTAGTTACCCAGACTACCTAAGTTTCGCTGTGAGCTTCGAAGCACAGGCCGTATAAAGAAAGACAATCGCAATCATGAAAATTCTTGGCACGGAGCAGGAAAGCTTGAGCATCTTAATGAAGTTGTGACTGGTAGCAACGCTTCAGCAGTTCTGGCTACTTCCATCCTCCACTTCGGTGAAATACCTATACCTGAAGCGAAGAGATATCTTAATGAAAGGGCGATACCTGTAAAAACCTAAGGCAGATAACAGGAGGGGAGTTTATGAGTACAGTTAGTAGCGAGCAAGCATTCGATAATGTAAGAAAGCTGATTAGTAACGTCTGTGACAGGATGAATATCGCTGAAGCATGCCGTTTAAGATTGATGGAATGTGAGCGGGAATTGATAGTCCACTTCCCGGTTAAAATGGATGAAGGAACGGTAAAGATTTTTACTGGTTGCAGGGTGGTGCACAATGATATTCGCGGGCCAGGCAAAGGAGGAATCCGCTACCACCCAGACGTTACCCTAGACGAAGTTAGAGCCTTAGCCGCTTTGATGACTTTGAAGACTGCGGTTGCTGATATTCCCTATGGTGGTGCCAAAGGAGCCGTGATCTGTGATCCAAAGGCTTTGTCCCAAAGTGAATTAGAGAGATTAACTCGGCGATATACTGCTGAAATCACTCTTTTAATAGGTCCTGAAACTGATATCCCGGCTCCCGATGTGGGTACTAATCCTCAAATCATGGCTTGGATTATGGATACCTTCAGTATGGGTAGAGGTTATTCCGTACCTGCTGTTACTACAGGCAAACCTTTGGAAGTTGGCGGGAGTATGGGCAGGTTCGAAGCTACGGGACGCAGCTGTATGATAAGTACACTACTATCGGCCCAGCATTTGGGTATAAATGCTGTGGAAGCAACAGTTGTCGTTCAAGGCTTCGGAAATGTGGGGGTGGCGGCAGCTAAGCTTCTCGCCAGAGAGGGTTTTCGGATAATAGCAATGAGCGATTCTAAGGGCGGCGTTTACAATACAAAGGGTCTAGATCTCGAAGGTTTGATGAATCAAAAAAAGGAGACAGGTTCAATAATCGGCTTTAAGAATGCCGAAACTATAACTAATGCTGAGCTCTTGGAACTGCGATGTGATATCTTAATACCAGCAGCTATCGAACATCAGCTAGTCAAAGCTAATGCAAGTTCGGTAAAAGCCAAAGTAGTTATAGAAGGTGCTAACGGTCCAACCACGCCTGAGGCAGACAGGATTCTTGGGGACAATGGCATATTTATTGTTCCTGACGTATTAGCTAACACGGGTGGAGTGATAGTATCATACCTTGAATGGGTGCAGGGCCTGCAATTCTTATTCTGGGATGAAGTGGAAGTAAATAATCACTTACAGAAGATTCTAACTAAAGCCTTTGCTGAGGTGCTACAGACTAGCCAGCAAGAGAAAGTGGATATGAGGACAGCGGCTTATATGATTGCACTGCGCCGACTGGCATGCGCTATGGCTTTCAGAGGGATATTCCCATAGTCTATGTAAGAATTAGCAACTGAACAAAAGGGATACCCGTTAAGAAATAGTAAGTAAAGGAGCGCTCAAAGAATGAATCTGCAACAACCAAATGCCAATGAAGCCACTAGAACCGCCAATCGTTCCAGAAGTGTGGTACCTATGAGTGGTATCTGTTCCCGTTGCCTTGACGGTTGCACCGGCAACTGCGAGGTTTTCAGGGCAACTTTTCGTGGTAGGGAGCTAATATATCCCGGACCCTACGGTGAAGTTACTGCCGGAGGTGACAAGGATTATCCGGTTGATTACTCGCATCTGAATATCCAGGGATATGCTTTAGGAGCCGAAGGATTACCACCTGGAGTAATCGGTGACCCTGATACAGCTACTTTCCCAATAGTAAATACTGAGACTGAATACGGCTGGGACATTAAAGTCCGCATGAAGGTCCCCATTTTTACTGGAGCTTTAGGTTCCACAGAGATAGCCCGCAAGAATTGGGAGCATTTCGCTATTGGCGCTGCTATCAGTGGGATTACATTGGTCTGTGGTGAGAACGTTTGTGGCATCGACCCTCAGCTTGAGCTAGATTCAAATGGCAAGGTTGCTTCATCGCCAGATATGGATCGTCGAATCGAGGTCTACCGGCGTTATCACCAAGGATATGGTGAAATCCTGGTTCAGATGAATGTAGAGGATACCAGATTGGGTGTCGCTGAATATGTTAGCAAAAAACATGGCTTGAACACAATTGAACTCAAATGGGGACAGGGTGCCAAATGTATTGGTGGTGAAATCAAGGTCAGCAGTCTAGAACGAGCACTGGAGCTTCAAAAACGTGGCTATATTATCACTCCTGATCCTTCAAATCCATTAGCCCAGGCAGCATTTAAGGATGGTTCTCTAAAGGAGTTTGAACGCCACAGCCGCCTCGGCTTTATTGATGAAGAAGGTTTTTATACTGAGGTTAAACGGCTCAGAGACATGGGCTTCAAACGTATTACTTTGAAAACCGGTGCATATGGGTTGCGAGAACTAGCTATGGCTATCAAGTGGGGAGCGAATGCCAAGATTGATTTGCTTACACTTGATGGCGCTGGCGGTGGTACTGGTATGAGCCCGTGGCGAATGATGGAAGAATGGGGCATGCCAAGTCTCTACCTGCACGCTGCTGCTTACGATTTTTGCCAGAAGCTGGCAGATAAAGGTGAACAAGTACCCGATATCGCCTTTGCCGGTGGATTCAGTAGTGAAGATGGCATATTCAAGGCTCTGGCACTTGGCGCACCCTTCACAAAAGCAGTCTGCATGGGACGGGCTCTAATGATACCGGGAATGGTAGGTAAAAATATTAAGCAGTGGCTTGAGGATGGGAAGTTACCCAACACAGTTGGTCAATTCGGTTCAACCCCCGAAGAGATTTTCGTCTGTTACGAAGATGTCAAGGGTATAGTAGGTGCTGGTGAAGTGAAGAATATCCCGCTAGGTGCTGTGGGAATATACAGTTTTAGCGAAAAGATTAGAATAGGCTTACAGCAACTAATGGCTGGGGCAAGATGTTTCAGCTTACCAGCTATTACCAGGCGTCAACTGATGTCCTTAACCGAAGAATGCACCAAAGTTACCGGTATACCATATCTGATGGATGCCTATAGGGAAGAGGCAGAGAAAATTCTGGGATAAAAGAGAGAATATAGCTGCAGCCCGTATTGGCCAGGTAGTCCAGGATACATATTTTTACACATCATATTGCGCTAATCCAAAGACTCTACGTCAGTCCTTCAGTAGCTTACTTTCACCCCTTACTTTCCGATGAGTCACAGGTGTCATAATGAGCTTTCTATATAGATAATTTGCTTAATGAGATATAATATTGTATCCGCTTAAAGACTGGAGGCAGCTCTAAGTGTTTGCGATACATATAGAGAATTTAGTCAAGATATATGACAATCGACGTGTGCTTGACGGAGTTAATCTTGATGTACCAGAAGGCGAGTTCTATGCCTTAATGGGGCCAAATGGTTCCGGGAAAACAACCCTCGCTTCAATAATTGCTGCGGTGAAAACGCAGGATAGCGGTATTGTTGAAATCTATGGAAAAAAGCCGGCACAAGCTAAGGAATTTATAGGCTATGTGCCCCAGGAGAATTTCTCCTCGCCCAAGCTCTCCGGAAGAGAAAACCTCGTGTATTTCGCTAATCTCCTGGGATACTCCGGGAGCAAGACAAATCAGCTAGTGACTGAGGTGCTAAAAAACGTTGGGCTTTCTGAAGAAGCGGATAAAAGAGTCGCCAAGTACTCAGGTGGGATGAGAAAAAAATTAGAGGTTGCCACGGCAATTTTCCCTGGTATAAAGGTCCTTATTCTGGATGAGCCAACGACGGGACTCGACCCCGCTGCTAGAAGGTCCTTTTTCGGTATGGTTCAGGATATTATGGGCAGGAAAACCAGTATCATTCTGATTACTCATATCGGGAGCGATGCTGAGTTAGCCTCAAAAGTGGGTCTTATAGACAGCGGCAAAATGATAGCTGAAGGCACTCCTGATGAACTCAAGAGGCAACATGCTGTCGAGGATGTGATAACTGTGGAGACGGCTGTGAAGACCGATAGTGTACTCTCGGTTTTAAAGGGTTATAGCATCAATGGAAAGGTAGCAGAATCGGAGGCTGGCTACAAGATTTACTCAGGCAATGGTGATAGAGTACTGGCGGATATGGTAAGGAGCCTTGACCAAGCCGGACACAAAGTGATGCGTATCGAAATGGCGCGACCCACCCTCGAAGACGTCTTTTTCAGACTTACTGAAAGACACTTACAGGAGGCAACAGGATAATTGAGGCAGATATCTGCAGCCTATGCCAAGGCAGTCAAGGAGCTACTCAGGGAGAAGGCGGCACTGTTTTGGACCATAGCGTGGCCAATAATCTGGGTACTCATTGGAAGTTTTTCATTTACAGGTAGTGCCCCTCAACAAGTGGTTCCCTATATTAAAGGCTCTATTGCCATTTCAATGATGGTTTTTGCTCTGATGATAGCCGGCATGTCCAACCTGCCCGCCAGTATTGCCGGTGATAGAGCGAACGGTTTGCTTTCCAAACTCATATCAATGCCCATAAAACCTTACAAGGATTTCCTTGGTAGAATCTCTGCTGTTATTACACTTTCTTTACTGGCAGCAGCTCTGGTTATTGTAATCGGTATCATAGTCGGTGCACGTTTCACAGGAGCTGGAGTCGAGATTCCACAGGCGATTGGCTTCGTCTTTCTGGTGATCTGTGCATCTGCCGGAGTGGGGCTTATTACCGGCACATTGATTAAGAACCTTCAGGGCGCAATTATGACAGGGGTCGGCATTGCAGTAATAACATCCGCCATATCAGGCCTATTTTTCCCATACGAGGGCCTGCCGGGGCCGCTTCAGACGTTTGCTCGGGTCTATCCCATTTCCTCAGCACAGGCATCTATCGTACACTTACTGGCCGGACCGGATATGGTTGCATATAACCCTTTAACTTCCGGCCAAATGACTCTCACCATAGTTCTTTCCTTCGCACTTCTCCTTATCGGCACAGTCTTATACTCAAGACTAGGTTGGAAGCTCGAGTAATTA
>Ga0180437_10006091_pt1 | contig 16238 bp, 14 predicted proteins | sample SS_ome_4_FD_132410 | JGI IMG/M metagenome (GOLD analysis project Ga0180437, IMG submission 132410) | Hypersaline lake sediment archaeal communities from the Salton Sea, California, USA - SS_3_D_1 metaG | ecosystem: Environmental > Aquatic > Non-marine Saline and Alkaline > Hypersaline >...
ACGCGATTCATGATGTGATTGCTCTTGTCGCCTGGGCCGGAGCCACGGAGATTGGCCTTACGGGCTTTCGCTTTGTCCGGCTCGATACCGTGGACGAGGGAACGTGGGTGGAGATACTGGCCGTCCACGCCGTGTTTCTCTACCGGGACATCGAATACAAAGGCGCGTTCAGATCGAGTGACGAACGGCTCAATCGAATTTGGCAGACAGGCGCCTACACGGTGCATCTCAATATGCAGGACCATATCTGGGACGGTATTAAGCGAGACCGACTAGTTTGGATGGGCGACCTTCATCCGGAGATAATGGTCATTAGCTCAGTCTTCGGCGACCACGAGATTGTGCCCCAGAGCCTCGATTTAGTGCGCAATCAGACCCCGCTGCCTCAGTTCATGAATGGACACTTCTCATACTCGCTTTGGTGGATCTTGATTCAACGCGACTGGTACCTCTATCAGGGCAACACCGATTATCTCATGCAACAGCGTGCATATCTCTTGAGTCTGCTCGCTCTGCTTCGCGGTTATAACGCCAATAATCTTCCGGGTGGTTTCCTGGACTGGCCGACCTCGTCTTACCCGGACTCGGTCCAGTCGGGACTTCATGCTCAGATGGTGCTGGCCTTCCGGGCCGGCGCGCAGCTATGCCAGGCGCTCGGCGAAAGGAAAATGAGATCGGCGTGTGACGCCGCCGCGGCCACGTGGATGGAAGCGCGGCTACCCCATCACGGTATCAAGGCCACGGCGGCCCTTATGGCTTTGGCCGGAATGCTGCCCGCGGAAAAGGCGAATCACGAGGTGCTGGCCCTTGCCTCCCTGCGCGGAATATCCACGTTCTACGGCTACTACGTGCTGCAGGCGCGAGCGCTAGCCCGCGACTATCACGGGTGCCTCGATGTAATCCGGCGCTTTTGGGGCGCCATGCTCGACTTGGGGGCCACGACGTTTTGGGAAGACTTCAGTCTTGAATGGACTCCCAATGCTGCGAGAATTGATGAACTGGTTCCTCCCGGGAAACTAGATATTCACGCGGGTTTTGGCGACTACTGCTATAAAGGTTTACGACATAGCCTCTGTCACGGGTGGGCCAGCGGCCCCACCGCTTGGTTGAGCGAGCACGTGCTTGGTTTCGTCCCGCTTGCTCCGGGCTGCCGAGAGCTCCTTGTAAGTCCCCACCTTGGCGACCTCGAATGGGCCGAGGGCGCGTTCCCCACGCCATATGGCACTGTCCATATATCGCACACCCGTCAGGCAAATGGTACAATAGCCACGAAGGTCGAAGCGCCTCCCCCAATCAAAGTCCTCGTCGGCGAAGGCCCATCGCACAAGACTATTCCAGCGCGATGGTTCCGCAATTCGCTGCTGGAAGAACAGGGATGATCGCGCGAAAATCATTGACGCGGCGATACAAAACTCGAACGCGGACGTCCGCACAGCCGGAAACAGGAAAAAGTGACTAAGCGAGAACGCGTCGAACGGACCACGACTTTCCAGGAGACCGACCGTGCACCCCTCTACGACATTCTGTGCAGCGATGAGGAAACGCATCTTGAAACCGACAACGTTTAAACGGCGGTTACAATTGTCGAGGCCCACGCTCGTGCCTTCTCCATCGAATACGCGCTACCCCAAAAACGATAGAGATAGTGCGGTCAAAGGACTTCAGCACAGGTTGCTGCGGATCGACCTCTCGTCCGATAGGCACTCTTACGAGGAGTTACCTGACGAGGTACTTCGCTGCAGTCTCGGTGGGAAAGGACTGGGCGTTCACCTTCTCATGGAGGAGAACCCGGCCGGGATCGACCCGTTTTCCCCTGACAGCGCCTTCCTAATAGCCGCGAGACCCATAACCGGCACCAAGCTGTGGAGCCAGTCGCGCTTTGTGCTCTTCGCCAAGAGCGCTGCCACGGGCGGCTATGGCGAGTCGTATTGCGGCGACACGCTAGCGCCCAAAATCAAAGGTTACGGCGTGGATGCCATCGCGATCACCGGCGCGTGCAAGAACCTTTCGTTCCTGACGATCAATGAAAGCGGCATCACTCTTCATGATGCGGCGAATCTCGAGGGCCGGGACACGTTCCGTTCGGAGGATTACATCTTAAGCCATGCTCCGGATAACGCCGGAGCCATGGTCATCGGGCCCGCCGGAGAGAACCTGGTGCGGTTCGCCTGCATCAAGTCAGACCGGTGGCGCAGCCTGGGGCGAGGAGGCATGGGGGCTGTGATGCGCGCGAAGAACCTGAAAGGAATCGCCTTCTCCGGCAGCAGGCCCTGCGCCATAGCCGATGAGCGCTGCTCAAAGACGTCACAAAAACCATCGCCCAAAAAGGACGGGAAGCGCCGGTCACGAGGGTATATCGCATATTGGGCACGCCTATGCAGGTGGCCCTGGTAAACAGCGCGAAATGCTTCCCCACGAGGTATTGGCAAAGCGGCTACTTCTCCAAATGGGAGAACTTGTCTGCCGAGTATATGCAAAAGAATTTCGAAACGAAGCCTGCCGGCTGCCCGAACTGTTTCCTTAGATGCGCCAAGAAATCTAGGGTAAGGCACAGCCGGCACGCGGGACTGGTCTTGGAGGGACCCGAGTTCGAGACGATCTACGCTATTGGCGGCCTCAACGAGGTCGATAGCCTGGAAGAAGTGGCCTGGCTCAACGTAGCCTGTGACCGTCTCGGGCTGGACACCATGAGCGCCGGGAACATATCCGCGTTTGCCGTCGAGGCCCATAAGGCCGGCAAGACCGACTTCGAGATCGATTACAACCAGGCGGACAGGATGGCCGAGCCGTTCGAACCAATCGCCCACAACGAGGGCGTTGGCGCAGTATTCGCCAAGGGCATCAAATCGGCCGCCCGGGAATTGGGTATGGAGGACGCCGCCATACACGTCAAGGGGATCGAGCCCGCCGGCTTCGATCCCAGAGTACTCAAGGGTATGGGGATGTCCTACGCGACCTCGACGCGCGGGGCCTGTCACTTGCGCGGGACTTTCTACAAAGCCGAGGTGTCCGGAGAAATTGAGCCGGGCCAAGTAGCCGGCAAGGCCGAGTTGATGATCGATTACGAAGACCCGGCGGCCATCTTCGATAGCTTGATCCTTTGCCGGTTCTTCCGCGGCCTGATTCTCTGGGACGAGTTGCTCGAGATTGTCGGAGCGACCACCGGAATGAAGCTGACCAAGACCGAACTTGCAGACATCGCAAACGATATGACGAACCTTTCAAGACAATACAACGCTCGCGAAGGACTCGACAGTTCCGCAGACACGCTTCCCAAGCCCTTCTTGACAAGGCCGACACAGGAAGGCGCAACACTCACACAAGACGAACTGGCCACGATGATAACGGAATACAACGAAATCAGAGCAAGAAAGAATCCAACCTGCTGAGAATACTGTATCGTCTGCAGCTTACGATACTCAAGGAAACGAGGAGCCATATGGGAAAGCTCGACTTCAGCCGACAAGAGCACATGGTCTTGTATCTTGCGACGCGGCACGTCGTAAGATACAGGATGGCGCCGCCGCAAACCCTCTACTTCGCAAATGCTTAAGGAGACATGGGATAGAAGCGCACACCACACCAGGCTACAGCGCCACTGTTCGCCTGGAAATCAACAATACCCCCGGCAGCCTGGCAAAGGTCTTGACTTTGATCGGGCAGGTGGGCGGCCAGATGGACGCCATCGACCTGGTTGACGCTTCGGGCAGCCACACGGTCCGGGACCTCACGTTTCTGGCGAGAAACGAGAAGCACTTATCCCAAATCCTGGACGCCTTGAAAGCCATGGAGAGTGTCAAGGTGTGCAGATGGTGGGATAGGGTATTCCGCAGCCATCACGGCGGGAAGATTGCGGTGGTTAACAAGATGGACGTCAAGACACGCGATGCGCTTTCGATTGCCTACACGCCGGGCGTGGCGCGAGTCTGCATGGCGATTCACGAAAAACCATCCCGCGTGCATAACCTCACGATTAAGAATAACACAGTGGCCATCGTTACCGACGGCTCGGCGGTCCTGGGATTGGGTGACATTGGACCTCAAGCGGCTATGCCGGTGATGGAAGGCAAGGCAATGCTTTTCAAGGAATTCGCCGACATCGATGCCTGGCCCATTTGTCTAGCGACAAATGACGTGGATGAAATCGTGCGAACCGTCGAGCTGATTGCGCCCGGCTTCGGCGGAATCAATCTCGAAGATATCGCTGCGCCACGGTGTTTCGAGATCGAGCGGCGTCTGAAAGAGAGCCTCGACATTCCGGTGTTTCACGACGACCAGCACGGGACGTCGGTCGTCGTCATGGCCGCGTTGATCAACAGCTTAAGGGTTGTCGGCAAGGAACCCGGAGACATCCGGATGGTGATCTCCGGCGCCGGTGCGGGCAGTTTGGCCTGTGCCAAAATGATGTTCGATTACGGCGTGACTGATATTGTTGCTATCGACCGAAACGGCGCAATTCACGCCGGACGGAAAAGGCACATGAATGCTGCAAAGGAATGGTTCGCCAAAAACACAAACAGAGAAAGGCTCGAAGGCGATATTGTCAAGCTTTCAAAGGGGCGCAACGCCTTTCTTGGACTGTCCGGCCCCGGGTTGTTTCCCGTCGAGGCCCTAAAGGCCATGGATGAAGATCCCATCGTCTTTGCGTTAGCGAATCCTACTCCCGAGATTCTACCAGAGGAAGCGACGCCCTACGCGCGCATTGTTGCCACCGGACGCTCCGACTATCCCAACCAAATCAACAATGTGCTGGCCTTTCCCGGCATATTGAAAGGCGCGCTCGAAGCGGGCGCCACAGAAATAAACGAAGCGATGAAGCTCGCAGCGGCGAAAGCCATCGCTGCGGTGAGCACAGAGGATGGACTATCCGAGGAGCACATCATCCCCAGCGTTTTCAACAGACGCGTCGCGCCGGCAGTCAGGCGTGCTGTGGCACGAGCCGCTGCGCACTCAGGAGTGGCACGTCAACATTGAATTCGCGCTTCACCTCATCGCCAATATCTCGACCAGGTCCGCTCCCTCAGCAGAAGGACTGCGAGAAATGCGGTCTAGCAGTCTGTCGGACTTTGAGCGTGCGAATGCTGCGATAGATAACTATTGAGATTGTGGATTGATTCAGGTATGTTGTCCCCATGAGTACACGCTATGTATCCGTCGACCGCAAGCGGCATCTGCATTGGTGGCAAAGGAAACTCCAGATCAAGCTCGTGGACGATCTGAGGGGCAGCCTTCCCCGCGTTGAGAAGGCGCTTCGCGTGCTCGAGAAGGAGGGCAAGACCAAGAAGACACTGGCCAACTACGCGGAGTCCCTTTGTGCCTTTTGCGACTGGTGCGTCGAACGGGAATATCTGGCCGAGGATCCGCTCAAACGCCTCCGGCGTTTCAACACGACCCCGAACAGCCGTCGGCGCGCCCTGACGGCGGGGGAAATCCGGAGGCTCATGGCGGCAGCTCCCCCGGACCGCAAGCTGGTCTACGGGGTGGCGTGTGCCACGGGCCTGCGCGCCAAAGAACTCGCTTCACTCACCATCGGCCATGTGGACTTCAGACGCGGCGGCTTGGTTTTGGAAGCCGCGTGGACGAAAGACCGGAAGCCCGGCTTCCAGCCTCTTCCCAGCGCCTTGCTGGCTTTCTTGAAGGAAACGTGCCGGGGCATGCCCAAGGACGTCCCCCCTGCTCCATGTCCCGTCCCATCCCGCCCGGTCGTTGGACCTGGATCTGGAAACGGCCGGGATCCCGAAGTGGACCGAGGAGGGTAAGGTGGATTTCCATTCGCTCCGGAACGCCTTCACCACGCTCGTGATCGACTCGGGCGCCAACGTGAAGGAGGCCCAGAGCCTGCTGCGCCATTCCACGCCCGAGTTGACGATGAACGTTTACGCGCGCGCTCGGCCGGAGCGCCTGGTGGAACTCGCGGATCGGGTGGGGGAACGCCTCGGATACGGATCCAAATGTGCAATAGATGTGCAACGGCCCAAAGGGGGGTCGGGGGCCCAACAATGTAATCCCTTTTGATATAAAGGGTTACGGACGGAAAACAATGGTGGAGGCGGCGGGAATCGAACCTAAATCGTTGCCTGTACTGGACTTGCTGTATGCGGGACTCATGGGGCCGAAAGCCGGTCAGGGAGTGTCACAACCCGGACAGGGCCAAAATCTTACATCTGGCGGAAGTGTCGAGTTGGGGACAGAAGCCCAGGGCGAACCTGTCACATCCCGGACAGATCAGGAACATAAAATAAGCATAAAGCAGGAGGCGAGTGACCGGCGGGCCCCGGACGGCCCCGACCCTCAGCTGCAGGAGGTGGTTGCTGCTTGGCCCCTTCTACCTTCTGCTCTCCGAGGGACCATCGCCGCAGTGGTTCGGGCCGTCAACGCGTCCGGCCAAGTGCGCGATCCCTCGGAGCGCCACCAAGGTGACCAGAAAGCTCCCTAGGTTCTCTGAATGGTCCGCACGCTTGATGCCCGCCGCAAGCGAACCTCGCCACATCGGATGACTTGCTAAGTACGCCGAATTATGATATAGTTCTTACACTACTAACGTGAGGAACAAGTTGTGAGAGAAAGCCTCTCGGGACAGCAACTGGACCAGATTTTCAGGCTGCTTGGCGGTAGGCTGACTAGAAATGAAGCGCCATCTGTTGGGATCGTAGTCTGCGGTGGGGCTGCCCTGATCGTGACCGGCCTGTCGTCGCGGACCACAACGGACGTGGATATCGTCGCTTTGATGGACGATTCCCGACACCTGGTGGCCCCTGTTCCATTGCCAGAATGGCTGCTTCAGGCCGCCGAAGAGGTCTCGGAAACGATGGAACTGCCTGAAGACTGGCTCAACAATGGCCCTAGCCGGGACGAAGGTGGTCTGTTCCAGATGGGTCTTCCGGATGGTTTTCAAGAGAGGCTTCATGCCCGGGAGTACGGCGACCGACTAGCGGTGTACTTTGTTGATAGGATTGACCAGATTCATTTCAAACTCTACGCGGCGGTTGATCGCGGTGGCTATCATATCAGCGACCTCGAGTCGCTGCGTCCAACAGACGAGGAGCTATCGCAAGCTGCGCGTTGGACACTCACTCACGATGTGTCACCCGGATTCCGTTCGTTGCTCAAACGTCTGCTCGAGGCCCTTGGACATGAAGACGTCGCTTCAGCAATTTAGAGACGACTACTTGGAGATACTTCTGGGCTTCCTGTGGCGGGAATGGACCGCCCTGGGCGTTGCCGGCCAAGAACGAGGTGGGCTCGGGCATGTCATTGATCCCGAGGCGCTGCTCCTATTCACGTGCTCCCTCGGCCGCTATGACCAACGCCTCTTTGACGAGGTATTGGATTGGCTGACTAAGAATGGGCGATTCTTGAACGTCCAGCGCATGAAGAACATCCTCGGCAAAGAAGACTTTGGCGGCGGAGAAGTCTTGAGCGCGGTTGCCGATTGGCTTTCAGAGCAGAGCGACCCCATGAAATGGCGGCTGCTCGCCAGGATCGGGGGCCAGACAAGCGAATCGCAATCTCTGTTCTACCTCCCCGACGGGCGTCCGCTGCCGCAAACGTCAGATTCGGATGCGGTCTTTCTCAAGCACAAACTCACGCGAAGCCCGATTACACTTCGGGGATACGCTCAGGCATTCGCGTCAGATGCGACGCCCTGTCTATCTTTGAGGATGCGGGCACTCTTTGGCCTGAATGCGCGGTGTGACGTTTTGACTTATCTTGCCCTAAACGAGACTGGCCATCCGCGCCAGGTAGCGCGCGAACTCTACTATTCGCAGAAGGCCATCCACGACGTCATGACGGATATGGCGTGCTCCGGTGTAGTCCTTTCCTCCCGGGGCGCCCGCGAGCGTACGTTTCGCATCGCCCCCGATGCCCTACCATTTCTGACGGGCAAGACTGAAATATCGGGTTGGATCAACTGGCCGATTCTACTATCCTCAGCGGAAGCTGTTTGGCGCTTGACCGAAGAATTGTGCTCTGCCGACCTCGACTCCCTCGTGCAATCCTCGGAGGTCACACTCGTGATGAAACCCTTGCTGGAGCGCCTCGCCCGAGCTCGCTGGGCGCAGGCGATTCCAAACCGCAGACCTAGAGAGGCGCTAGCACAACTGGAGGCATTTGCACGCGCCTTCGAAGCTATTGCGGCCTAGAGTATTCCGTCAAAACGCGCCGTAATCTGAACCGACCTGAAAGACATGAACACAAGAAGACCTGACGGACAGAGTGAAGGACAGGAGCAGGACGATGTTCGACGCAGCTTGGCCGAGGCATTGGCCGAAATCACGCGGCTACGGGCGGAGAACGCGCGTCTGAAAAGCGTCCTCGAAGCCTTCTCGCTTCGTAGCGCATCAGATCTGGTGCGCAGTTCAAGCCCGTGCCGGGTGCCTGCTACTGAAGAAACCGTCAGGCCCGCCGTCACCATTGGCGGATTGGGGGAGGCAGAACAATCTTCCCCGTCTGACGGCGCCGTGCTCTCGCCGGACAGAAAGGTTGGGCTCTTCCGTTCCCTGTTTCGCGGTCGCGAGGATGTCTATGCCGTGCGCTGGCAAAGCAGGAATGGCAAGTCTGGCTACTCCCCAGCATGTGCGCACGAGTGGGATCCCCTCTTGTGCAAGAAGCCCTGTTCGAAATGCTCAAACTCGAAGTACATCCCCATGAGTGACGAGGCGATTCGAGGACATCTTGTCGGGAAGAAGGTCCTCGGCGTGTATCCGCTCCTGACAGAGGAAACCTGCTGGTTTCTCGCTGCTGACTTCGACAAGGAAGGCTGGAAAGAGGACTCGACATACTTTCTTGAAACGTGCCGGTCGATGAATGTCCCTGCGCATCTCGAACGGTCCCGTTCGGGAAAAGGTGGGCACGTGTGGATCTTCTTCGAAGAACCCGTGCCCGCCGGACTCGCCAGGAAGTTAGGTTGTGCACTACTCACGCTGACAATGGAGAAGCGACATCAGATTGGCTTTGACTCGTACGACCGCTTCTTTCCCAGCCAGGACACGATGCCCAAGGGAGGTTTCGGCAACCTTATCGCTCTGCCACTTCAGCACGGCCCCCGCAAGAGAGGAAACAGCGTCTTCCTGGATGACTCACTCGAACCGGTCCAAGACCAATGGGCGTATCTTGAGAACGTCGCGCGTATGTCAACCAGCACCGTGGAAGAACTCGTTGAAGACGCTTCACGCAGAGGCTCCGTAGTCGGTGTACGGATGCCGCTGACTGACGACCATGCAGACGAAGATCCATGGACGCTTCCGCCATCGCGGAAACGTGCTGACAAACCGATCCAAGGCGTGCTTCCGGCGAAGGTCGTAGTCGTCCGAAGCAACCAGTTGTATCTCGACACGGATGGCCTTTCATCGGCCTTGATGAACCGGCTGATTCGCTTGGCTGCATTTCAGAACCCGGAGTTCTACGCAGCCCAAGCCATGCGGTTGTCCACTTTCGGCAAACCCCGAATCATCAGTTGTGCCGAGGAGTTTCCACGTCACTTGGCCTTGCCCAGAGGATGCATGGATGACCTGCGCGCCTTTCTTGAGGCACATGGAATCGTCACGGAGGTGCAGGATCAGCGCCTTGAAGGGCGGCCAATACAAGTCCACTTCCAGGGAGAGCTTAGCGCCGAGCAAGAGAGACTGGCTGAGAAGCTTGCGGAAAACGAAGACGGGGTGCTTGCCGCGCCTACAGGTTTCGGAAAGACTGTGCTTGGCGCGTGGATAATCGGGCAACGCAAGACGAACACCCTCGTACTCGTCCACCGAACGGCGCTGATGGAGCAATGGCGCCAACAACTCGCGACGTTTCTTTCCCTCGAGTCAAAGGCGATAGGCGTGATTGGAGGCGGGCCGAGAAGAGTCACTGGCAACATCGATATTGGGATGATGCAGAGTCTTCAGATGAAAGGAGAGGTGCAAGACCTCGTTGCGGACTACGGCCAGGTCATCGTCGACGAGTGCCATCACGTATCCGCATTCACATTCGAGCGCATTATGCGCGAGGTCAAGGCGAAATATGTACTCGGCCTCACGGCTACCCCCATCCGGAAAGATGGCCACCATCCAATCATATTCATGCAATGTGGCCCTATTCGGGCGCGAATGCACGCAAGGCGAGCCACGGCAGAACGTCCATTCGCACACAATGTAGTTCTGCGCCCAACAACCTTCTATCTGGAGTCAGGCGTAGAGGACTTACCTGTGCAGAAGATCTACGGCGCGCTCGCGGCGGACATGGACCGGAATGCTCAGATTGTCCATGACGTCACAGCCGCCATGGCTGACGGTCGCTGCCCTCTCATCCTCACCGAACGAGTCCAGCACCTGACAATCCTCGCGGATGCTCTGAGCCAAGAGGTCGAACATGTCGTCGTGTTGCGCGGTGGAATGGGTAAGAAGCAGAGAACAATCGCGATGGCGGAGCTTGACGCCATTCCTGATGATGAACCGCGCGTCATCCTCGCAACCGGTCGCTACATCGGCGAGGGATTCGATGATGCCCGTCTGGACACGCTGTTCCTGGCAATGCCCATTTCTTGGAAAGGAACGCTGCAGCAATATGTAGGGCGTTTGCACCGGCTTCACCATGACAAGACCGAAGTCCGCGTCTATGACTATGTCGATCAGCGTATCCCCATGCTAGTGAGAATGCTCGACAGGCGTCTTCGCGGATACCGTGCACTCGGTTACTCCATCGACAATGGCCAAATGACCATTCCTGAAGCGCACCCTTCGTCCATTTGATCCTTCTGATACGCCGTTGCACCGATTGGAAAGCGCCCTTCTCCCTACCCGTCTCGGTCAGACCTCCCTGAGCTGATACCTCTGCGCTGACTTAGAATGGCCTTTGAAGACTCCGGTGCGGCCTTGGAGAGCGTTGCTGACAATCACAGCGAAGAGGAGACCTCGGGACATGGACATTACAGACGACGCCGCAACAGCGTATTTCGATTGCCCTTACAAAGCCTATTTGACAATGTGTGGTGAAGAGGGTTATGAGAGCGATTACCAGTTGATGGTCAAGGAATCTCGGGGCGAGTTCGCAGCGCGTGCAACAGATAAGTTGATACGCGAATTCGGCACCATCGGGTCTCAGTCCGGCGTCAACATCCCGCCATATGATCTGCATGAAGGGCCGTCGGTCTTGATCGGACCGACGGTGAAACACGGCCCTTTCAAGTTCCGCTTGGACGCCTTGATGAGGGAGCCAATCCGCAATGTAGCCAGCGGTAGTGGCTATGTTCCCGTCCTCTTCACCCATGAGAGCGTTGTCAGAAAGAACCATAGGCTATTCCTTGCCTTCGCTGGTGCTGTACTTGGTGAGATCCAAAACGCTCGACCTGTGATCGGGCTCATCATGTACGGGGACACCTGTAGGAGGACTAGGGTCAACATTGCCTCGAAATACGACCGCGAGGTCAGCAAAGCTTTACTAGATATCCGGGAAATGGCAACAGAGGAACTGAAGCCCCAAGCCACTCTCTCACGAGCCTGTTCCCTCTGCCTCTTTCAGGATCGTTGCGTTGCAGAAGTGACAGCCAGGGACGATCTGAGCCTACTACGTGGGATTAGCGGCAAGGAAATCGAGGGCTTCCACAGAAAGGGAATCTTTACTGTGAATCAGTTGTCCTACACGTTCCGCCCGCGAAGGAAGCGACGCAGGGCGGCGAAATCCGATTCGCGGCACCAATACCCTCTCCAAGCAATGGCAATCCGTGATCAGAAGGTCTACGTTCTTCAGAAGCCTAACCTGCCCAATCCGGCTACCAGAGTCTATGTTGATCTTGAGGGCGGTTCCAATGCGCGGCATGTCTACCTTGTAGGCGCCCTCGTTGTCCAGAGCGGCGAGAGTAGAATGCATTCATTCTGGGCGGACAATGACGCTGAGGAAGTGACAGCCTTTGAGCAGCTTGTCAATCTCCTCCAAAGCTTGGACGCCCCATGCGTTCTCCACTACGGAAGCTATGAGAGTTGCTTCTTTGGGAGGATGATGAAAGGAGCCTGCGCGCCGACGACTTGTGAGCCACTCGACCACTCGGTGAATGTCCTGTCCGCCATCTACGGCAGTGTGTACTTCCCTGTCTACTCGAATGGTCTCAAAGAGATCGGAGCATTCCTTGGCTGCTCGTGGTCGGGACCGAGACCGTCAGGGCTCCAGAGCTTGGCATGGCGAAAGAACTGGGAGCAGACGAGCAATGCATCCATCAAGCAAAAGTTGATCCTTTACAATCAGGATGACTGCACGGGAGTACTTCGGATTACCGATCCGGTTTCCGAAGCTCTACTCAATGAAGGGAATCGGCGCGCGATACTACAAGAGCACTTACAACAAAATCTTAAGTCAGGTCATCAATGGGGACCTCATTCACGGCGACGAGACGTCCGTCAGACTGCAACGTGATGCTGGCTACGTATGGGTCTTCACGAATATGGAGGCGGCAGTGTTCATGTTTCGACCCACCAGAAATGCCGACTTCCTCCAGCCTCTTCTGCGCGACTTCCAGGGAATACTCGTGACAGACTTCTTTGCGGGCTATGACTCACTGCCTTGCGGCCAACAGAAGTGCATTGTCCTGTCCATCTGGTCAGAGACTTCAACAATGCGCTGCTTAGGAACCCGTTTGACAACGAGCTTAGAGCCTTGGCACAAGCCTTTGGCGCGTTAATGCGAGGCATTGTTGAGACCATAGACCAGCGCGGACTCAAGCGGAAGTACATGAACAAGCATGTTGGGCAGGTGAACTGGTTCTACGCTGAATTCGCAAGCGCTCCATTAGTATCAGAGGCGGCGGAAGGGTTTCGGAACAGACTTGTTAGGTACAGACAGAAGCTCTTCGCATTCTTGGAACATGATGGCGTCCCTTGGAACAACAACAATGCAGAGCATGCCGTGAAGTACTTCGCAAGGTATCGCCGACGTTTCAATGGCCAGGTAACTGAAAACGGCCTCGGAGATTACCTCATTCTATTGAGTTTGTACGTAACGTGCGAACTCCGGGGAATTCGGTTCCTAGACTTCCTTCTCTCCGCGCAACGGGATATCGACACGTATGCGGATTCGCTTCTTCGAGAATAGGCTAGCCTCTTCCGGAGACCGATTTCGCGATCGGTTTCCGTTTTGCATATAGCTGAGGAATCGGGGAGACGGTCGGTCGAAGATTTCCGCACGAAGCATAAAATACGCAGAATCGCAGGGGGCTGGCAGGCCCGCACGGAGCATCAACAGAGCATAGAATGAGCATAATGCCGCAAGGCCACCTTCCGGGCCATTCGCGTAAGAACCTACAATAAAACGGGTTACGTGAGCGCAGGGCCTTCCGAGGCGGCGGGTATAGAGCAGCAAGACACCTTCGTCATAAGTGGCTGAGAATAAAGGATTTATGGTGGAGGCGGCGGGAATCGAACCCGCGTCCGGAAGTGCTTCGGCGTAAGCGTCTACGTGCGTAGCCTTTCTTTTTGCGATTCGCCGCCTGGAAACGCCTCGGGCCGGCTTTCCCAGGTCGCTAGGTGCAGTCACTACTCTCCGCAGGAGGCTGCGCCGCCCTCGAGCGTCGAGGCCCGCTGTCGTCGCCTTATCCCTCTAGCAGGCGGTCAAGGGTAAGACGGCTGCCTGGTTTATCAGGCAGCAAGTGCCAATGGTTCGTTGGCAATTGTGTGTTTCCCGGTTTTTAGCGAGGCCACCGGGGTCCTCGGCACGCAGCTTACGCTTCTTCCACCCCCGTCGAAACCTTGTCGCCCCCACGTTCGGCAGGCGCCGTTCAAGCAGACGGTGATGCGCGCGGTTTGCGCTTCTATTGTTACACCCTTATTATGCCACATCGCCTACGGTACGCGCCACTTCCTGTCGAGGCGCGCCGATCGGCTACGTCTTGCCTTAAGCCACATCGCTCACTGCCGCGCGGCGCATCGCGGCAATGTCGTAACGCGGAATTCGCCTTCGGCGAACTGAAGCTTCACTCTCAATACGCACGGGTATTCATGGTCCAGCTTCGACCTTTCCGCATCCAATTATCTTATCATGCTCCATCCACGTTGCGGCGAGCGATGCGGGCTAGCGCAGCTTTCGTTCTCGGTTTGCCGGTTGTTCTGCGCTGGGGCATGCTCGGCTCAGGACGCAATCATGGCATTGCGGACCTCGGGGATGACAGACTTGCCGGCCGTGGGCGATCAGGTTCATGTGTAACGAATAGCATTTGCCCGGCGGGATAAGCGAGGGTACGAACGCATGGGCTCGATCCACGCTCATGCTTTTGGGGATGATGTCCAACCGGCGCAGCACCCGGTAGACGTGGGTGTCGATAGGAAACACGTCGCGGCCGAGCGCGAACAGCAGCACGCACCGCGCCGTCTTGAGGCCGACGCCGGGAAAATCGAGCAGCCGTTTCTCAGCTTCCTCATCCGTCAGTCTCTTGAGGCCGTTGAGATTCGGTTCGCCTTCTGCGGCGATGGCGCGGAGGATGGTCTGAATGCGCCGGCTTTTTGTCCGGGTTAGTCCGCCGGGTTTGAGTGCCGCCTCGAGTTCCTTGAGCGGCGCGGCCATGACATCGCGCCAGGTCGGAAACGTTTCTCGCATGCAGTCATAGGCGCGGCGACTGTTCTGATCGTTGGTGTTCTGCGACAGGATCGTCCCGACGAGGACATCCAGCGGATCACGCAAGCGCTCAGGAGACTTTTTCGCGCCGTAGCGTTGCTCCAGCAGCCGGTTTATGGCGGCGAGTCTTGACCTCATTCCGCAGCGCTGCGCAGCATGTTTTCGATGGCGGCTTGGACGTCGACGGCGTTGATCAGGCTGTTGGCGTCGAAATCGGCTGTCTCGTCGTAGTCGGCTATCCCGTGGGCCATGCGGATGACGGCGGCCACGTCGACCTCGGCCAGGACGCCGTCGCCGTCCATGTCGCCGAGCCGATGGAGCGGGGTGTCGCGATACAGGTAGGGATTCGAGCCGGCCGCGTCTTCGTCAATGTTGACAAACCCGTCGTTGTCGATATCCAAGTCGACGGCGTCAATGAAGCCGTCGCCGTCGGTGTCCCGCGGTTCGTCGCCATCGGGCACGCCGTTGCCGTTGCGATCCGCGTCGACATCGTCGGTTTCGCCGTCGCCGTCATCGTCGTCGTCGTAATAACTGGGTATGCCGTCGCCGTCGGGATCCTGGACCTGGAACGCATCAAGCCAACCGTCGCCCAATGCGTCCGGATCGGCGGCATTTTCGGTGCCGTCGTTATCGGCGTCCGGGTCGACATCATTCGTGACACCGTCGCCGTCAGCATCCGTCGCCTCGTACACGGCCGAGCCCGCCAGGGCAACGCCCGCCAGCGAGAACGTCCCAAGTTCCGTAACGCCGGCAGATAACGTCGGGAACAACAGTGTTGGCGCGTCTTCGGCGTCGAACTCGGCGGTCGCGAGGACCGCCTCGCTATCGAACGCGCCTGGCTCGGTTACGGCAAGCACGTAGATCCCCGGCGGCGCTTCACACGCGAAGACGCCCGTGGCTTCGTCGATGGCTGTGCGGTACACGCGGCCGCGCGCGTCGGACAATACGGCGATTTTGCCGTAGAGCGCTTCGGGCACAACGCCCCGCACCGTAACAAGCGTCGCGGGCTCGGGGGTCGGCGTGCGTTGAGCCCAAGCGTAGGGGTCGGCCCATATACTCCGGACGCCTGTGGCGGATGCGGGGTCCAGCGTATTGCCCATAAAGACGGGTCCGGGGGCGCCGGACCGTGTCGATTCGGTGGGCAGATCATCGGCGCCTTCGGGCAGTTCGTCCTGTCCCCACAGCCCGGCGAACCGCAACCAAGGCGGGGCGTCGGCCTCGAACAATCGCGCCAACGGCTTCAAGCCGAGCGGCTGGACACTGGCGTAGTCCGTATCGATGGCGTACATGTCGCCGTCCACGGGGATGAGCCACGGCCCGAGACCATCGTGGACTTCGAGCCCGGTGGCGTATCGGGTTGCGCCGGGTTCGAGGTACAGGGAATGGCCGCCTTCGCCGGGATACAGGACGGGGTGCGTGCCCGCCGTGCGCTCGATGTCGTTCCAGTCCATGGTGACGCCGCCGGGTTCGCCGAGATCGCGGGCGAGCAGCAGTTGCTGCGACGCCGTAACGGCGTAAGGCTCGAGGTTCTCGTCGAACAGGATTTGGAGCGTTTCCCAGTCGCCCTCGTGCACGTGGCCGCCAAACGTGGTCGCGCCCCACTCGTCGGCGAAGAAATGGACATAGTATTGCAGCGCCACGTGGTCCGGATCGCCGCCGGC
>Ga0180437_10006094_pt1 | contig 16233 bp, 10 predicted proteins | sample SS_ome_4_FD_132410 | JGI IMG/M metagenome (GOLD analysis project Ga0180437, IMG submission 132410) | Hypersaline lake sediment archaeal communities from the Salton Sea, California, USA - SS_3_D_1 metaG | ecosystem: Environmental > Aquatic > Non-marine Saline and Alkaline > Hypersaline >...
AAGTGCGGCAGGAGAACGCCCGCTGGATCGCCCCCACCGATGACGAGCGGCTGACGCTGGTCACCTGTTGGCCCTACACCAACAACACCCACCGGGTCGTCGTCGTGGCCAAACCGGGTTAGCTTAGGTGAATGATGAACCCTCGTATTCTGGCTATGGATACGGCCACGCGGATGGCCAGCATCGCCCTCTATGATGGGGGACGGGTGCACAGTGAAGAGACGTGGTACTCGAAGCGCAACCACACTGTGGAATTGATGCCCAGCTTGGTGCGCCTGTTGGACCGACAGGGGGTCTCGCCCCGGGAACTGACGGGAGTGGCGGTGGCTCTGGGACCGGGCTCTTTCACTGGACTGCGCATTGGGTTGAGCGTGGCCAAGGGCCTGGCCCTGGCTCTAAAGGTGCCGCTGGTGGGCGTCCCGACCCTGGATGCCCTGGCCTACGCCCAGGCCAGCCAGGATTTGCCCCTCTACGCTGTGTTGCAGGCCGGGCGGGGACGGATTTGCACCGCCCTCTACCAGAGGGAAAGGGAGCGGTGGCGACGCGCGACGGATTACCGCATCACTACCTTGACCGACTTGTGCGAGCAGGTCGAAGGGCCTACCCTCTTCTGCGGTGAGATGGAGGCGGAGGGTGTTCAGTACTTGCGGGAGAACCTTGGCCGGTGGGCTGTGGTGGCTTCGCCAGCCTCCTGCCTGCGCCGGGCCGGGTATCTGGCCGAGTTGGGTTGGCAACGCCTGAAACGAGGCGAGGCCGACGATCCTGCCACCCTCTCGCCCATTTATTTGCACCATCCTAAAACCGGGCATGGTTCACAGGCCAAGTGAAAATTGTCAGGCTTGCGGTGGATTTGTAATCCACCGCATCATTGTGGAATCATGCCCTGTCCCGCCGGATTCCAAATTTTCATCCTGAGCGAAGCGAAGGACCAGCGGGAGCAAAGGACAACATGAACCTGGACGGCTTGCCCTACCTCATCGAACCGATGCAGTTGCGCGACGTGGCCGAGGTGATGGAGATCGAGGGGCTCTCTTTCCCCTCGCCCTGGTCGGCTCGGGCCTACCGCTACGAGTTGCAGCAAAACAATCTGTCCCATTACCTTGTCGCCCGCCCGCAGAGACCACTGGAAAAGAAAGAGCCTGGCTTTTGGGCCGGGCTTCAACGTGCCATCGGGGTGGCAGTACCCCCGGAGGCTAGCATCCTCGGCTATGGCGGCTTCTGGCTCATGGCGGGCGAGGCGCACATCAGCACCATTGCCGTGCGCCCGGAGTGGCGGCGGCGGGGCATCGGCGAGTTGCTGTTGGTGGCCATGCTGGAGCTGGCCGTCGAGTTGGGCGGTGATCTGGCCACCCTGGAGGTGCGGGTCTCCAACGTCGCGGCCCAGAGCCTCTACCAAAAGTACGGTTTCGCCAAAGTGGGCCTGCGTCCTCACTACTACAGCGACCGGGGCGAGGACGCCCTGGTCATGACCACTAAGCATCTGACCAGTGCCGCCTTTCAGAGTGGGTTCCAACGCCTGAAAGCGGAACTGAGGCAGAAGCTGATGGAGAGGTTCACCCCCCAGCCTCAAAAGGTGCCCGGTTCCCCTTCCCCTTCTACTATTCCCTGATACTTCCCCCAACGACGCGACTTCCCCATGCGCTCTAGGACACCTCGGCGGAAATCTCCCTTCAGTTGAGTGTTAGGCGAGAGCGCCGGCCGAGTAGGAGCGAAGCGACGTATCGAGGCCAAGCGGCTTGTGGAAGGTGCTCCTGCTGGCGGAAAACGCTTGGTTTCGATACGCTTCTCCACTTCGTTTCGAAGCTACTCAACCGGCGCTTACTCTGCAACCGGTGAAGGATTTACGCCACAGGGTATTAGCGTTCCGGGAGGTCAATCACCAGGCGGTCGCCCTCTTGTCTGATCTCTGTCCCCATGGCCCTCGAAAGCTCACCTAACCGATCGTGTATTTCATCGAAAACGGCCCCGGTGGCCCTGTTCACCTGCATGTAGGAGATCAGGAGAGGGATGAGCTCGATGCGCTCCATCCCCTCGGAGGTCGCATAGACCAGGAACAGCAGTTGCTGGTCGTTCTTGTGCGCCTGGTCAACGTAGTAGTCATCTATCAAGTCTCCCGTATCGTAGAAGATGGGTTTCCCTTTATAGATCTCGATGCCCTGGAAGACGTGGGCGCTGTGCCCGTGAAAGATGTCGGCCCCGGCATCCACCACCGCGTGGGCAAAGTCCTTGAACTCTTGTGTGGGGACGTGTCTCATGTTCGGCCCCCAGTGGATGGAGAAGACCACCAGGTCCGCACCCGCTGCCCGGACCGCCTCGATGCTCTCCCGGACGCGGCGGAAATATCGGTCGTCAAGGGTGATGGGGATGATATTCGTCCCCGCCGTTGATTCCGTAGCCGCGTATTCCCGAAAGTGGTCGGCAAAGGCCACCACGCCGATCTGGATGCCCCTGGCCTCCAACAGCGCGTACTGGGACGCTTCTTCGGCATTGCTTCCGGCCCCGGCGTGGGCGATCCCATGTTCGTCCAGATGCCGTATGGTCTCCAGCAGGGCCGGAGCCTGGAAGTCCAGGGCGTGGTTGTTGGAGAGGGTCACATAGTCTATGCCAGCCAAGGTCAGCACCTCGACGGCTTCGGGGTCCGCGCGGAAGTAGAAGACCCGGGGCGGGGTGAAGGGCTCCCCGCTTTCGGCGATGACACATTCCAGGTTGACCAGGGACAGATCGGCCTCTCGAACCAAGGGCAGCACATCGCCCCAGGGATAGCGGGGCCCTTTGACGCGGATGGTCTCGTTCACCAGGCGGCCCAGCATCACATCCCCGGCCAGAGCCAGGGTGATGCTCTCACCGGGGATCCCGCGCGGTGTATGACTGGGTAGGGGGGAGGTGGGTGTCTCCTCTGGCGTAGGAATAGTAGGCTGGGCGCAACTGCCGAGGAGAAGAAGTACCAGCATTAAGAGAGGGGCCATTCCTTTGGGCATGATGGGATCTCCTCTGTCCATTTTCCGCACAGGGTCGGTCATGGCCAGCATACCACGTTTGGCGCTGTGAGGCAAGTAGTGGCCTCAGTGGAGGGTGCGCTGCACGACAAACGGCCACGGAGCGCATCCGTGGCCGTTCGGTTTTGCTTTGCCAGAATCAATCCCTACCAACTCATACGAAAAGAGGGCATACAGCCGTTCAGCTGCGACCCCCTCAATTGCCACTCTTCATAATGATAGGCAGATAGATCTCCCGAGAGGCGAGTTTATGGAAGGAACCTCTCTCCATTCCTAATTTCCTGATCACTGCTTATCCAGGCCCTGCCAACTATGATAATAGAGTCTGTGCAGGTGCACGTTGCAGTAGCCGTACGAGTTGAAGTGACTGGGCAGCTTGACTCTCAAGGCTGGGAGGTGGCTTTGTTGGCCTGATGAGTCCGTCGAGTCCCACTACCTCTAGTAACAATCTGCCTCCCGACTTTTGCGGGCTAACGTTTGTGAATCCTTTCTCCCAAAACTCGATAAGCCTTTATGGGCTTGGATTTCCCTTTGACTTGTATAGGCCCTAGGGACTCAGTTTTGAACCAACCGCGAACCTGTTGATAGGTATGATCGCTGATGACGATGGTACCAGGTTCTGCCCGAGTTTCCATGCGCTTAGCCAGGTTTACAGCGTCTCCCAGTGCTGTATACTCTGCGCGTTGCTCTCCGCCAATCTCCCCCAATACTACGACACCGGTATCAAGCCCAACCCGAGCCGAAAAGTCAATTCCTTTACTCTTCTTGAGCTCATGAGCATATACGGCTACCTTAGCCTGGATTTCAAGGGCGGCGCGTATTGCACGAATGGCGTCGTCTGACTGCTCGGCAGGGACACCAAATAAAGCCATGACACTATCCCCGCCAAAGTTCGCTACTCTTCCCCCATGGCGATCCACCACATCTACAAACATTTGCAACGCAGGTTTCATAATGGCCAAGATATCCTCAGGTATACGCTGTTCGGTCATAGGCGTAAAACCGGCTACATCAACGAAGAGCACAGTCGCCATCCGCCGCTCTCCTTCCATGATAGTTGCAGCCCAGGTTGTGTCAATCTGCCGCCTGGCGAAACGAGCGAAGGCTTGTGAGATGGACACATATCTACCGTCGCATTGGCGGATCAGGCATTTCCGTTCAAGCTCCTCCACGGCTGAAGCTGAGATTTCAATCTGCCCAGCCTCAAGAAGGCGAGCCAATACACTTCGCTCCTTCTCGTTCAATCTATTTGTGAAATATTCAAAATGACACCGTAAATCTGCCTGTACGTATTTCTCTAATTCCCTACGCGCTTGCTCACCAAAAGAAGGATACTCGCGCGATAACTCGAAAGCGTGAAAGCAAGCGATCTGGAGGAAAAAGGGATGAGGGCCGACCAAATTGAGGATGAAATCCTCTGTGCTCCTAGAAAATTCCACGCCTGCCGCCTGGGACGGCTTGCGTATCATTTGACGGGCATCATCTTCACTGAATAGACCCAAATGGATGGGCACAAAGATATTGAAAAAAGGTGAACTGAGCAGTCCTTCTTCAACGATGAGAGACAACAGTGGAACCCGGGAAGCTGTGACATACGCAATGTCATGAACGATCAGACTTCTCAGGAAAGAAAAAAAGTCAGCGTCCAAGTTTTGGTTCTTGCCCAGATATTCGAATTCATCAACGAGATAGATCAATTGCTGTCCAGGTTTGACCAACTTACGGACCGCCTGCTCAAATGAACGATAATCCAAAACTTGAGAAATCCCCGCCCTCTCCTTGTCAATCTGAGCTACAGTCTCCTGGAGGATGATTTGAAGAATGTCTATTTTGGACAGCCCCCCCAATGCTTCACCATCAATGTAGACAAAGAACGATTGCTCTGGGGCGAAGCCGTGCTCGCCCCTTACTCTCGAATCGGACAGGTGGAATAGGAGAGACGTTTTACCGATGCGACGCGGTCCAATCACCGAGACGCTTTGCCCATTCTTGACCATCTGAAATGCTCTACCTGTCTCTCGAGCACGGTCATAGAAATATCTCGCTTCTTTGATAGGGCCGCGGTGGTAATAGGGGTTCTCTCCAATCACTTCGACCTCCATAAAGGGCGAAACCCGGAAATGTAGAGCGTAGGGGCGACCAGACGATGCTGACAGAGGAGATATCGTTAGTGAGGCTAAATAGGGGGAGGTGTACGGAACTGCCTGGACTAATCCTCCACCTGAAGTTTGAACATGTATCCTACTCCCCGTTTGTTAACGATACAGTCTGCTTCGTCTCCTAGTGCCTGACGGAGCCCTCTGATGGCCGATTTCAACCGTTCATCGCCTAAGTATTCGTACTTCCGTTGTTCTTCTGGCGATGTCGAAATCACTTCCCGGTCTAGCTCCTCGTTGCTCACTACCTGGCCTTGACGTCCCATCAAGTAGCTCAGGAGAGCGAACTGCCTTGTGCTCAGGGACAGGGGTTCCTCACGTAGCAGTACACGCTGGTGGGGCAATGTGAGGACAAATGGCCCAGCCTGCAGGAGGTTCTCCACCTTTTGGCGGCGCACGAAATCATGGAACAGCGGCGAGAAGTACCTGTACCGCCCATCGTCTTTGACGATCAGGCAGAGACAGGCAAGCGCCTCCAAATGTTCCCGATAGGTCTCCTCGCTTTGTATGAATGGTAGAGTTGCTAGGACATACTGCTCTTGTGGAGTAAGATGTCTCCAGTAGTATTCAAAGTGGGATTCGATCTGACTACGTACAGTCTGAGCTAGGATACGGAAGTCTCTGCTTTCCAGAGGGGGCCCCTTCGTAGCCTGTAGCTCCAATGCCCAGTAGCCAGCCACCTGTAGGAAGAAAGGGTGTCCCCCGCCCAGCTCAAGGATGTAGTTGATGGCTTCCGGGGAGAACATGGCTCCTGCTTTCGCCAGGGACTTTTCGATCAGTTCCCGACTCTCTACTTTGTTGAAAAATCTGATTTTCAGCGGGAGGAAGATATTGAAGAAGGGGGAGTGATAGTCAGTAAATGCCGCTAGTGGACGTTGGGATACAGTGAGATAAGCTATGTCGAATTTGGTGGCCAGAGCGCGCAGCCCGGAGAGAAGCTCTGTACCCAAATCTTGGTTTTCGCCCAGGAGCTCAAATTCGTCTAAGAGCAAGGCTAGTCTCAATTTCTGATCGAATGCCTTACGGAGAGCGCGTTCGAATTCCAGGTAAGAAATTGGGCGCTCAGGGTTAGCAAGAGGAACTCCCTGTTGATCAGCTCGAGTCGCTATTTCTTCCAAAATCAAAGTGTAGAACTCTTCTAGCTTTATATCTCCTAAGCCCTCGCAGTTGAAATACACAACGAGATGAGAAGTCGGGTTGAGGCCATGTTGTTGCAGCACTTCTGGACAGGAGATATTGAAGAGTAGCGAGGTCTTGCCGATCTTGCGGGGGCCGATCACCGAAACACTCTGCCCTTTGCCCAGCATCTCTAAGGCCCGCTTGATCTCTGTCTTTCGGTTGTAGAAATAAGCCGGATCGCGAATAGGACCACGGTGGAAAAAGGGATTCTCAGTCATCGTCTCATAACATCTCTCAATCTATATTCTTTCTGTATTTCACTATACAATATTGGCGGCACTCAGTCAATGGGCCAATGGTCCCACTCACGCAAAACTTGCATGAAAGAGGCTCAGAGACCTAAGGTCCGTATTACTGGGTGGGGAAAAGCCACGTCAGTTCATTCCGTCTAAACTGGCACACTGTTCTTCGTGCCTGGCAATGGTACTCCATCGTATATTGCTACTCGGTTTCATCCCTTGACAAAACTTCTTCTGCCAGTGTGATGAAAAACGCGTTGAATTCTGCGTCTCCACCGGTAATGATCTCCCCAGGCGGACGGCTCTGCCTTGCACGCATGACAAAACTATCGCTCGCAGGCTCATCAGGCAAGATACACCACAATGCACTGGTACTTCGTTTGATACAACGTTGCACATCATCGTCATAGGGGATGTCGCCGACGAGTATCGTGTCGCGCTTCAGCCTTTCTGCAACGGATTGTTGCAAGTCTTCGGGAAACTCGAATGTCCCCGTAGCGGTCAATGGCAAGGCTTGAGCATTGATGTCCCCGCGCAGTTTGACGACTTTGAGGCGCGGCGTGGCGCGAGACAATGCCTCTACAATCTGCGCGGCGTTGCTCCCGTCATAAATCAAGAGAGCGTTCTGGTCAGCGGGCAGAGGACGCACCGCGTCGTCTATGGCGTCGTCCACGTTCAACGTTAAGATGAGATTGAAGTAGCCCGCCTCTGCCAACCGTGCTATTGCATGATACCCCGGCTCCAAGCCAAGCGCGTCCAGCGGCTTCTTGAGCATCGCTTTGCGTTCCGTCGGTGAGGCGCGCTGCATTTCTTTCCAGAACGCTTCCCAATCCTCTGTCCCCGCGAAGTCGCACCGTAAGGAGGGCGTGAGTGAGAGGCTCGACCCCAGGAGTAATACATATGGAGGCTCTCCCTGGTCTTGACGCTTTTGCATCAACTGCGCTAGTCTTTGAAGAGCATTTCTTCTCTCCGCCTCGGGTGCTTTTTCTGTCCCAGCTTCAGCCATCTGTCTTTGCACAAATTCAGCAAAAACTGAGGAGAAGATGGCATTATCATATAGGATGCACTTTCTTTCCAGTCGTCGCTTTTGTTCATCATTGAGCAGACTGACACCATCTTTGCACATCAGCCGTATCGCTGCTTCTCGTTCCTCCGCATCCATGTTCCTCCATGCATATCGGAAATGTGGTTCGGCCTGCTCTGTGTAATGTTTCCGAACGCTTTCATAATCTGCCTCTGCCAATTCCCTGCGCTCCATTTTCTGCTCGAAGAGTAGATAGCAGGCTAGCTGAAGGAAAAAGGGATGATAACCACCAAGCTCGAAGATGAAGACGAGATCCTCTTCGGTGAATAGATCCCCTTGTACCATCATTATCAAAGGTCCCCAAACCATTCCCTCGGCTTCCTTGGGTCTCAGGAAACCCAGGTACATCTTCGAAAAAAGATTAAAAAAGGGTGAACTCAGGACACTCCTATCAGCGTAGGTCAGATTGTAAAGAGAATGATGCGATGCAGTGGCGTAGGTCACGGTAGGCACGAGACTACGGAGATTGGAAAAGAGGTCCTTGTCAAAGTATAGGTTCTTGGCGATGGTATCAAACTCGTCGAAGAGAAAAGCTGGCTTGTATCCTTTCTCCTGGAGCATTATCATGGCTTCACGGAACCCGCTAAAGCCAGATATGCTTTCGGCCCAGCCCTCCGCTTTCCCTCGTTTCGTCAGCGCTCTCTTGGCCTCCTGCCATAGCCATTGATAGAACTGCTGTCTGTCAAACAGAGCGCCCAGGGCGCTCTGGCAGTCAATGTAGACACAGAGGCATTCCTCTCTCAGACCATACCCTTTCTGCACTTCTGGATCGCAGAGATGAAACAGCAGTGAGGTTTTACCTATACGTCGCGGGCCGACGATGGAGACGCATTGGCCATGGCGTAACATCTGTAGTGCCTGACGGGTTTCTTTCACTCGTCCATAAAAGTAACGACGGTCCCATATCGGTCCTCGGTGGAAAAAAGGATTCTCCAGGGTCGGTGGGACCTTATTCTGTGGTGAGTTCATTACCCACCTCCTCCACAACCTTGCTCAGCGACTTATAACGGTGGAGCCAGTGTGCATACAACTGTGCCGTAAAGTCGTAGGTCACTAGGCTGCCTGGGATCTCACGGACAATATCCCGGCTTGCCAGTTGCTCCATCGTTTCCATGATCTGGCCAGGGTTCAGACGCATCTGGTAGGCCCCTAACCGGTCAGCGATGGCAGCCGCAGTCACTTGGTCCAACCGACTCCGCAACTCGGCCAGAGTAGCCAGCGTCAGCTTAGCCTCCGGATCCGATGTCTGCCAGAGAAACGTCAGATGAGCGCGCCCTGTCTCCAGCAGTTCTTCCAGAGCGTTACGTACGTCTTGAACGGTAACATAAATGCACTGAGCTTCATTACATTGGTTCACCAGGATATTGCAGAGCAACTGGGTGAAGTAGGGATGACAAGCCGTCAGGCGTAAGATCTCATCAATTGCCAGGTCGTCATACACCATTCCCTGAAGCTGCACTGGTTCGGTGATTAAACGGATGGTCTCCTCACGACTCAAGAACTCGACCTTTCTATACACAGCGATGTTGAAGAGCACAGACCAATAGTCTCCGATCAACTCTTCTATCATGTGTGTACCAGCGAAAATGAAGGCCAGTTGTTCCTCATGTTGAATCAGGTGGCGAAGATAGGGAAAAACCTCATGAGGTAAACGGCCTCGGCTGACCCGAGCCCCTAATTCCTCGAACTCGTCTATGGCCAGCAGTAGGATGCGCTCCCCAATTCGCTCTCGAACCGTAGGGAGAAAAAATCGCTCGAAGACATGTTGTGGACTCTCCCCTAACTCCGCTGGCGTCAAACGCGGTACAGAGACCTTGACCCTTTCAAGTCCGTCAGCTATAGCCTCCGCTAGGCCCAAAAAAAAGTTGCCTATCCCTGGATCAATCCCCAGTTGCTGACCATCCACATAAACAGGAATAGATCGTGGGTCATTCAGCCGAGCTGGGAGCTGTTGGAGAATGGATGTTTTGCCTGTACGCCGTTCTCCAACGAGGACCAGGATCATCTTTCGCTTTAGGGCAGGGGCATTTTGTCTGATGAATTTGAAGATGTCCTCTCGACCAACGAAGGTAGGGTTGCCTGGCTTAAGCGGGCTCCCAGGGGTATAGGGGTTAGGGATCTCAGCGAAGCAGGGTGGTGACTCACGTAGATAGAGAAGGTCAGCGAACTCTTCGACTTTGCCCTTCCGCTCCGAATCATGGTAGGTGATGTGGAATTGCAGCCGCAGAGCCCCCCCCTTTTTGGGGCAAACGCTGAACTCTGGCTCTTCGATCTTGCCAGCGGGGAGTGTCCCCAGGTCTACTCTACCCCTGAGCACCTCATAATCCGGCGATGGCTCCAACTGGACTACGACGCTCGATGCGACCCCCAGGCCGTCATTTTTGAGCACCAAGCCCACGGTGGTCTCATCTAGTGGGAGGGCCCTCTGGCTACGCAGGTTCACTATCAATCTGGCTGGGCTGCGTGCCAGGTCCTCCAAGGCGTTGGTGATGGCCGCCCGCCAGCCGGAGAGAAGCTGCAGAAAGACAAATCGCTCTGGGTCCCGAAGTCTCTCTCGCACAGCGCCTTCGCGCTCCGTCAGCAGTTCTAGCGCCTGGCCCAAGGAAGCTCTTTGAGCAGTGAGATCCTTTGTTTCACTGAATTTCTTCAGCAGGTGTATAATGTCTCGTAGCTCCTTGACCTCCTCGGCCACTTCTGAAGGAAGGGGCAAAGGTTCAACTGCTCTCCCTTCCAAAGTCTTCCGAAAGGCTCTCTCACGCTTCCGGACCGTGTCGGCGGTGGATATGATTTGCGCATCCAGGGCCATGATACGGGAGATGGTGTTGGCCTCCAGAGCGGCCAGCAAGAGTTGGTAGAATTCCTTGAAAGCAGGGCCTCGCTCCACTTCAGGGAACTGATATCTGAAGCTGAAAGCCAGCGACAGGGAAGAGGTAACCATCTGCAGAAGCTGGAGGATATGTGGGTTATGAGGTGGCATTCCTGGTGTCTCATCGCGTACTTGGTCATAGATTTCGGCTAGCGCCTTCGGAGCAAGGGGGATGTCGTTGCCCCGCCGTCCCTCGACTACGCCTTTTAAGACGGCCCGCAGATTACTATGAAACAAGCGCTCGGAGATAACCGCCAGGATCTTGGACACATTCACTTGCTGAAGGATAAGTTCTTGCATTGCCTGACGCACTTTTTCCGGGTCTTTGGCATAGGCTTCTACCTTCTGATATATTTCTTGAATCGTTCTTTCCAGGCGTTGCACGCTGAGAAGCGCGTTGCATGTCTCGCCGCTCAATGCCAGACCTCTCTCCCAATCCAAGGTGGTAAACAGCCGCTTGGGGCGGGCCAGGGCAATCAGGCCAATCAGTTGAGGAGACAATCGTTCTGCTTCTCCCTGCACCGCTGCCGTAATTGGGTAAACGACCAGAGCCGTTTTCGGGGGCAGGTAGGGATCTGATGGGGTAACCTGTCCCCGTCCGCGATCGAAGAATCGAGGCCGAAGCGGGAAGTATGCTTTCGCCAGCTTGCCCAAGATTCCTTCGCCGGGTTTGACGTGCGGGGGCCATACTACCCGATTCTCCTCTGTGCCAGTGTCTCTGCTTGGCGTTCCTGTCTCCTCAGCCTCCCTTCGATCCAGGATGACCACCGAGCCTTTGTAAGGCTTCTTCCCACACAACTCCAGTTTCCTGTCAACCAAGCTGTACATAGCGCCCCAGTGATAGTCCATTAGTTGCTCCATAATCGTCAACACCTGCTCCACCAGTTCGGCCATGTTGGCCGGAGAGCCCAGACGCTGGCTTATCTCCCCTCGCAACGCCAGCCGCTCCCGCTCCTCCTCCACTTTGGTGAAGTGACGAGCCAGGTAAAAGAGCAGAAGAAAGAGAGGCGGGAGAAACCCGACCACAATAAGGATTTTCTCCGTCTGCCCCAAGTTCAAATTATAAAGGTAGAACACTGCTGCAGGGAGAGGGAGAAGCAACAGGGTCGTGAAGAAATCAATGCGCACAAACGCCTCTTCATCCGGGGCCAGGAAGAGACGGATTCGCCAGTCGTGAGGCCAGATGAGGAGCATGGAGACTAAGGAATAGGTGATGATGTAGGCCAGTGTGGCCGGAACGTGGATGATGTCCAGTAGTAAAGAGGGGAGATAGTGATGGATGAGTTGATATGCAATCAGCGCTCCGAAGCCAGCTACAGCGTGATGACCAGCGTAAAAGAAAGTCCGCCGGAGCGCTGAGAACCAGGGTAGATGCTGTTTAGAGGCAAATATACTCCGCAGCGCCTCGCTGATCAAAGAGCCCAGAGTAGCATTGAGTAACGCTGCGAAAGGGGAATCAACCAAAAGGGTCAAGAAAATCAGCGGAAATCCCAAAGAGATCGTCGCGCCATGCATAAAGGTTAGGCGAATAAGATCACATACCACGTAGCCGACAAGAAAAACAGGAGAGATGATGGATTTTAGTCTGAACTGAGTACCAAACAAAGAAGGAGCAAAGGCCATGATAAGCAGGCCAGCGTCAGTAATTAGGGCAAGGTGTACCGTGCCCAAGATTCTGTAGAAAGTCGTGCTCATGATAGCGCCTAACCGTTCCAAGTATTTACGAGCGGTTCGTATAGCTTTCGTCCACTGATAGGTTAGTTCATCTCTGATGTTTTTGATCTTCAAAGACATCACTCTTCACCACCTTCCTTATTATACAACATACGAGGACTCCTATTCAAGGAAAAAAGAGAGGCAATTCAGAGGCAGTTTGGGGTATAGGGGGCCTTGGGGGGAAAGAGATGCTTGTAGCCTTATTTTGGGATTCCCTCAAACCGCTGTCTGATCTCCTCACAATGTGCCAACTGCAAATCTCCCTGGTTCTCCTGCCACACCTGGAAGGCGACGTATCCGGCTCTTTGGAGACGATGTGGCTCATTGTATCCCAGTTCAAGGATGCAACCTATGATAGGCTCTGGAGGTTTGGCACCAACTGAGTTTAGCAAAGTAACCACTAACTGGCAGCTTTCCTCTTCTGTGAATGGGCCAATGGGTATTTGCTGAAAGATATTAAAGAAAGGCGAGCCAGGGCCCTCAGGACAAATCCGCTCGAGCCTATCCAGTGGCGACTGAGAGGCTACAAGATAGGCCATATCATAATTTGTGTGGAGTGAGCGTAAGGCGGAGAAAAAGTCTGCCTCTAAAAAAGGGTTTTGGTTCAGCGCATCAAGGCTGTCCAAGACTATGACGAATTTCAGACCATAGGCTTGAGCGCTTCGAAACAAGGTCCGTAGTCCAAAGTGTGCCGTTGCCGAACCAGCTTCCCGGACTGTTCTCTCCAGCCGAATTCCGACGACCTTATCTATTGTCACTGCGTTTTTGATTTGGCGAATAGCTTCTTCGCGGATATAGAGAAAGCATTGGCCTTCATGAAGATTGACCAGTGAGCGACTATCAAAGTGAACAAAGATTTGTTCCTCAGCCAGCCTATGTTTCGCACGGACAAACGGATGAGCAACATGGGACAAGAACGAAGTCTTGCCGATTCTAGCTGGCCCTACAATAGAAACACATTGCCTCCGGTGCAAAAAACCAAGAACACGTCGCGTTTCCTTCTCGCGGCCAAAGAATTGTGCCAGCACTTTGATAGGTTCTAGACAAAAAGGGTTTTTGGAATAAGTAGTGTGCATGGTCAAATCGCTCGCCTCGGTGTGTGAAGTCATGTTCTAAACGAATGAGGTCACTCTAGTGAAGCCTTTCAATACTGTCCATGTGAGCGGCGTCACCGCCACTAGCTGGACAACTGAAGCGGATGTAGCGATACTGGCTCCCCTGTGGCGGGCTGATGATGTTGATATCTATCGCTATACCGGTATTGGCGTTCAACCCACCAGGCCACAGGTCGCCGCTGCGGATGAATTCATTGTCCTGTTCGCCTGTATCCCCATTGTAATTGTGGGGCGCCACGTTGGTGTTGGTATCTGTTATATTGTCTCCCCAGTAGAAGACCTGGGGCCAGTTATTGCCATCTTCTGAGATATTAACCACAATCCAGTCCAGGAGAATGCCGCCGATATCGGGATCGGGATCATTGGGATTGGGAAACTCGAAGAAGACGAAATCGTATCCCGGCCCGTCACGGATGCCGCTGCCAGCTGGGAAGGTGAAGGTGAGATGCCCTCCCTCGACAATGTCTGCCGGGTTGCCATCCGGCGGCCCGTACGCGTCGCTGCAATTTGTGGTGCTGATATCACAGGTCGGTGTGTAGCCGTAAATAGAAGAAAGGGTGACTGTGAAAGCGTCGGTCAGGCTGTTGGTGGGGGCAAGCGGCCCTGGGTTGGAGATTGTCAGGGTATAAGGGCCGCCGGGCATGACGGAGCTGGAGCTGGGTACAGTGGCATTCAAGGTAGTGGAATTCACGATTGTTACAGTTGGCAGGGAGAAAGCGCTCAGCGTGGCCGAGAGGCCGTTGATGAAATTACTGCCATTGATGGTTATGTTTGTGTCGACGTTGTCCGTTCCAGTATAAGGATTCACACCAGCGATGAGTGGTGTGGGGTTGGTCAGGGTGAAAGCGTCGGTCAGAGTGTACGATTGCAAGTCAGGGTTGGTGACGGTCAAATCATAGTAGTCCGCAGTGAACCAGGCCGGTATCACAGCGTTGAGGGTGCTGGGCGAGACGTAGGTGGTCTCCAGGGCCGTTGCGCCGCCATCAACCATAAAGGCAGTGGGAATGGGTAGAAAGTTCGCCCCGGTGATGGTGATGTTGATGACAGTATCATTGTCGTCTTGTGTCGGGCTCACGGCCAGGACTTGTGGCGGTGGTGGGGTAGGTGTGGGCGTGTCGGTGGGCGTATCAGTCGGGGGGGGCGGCACGGGCGTATCGGTCGGGGTCGGTGGCACGGGTGTGGCTGTGAGGGTCGGCGGCACAGGTGTGGCCGTGGGGGATGGTGGCAGAGGTGTTGGAGTAGGTGGGATAGGAGTGGCTGTGGGGGATGGTGGCAGCAGTGTTGGCGTAGGCGGGACAGGTGTATCTGTCGGCACAGAGGTATAAGTTGGGTTAAGTGTATAGGTGGGAGACACTGTGGGGGGCACCGGTGTGGGCAATTGAAGCAGCGATGCAATCTGTGTCGCTGCTTCAGCCGCAACAGTCTCTCGGACTCCGGCAATCTGCGTCGCCACAGCCACAGAGGTCTCTTGGGCTCCGGCCCTAACTTCTTCCAGGCTCTCCTTCAGCTCCATGTTCTGTAGTGATAACAGAACCAGGAGACAGAACATCGCATTGAAAAGGGCGAAAAGGAGGATAAAGCGTGTACGCGCATCCGGGGTCAGCTTTTCCCGCGCACGCTCAAGCAATTTCGCGACTGACTTGGGATCATCGTTCTCAGGCATTTTTGATAGTCCTTAGACTTGTTGCGCAATTAGCGAACAAGGTAGAATAGGCATCAGCATCCAGACTAGGAGAGACGATGTATGCTAACCTATGAGAAGCTGAGCCGCAAACCCACGCCTTTCGCTCGATGTCGAGTCTGGACATGAGTTCGACCTTTTGTTGCGGCCAACCCATCCTACTTCCCTTCCATGACTGAGCATTCTATCGTGAGTTCCCCACTGTGCTGAGCCCTCTCGAAAGAACGCACACCGTAGTCGCCCCCCGACGTTTGGGATCGCAAAACAGCGGCCTTCTACTCGCGACCAAGCTTGAGCCGAAGCAAAAAGCATCAGGTATCTGGTGCATTGTGGGTGGGTCTTGGAACTGCGAACAGATAGCACCGGACCATTTCTCCTACAATGCCTCTATGGACCCCCGGCAAAAGCGCGCTGAATACAGTAAGTAGTAAGAGCGTCCCCTTTCTTCATCTGGTGGTTACACGTGATTCTTGCGGAAGGTGAGGAGTATTGTCCTCCCACGGGTCTCACTTTTATCACAAAACTCATGTAAACAGGGTGTTGCATACCTCTTGTGAATCCACCCAATCAGGCTTCGCGGCGGTCGCTCACAGACTTCTTGTCCCAGACGATTTTACCCCTGCTACCATCTTGATTTGAGCATTTGGTTCACAACAAACTATATTATACCACAGTTTCGCCTATTTGGAGGTATTAAAAAAGGGTTATTTTTCAGACAGGACCGGGTTAGTAGATTGCGACCTTGGAGTATTAATACTTTGTGTATTTCTGCACAAAGTGAGCCCCCTCGTGCGACCGGAGTTCCTATTCCGTGTCTCTCCAGAAACAAAGCTGGAAGGGCCAAAAGCTAAGCCAAACAAAAAACACCAGTTGTCTGGTGTTTTTTAAGTGGGTCGTGAGCTACGAAGAGACAGCACCAGACCATTTCTCCTACAATGCCTCTATGGACCCCCAGCAAAGGGGCGCTGAGTACAGTAAGTAGTGAGAGTACCTCCCCTCCTGATCTGGTGCATGTGGCTTTTGCAGAAGGTGAGAAATGTCTCCGCCTAAAACAAGTCTCACCTTGATCACAAAGCTTGTATAAACATTGGAGCAAAACAGCCGCAAAGGTTCTGCCTTGAATGGGATGAAAGATATTGGTTGTCGATTGGAGTCGAGGTCAGGGTGGGGATGCCATTGATATACGGCAATGGGGTGAATA
>Ga0180437_10006096_pt1 | contig 16231 bp, 27 predicted proteins | sample SS_ome_4_FD_132410 | JGI IMG/M metagenome (GOLD analysis project Ga0180437, IMG submission 132410) | Hypersaline lake sediment archaeal communities from the Salton Sea, California, USA - SS_3_D_1 metaG | ecosystem: Environmental > Aquatic > Non-marine Saline and Alkaline > Hypersaline >...
CATGGTGTAAAAAGCTGGTATTGGGATACGATGCTTGCTGCTCATTGTCTTGACAATCGTTCGGGAATTTCTTCAATCAAATTCCAAGCCTATATTCATCTTGGATTATCGGATTACGATTCTCATATTGCTCCATACCTCTATGGCAAGAATTCAAATGGATTCAACCGGATTGATCAGATTGATCCGAAAGAGCTGTTAATTTATAATGGTATAGATAGTTTGACAGAATACATGATTATGAAAAGACAAAGAAAGATATTCAATGGGAAATGACAAGAAAATGCCTTCAAGAAAAGAACTTGAAGAGACTTTGAGACAACTGCAAGGAAGCCAAGAGTTGGTTGAAGATATGATCAAACCTATGGCCAAATTGCTGCATGCTAAATATGAAGCACTCATAGACACTGGATTTACAAAAGAACAAGCATTCACAATCATACTTCATAAAGGTATGGAATGGTGATCCCATACAAGAGATCAGCTTACAAACTCCTACATGATGGGGCAATAGCCCTGGCTGAGATTGAAGGAAATGGTATCAAGATTGATACTGTATATTTGAAAAAGACCATACGAAAAACTGAAAAGAGAATTCAACGGTTGCAAACTGAATTGGAAAAAGGAAAGGTTGCCCGGACATGGAAGAAAGTGTTTGGAAACAAAACGAATTTCAATTCCAACGATCAACTGGGAAAGATATTGTTTGAGCATATGGAAATTCCCTGTCCTGAGAGAACGAAGACAGGGAAGTACAGAACAAACGAAAAAACCCTTATGACTGTAGACCATCCATTCGTAGAAAAATATCTTCAGATCAAAAAACTACAGAAGGCATTGACAACCTATTTAAGGGGAATTCAGAAGGAAGTAGTGGACGGTTTTTTGCATCCTTTTTTTAATCTTCACATCACTCGCACGTACCGTTCATCTTCTGATTCCCCTAATTTTCAAAACATACCTGTTCGTGATAAAGAGCTTGGCAATCTGATCAGAAAAGCATTTATTGCCAGAGAAGGTCATCAGCTGGTGGAAATTGATTATAGCGGCATTGAGGTGGCAATAGCCGCGGCCTATCACAAAGATCCAAGGATGATAGACTACATCGGCAATCCCAAATTGGATTTGCACCGGGACATGGCTATAGAATGCTACAAACTCAAGTCCGGGCAGGTAACAAAGGATATCAGATTCTACGGAAAAAACTGTTTCGTATTCCCTCAATTCTACGGTTCTATGTACACAGACTGCGCCAGAGCACTGTGGGGCGCTATAGACACAGCAAAACTATGTACAAAGGATGAAATGCCCTTAAAACGCCATTTACAAAGCCAGGGGATACGGGAATTAGGTGATTGCAATCCCCAGGAAAGCCCACACAAAGGTTCATTTGAATATCATATCCAACAGGTTGAAAAGGCTTTCTGGGGAAAACGATTCAAAGTCTATGCTCAATGGAAAAAGAAATGGTATCAGAAATATGTGAGCAGAGGATGGATGCTGACTAAGACTGGATTTATTTGCCAGGGCTTTATGAAGCGCAATGAGGTTATCAATTATCCGGTGCAGGGTTCAGCCTTTCATTGCCTGCTCTGGTCATTGACAAGGCTTGTGCGTGAATTGAAAAAACATAAGATGAAAACACTGATTGTGGGACAGATTCATGACAGTATTCTGGCTGATGTTCCAGCAAAGGAGCTGGATGATTTTTTGATGTTGGCCAATACTGTTATGACAACTCAACTAACTAATGAATGGAAATGGATCAATGTTCCACTTGAAGTTGAAGCTGAAGTATGCCCTATTGGAGGAAGTTGGTCCGAGAAAGAGGAGAAGGAGATTCCAAAATGAATGATAAAAAATGTCCTTTAGTTGATACTTGTGAATATTTTCGTATTGATACTCAAACAGGACAATGTGATGGCACTCATTACCCAAATTGTATCTATGGAAATATAAAACCGGAGAAAAAAAAGAGACAGAAAAAGATTATTCTTCGCTGCTCCTCTTGCAACAAAGTTATAAAGGATGGAGAAACACGATTCCGATATTATAATGTTGGAGGTGTTTGGTGTGAATCTTGTGCAGAGAAAGAAACACCAGGTATTACAAAGGAATAACCATGGAAATAATTATTGTTCGATTGGATTTGGATGTTCAAGTCAAACTGCCAGAAGGTATAATAGAACATGAAGGAAAACTTGAAAAACAATGCAAGGAAAGAGCAATAGAATCAGCACTTTCAGCATTGCCTCAAAAGGTAGAAATCTATATTGATGGTGAGGACAAAAAACCAGCTCAAGTTTATATTGATGCGAGTGAAGCATTTAACGTGGACGAAGTTCGAGTTGAAGAAGAATAGGATAGAGTTATCAAGTGAAAATAGATAATATGTTGCTCTCAAAATCGGGACATACCTTAATATGGAATAAACCCATGACATCAAGACAGGCTGCCAAATATTTTCTAACGTCTGGTTTTGTTGCTGAGGAGTTATATTGTAAATTACTTGAAGATTATCATGAACTTCTGATGCCTGCACTCCCCCATCTAAAATTAAATGGTGTGAATTAGGAGCAAACCAATGACTGATAACAGAAAGGAATTGAAACCATGTCCTGGTTGTGCTAAGATAAAATGTGGTGTATATAATCAATATAATCAACCTGGAGGTGGGTTTGTACTTGCCGTAGAATGTGAACTTTGTGGGTGGACTGGCCCAGAAGCAAAAACTGAAGATGAAGCAATAGAAGCATGGAACACACGCGCTCATGACCGCGATGATTTTAAGGGGGAATGTCATGCTCCCGGTTGCACAGAGCCGAAGATAGGATTTTCAAAATTCTGTCCTAAACATTACATCGGGACAGCCAAAAACAATCTGGCAGAAGAAGATATAGTGAAGGCATTGAAAAGAATGGATGAGCTTGAATATAACAATGTGGTGACGCAAGACTCGCGTATTATAGCCAAGCAAGCACTGGCCAAGCTGGACGCAGACAATGGGAGGGATGAGAGATGAAGGACAAAGCTGAAGGGGTGGGGGAGTGTACACATGAATGGAATCATGTCTATGGGCCTAACCCAGTGAGGTGCTTGAAGTGTGGAGAGCCTAAGCCATGGAAAGACACCAGCCCCACACCACAGCCGGAAGGATCGGTGGAGGCGTTATTGACATTGGCCTCGAATTGGCAAAAAGAACACGACATTTTGAACGGGCCGGGGGACCATCGGCATGACAGGATTGCAGGACGGGTCTACGGTGATTGTGCACAACAATTACGAGCAGTTATAGATAAGATGGAAGGAAAATAAAATAATGGAACTTTACAAGAAGCATAGACCTAAAACACTGAAAGGCATCATTGGAAATGAATCAACAGTAGCAGCCTTGCAAAACATGATTGAGAGAAAAACATTACCCCATACCATTCTTTTTCATGGACCTTCTGGTTGTGGCAAAACTACACTAGCTAGGATATTGAAAACGGAGTTAGGTTGTAGTGATATGGATTTCCAAGAACTGAACTGCTCAGACTTCAGGGGAATTGATACAATCAGAGAAATTCGACAGACAATGAATCTTTCTCCTGTTGGTGGAACGTGCCGAATATGGCTGTTAGATGAACTACATCAAATGTCTTCTGCAGGAATGCATGCCTCCCTGAAAATATTTGAAGATACTCCTGATCATGTCTATTTCTTTCTTTGCACAACTGAACCACAGAAGCTGCTCAAGACAATCAGAACACGATGCTGTGAAATGCCTACGGAATATCTTGATCCTTCTGATATCAGAAAACTGCTTCTGAGAATAGCCAAAAGAGAATCAATAATTCTGAAAAAAAATACAGTAGAAGATATTATTGATGCTGCCCAGGGCTCAGCCCGTCAATGCTTGGTGGTGCTTGACAAAATCAAGAACGTACCTGAGAAAGATAGAGCCAAAGCAATCAGTTCCATTGAAGAGGAACAGGAAGGAATAGAACTGTGCAGGGCTCTTGTTTCAAACAAAGGATGGACAACCATCACCAAAATCCTTCGAGAGACAAACAGTGAACCGGAATCTTTGAGATGGGCAGTTATGGGATATTGTTCTGCTATCCTGATGAAGAAAACAGACCATAAAATATTTCACATATTGACCTGCTTTGAACATCCATTCTATGACAGCAAGAAAAATGGACTGATTAGGGCTTGCTATGAAGCTGTCCATGGTGAGTTCTAATACGTGAAAAATTATAATAATATGAGATTCCTATGGAGATAAATGAGCATGAACAACAATGAATTTGAGAAAGACTTGAACATTGACCTTGAAAATCTGGAAGCAGAAGCAATTGTCCAGCCTGAATTGTATTTCAAGTATTGTTCTCTTGCTCGTGAAGCTCGTGAAGCATATGATATGTCCAAACTTCATTTGAATGTAGTAGAAGCCAAGCTGTCACGAAAGATACGAGAGAAACCTAGAATGTTTGGAGTCACCAAAGTCATAGAGAATGCAATCAAAGAAGCTATTTTGATACACCCCAAATACGAATCAGCTTATAGAGATATGGTCAGAGCCAAGAGTGAGGCTGACATACTTGGTAAAGCTGAGAATGCAATGGAGATGAGAAAAAGAATGTTGGAGCTGCTGGTACAGCTCTATTCAAGGGAATATTTTTCAGGCCCAAAAATAGCGCATACACCAGAAGTATTTTGGGATCAGATCAAAAAGAAGAAAGGAGAAAAACTGCATGAGGAGATGACAAAACGGTCAAGGAGAAGGAAAAAGCGTGGTTGAATCAAATTTGGAGTTGATTGTTTGGGCCGTCATTGCCTTGGTCTGGTTATATATAGCAACCAGGATGATAACCAGAGGCGTGATGAGGTCAATTGAAGAATGGAAAGAAAGGAAACACAACAATGGCCAAGAGAAAAAAGGCTAGTTCGAAAAAGACGTTGGTGAAAAAGAGTTCAAAGAAAAGCTCCAGACGAAGGTTGTCAAAAGAGGAAACCAAACAGAAGATGTCAAGCCAGGGAGCAGGTGGTAATTGGTTCAATCTTCCTGAAGGTGTTGAAGTATGGGCTCCTGAAAAGAAAGGCCGGTACAATCTTGACATAGTTCCCTATGAAGTTTCCACAGAGAACCATCCTGAAGAGGGAATCGAAAAGGGAGTTCTGTGGTTCAGGACTCAGTTCAGAGTTCACCATGCAGTTGGTATGAGTGAGCAGTCTGTGGTCTGCCCACGTTCCATCGGCAAGAAATGCTGTATCTGTGATGAAGCAGACAGGCTCAGAAAGCTGGATGAGGATGAGGATGTGGTCAGGCAGTTGCGTGGTCAGCGGTTCACGGCTATGAATATCCTCCATCCTGACGATCCTGATACCATTGCTGTCCTTGTTCTGTCTTCCGGTAAGTTTGACAACATTCTCAAGGAAGAGCTGCAGGAAGAGGAGAACGAAGAGCATCTGGATTTCTATCAGTGTGAAGATGGTGGACGTACCATCAGGGTTCGGTTCAGCGAAAAGACCTTCGCAGGAAACAAATATCTTCAGGCTACTGATATCCAGTTCAAGGAACGGGATGACATGGATGAAGATGAGATTCTGGAAAGAGTAGTTGACCTGGATACCATTCTCAATGTTCTTCCTCCTGAAAAGATTGAAGCACTGTTCCTTGAAGGTGGAGAAGGGGAAACGGACGAAGATGAGGATGAGGAACAGGAAGAAAAAGAGAAACCCAAGTCCAAGTCCAAGTCCAAAAGAAAATCAAAGAAAGAAGAGGAACCTGAAGAGGAAGACTTTGACGAAGAGGACGACGAGGACGAAGACGACGAGGATGAAGACGACGAGGAAGATGAAATCCCTGAAGGGATGATTGAATGTGTAGCTTGTGAAGGCTCTGGCAAATCCTCAAAGGGTAAGAAATGTGTCCCATGTAAAGGCAAAGGCTATCTTCCTGACGATGAAGATGAGGAGGAAGATTTTGATGATGAGGACGAAGACGAAGACGAAGACGAAGAGGATGACATAGACGAAAACGAAGAAGAGGAAGATGACTTTGACGATGAGGATGAAGAAGAAGATTTTGACGATGAGGATGAAGAAGAAGATTTTGACGATGAGGATGAAGAGTAAGGAGGAATGATTGTATAAAGGGGGTGGGGCATTTTGTCCCACCCCTGTATTTTAGGAAGAAAGCAAATGGTCAAACTGAAGAAAAAGATGACAGCACAAATAACAGAAGCAGCAAACAGAAAGCCAAAGAAGAAAAAGAAAGAGAAAATAAAAACCAAAAATATACTCTCATCAGGTTCAACACTTTTGAATCTGGCGTGTACCAATAATCCCTTTGGAGCATTCACCAAGGGGAAATACTATTTTCTTGTTGGTGATTCGGCCAGTGGAAAAACATTCCTTTCAATGACTTGCTTTGCAGAAGCCCTTCGCCATCCATCCTTCAAGAACTACCGGCTAATATATGACAACGTAGAGGATGGAATGAACATTGACTTGGAGAAACTCTTCAACAAAGAAGTTGCAAAGAGAGTTGAACCGCCAAGGAAAGATGCAGATGGAAGTCCAATCTATTCGATGCTGATTGAGGAGTTCTATTATAATCTGGACAATGCAATCAAAGACAATAAACCATTCATCTATATTCTAGATAGCATGGATGGATTGGATAGTGAGGCTGAGAGCACCAAGTTTGAAGAGGAAAAGGAAGCTCACGAAAAAGGGAAAACGGTATCAGGGAGCTATGGAACGCAGAAGGCAAGAAAGAACAGTGACAATATGAGAAGGGCTGTCCACAAGTTGAAAAAGAGTGGTTCAATCCTCATCGTCATATCTCAGACAAGGGATAACATTGGTTTTGGTTTCGAGAAGAAAACCAGGTCAGGTGGAAGGTCACTCACTTTCTATGCCACCATAGAGATTTGGAGTAGCATCACAGGGAAAATCAAAAAGACGGTCAAGGGAAAGACTAGACAAATAGGTGTTCACATCAACCTCAAGGTGAAAAAGAATCGCATCACTGGTGAGTTGCATGAATCAAAGATGGATATATTCCCATCTTATGGCATTGACGATATTGGTTCCTGCATTGACTATCTTATTGAAGAAAAATGGTGGAGCCTGCAAGGAAAAAAGATAGTTGCTAAAGAGTTTGATGTTGTTCTCTCAAGGGATAAGTTGATAAAGCATATTGAAGAAAACAATTTGTACAAAGAGCTTCAAGTCACAGCTGGCAGATGCTGGAGAGAAATCAGGCAAGCCTGTAGTCTGGATAGAAAGAATAGATATTGAAAAAGCTCGCACACTTCCGTTCCATATCATGGATGATATTGCCCATACTATGCGGTTGGTCTTGTGTTTGCCTCAATTATGATATGAAAAAAGAAACGGAGCCGCCACAGATGGAATGGCCACAACAAACTGAAATCCAAAAGGCCATTCCCTCCCCTGCTCCCTCCCCGGATCACATAACGCAGAAAGAGACTGTGGTGGCTCCCACTCCCATCCTCATTGACTACAGATATAAACCAATCTATCGCTGGACAAGAACATTGAAGACCACCTGCTACAGCAAATATGATCCCGGTGATCCTGGACATGGTAGATATGCAAATGATGATATGACTCAACTTCCCATTCAGGAGCGTAGAATCAATCGTCATCATTATACTGTTGCTCTTCCTCCTGAACTGAATGAATTTCATAGAGCCTTGATATGGCTCCCGAATAAGGGTTGGCGTCATAAGTATATGTTTCATGTTCCTGAGTACAATGGAGCCAATAAGGATTATCCGTTTGGAAATATCTCACCTAAAATCAAACCATATCTCAGCGTACCACGAGACAGAATGAAACAACGTGGAAGGATTGATGTGCTCTTCACTACTGCTGGAGATTTCTTTGATATTGCTCAGCGGCAAAGACATTGGGGAGCACCTATGAAGGAAGTTGAATGCTGGGAGATTGTCAAGATAGCTGAGTACAGTGATGGTAGTAGAAAGGTTGTAGAATGAGTAAAACCAAACTGATTGAAGCATGGGCATGCAGAGACGATTCAGAAGATGCTGCTATTGTAATTTATCCAAACAAACCACCTAAATTGAAAATAGATCAAAATGGATTGTGGGGATATGATTATGAACCAATCAAAATATTTTCCCCAAAAACCTTCATAAGAATCTATAGTAAAGAACTGCTACCAAAAAAAGGCAAGAAAGAACTAATGGACATAGAACTATGAAATGGGTACTTCTAGATTTGTCATATATTGCCCACCGTGCTCGGTATGCTCTGGGTGATTTGGAGCATGATGATATTCCGGTAGGGGTTTTGTATGGATTCTTTGAACAACTCTATTCCATCTGCACCAACCCAATAATCAGTAGCAATAGAGTCCTCATCTTTGCTGATTCCAAAAGGAGCTACAGAGCAAGAGCTTTCCCCGATTACAAAAAGAAGAGGAAAGAGGAGCGCACAGAGGAAGAGCAGCAGCAAATCAGCATCATGTATCAGCAGGTCAACAAACTGAAAAACAAAATCCTTCCCAAGATAGGATTTCCAGTATTCAAGCAGGTTGGTCTTGAGTCTGATGATTTGATTGCTTATGTTGCTCAAGAAATAAACGCAAAAGATGAGAAGGGAATCATCATTACTTCAGACGGAGATTTGTATCAGTGCATCACTCCATATATCCAATGGTATGATCCTGGAAAAGAACTGCTATTGGATGTCAAATCCTTTACAGAGAAAAAAGGAATTAGTCCAGCATGGTGGGGGACTATCAAAGCCATGGGCGGATGCAACTCTGATGGTGTTCCTGGTCTGAAAGGGATTGGAGAGAAAAGTGCTATTGACTACATGACAGGAAAACTATCAGAACACACCAAAAAATATCAGACCATAGTCACAAGCGACAAAGAGATTGAACGATGGGGAAAATTGACAATCCTTCCCCATAAGAAAACCAAGCCATTCTCTTTTCATCCTCCTCAATATAACAGCAGAATGTTTTTCAAATTCTGTAAGCATTATAATATCATGAGCTATCTGGAACCACGTAGACAAAAACAATGGCTGAATTTTTTCAAAGGTGTTTTCAAAGGCAAGCTCAAGATGAGGAAACGGAAATGACTAACAAAATAGCTAGAGTCTTTCCTAGAAAAACCAATGCAACACCAGATGATAATTTAGCTTTTGTTGGAATGCCTAGTCTGATTGAACGTGAAATGGATTTTGAAGAAATCCATATCAGTGTGACTTTTACTGGTGATAAAAAATTTGCTGAGAATAAATTGGCAAAGTCATGGGGAAAAATCGCTCCAGTTAAACCAGCATATGATAATCCAGGAGGAGAATTTCAACCTGGAATGTATCTCAAAAAAGGGTATGTTATTACAAGCAGAGGATGTCCAAATAAATGTTGGTTCTGTGATGTATGGAAACGCAGTGGAGATTTGAAAGAATATCCGATCACAAACGGATGGAATGTATTAGATGATAATTTACTAGCTTGTAGTAGAAAACATATAGAAGATGTTTTCAAAATGTTATCAAGACAGAAAGAAAAAGGAAATTCAATAGTATTTACTGGAGGTTTAGAAGCCAAATTACTAAAACATTGGCATGTAGAATTATTATGGAACCTTCGACCTTCTCAAATGTTTTTTGCTTATGATACACCAGATGATTATGAACCATTAAGAGAAGCCTCAAAGCTTTTGCACTATGCAGCATTTACTTACGGACATATGCGTTGTTATGTATTAGTTGGATATCCAGATGATACAACAGACAAAGCATTGAAAAGAATGTTGGCTGTTTGGAAATTAGGCTTCCTACCTTTTGCTATGCTATATATGAATAAGAAAGGTGAACAAGATCCTAAGTGGAAGAAATTTGCCAGAACATGGAGCAGACCTGCGGCAACAAAGGAAGAAATCAAACGATTATTTTTCAGAAGAAAAAGGAAGACAATAGTGAGGAAGAGAGGATGATCATTGTAGGCATTGATCCAGGACTGAAAGGTGCTATTGCTTTTATTGGCAAGAAGAAAGTAAAGGTGATCCCTGTTCCCACTCTCAAAATGACAAAGACAAAAAATATGCTAGATGAAAATGGTATACGTGATTATCTATATAATTACAAAACAAAAATTGAACATGTATTTATTGAGAAAGCCCAAGCGATGCCAAAGCAAGGTGGTGTCAGCATGTTCAACTATGGAACTGGATGGGGAATTCTCAGAGGTATTTGTTGTGGACTATTTCTTCCTTACACTCTTGTTCATCCTAAAACATGGAAGAAAGTGATCTGTAAAGATACACCGAAGTCAAAGGAAGCAAGTATCATTGTAGCAAAAAGACTTTGGCCTAAGATCAACCTGCTACCTACGCCTAGGAGTAAAAAAGATTCAGATGGATTAGCTGATGCCATGTGCATTGGCGAATATGGGCGAAGACTTTTGGCGGGCAAAATATGAAGATTCCTTGCTGTGATGAATGTGTATATGAATCCCCAGAAGAACACATGACAAATGATCATAGCGATTACTATTGGGAATACTATTGTAATCTTGCAGATGGACGAAAGATAGATATAGATGAAAATGAATTATGTCCTCAATGGTGTCCTTTATTAAAGGAAGAAAAAATGAAGATAATAAATGATAAACAGATGGAAGCATTTCGCAAAGCTGTCAAAGAACGTGGTGAGCAAGCATTGGATTTTATAGACCAAGATGGATTCATAATTCCCATCATCAAAAATACTGGAGAAGTTGTAGGAAACCTAACAAGAGTTTCCATAACAGAGAAGCATGATGATGTTCCAAAAATGATATTGAAAATAAATGTGATTAGAAAATCAAAGGAAGAAAGATTGAAACACAAAATAATCCCAGTACCAGGCAATGATGAACTGGGATATTGTGAAATCTGTAGAGGAGCTAAGGGAGAACTGCCCACAGATTGTCCAGGAAGAAAAATGTCCATTGTTGAGAAAGACGCTATCTATAATATAGGTTGTGATTTCAAAGATGGAAAATGGATATCAACAATTGATCATCTTGAATCATTTGAATTTAAGGCTATTGAACCATGAGATCAGTCAGTTGTAAGAAATGCTCTGGAAAAAGCACCGTGGTCTGGGATGATGAATATCAAATATGGATTTGCTGGAGATGTGGTTGGATAGACAAAGAGAGAGGGAAGAAGAATCGTGATCAAAGAATTGTTAATCAAAAACTTTGAGGCCCATGATAAGTTCAAGGCCAAGCTGGACCCAGGCATTACCACCTTCACAGGTGCCACGGATGCCGGGAAGAGTTCAATCATCAGAGCTATTCAATGGGTTGTCCTGAATCGTCCTCTGGGTGATTCCTTTATCCGGGATGAAAACAAACCAGCTTTTGTAGGATTGAAAACTGAGAACGGTATAGTGTCCCGAAAAAAAGGAAAGGGCATTAACATCTACAAGGTCAACGGCCAGACACTAGAGGCCTTTGGCGCCAATGTCCCGGAAGAGGTCAAACAATTCCTGGGCATGGAGGAATTGAATTTTCAACTTCAATTCGATGCTCCATATTGGTTCATGATTTCTCCCGGAGAAGTAAGCAAGCAACTGAACCAGATTGTAGATTTGGAGATTATTGATTCCACTCTTTCAAATCTGAACAACAAAATTAGACAAACCAGAATGGAAGTGACTCTGAGCGAAAAACGTTTGGACGAAGTATCACAATCAGCAAAACACCTACGTTTCGTGAAGAGAATGAGCGCTGACTTTCAACGATTGGAACAACTGTCCTTGCAGATAGATGAAACACGCTCAAATTTCGTTTCTATGAGCGAGAGCGTACAAACTATAGAAAGGTACCTAAAAAGAAAGAAACGCCTTTCTAAGGGCTATTTTGAGTGCGAGAGAGCATTAAAAACAGGTATTGAGCTACAGAAAGCAACCTTTCAGGTAGAATCTCTATCTAAAATCCTATGTGACCTTGAAAAAGCCAGCCAGGTATCTACCATGAAAATACCTAATATCAAACAGCTGGTTTCAATCACCAACAAATATAATAAGACGGAGCAGCTGGTTAAAAGACTATCAGACCACATTGCTGAAATGGAAACAGAACAGGAAAGAATATGCCAGACAGAAAGAAAACTAGAATCAGACGAAAGAAAGCTAAAAAAGATGATAGGACAAACCTGCCCGTTATGCGGGAGCTTGGTGAAGATAAAGTCATAGCTATTCTCTGTTCTGATATTCATCTGAGCAGCAAACCTCCACGAGTGCGTAGGGAAGAAAAGGATTGGTTTGCTGCAATGAAAAAACCATTGGACCAATTGACTGAAATAGCTGACTTTTACAAAGCCCCTATCCTCTGTGCTGGAGATGTGTTTGATTATTGGAAAGCTGATCCTGCATTGATCAATTTTGCTTTGCAGCACCTTCCCACTATGTACGCTGTTCCAGGTCAGCATGATTTACCTCTTCACAACATTGACCTAATTGAAAAATCTGCTTTCTGGACCATGGTGCTGGCTGATCGGATCAGTCCTGTTCTCAATTTTCTTCCCATAGAAAACAACATTGTAGTACATGGATTTCCGTGGGGAGTTCCATTGAAACCATTGAACAAGAAAAACACATCAAAAGAAAGAACAGACATTGCTCTTATCCATGAGTATCTTTGGATAAAAAAATACAAACATCCTCAGGCTCCTAAGAATAACCATATCTCAAAATTCAAAAGCAAAGCAATAGGATATGATGCCTTGGTATTTGGAGACAATCACAAAGGATTCAAAACAAAACTGAATGGAATACCTGTCATGAATTGTGGATCATTCATGCGTAGAAAAGCTGATGAGCTTCGTTATATTCCACGGGTTGGTCTGTTATGTAAATCAGGAATCATACTCACTCATTATCTCAGCACCAAACTGGAACAGTTCATAAGTGTAGAAGATGACTTTGAAGGCAAATGCAGAGGTAATGAAAGTGACATGATTGATTTCATTCATGGGCTGAAAGATGTGCAGGCTCAATGTTTTGACTATGCAGAGGCAATTGAATTCCTAATGAAGAAACGATATACAAAAAACACAGTTAGAAAACTGTTACTGGAGGCGTTGAAACGTGACTGACCTAGATTCTGTTATAGAATTGAAAAAGAAAGTCAAAGACCTTGAGCGGGACAAGGAACGAGCCCAGGGGAGAATTGACCAGCTGTTGAAATCACTCAAGAATGAATTTAGTTGTTCTAACATAGAGACGGCCAAGGAATTGCTAGAGGAAAAGCAAGCAGAGATGAAACGATTGGAGAAGAAATATAAGATCCAGTATGCTGCCTTTATGAAGAAGTGGGGAGCCAAACTGGAAAAAACAGATTGATAGATATTTCAGAAAACTGCTCTAAACCGTTGTTTTCCAGCTGTTTAGAGCAGTTTTTATTTTCTATAAAATTTTTCCGATTTTTCTGTTGACATTCGTATCAAAATATGTTATATTACTTATAGAACGTTAATAAGGAAATAGAGATGGCAGAGCAAAAGATTTCAAGCAAGCGGCTGGGGACAGGTCTTTACGAAGCGAAGAAATAGGAGAATGAAGATAATGACAAGAACGGATGAACATAGACCTTCAGTTATCAATCCGGAAGAGTATGAGTTTGTAGCCGTAACTTATAACTCAGGTGGACTGGAGGCTGTGTTACATGATGCGGCTCAGCGTCAAATCATACGGGAGCATATGATCCGGACAGGTGGAGTATATTCAATGCACGAGCATGGCGGCAGCTGCCATGTGTGTGGCGCTCATGCAAACTACCTGGCTTGCTTTTATCATGCTCCATCCAATAGCTACATTGAGGTTGGTGAAACCTGCTGTGGAAATCTTGGAGGTAATCACAAGGCTGCTTTCCGAAATATGCGTAAATCAGTCACTGATTGGAATAATCTCAAGACAGGACAAACGAAGGCCAAGCAGATACTCCAAGATGCTGGACTGAATACAGCATGGGACATTTACGAAGAGCACGAGAAGATGGCTGCTGACTTTCGGGCCGGAATAGTGCTGGACCACTTCCATTCTGAGGAAATGGGCATCATTGCTAACATTATTGGCAAGCTGGTCAGGTATGAGAGTCTGAGTGACAAGCAAATCAATTTTGTCCGCAAGATGCTCAATGACCTTGCCAGTGGCAACACCAGAGAGGAACGGCGCAAGAATCTGGAAGCCAAGTGGGCTGCTGAGAATGCTGCTGCTGAATCTTGTCCTGAAGGCCGGACTCAGATTGAAGGCGTGATTCTGAAGCTCAAAGAGCCGGATGAATATGCTCAATTTCCATCATGGAAGATGATGGTCAAGGACAATAGAGGTTTCCGGGTTTGGGGATCAGTTCCCAGTAGCATAGAGGAAGCCAACAAGGGGGACAAGGTTAGATTCACGGCCACAATAACCCCCAGCAAGGATGATGACAAGTTTGGTTTCTACAAAAGGCCTTCCAAGGCTGAGATCATAATTAAAGCAGAAGGAGAATGAAGATGGCAAAGGTTCAGCACAACGGGCGTATCTATCCCAACCGCATGTATACCTTCTACTTGTATTCGGAGGAAGCCTACGACCTCATCATGGATCAGTTTCCCACACTGAAGATGGATTGTGATGGAGTTCAAGCTGTTGATGGGGAGAAGGCACAAGAGATCAGGAAAGCGTTGGAAGATGCAGGACTGAAGCGTGGGCACATCTACAATATTGATTCAGTTGATTTTGAGTATTATGAAACCGAAGAGAATCCGTTTGAAATCTGCTCACGGTGTCACCTGAGCTGGAAGAATTGTGCATGTGATATTCCTCTTGATCGTCAATCATAGGAGAATGAAGATGTCAGGATTGAAGAAGGGTGATTAGGTCATGGTCTATAATCAGACCTTAGAAGGCAAGACGGTTGAAGAAGGCAGAGCAATACTGATTGAGAAGCAAGCAAACCAAGACGGCAGTGAATGGGAATCCTGGGTGGTCAGGTTTGAAAGTGATCCATATGACCGTTTCTATCGCCGTGTCCGGGCTCAAGACAAAATTGAAGGAGAATGAGGATGGCCGAGAGATTCAGCAAGACCCGTCTGCTAGACTACCTCAAGAGACAAGAGCAGAAGAAAGCCAAGGCGTTGGAGAAACCTATGATGAATGGTATGCGCCAGATGGTTCTCACTGAGCGTATGCTGATACACAATCTGATCAAAAAAATCATATATAATCAATTTGGTTTGGATTTGTAAAATTATAATAGTATAGGAGGAATTACGTTTAATGAGAACAAAAGGAAAAGAAGGAGAACATTGGGTCTGGTTCTACTGGGAGGGATGGAGATTTGGTAAGATCATCAAAAGATATTCTAACACTTTGATGACGGTTAAAGACTGCAGGAAAAGCAGACACAGAGTCCAGAAGCTTGACAATGGTAAGTGGCTGGCTGTCAGTAGCAAGGAATTCAAGGGACAAAATCATCTCAGAAAGAAGGAGAAGAAACATGGGAAGAAAAAAATCAAGGTTGCAGGTAAGAGAAGGTTCAAGATTAAAACTGCAAAACGGAAACTTCGCAAGATTAGAAAAATCACCAAAGCCACATGAGAACACAGTACTGGTAAAGGAGTACTACAAACAAACATCTCCCCATATCCACAATATTCCCTTCGGCCAAGTTGCTGAAGTGGTGAGGTACTAAAGATGAAAAAGACATTGATTGAATTGCTAGCAGAATTGCTTGAAGGATTGCAAGTGCCTTGCTCATTGAATATCCTAGGAGCAGGACAACAACCATATAGCGAAATCAGAGATAAGATCAAAGTGATAGAATGGCTTGATACAAACAAGATTCATATTGCTTTAGAAAAAGCACTCAGAGAGGAAATGAAATGATACTTTACTACACACTGCTTTATCTTACAGGTGTTGGTATCGGTTGGGGTCTGCGTGGACTATACTTCCATTCCAAATTGCTAAAGTGCAAGACATGTGGTTGGAAGTCACTTACTCCTCTTCATTATTGTCCCTGGTGCGGCTCAAAAGAAGGTTTTGAAATGAAAGTTAATAAATGAACCATCTGAAAGCCAAAATCGCCTCTCTAAAGCGAGAGTATGAAAATACGTGTAAAGAGCTTGATTCAGAGAGAAACAGGCTAGAAGAGGCCAAAATGAGCTTGTCAGACGTATTAGAGGCCCAAGGGCTGGCC
>Ga0180437_10006099_pt1 | contig 16223 bp, 15 predicted proteins | sample SS_ome_4_FD_132410 | JGI IMG/M metagenome (GOLD analysis project Ga0180437, IMG submission 132410) | Hypersaline lake sediment archaeal communities from the Salton Sea, California, USA - SS_3_D_1 metaG | ecosystem: Environmental > Aquatic > Non-marine Saline and Alkaline > Hypersaline >...
GGACACTCCGGGTGAAGGGATCACCCAGAAAAAGACCCGCTGGGCGTTGGGTGCCGTCATCTCCTTGGCTCCCGGCGCCTATTTCAAATTTGAGTATGACATCAACCGGGAAAAAGATCAGGAAATCGAGAACAATATGTTCTTGTTCCAGCTGGCCGTCGAATTTTAGGCTCCCGGCGGTCCAAAACTTGACAGGAAGAGGCCGATGAGCAATGTCGCCGTGATCGGGATGCAGTGGGGGGATGAAGGCAAGGGTAAGATCACGCATCTGCTCACCCCCGCGTTTGACATCGTGGCCCGGTTTCAAGGCGGCCACAACGCCGGTCACACCGTTTATATGCAGGGCCGGAAGGTGATCCTGCACCTCATTCCTTCCGGGGTGCTTCACCCCAATACGCTCTGTCTGCTGGGCAACGGGATGGTCATAAGCCCGCCTGCCTTTCTGGAGGAAAAACAGGCGTTGGAACAGTTGGGCGTCGAGGTCGGAGACAACGTAGCCATGAGCCCCGGCGCCCACCTCATCATGCCTTATCATTTCGTGATCGAACGCCTCCGCGAGGAGCGGAGCGCTCTCCGGATCGGGACGACCTGCCGTGGCATCGGGCCGGCCTATGCGGACAAGGCGGCCCGCGCTGGGATCAAGGTCGGCGATCTCTTGAATCCCGACGTGCTGCGCGCCAAGATTGAATATAATGTGGCGGAAAAGAATATCCTGCTCAGGCATTACGGCGAGAATCCGCTCGATACCGCCCGGATCCTCGATGAGGTATCGGGCTATGCGGAACAGCTCAGGCCGTACATCCGCGATGTCTCTTTCATCCTGGAGAAGGCTGTCCGGCAAGGCCGGTCGATCCTGTTCGAGGGAGCACAGGGGACACTGCTGGATTTGGATCATGGAACCTATCCCTATGTCACCTCCTCCAATTCCACGGCCGGCGGGATCTGCTCCGGACTGGGTATCGGACCGGATAAGATCGATGCCGTCCTGGGAGTGTGCAAAGCCTATACGACCCGAGTAGGGGAGGGTCCCTTTCCCACCGAGGCTTTGGATCAGTGGGGCGAGTACCTGCGCAAACAAGGGCAGGAATACGGGGCCACTACCGGCCGCCCGCGCCGCTGCGGATGGCTGGATGCGGTTCAGTTGGCTTTTGCCTGCCGGGTCAACGGCATAAAGCGCATCCTGCTGACAAAATCGGATGTCTTGGACGGCCTGGAGGAGATCCGGGTGTGCACGGCCTACAGATATAGGGGGCAGGAGTTGGAGTCATTCCCTGCGGAGAGCTGGATTCTGGAGCAGGTCACTCCCGAGTACCGGACCCTCCCGGGGTGGCGGTCCCCCGTGGCCGGCAGAAGCGAGTGGAAGGAGCTGCCGCAGGAATTCAAGGACTATGTCAGGCTTATCGAGAACCTCTTAGAGGTCGATGTCGCGCTCATTTCCACCGGGGTGGGCAAGGACGATACCGTCATCCGTCCTGATGCATGGGAGGGCTTGGTGGATCTGGATCTCCTTGAGCATGCCGAGCATTGAATCTCCGATGGCTAAGACCCTGCTCCAGTGGATCGAGCTGGACCGGGCGTCTCTCGATCAAAACGTCCGCCAGTTTCGGCAGCTCATCGGCCCGGGCCGCAGGCTTTTGGCCATGGTCAAGGCCAATGCCTACGGCCACGGACTGAAGGAAGTCTCGAGCCTGGCCCTTGCAGCCGGGGTTGACTGGCTGGGTGTGCACTCGCTGGAAGAGGGAGCCGCCCTGCAGGAGCTCGGAATCAAGGCTCCCGTGCTGATATCGGGCTATGTTGCGGCGTCCGATCTCCGGGATGCGGTGGAACGCGGTCTGAGGTTGACCGTTTATGATCCGGAGACGGCCGCGCGTCTGGCCCGTCTCTGCCGCCGCCTGGGAAAAAAGGCATTCCTGCACATCAAGGTAGAAACCGGAACCCACCGCCAGGGCGTGGACCCGGCACGCCTGGCCGAATTCGTCGCTCGGCTGCAAGGCAGTCCGGAGTTGGTGGTGGAGGGGGTCTCTTCTCATTTTGCCGATATCGAGGATACCACCGACCACAGATATGCGCAGCGTCAACTTCAGATTTTTGCGGAGGCCGTCGCGCGTTTGCAGGAGCTCAAGATCCAAGCCCCGCTCCGACACATGTCCTGCACCGCATCCGGGATCCTGTTCCCTGAGACCCATTTCGACATGCTGCGGGTGGGTGTGGGTCTCTACGGCCTTTGGCCTTCCAAGGAGACCTATGTCTCCTGTGTCCAGCGCAAGCGCGATCCCTTGCGCCTTGAACCCGTGCTGTCCTGGAAAGCCCGTATCGCCCAGATCAAGCGGATATCCCGGGGAGAGTTCATCGGGTACGGCCGCACATACCGGACCACGCGGCCGACGCGCCTGGCCGTGATCCCGATCGGTTATTTCGACGGTTATCCCCGGGCCTTATCCAACCTCTCACATGCCCTGCTCAAAGGGCAGAGGGCACCGCTGCGGGGCCGGGTCGCTATGAACTTCATAACGGTGGATGTGACCGATATCCCAGGTGTCGGTATCGAGGAGGAGGCGGTCCTGATAGGGCGTGTCGGGGAGGATGAAGTCTCGGCCGATATGCTGGCCGCTTGGTCCGGAACCATAAATTATGAGATCGTGGCCCGCCTACACCCCGCCATCCCCCGCATTGTGTCGGGATAGTCCTCCTGAGCCGGGTAAAAGGAAAATCCATAAGCCCCCGCCGCATGGATGCGGATAATCTATCAAACCTATCGGATATATTGACAAAAAGCCACAGTCGTGATAATAATAGAGAAAAGGACTCATTTAAGGATAAAAAAGGAAAGTTCCGTGGACTTCCCGGCCTAAAATGATTAATATAAGTTTTTACGCATTCATAAGGAGAACATGGCATGAAAGAAAAAGTCCAAGAGGTTCTGAATAAGATCCGGCCTTCCCTGGTTGCGGATGGAGGCAACGTCGAGTTGGTCGAAGTGGAAGGCGGTGTCGTCAAGGTTAAGCTGACCGGAGCCTGCGCCGGATGCCCCATGTCCCAGATGACGCTGAAGATGGGGATAGAGAAGCTCCTGAAAAAGGAGATTCCCGAGGTTCAGGAGGTCGTCGCCGTCTGATCCCGCCGCCGTTCACGAGACAACGGGTTCGGCCGCGTTCATCGACGGCAGGGAGAGGGATTAAGCATCCGATCTCACAGGGAATGGACTTGGGGTGGAAAGTACCAAGAATGGATTGAAAATGGTGTATGTGGAGGCCTAGGACAATGATGTACAGTGAAAAAGTCATGGATCATTTCGAGAATCCCCGCAACGTCGGGGTTCTCGAGGATGCCGATGGTGTCGGCAAGGTGGGGAATCCGGTTTGCGGTGACATGATGACATTTTATATCAAGGTCAAGGACGGCCGGTTGGCCGACGTGAAGTTCCAGACCTTCGGCTGCGGGGCCGCCATAGCCGTCTCCAGCATGGTGAGCGAGATGGCCGTAGGCAAGACCCTGGATGAGGCTATGAAGATCACGAACGCGGATGTGGCCCAAGAGTTGGGCGGGCTTCCCAAAAACAAGATGCACTGTTCCAATCTGGGGGCCGACGCGCTGCATAAGGCGATCGAAAACTACCGGCAGAAGCCGGCGGCCGTGGAAGCAGCCGCGGCTGATAAGGGCGCAGCCAAGAAATCTGTCGCCTGTCCCTATTGCGAGGGACCCATGGAAGGATTCGAGCAGTACTGCCAGGCATGCCATGTCGAGCTGTCATGCTGTGCGGAGTGCGGCGAGCCGCTGAAGGGCGAGGCCGATTCCTGTCCCCACTGCGGGGCGACCAAAGTCCGTGTGTAGAGGCGGCGGTGGGTGAGTCCCTTGGATAACGCGGCCGTAGTCGAAAAGATCCGGCGGCTGAAGTCGGAGCGCAACGCCATCATCCTGGCCCATAACTACCAGATCGGCGAAGTGCAGGACATCGCCGACTATTTGGGGGATTCGCTGGGCCTGAGCATAAAAGCGGCTGAAGTGGAAGAGGACGTCATCGTGTTCTGCGGCGTGCATTTCATGGCGGAGACGGCCGCCATCCTGGGTCCTGAAAAGACCGTCCTCATCCCGGACCGCGACGCCGGCTGCCCCATGGCGGACATGGCCGATGCCCGGGAACTCATCAAATGGAAGCAGGATTATCCCGGCCGCCCGGTGGTATGCTACGTCAACACCACGGCCGAGGTCAAAGCCGAGTGCGACGTCTGCTGCACCTCATCCAATGCGGTGAAGGTAGTGGAATCGCTCGCCGACGATGAGGTCCTGTTTGCGCCCGACAAGAATCTGGCTTCCTATGTGGCCCGCCACACCCAAAAGACCATCATCCCGTGGGATGGCTATTGCTATGTGCACAATCAGATCCTGGCCAAGGATATCCGGGCGAAAAAAGAGCTGCACCCGGAGGCGGAGGTCTGGGTGCATCCAGAATGCCGGCCCGAAGTGGTGGATATGGCCGATCTGGTCCTTTCCACCGGCAAGATGATCACCCAGGCGCGCGCGACCCAGCACAAGGAAATCATCATCGGAACCGAATCCGGTATTCTCTATCGTCTGCGCAAGGAGAATCCGGACAAGCTTTTTTTCGCCGCCAAGGAACTGGCCCTGTGTGCCAACATGAAGAAGATCACGCTCCGCAAGGTGCTGCGTGCCCTGGAGACCATGACGCATAGAGTCGAGGTCTCCCCGGAGATGGCCCGGCGGGCCCGGGGCGCAATCGAGCGGATGATCCAAATCAAATAGAGAGAGAAAGGAATCGCCGCGTGAGGCACAGCTGGAGGATCGGCCGCCTTTTGGGGATCGACATATATGTCGATTCTTCGTGGTTCGTCATTTTCATTCTGTTCACTTGGGTGCTGTCCACCTCCTATTATCCCTCGAGGTTTCCGGAATGGACGCCCTTTATGAATTGGACCCTCGGGGCGCTGACCTGTTTGCTCCTTTTCTCCTCGGTCCTGGTGCACGAGCTCGCCCACTCCCTGATCGCCATCCAGCAGGGCGAGCAGGTGCGCCGCATCACGCTGTTTATACTGGGCGGTGTCGCGCAGATCAGCGGCGAGCCCAAGGAGCCGCTCAAGGAATTCTCCATGGCCCTGGCCGGGCCCTTCACCAGTCTCATTCTAGCCGTGCTCTTTTGGCTGGTGTCGTTCGGACTGCACGGTGTGAGCGCCCCCTTCTCCGCCGCCGCCTTTTACCTGGCCATGATCAATGTGGCCCTGGCGGTGTTCAATCTGCTGCCCGGTTTCCCCATGGACGGGGGGCGGATTCTGCGCTCCATCCTGTGGAAGGTGACCGGAAATCTGCAGAAGGCCACCAAGATCGCCTCCCGGGCCGGGCAGGCTTTCGCCTTTTTTTTCATCTTTTTCGGCATCCTTCAAGTCCTGCGAGGCTGGATATCGGGATTCTGGCTGGTTTTCATCGGCTGGTTTCTGCACAGCGCCGCGGTCCGCGGCTACTCGCAGGTCGTATTCGAATCCGTTCTGGAAGGCATGACGGCCCAGGACCTCATGGATCGGAATTTCGAGACGGTCCGGCCCGACCTGAGCGTGCAGGAACTGGTGGACGAGTACATCCTGAAAAAAAGGGAACGGGTCTTCTTGGTGGCGGAAGACGACCGGCTGCGGGGCATCGTCTGTCTGGAGGACGTCAAATCCCTGCCGCGGGAGAGGTGGCCCTCCACCTCGGTCGCTCAGGCCATGACGCCGGAGGATAAGCTGGAGTCGGTCTCCCCCCATGCCGACGGAGGCCGGGTGCTCAAGAGCCTCACCACCAAAGACATCCATCAGGTGCCGGTTATGGAAGAGGGCCGAGTGGTGGGGATCATCTGCCGGACCGATCTGCTGCGGACCATCAAGCTGCACACCGAATTGGGGAAATAGATGACCGCAGCGGCCGAACGGGTCAGGAAAATCATTCCGATCCTGCGGCGCACGTATCCCGACAGCCGGACGGCCTTGGATTATTCCAATCCCCTGCAGATACTCGTGGCCACCATCCTGTCGGCGCAGTGCACGGATAAAAAGGTCAATGAGATCACGCCGGGCCTGTTCCGGAAATATTCCACTGCGGCCGATTTTGCCGCCGCCGACCCGCAGGTCCTGGAGGAAGAGATCCGGCCCACCGGATTTTTCCGCAACAAAACCAAGAGCATCATCGGCGCCTCCCGCCGGATCGTGGAGGCGTACGGCGGCCGGGTTCCCGATAGCATGCAGGAGCTGCTAACACTTCCCGGTGTGGCCCGCAAGACCGCAAACATCGTGCTCTCCAGCGTATTTGGGCGGGCGGAGGGGATCGCTGTGGACACCCATGTGAAGCGCCTGGCTGGGAGATTGGGCCTGAGCCGGAAGAAGGATCCGGACAAGATCGAGCAGGATCTCTTGAAGATCGTTCCCCGCGAGGCATGGTTGGATTTCAATTATCTGCTGGTCAATCACGGCCGGGCGCTGTGCCCGGCCCGCAAGCCCAAGTGTCTCGAGTGCCCCGTCAAGCGGCTCTGTCCCTCGGCCGAAAAATCATCCGGAGCGGCGGTCCGGCCGGGAAAAAACGGTGAAAACGGTGGAGGAAAATGAGCGAAAGGGAAATCGTATGTCCAAAGGCCACTTGGGACTCTTCAGCCAAAACACAACGACGCTGATCCGCTTCTACACCGAGAAGCTGGGCTTTCATGAGGGGGAAAGCAGGACGGTTTCGCGCCGCTTGATGGAGGATCTCTTCGGTGTTGCGGAGGAGAGCCGGATGACCAAACTGCACCGGGATGATTTGACGCTGGAGATATTTTCCCTGTCCGATGCCTTTCCGGCGTCCCGGGAGGATTGCAGAACCGGCCTCAATCACTTCGGTCTCTGGGTGGAGGACAAGGAGGCCTTTTGCCGAACCTTGAAAGACCAGGGTGCCACGGTGATAAAATCTCCCTATCGAGACCGGTTCGTCTATTTTGTGCGGGATCCGGACGGGAACCGCATCGAAATCTTCGCGAGGTGAAGATCTTGCAGAAGGAGGCCATGCTCTACCGGGTTGAGGAGGAAGGCCGGGTGGCCTGCGGGCTCTGCCATCACCGCTGCCGGATCGCGCCCTCAAGTTTCGGGACCTGCGGGGTGCGCCGCAATCGGGAAGGGAAGCTGTTTACCCAGGTCTATGGGGAGGTCATCGCCGCCCACATCGATCCCATCGAAAAAAAACCCCTGTTTCATTTTCTGCCGGGCTCGATGTCCCTGTCGATGGCCACCGTAGGATGCAATTTCCGTTGCTCATTCTGTCAGAACTGGCAGATCTCACAGAATTCCAAACGGCCCGAGCCGGACTTTTCCGGACGCAGAATGGATCCGCAGGAGATCGTATCCGCGGCGCTGAAGCAGAAATGCCTCAGCATCTCCTACACCTATACCGAGCCCACCATTTTTTTCGAGTATGCCTTCGATACGGCCAGGCTTGCCGATCGGGCCGGGCTGAAGAACGTGTTCGTGACCAACGGCTACATGACGGCCGAAGCGCTGCGGACCATCCAGCCCTATCTGCATGGCTGCAACGTGGATCTCAAATCGTTTCAGGATGCCTACTACCGGGACTTCTGCGGCGCCCGCCTCGCCCCGGTGCTGGAGAGCATCCGTACCATGAAGCGGATGGGGATCTGGGTGGAAGTGACCACTTTGGTGATTCCCGGGCAGAACGACAGCGACCGAGAGCTTTCCGACATCGCCGCATTCATCGCCCAGGTGGATCCGGATATTCCCTGGCATATCAGCCGCTTCCATCCCGATTTCCAATATCTGCAATCCGTTCCCACTCCGGTTTCGACCCTGAGAAGGGCCTATGCCCTCGGCCGGGAAAAAGGCCTGCGATATGTCTATATCGGCAATGTCCTGGGAGAGGCCGAGGATACACTCTGCCCGACCTGCGGCCGCACCGTGATCGGCAGGAGCGGATTCACGATATCCTCGCTCCGGCTCAAGGAGGGCCGCTGCTTCCACTGCAACAGCCCGGTGGCCGGGGTCTTTCTGGCCCGCCTCTCCAATTGAGCCTGCACATCCGCCTTTTCGGGCCCCGGCATGTGAGAGATGGCTGCTCGACGGATCTGATCATCGGTCAAATTTATTTTCCCGAGAAAATCTGGTGCGGGGCCGCGGGAGGTTTTGCTTTGCGGGGCGTTTTGTTTTACATTAATGATAGCCCCGGCCGTAAGGTTGGCGACCAATGAAGCTTGCTCCTGGATCCAAGTTCCGCTATCTCAAGCACACCGCGGATGCCAAATTCCAGGCGTTCGGTGACACTTTGGAGCTGGCGTTCGCCAACGCGGCCGCGGCGCTGGTGTCGCTGATGTGGAATCCGGCCGAGGTCTCCGCCGCGATCAGGCATCCCGTGCGGGTTTCAGGAAAGGACGAGCAGCAGCTCCTGCTGGCTTATCTGGAGGAGGTCCTGTTTTTGTTCGAATCACGGGGGTTCCTGCTCCATGCGGCTGAAGGGGTGCGGATCGAGCACACGGCAAAAGGTTACGAGCTGGAGGCCGTTTTCGTCGGAGACGCCCGGCGTACCGGCATTGAAATCTTCGGCGACGTCAAGGCCGTCACCTATAACGACATGAAGGTCCGGAGCCGCGGCCGTCCCATGGTCCAGGTCGTGGTGGATATGTGAGGTTCCATGGAGTTGAAAAAGATCGATGAATTTTCGTGGGAGATCCCCTGCCGCGGAGACATGAACGTTCCGGCCGTCATCTACAGCTCGCAGAAGCTGCTGGAAGGCGTGCGCCGGGACCAGACCCTCCAGCAGGCCGAAAACGTCGCCTGCCTTCCCGGTATCCAGCGGTCCGCCTATGTCATGCCCGATGCCCATCAGGGCTATGGATTCCCGATCGGCGGAGTGGCGGCCTTTGATATGGATGACGGCATCATATCCCCGGGCGGAGTGGGTTATGATATCAACTGCGGAGTCCGACTCCTGCGGACCGATTATCGCGAGCAGGACATCATCAAGGTCCGTGAACAGCTGCTGAATGCCATATTCCGGGAGGTCCCGGCCGGGGTGGGAAAAGAGGGGATCACCCGCCTCAGCGCCCGCAACCTCAAAGAGGTGTGTGAAAAGGGCTCGGAATGGGCGGTGGAAAAGGGATTCGGCAGCCGCCGGGACCTGCAGTATACCGAAGAATACGGGCGCATGCCCGGGGCCGATCCCAGTGATTTGTCGCATCGGGCCGTAGAGAGGGGCCTTCCCCAGCTGGGCACCTTGGGATCGGGCAATCATTTCCTCGAGATCCAAAAGTTGGAACGAATATTCGATCCGCAGGCCGCCCGCGCTTTCGGCCTCCAGGAGCCGGGCCAGATCCTGGTCATGATTCACTGCGGCAGCCGCGGCCTGGGGCATCAGGTGGCATCGGATTACATACGGCTGATGGAGAATCGCTACCAAGGCCGTGCCCTGCGCGACCGGCAGCTCATCCACGCCCCCATCCGCTCGGAAATCGGCCGGCAGTACTACCGATGCATGGGCTCGGCGGTCAATTTCGCCTTTGCCAACCGCCAGCTGATCGCCCATTGGGTGCGTGAGGTCTTCCGGCGCGTATTGGGAAGCGATGTGGGCATGGACCAGATTTACGACGTATGCCACAACGTGGCCAAATTCGAGCGGCATGAGATCGACGGCCGCAGCAAGGAAGTCTGCATCCACCGCAAGGGCGCCACCCGCTCCTTCGGGCCGGGACGAAAGGAGATCCCGGAAGCGTATCGGGAGGTGGGCCAGCCGGTGTTCATCCCCGGCAGCATGGGGACCGCCTCCTATATCCTGGTGGGGACTCCGGAAGCGGAAGAGTTGAGCTTCAGCTCGACGGCCCACGGGGCGGGACGGGTGATGTCCCGGCATGAGGCCCGCCGCCGTTTCCGGGGCGAGCAGATCAAGCGCGAGCTGGCGGACAAGGGCATCCATCTGCAAACGGCCAGCTGGAAGGGAGTTGCGGAGGAAGCCTCAGATGTCTATAAGGATGTCGATGAGGTGGTTCGCGTCTCGGATGCCACCGGACTGGGAAGGCTGGTGGCCCGGGCCGTACCCCTGGCGGTGATGAAAGGCTGAGGGCTATTCCCGCCGTTCTTTGTGCCGTGTGATTTTGCGCTTGGTCAAGTTAATCAATTTGGTGACCTTGATGGAGCGCGGGCACACTCGGGTGCATTCGAAACGGCTCTCACAGGGCCAAATTCCGTTCGGGCCGTCCAGTACGTCGAGCCGTTCTAAAAAGCCTGAATCCCGGCTGTCGTCTTGGAAGCGTGCGGCCTGGACCGCGGCCGCCGGGCCCATGAAATCGGGGTTGGTCTCCCGCACCACCGGGCAGGCCGAATAGCAGCATTCACACAGAATGCATTTGGTCCCGTCATCGATTATCGCGCGGTCCTCCGGGCTTTGGAGCCGTTCTATTTCCGGCGGAGGTTCCGGGTTTATAAAATAGGGATGGACGCTATGGTAAAGGTCGAAAAAGCGGGTCTGGTCCACCATCAGATCGCGCTGCAGGGGAAGGGTCTGTAGGGGTTCGATCCGGATGAGATTTTTGCCTTCATCGACCACGTCCTTGACCAAGGTTTTACAGGCCAGGCGTTCCCGGCCGTTGATCTTCATCGCATCAGAACCACAAACCCCGTGGGCGCAGCTCTTCCTGAATGCGAGCGTAGGGTCCAGCGTCTGCTTGATCCGCATGAGTAAAGAGAGCAGCCGGTCCGTGGGATCGGCTTCGAGCGTATATGACTGGAAGTAGGGCGCTCGGTCTTTTTCCGGATCATACCTTTGGATCTCCAGAGTGAGCTTCATGGCGGTCCCCTTTTAACCTCTCAGTACTTGCGCGGCTTGGGCGCCCAGCGCGAGATATCGACCGGCTTGGCTCCCATGCGGACCGTGTCCCCTTCCAGCCAAGCCAGGCTGTGCTTCAGCCACGCGGAGTCGTTGCGGTCCGGAAAATCTTCCCGGGCATGCGCTCCCCGGCTCTCCTCGCGGTGGAGGGCGCAGGTGGCGGTGATATAGGCATTATCCAGTAGATGGCCCAATTCCAGAACCTCCAGCAGGCCGGTGTTGAAGGCCCGGCTGGGATCCGGCCATCTGACTTGCTTGAATTCTTCGCGCAGTTCCTTGATCGTTTCCACCGCGGCGCGCATGTCTCCCCCGTTCCGGTAGATACCCACTTGAGCGGTCATCGTCTCTTGCATCCTCTCCCGGATGGCATGGGGTGAAGGGCTTTGAGCGGCGGAGGACTTGAGTTCTTTCAGGCGGCCGATGGTCGGGGCTGCGGCGTCCTCCGTCACCTCAATGAAATCCGCCTGCTGCACGAAGCGGGCCAGATGGCGTCCGGCCCGGCGGCCGAATACGACCAGGTCCACCAAGCTGTTGGTCCCCAGACGATTGGCACCGTGGACCGAAACACAGGCGCATTCGCCGGCGGCATAGAGACCGTCAACCCGCGCCCCCTGCTCGTCGGCGAGCACGCATCCCTCCAAGTCGGTGGAGATGCCTCCCATGGCGTAATGGGCAGTGGGGTGCACGGGGATGGGAGCCTCGGCCGGATCGATGTCCAGGTAGGTGCGGACGAATTCCGCAATCTCCGGCAGCTTGGCCTCGATCACCTGGCGGCCGAGATGGGTGGCATCGAGATGGACGCAGTCGTCAACCGCCCGGTCGCCGCGGATGCCGCGTCCCTGACGGATTTCGGTGACGATGGCTCGTGCCACGATATCCCGCGGCGCCAGATCCAGCAGCGAGGGCGAGTAGCGCTCCATGAACCGCTCTCCGGCTGCATTGCGCAGGATGCCGCCCTCGCCCCGCACGCCCTCGGTGATGAGGATGCCCATCTCCCGGATTCCGGTGGGATGAAACTGAAAAAACTCCATGTCCTCCAAGGGAATGCCGCGCCGCAGCAGAACGGCCTGGCCGTCCCCGGTGTTGGCGTGGGCATTGGAAGTGATACGGAACATGCGGCCCGCGCCGCCGTTGGCGAAGAGAACCGCCTTGGATTTGAAGAGCAGGAGTTCTCCGGTCGCCAGGTCATAGGCCGCCACGCCTGCGCAGCGGCCGTCTTTCAGGAGAACATCCAAAACCTGGACCTCGTTATGGAAGTCCACCTGATTCTTGATGCACTGCTGGTAGAGCGTTTGGAGGATCATGTGTCCGGTCCGATCGGCGGCATAGCAGGACCGACGCACCGCCGCCTCACCGAAGTTACGGGTGTGTCCCCCGAACCGGCGCTGGTCGATCCTGCCCTCCGGCGTACGGCTGAACGGCAGGCCGCGGTGCTCGAGGTCATAGACCGCCTGAACGGCCTCTTCAGCCAGGATAACGGCCGCTTCCTGATCGGTGAGGTAATCACCGCCTTTTACGGTATCGAAGGCGTGCCATTCCGGCTTATCCTCCTCCACATTCCCCAGCGCCGCACCGATCCCGCCCTGCGCCGCCCCGGTGTGAGAGCGCACCGGATGCAGCTTGGACAGCACCGCGGTGCGGCATCTCCGGCTGGCTTCCAGGGCTGCATACAGGCCGGCGCCTCCGGCTCCGACGATGATGGCGTCATATGTTTTGATGGTCGTCATTTTCCTTCCCATGAGAGCCAAAAACACCATATAGGCAAGGTCAGGCCATGTCAAGCCACGGATAGGTCACAACTCAAATTTGGCGCAACAATTGGTCTGGGAGCATTTTGAGGTCCGCCCCCGGTTTACATCACGGTTAAGCTGATATAGACTCTGGAATGCGGATGAGAGGAATGAAACATGAGCGAGAAGACGCGAATCGAGAAGGACTCGCTGGGGGAGACGGCCGTGCCGGCCGAAGCCTACTATGGCAGCCAGACCGTGCGGGCGCTGGACAATTTTCCGATCAGCGGCCTCCGTGCCGTGCCTGCCATGGTCGATGCGTTGATGCTGATCAAAAAGGCGGCCGCCCTGGCCAATCTAGGCCTGGAGCGGTTGGATCGCATCGCGGCGGAAGCCATCGTGCAGGCCTGCGACGAAGTGCTGGCGGGGAAATTCCGCAATCAGTTCGTAGTGGATGTGTTCCAAATGGGGGCCGGCACCTCTTTCCACATGAACTGCAATGAAGTCGTGGCCAATCGGGCCGAGCAGATCCTGGGGGGACGACGCGGGGAGTACCACCGGGTCCATCCCAATGATCACGTCAACATGGGTCAGAGCACCAATGATGTGTTTCCTACCGCCATGCGGCTGTCCGTGCTCTTTCTGCTGCGGGACGATCTGTATCCCCATCTGGAGGGACTTGCGACGGCCTTCAAGGAAAAAGGCGATGAGTTCGACGCGGTTCTGAAGTCGGGACGGACGCACCTTCAGGACGCCCCTCCCGTCCGGCTGGGCCAGGAGTTCAAGGCCTATGGCCTCACGCTGCAAAAAAAGCGGGAATCGCTCGAACAAGCGGCGATCGCCCTTTTGGAATTGGGGATCGGGGGGAGTGCCGTCGGGACGGGAATGAACACCTGCCGGGAATATGCCGGACTCGTGGTGGGGCATCTCGCGGAATGGACGGATCTGAAGCTGCAGCGCGCGCCGGACCTGCATGAAGCCATGCAAAGCATGCGCCCGTTTGCCGGGGTCTCTTCGGCGCTCCGCGACCTGTGCTTGGAGCTCAACCGCATCGCCAACGATCTCCGCCTTATGGCATCCGGCCCCCGCACCGGATTGGCTGAAATTGCCCTTCCTCCCGTCGCACCCGGGTCTTCCATCATGCCGGGCAAGGTCAACCCCTCCATGCTGGAGATGCTGAATATGGTCTGCTATCAGGTCATCGGCTGCGACACCGCCGTAAGCGGAGCGGTCCAGGCCGGTCAGCTGGAGCTCAACGTGATGATGCCGGTGATCGCGTTCAACCTCCATTTCATGATCCGCATTCTGGGGAATGCGCTGCGCGAGGTCAAGCGGCGCTGTATCGAAGGAATTCAGGCCGATCCGGACCGCTGCCTCCAGTATGCCCAGGGTAGCCTGGGCATGGCATTGGCGTTATCTCCTTCTCTGGGTTATACAAGGGCCGCGGTGATTGCCAAGGCAGCGGTCACCCAAGGGAAAAGCCTCGTGGACGTCCTCATCGAGCAGGGACTCTATTCTCGGGAAGAATTGAAAAAGATCCTGGACCCGGCACGCATGACCGAGCCATCCCCTTGCGGCCGCGATCCCGAAAATCAGGACTGACGGACAGGGCGTCGAGCCAACAGCAGCCGTCTGCGGCCTTCCCTTTCCCCTGACATTTTCTGCTGTCGCCCGCCTGGTTTGACTTTTTGACGCTGTATCCTTATTTTAAGGGGCACCATGAAGATCATTCTAGCCGGCTACAACCTGGACAGCACCGTTATCGAAGAATTGAAACGCAGCGGTCCCCCCCGGGACGATGTCACTCCCGAGACCCTTTCGGCCGCCTACGCCCGCATCTCCCGGGATCCCCGGTCCGCCGATGTCCTGCGCGCCGCCGCTCGGGAGGAAGTGGAGCGGGCGCGGCGTTCCAATCGCACCATCATCTTCTCGATGGGCCATCATTCGGTGGCGGAGCATGCGGTATTCAATTTCGATGTCATCGGCGTCAGCCGGCTGGCGATGGAAGAGATCGAAAGGTTCCGCCTCTGTTCCTATACGGAGAAATCGCAGCGCTATATCAAGCTGCAGGACGACCACGTCGTCCCGGAGGAGGTGATACAGGCCGGGAAGCGCGAGCCATTCACGGCGTTGATCAAGAGCCAGAATGCCTTGTACCGCAGGCTGCTAGAACGCCTGCGCCCCTATTTCTTCGAGAGCTTTCCGGAGCTGGCGGCCGATCCCAAGCGCCACGCGGTTTTGAACGGGTGGGCAAAGGAAGACGCCCGCTATGCCATGAGTTTGGCGACGCTGGGGCAATTAGGCATGACCCTCAACGCCCGCAACCTGGAGCATATGATCCGTCGCTTCGCCTCCCATCCCTTGGCCGAGATTCGGTCTTTCAACCGCCGGCTCTACGAACTCGCCCGGCAGGTGGCACCCTCCATTGTACTCTTCACAGAAGCCAGCGATTTCGACCGCAAAACCTACTTGGCCCTGAGGGAGGCGGCAGCCGACGTCATGTCCGATGAGGAGCAGGGTAATACGGAAGACGAGAGGGATCCCATGGGAGAGGAGAAGTGCAAGACCGAAGGCGCAGCGGGCAAGAGCGATGCCGTCCGCCTGGTCGGGCACACGCCGGAGCCGGACGAGCGGTTGATCGCCGCCCTGCTGCACACAAGCTCTAAGTCGCCCTACGCAACGTGTCTGGTTAAAGCCCGGAGCTTGAGCAGAAAACGGAAGATGGCCCTCGTCCAGACCGCGCTCCGGCATATGGAATTCTACGACGCGGCGCTGCGTGAATTCGAGCACGCGGATCTGACGTTCGAGCTGGTGGTCTCGGCCAGCTGCTTCGCACAGCTCAAGCGGCATCGCATGGCCACCCTGACAGCCCAGCTCTACCATCCCTCCCGGGGAGTGGTGGTGCCGCCGTCGGTGGAGGCGGTGGGTGCCCGCCGCGAGTTGATGGACATTTTGGAGAGGTCCGAAGATACCTATTTTGATTTAAATGCGTCCCTTCCGCACGGTGCCGAGTACGCTCTCACCAACGCCCACTGCAAGCGGGTGCTGTGGAAGGCCAACGCCCGCGAGTTCTATCATTTCTCCCGCCTGCGGGAAGACGCCACCGCCCAATGGGACATCCGGCGCATGGCCGCGGAGATGCGATGTCGGGCGGTCGAAGTTATGCCGCTCACCATGCTCCTCATCGGCGGCAAGGATGCCTATCCCGAAGTTTATGCCGCCGTCTACGGCTCTCCTCCCAAGCTTAAACCTCCGAGTGCTTAGGAAGCGTTTAGCGAGTCGTATGACCGAGCTTTCCCTTGCCGGTCACAAATCTCCTCTCCCTTTCATCTCGCGCGGCAATAGAGATTCGCGCGCTTCCGCTTAAAAATTTGACTTCTCGCCAGGGAACTTTATAATAGAGGAACATTTTAGGAGGAGATGGATGCAGGATATGAACAGAATCATCCGCAGATCTCTTACGGTCTCACTCTTTCTTTTGCTTGTCAGCCTGTCTGCTGGTTTTTTGGTCGGCCAAGAAGAGCAGCAGGAAGAATACGAAGCCATCACCAGCGAGGACTGCACCACCTGCCATGAGAAGAGCAGGCTCGACTCGGATTTTTTGGAGGACCTGTCCCGCTCGGTCCACGAAGGCATGGAATGCCTTGACTGCCA
>Ga0180437_10006100_pt1:0-15000 | contig 16221 bp, 8 predicted proteins | sample SS_ome_4_FD_132410 | JGI IMG/M metagenome (GOLD analysis project Ga0180437, IMG submission 132410) | Hypersaline lake sediment archaeal communities from the Salton Sea, California, USA - SS_3_D_1 metaG | ecosystem: Environmental > Aquatic > Non-marine Saline and Alkaline > Hypersaline >...
ACCACGAGGTAACCTTCCAATGCCGGTGCATAGGCAAAATCCCTGTAGGATATATCCGAATAAATATCACGGTACAGAATCGTCGATGTGGAGAGTGCTTGATGGCCGGAATGAAGGACGACGTTACCATCCAAACGATGGGACAGATCGACCACGTTTACACCGGACTCAATACCCTCGCCTCGTTTAATAAAACTGCTCTTTGGGGAAAGGGAAACGACCATCTCTTCAATACCCGGTTTCGTAAAACGGTGCTGCTCCACGAACGGATAACAGTGATCGTTCATGATACGAATTTCAGCAACGGAATTCATCAAGAGCGGTGCCTTCTGAAAGATACCCATTCCAGAACTTTCCAGAGCAACACCATCGAGAGTCGCTGTGACTTGCTGAGGAATGCCTGCGGGGAGGATGACGATCAACTTAAGGCCCGAGCTGATGGAACCGATTCGTTCTTGAATACCCGCCGTTACGTTTTCAAACGTTCTCTGACGGTAACGCGATGCGGCGTTTTGGAACGTCGATGCATAGAGGGTTAGCTTTGGAAGGCCGAATTTCAGGCGCATGTCAATGGCTTCTTCCCAGTACTGCTTTCGAACATAATCGGGATCTGCAAACCTCTCCAAAGATATCTCTTCGCCATCCACGATGAGCAGCCGTTCCGGAAAAACCACCTGGTCAATACGGACATTGTTCAACGCCGATACATCTCCCGCAGATCCGCTGCTTTCGAGGCCAGCCAGGGCATTCCCGTACCAGAAAGCACCTCCTGCCTTTCCACGGGTCCTCTTCATCACCTCATCGTAACACCGTCGGGCGGCTTCTCCATTTCCCTGAATGCGGAAAATCTCGCCCAAGTAGTACACCGATCTCAGACTCCGTGCCTCGTTTATCAACTGTATAAAGAGGGGTTTGGCCCGGTCGTGCAACCGTCTTCTCTGGCCGGTATCTGATTCATGCTTGGCTGCCGCAAAATAGCTCCTCGCACGTATATACATGGCTTCGGAGCGATAGTCCCCCGTCGCCTCCTGGAGCATCTCACCGGCGGACAGATAGTACTCGCGCTTTGCTCGGGCGGATTCCTGTATCTCGGCCCTCAGGAACTGGGCCATTCCCCGATAGAACGTCGTGGCTTCACTCCTTCGATCCTTGGTAATTTGAAAAAGCTGATCTAGATAATTTAAATATGGAACCCGTTCCCGTCCCGTGACCCGATTGGCCCGAACCATCATATTCCGAATGAGACTAAACGCATCCCTGAACCGTTCCGCATCCCCAGGGGCCTGGAGTATCCTTCCCCATATCGTCTCTCCCAAGCCAACGCGAACCAGCTGAAGCAACAGTTCCTTACGTGTCTGAATCAAAGGATGCCTCGGACTGAAATTCTCGATCTCCTGTTTCATCGTGCCGAGAACGCCTCTATCGGCCGCATGCTGATCGAACCTGAGCAGGAAAATGCGGTACTGAGCATCGTCTCTGAGAACCGCCGTACGCGGATCCAAGGCTGCACTCCGGGAGCTGTTAAGAAATTGCTGAAACGGATTTTGCTCTGCCCCCACACCGGCCACAAACTGGCTCCACCCCAGCCAGTACCACGCTTCAGGAATATCCCTGGCGACTTGCGTGTACAGACTTCGCTGTGGATCGGTGAGTGCCAAATACGAATCCTCATCGATGGCACTCATTTGATCACGACTGGCCAGCATGAATCGCTTCTCGGCCTGATATTCGGACCATCTCATGCTGTCAAGAGCTGTATTAAGGTTGAGTTCGTTCTGGCTCTCACCGGTTAATTGGTAAAGGCTCAGACATTTAACGGCGTTGGAATAGGCGATCAAAGGACGAAATTCCAGACTCGATACGCGATCCATTCGGTTCAAGATAGAATTGTAGTCAATTTGGAGGAGTAGTTGAACGGCCGTCTCAACCGGCGTTTCCCGCTTCCCCGAATCCTCGATCCTGGAAAAAACAGCAGACGGCATTCTCTCGTATAACTTTACCTGTTCGTATAGAACGTCTTGGTACCTGATTCGGGCACTGATCCGCAGTCTGGAGTCGGCCACTCGGTTATCGCTTACCTGCTGAAAAAGTCGTCCCGATTCCCAGAGTGAACCGATGGCCTCCCTGGCTAAATCGGTGATCACACCGTCGTTTTCAGTAAGAAACATCTGAATACGCTTCCACTGGGCTTCGTAGAATCGGACCTCCCCAGCCATGTACATCGCCATGACGGATAACGAATCGTCCTGAACCGAAGCCAACTCAACAAACCCGTTATAGGCCGTCCTGAGAAAAGGTACCGGATTATCGCTCAGTTCGGCTAATCGGTATTGGCACCAACTCTTTTTATACTGGGCGGCAATCATTTTATCCGTATGGAGCGATGCCAAATCCGGCTGCCTGACAGACAGATCAAAATAACGTGCACCTTCCCGGTAATGGGAAAGGGATCGTGTGGGTGATTGCTCGTCCAGTCCCAGATTATAATAACTCTCACCCACATAGTAGTAGGCAATTCCTTGCTCAGCCGTATGTGCATCGGCCCATTGAACCATCGAATCGATGGCTGCCCGGTATTCGTCCTGATTGAAGAGCCTCAAACCCTCGGACTTGTAGAATTGTTGGGCTTGACCGCTACTGATGGCGAGGATGAAGCATAGGGCTATATTTCGAAAAATACGCATATTAGAAACCTCTTGCTTTTTCCACATCTGTTAAAACCGTCCTCCTACCCATATATTCTCATTTTCAAGACCATCCACCAAATGTATTTTTCCATCGTAAATAGGTACATATTCGGGTATTTGGGGTTTTCTACGTAGACCGCTGGTGTCTATGATCAACTTCCTGCCCTTAGAGGGAAGGTTGAACCAGAATCGAATGACGCCCGATTTAAAAGGCGTGTACATCCAGGTTTTCAAAGTCCTTTGTATGATCATTCCCGCTTCGGTATGCCCGCCCATGAGCACATCGTCTTGAGAAAACCAGAGCTGTCCTTCATCACCGATGCGGCAGTTTACTTTTACGTCGGCGTGAGGATCAATAGCCTGAAGACGCCTCCAATCCAAGCTGCGAACGCCGGCCTTCGTAAGGTCGATGGAGAAGAAAAGAGATTCGATGGTAGGCCCTGTGATGACGATACCCTGAATCCCCGGACGGGGTGGAATCTCCAATTTTTCCCTGTATTCAATCGGTGGGATGAGTACGGAATCGAGCGGGAGACGCCGCAGACGATACTCACGCCAACCCCAGATGACCCCCGCCATAATTACCACAACCAGTGCACTCCATGTCCAAAACGACTGACGTACCATGACGATTCAGACCTACTTTATGCGTTCCATCTTCAGTTATAGATCGATTCGGATGTTCTTTCGTCGATTTCCCTGAGCATCCTCTTCGACCACGGTATAGATACGCCGACACTCCCGAATCTGATTCAAAGTCCCACCCACACAGCCATATCGAATATTCCGATAAGGTGTATCCGAGAGTTTCGTGATCACATCGATGACCTGAAAATACGGGATATGATTAGGACATCGTATGAGAACAAAGAATCGGGCGAACGGATCCTGTCCGGCCCGCATCCGAAGATTGTTGATTTTCTCATTGAGCACTTCGAGAGAGACTCTGTTCTGAGCAATCAAGTCGTTGATAATCTTATTCTTTAATCTCTCCGGCGAAAGGTATCCAAAGTACTCCTCGACTTCCTCGACCACAGATGCTGACGTCTCATCCATCCAAAAAATGTCGTTTTCATCGATAAACTGGATCACGATTTGAGCTCTGCCTAAAGCATTCTCAGGAGCGGGAATGGATAGGCCCCGTTCCTCCATAGGCATTCGAATGGCAAAGCTTGTCACCATAAAAAACACCAGCAGAATAAATACCATATCGATCAAAGAGACCAGTTCGACTCTTTCTTTCGGTTTTCTTTGTATCTTAAAAGCCACTGGCTACCTCTTGTCCAGACAATGTGCGTAGTGTAAACCTGGGAATGGTATCCCCATATGCACTGCATTGCTCCAGGATGTAATTGATGATGCGAAACTCCGTATTCCTCACGGCCCGTATCTCGATGGTATTGGCAAGACTAGGCTCTCGAAAATGTTCATTTTTATACGTTTGCAGCGCCCAGTGCATCAGAGTACAGGCGGATGTTCGCGTAAAATCTCTGTCACTCATACGAAGAAAGTCATCGGGGAATACAGCGAAGAGAGAATCCCGTTGTGCATTCATCTTGGCCTGGTTTATATCCAACGAATCCTCCCATGAAGGCCACAACACATAGACAACTTTTGGACTGCTGGGATCTTCGCTATCGGTATTTTCAATCTGAAAAAGCAATGTCTGGAGCACATCGTCGGTCTTGAATGTCTCTGTGATTCGGGCCTTCGGCAATTCGAGATCATACGTCCCTTTGTCCCCTTTCTCTTCTTGAAGACTGGAATCCGTGAACGAAAAGGTGGCAAGAGAAAATATCAAAAGGAGGAAAATGATATCGATTAAGCCAGGAAGACTAATACCCTTTTTCTCTTCCTTTCGGCTGAATGCCATTCCTTATTTCTAACCTTTCTGTCTTGTCTAAAGCTTCTCGGAGATATGGACGTATATCTCTTCCCACTTGGAGTAAATCCAGTTTAACTTATTCTGGTAATAATAGTACAAAATCATCAAACCAATTCCCACGAAGAGTCCCTCGATTGTCGTCCATAGGGCCTCATAAATACCGGCAGCCAACCGGTTCACCAGAATGCTCTGCGTAATGTTCGTGCGTATCATCGTCAACGAGGCAAAAACAAAGCTAATACCCGTTGCCGTGCCGAAAAGTCCCACCAGAGGTGCCAGCGTACCCAGATTCCATAACCAATCCATGTGGCTCTTCCGGCGTAAGTGTTCGAGTTCCGATGATGCCCGATTTTCGATGGCGCGGTCGACTTCCTTGGAAACTTCCAACCAGCGGAAACCTCCGAGTTCATGATTCTCCAACCCTGCCTGAATGATTTTTACCGTAGGATACCGATCCAACTTCCGCAAACGCGCCGCCAGCCCCCGTATGGTCTCGGCGCCTTTTTTCCGCCAGAACTGCACGTTTTCCATTTCGATCTCTTCCAGACGAGACTGGTCTCCTTTCTCAAGTTCATCCCGGATATGATCGTTGGCATTATCAACGAGTTCCCGCCATTCTTCGAGGATGCTTTCAAAATCGGAAGAAATCCCTTGCCTATACACATCATCAAAACCTTTTCCGATATATAAATGTTTTTTTAGAGGAAAAATTTGCGCCATTCGAAGGTACTTGAAACAAAAAAACATAATCACCAAACCGATGAGGAAGAAATTCCATATCAGGTGAAACGCAATTTTACCTGCCTTCGTTGCGGCATCAAACACATAACCACGCCCAACCAGCACCATGGGAATCCGTCCGTTCAGGGGAATCCAATGATGCCATTTTACCCTCATCCCGGGTCCGGTTGCTCGTATATCCTTGCCCGTGAGCACATAAGCCGTGTCACTTACAGACACGACGGCTCCATTGCGGTATCCCTCTACGGTAAAACGATACTGAACACTAACCTCTAAATTCCTGAACGTATGAAAATTACCTTCAAGCTCTTCCGACAATCCTTCCTGGGCATTTACATTGTTTCTGTAGCGCAGGCGATAATGATCGAATACCGTCGTCTCTGCAGGATTCCAGGTGCCGTCCTTCTCTTCATAGACTTCCCAGTAGAGAGTACAGTCTACGGAGTGCGGCACTCCCAACACATCCTTGTCTACGGCCCGCTCGATATCGGATATCGAAATATGGTAGACACTCTCCTGGGCATGGGATAAGGGACCAACAGCCATGAATAATAGTACAATGACCAGCCATACCCAGAGATTTTGCCATTTATTCATTATCATTATGAAATCCTCCATCCCTGTCTGTTTCAAGGGAGTCTATCGTTACTGAAGCGGTTGATTGTATTGTTGAAAAAACTCATCTAAAAGTGAACGCGTTAATCGATCTATTCGTTCCCGATCGGAATTCTCCAACGCCTTCACGAATTCATCGGCCCGTTCTTCGACATACCGTCCGTACGAAAGTCCAGGGTAGAGCCGCTGCGTCTTGACCAAGGATGCCACCCCTTCCCTATACTGTTTCATCATCAGTTGTGCCAACGCGGCTAAGAACTGGGCATCATCCACGGCGTATTCATCCCAGAAAATGGGATATCTGGGATAATTGGAATTCAAACGATGCGAACGATCCTTCAGCATAACCTCAAGCGTCGTGAGTGCCGATTCGTATTGCTCTTTCTTGACCAAAGCCGCTCCGAGTCCCAGGAAGGAGAGATGAACCATACTGTGGAGGTCCTGCTCTTCCTCATAACGCCGGACGGCAAGGCGAAATGCCTCAATCGCTCCGTCCCAATCCTCCAAGGCTTTCAGGCAGGTTCCCAGCAAGAAATACGTCCTTAAGTTCCTGTCCTCTACCCTCCTCAGGACTTCGATGGCCTCCCTCATACGTCCAGCGATGACCAAGGATTCCCCATAATCCATGAGTTCCCCATCCTGAAAAAGTCGCTCGCCCTGTCGGAAAACCGGCTGAAACTCCCCGGCCGCTTCCCGTGCTTTACGCCTGGCCTTATCGATGTTTCCATGTGCCAACAGGGATTTTGCCTCCTGAAACAGCCAAATGGCCCGTCCCACGCCTCCTGTGAGGCTATGCAGTCGGCGGGCGCTGCTGCTGTCCTCCAGAGTAGCCAATACCTCGGCCACATCCGACACAGCATCGTTGGGATAATCGGCTATCACCCGATAGAGATGCTTACGGATTTCCGATTCGCTCAGATTCTCCCGTCGGGAAGCTTCCCTGAAATAAGCGGCATCCATCTCTCGACCCATTTGAACTGTCAAGAAAAACCGGCTGTCCTCTGGAAGATCAGAATGGAAACCATAGACGTAATCCACACGAACACCGATGGAATGGGATAAGGGCATGGACAGTCCAAACCCCAGAGAAGGGCCCTCGGACCGGTTATTGAGTCCAAAACGAGGGTACATCACGAAACGATTTTTATAAAAGGGTATATATCCCTCTACACCAAAATAGATACCGTGGGATGCTCCATCATAATATTCGCCATCAACAGTTGTCAGGATATGGGCACGGCCCACAAAACGCCGGGCCGACTCCCACCCTCGTGGCATCCAATCCCTCAAAATCCATCGATAGCTCATGCCGTATCGGATGAGCCTGGGGAAGTGATCTCTCTCGTCTTCTCCGATACGCCAACTCGGCTGAACCACGTTCTGTACGGCCAATCCAAGCCGAAACGGAAGCAGATACCTTAAGGGGATGACGCGGAAAAGGGGCGCGTTGAACGGTTGAAACAAGAATCCGATATCGATTCCCCCTGACCAATCGCGGTTTTGCCAGAGCGTCTCTGAGGATGAAAAAGGCTGAAGACCGGAAAAGTTCTGGTTGACGAACTTAAAACTCAGACCATACCGCAGTATACCCCACGATCCAACCTCCTCGCGAGCCCATGACAGCAGGAAGGCATGCTCGCCGATATCGAAATCTCCCAGGTATTCTCCGGTCTGTGTTCGTTGTTCATATCCGCTGCTGGAAAGTCCGATCCAGCCAAAACCCAGAGCCGATCCATCACCTACCAAATAGCGGCCCACCTTATCCCGGATATTCTTACCTGGACGGGGAATCACAATGCCGAAATGGGTGTACCGGCTGTCGTAGTACAAATCGGAATACATAGAGGTCAACTCGATCCGCTTGATACCCAGGAGACCTGCCGGATTCCAGTAGACACCGCTGGCATCATCTGACACAGCCACAAATGCCCTTCCCATACCCAGTGCCCTACCCCCTACACCATAACGTAGAAAGTTACCCGCCTGGCCAGCATCCGCCTGGGCCCAGAGTGGTTGCATCTGAAGCCCAATCACTAATATGCTGAGAGTGATTCCGTATATGATTTTTTTCCAAATCAATGTAAGACCTCTATCATCTAATCACAGCAATCTTACAGTACCGTCTCGTGTTACCGACGGCCACACAGATATAACCCCCTGTGGACACCCTGTCCCCTCGGCCGTTTCGTCCATCCCATTCAAAGAAAATATTCGAATCTGCTGTTTTCTGAAGAACCTGAACGAGGTTTCCGAAGGGATCGAATATCTTGGCTTCTTGCACTCCTGGATCGTCCACACGGATGGTGACCACCTCGTCCGCTTCGGGATTGAAAGGATTGGGGAAACAGACCATTTGTTCTCTGGCTTCCTCATCGGGCCACCAGAAAAGTGTTTGTGTATACTTGCCGATATCCTGCCCGGATACGTCGACGACCCAAACACTCAACATGATGGGTACATGGGCTGGGGAGCGAAATGTATAGGGAATGACTGTATTTACGGTATCGCTGGGAGGTTCCACGGGATGATACAAGGTATCGTCTACCGTTGCACTGTTCTCCTGAATGACGATTTCCATCACCTGGCCGCGCGGGTCGGAGGCCTGCACACGCATGTGAATGGTTTGTCCGACCACCCAGGCAATATCACCACTCTCCTGAAGATTTAAAATATCCACGGAGTAAAGGATGGGCGGGTTGTTGTCCTGAATCGACCATGTCTCTTCAGACCAATAGCTCATCAGGTACTGATCCAGCGAATCCCGCGCAAAATAACGGAGTCGATAATAAATACGAATCCCCATGGGCATGTCGGTGAAAAAAGCGGAATCCGCGTTGGCAGGTATGGGCGCCCAGAGTAGCGTATCGTCGTAACTAGCCTCGATTTCGAAAAATAGGAGCCGCATGCCACGGTCACCGAGCCACGTTCGCACGCTATCGCCGTACCAGTACACCGTATTATCGGTACCCAGTGTAAAGGGAGGCTCTATGACGAGACGGGGTGCCGGGAGGGTTGGATCGATATAAGCCGGCAGCTCCATCAATATGTCCATCAGTTCTTGGGATATAACCCCCACCTGCTTTCTATTCGTCTGACCCGGCATCTCCTGAGAGATCAAGAGGGTCCAAAGAACAAGACCCGTAAAGAATGCACGACTCGAAAACGTTGTCATCGATTTCTCCATAAGCCAGAAGATATCATTCAAACACCGATTACTTGATCATCGTCATTTTCATCCATTTTTGAACGGTCTTTCCCCTCGGCAGTTTTACGAGAACATGATAAAAATAAATGCCCGATGCCGCGCTTCGACCGAACTTATCCGTCCCGTTCCATATGACCGAATGGTATCCGGCAGGTTTGTTTTCCTCGATGAGGGTATTTACCAACGAACCCATGATGTTGAACACGCGGATTTCGACGTACCCTTGTTCGGGCAGCTGGTATGGAATGACGGTCTGAGCGTTGAACGGATTCGGCATGTTGTGGTGAACATCGAAGACGGTGGGTATCTGTCCCTCGAAGTCGGCGATGCCCGTCTTACCCGTTCCATCCTCTCCACCCGCATAAAAAACCATGGTGGACCATCCGCTCTCCCAGAGCGAATCGGCACGGGCTCTTACGCGAAACCATGTTGTATCCCTGACGACGGCCCCCCATCCCGAGAGGCATTCAAAACTCAGTGAATCGATCCAGCCACTCCGGCACAAGATACGATCCACCAATGCTCCTCCGTCGATTTCGTAAGCCCATTCAAAATGTTGAGGATCGACCGCAATCTCAACAAAGTACTCGACGACCTGGTTAACACTGGCCGGTATCGGTAGAATATCGCATGCCTTGTATCCCGTCGGCTCGGGCGGATCGGGAGTCTGAGTGATGGTTATCGACGGTATCCATCGACTGGATGCCTCGTTGCCCGCACTATCAACACTGACGATGCGCCATTGGTGGATGGCATTCCGTATCGTATCTGCGAATTCATACGTGAATGTGGTGTCGATGGCGCCGTCTTCGACATGAACGGGCACTTCCCCCGCCACCCTTGAATCGGCTTCTGTGACGCCCCGAAAAATACGGTAGAGCGCAATATTTCCGATGAGCTTTGTCCACTGTTCGCTTTCCGTCGGAGGCCACTCCACACCCCATCCCGACCATCGCAGTTTTGCCAATATGGAATCCACACCCCCGTAGTAAGCTTCTGTGGAAGCGATCCACAACGAGTCCACGGCGTTGGGATCAAACGGATCGTACGTGGTGATGCTCGTAGCCGACCACAGAGATGGAAAGGGATTCCCCCACCTGTCCCGAGCCGTAATCCGGCAATAGACCGTATCGTTGTTGGTGTTCACTGCATCGGGAATTCTTACTTTTTTCGATCGATTCAGCGCATCCGCGGGAAACCATTCGGTTGAAAGAGTGACCCCTGTAGATGAGGGGAATAACTTGCTCACACTGGTTTGCATACGAACAAAAGCAGCGCCCCTCGTCGAATTGGACAACGGATTTCCGTCGATATCTTTCCATTGCCAGGAGACATCGATGGAATCGTAATTAAAATAGTGGTACTTAAGTAGCGCACTGTCCGGGATGAAAACAAGTCCCGTATCACAATAAACGAGACGCGTATTCGTGGCCACAATCTGGTCCAGACTGTCCAGTGCACACACCGTATACGCATACTGGCGTGCGTGTTGAAGTCCCACGGAATCCATGTACGATTCGATGGTATCGGGTAATACGATATTCAACGTATCATACATGCTTTGACGTGTCAATCGAAAGGCATCGACCAGGAGACGGTCGACCAGTGTATCCTCTTCCCAACTGAGAAAGACACGCCCCTTTGGCTGAGGTACGACGAAGAGGGAGTCCAGCGGTGCCATGTTGACCGTGTAGGGCTTGGACCAATTGGTCACTCGCCCCTCGACGCCATCCGGTATCTCTTTAATCTCAAAAATATAATTATGGCCGCCTATCACATTTTGAGAATAAACATAACTGGTTGCATCCACAGGATCATTCGTCTCATTACTCGTGAAGACGATATCACTCAACGTATCCACGGATACGCGTATTCGTGTTCTCCACGAGCCTTGAGCCTTGCTCGGGTGGACACGTTCCCAGTAGATGATGATGACATTCTGCTCGTTCCTCATGGCAATTTGATGGAAATAGACTCTCGGAGCCCGATTGCAGTAGGCCGAATCCACAGCAGAAAATACGGTGGTATCACCAAAGATATTGATTTTACGAACCTTGTATTTATACATTTCATACGCCACGAGCGTATCGCCCGGTTCGTCCAACAACTCGTTATATCCGTAATAATCATCCCATCGTACCGTATCCCTTAACGAGTGTATATTTCCAATCAGAGTGGAATCGCCCGCTTCGTTCCATCGCCAGATTTCATAACGGTCTGTATCAAGGGAGGGTTTCAGCCATTGGAGATGGATATTGCCTTCCCAGTAGGTAGAATCATTCCAAACCAGCAGATTTTCCGGGGACAGACCCAGGACGCGTACAACGACCTTCTCGGTAGACCAGATGCTCGAGCGATTACCTAAATACAATGCCCTCACTTTAATACGCACGACTTCCGTATCGGGAAGCTGCACGGTAAACATGTCCTGTCTGTACATCTGTAATGGATAGACTTCTACATCGTTGATGGAAATCGCGTAATCGATGACGTCCGAAGCATCGAAATCGACAATCTTCAAGAGGACGAAGTCATCCTTCGTAAAAATCGTATCCACTTCTCCCGGATTTGGCGGAAAGATATCCGTGAATGTCGTATCATCGAATACGATGTGAGGCTCGCCCAGCGCCCTTTCATTCGCCTCCCAGCCTGTCTCGTCCAATGCCCTCTGATTACCGACATTGTCTTCCGTCACGATTCGATAGTAAACCATGGGATTCGAAATCGTATCGCGGCCCGCCTTAGCCAACGTATCGATGAATGACGTCGATTTGAAATACTCATGGAAGTTGAGATCGACGAAAGAAGGATCGATTCCTTCCACCCATCGATAAACGCGATACCGCTTTAGACCGCTGACGGCGTCGGACGCAGAATCCCACGAAACTTCGATATGCCATTTTGTATATCCCGATGTCGGATCCTGAAAATCGGGGTCTTCGATGATGTTTTCGATCTGCAGATTGCGAATATCATCGGGTGGAAAACAGTCGGGAATAATCTGACCCAGCTCTTCGAATGTGACGGCAGAAAAATACTGTCGACTGGCACGGCGATGGTATGTATGCCCGTTGACAAAGTGCTTATCGATATGCGTACCACCCGTGTCGCGATGGACGACACCCTCACCATCGATAAAGACGCCACCCGTATCGGTGTAGTCGAATACAAAATAAACACTATCCGGTCGGGTCGGCGACACCCAGCCCATGTCTCGCAACGTGTTGGGGGAAACCCAGCCGCTGCTAAAATATCGCATGGGGATACTGGGTGGTGAATCGAAGAAAAGCATACTATCCCGTACAGCTTCGAACCGTACAAACCGCTCTCTTCCGTCCAAATCCAACCACAGTGTATCCACGGTTCCCTTGAGAAAACCGTCGCCGCTCGTGATGGTTGTATCGATATCTGCCGGATCTGTTGGAGGTACGTACGGATCGGATTCACCCGGGAACCATATCCCGTTGGTCTTGTCGCCATCGCCTTCGTTTCCCACAGCGTCGACAGCAGTAACCCGGTAGAAATACGTGACTCCCGGGCGGTACCGGGCCTTCCTGTCGTGCCAATAGATAGGGCCTGACCTGGTGTATCGAAAATCGATCAAGAGTTCTTCGGGGCCCGTATCGATGGCTCTATAAATACGATATCGAGCAGTACCGCTGATGTCATCGTTGACTGTATTCCAGTAGATGCGTACGATGTCATCCTCGACAATCGTGGCCTGAGGTTGTAGAATACGAGGGGGAGGTGAATTATCCTGGGTGGAATACGTAAAATCTGTGTACAGCCAGATTGGCCCCCGGTCGGTCTGGTATTCAGCCTTCACAAAATATCCGTACGTATGACTGTCAACCAGGCCTTCGAAAGCCTGATGGAGTGTATCTCCCTGCTGGGCCCTATAAAGTCTTTGTACCGACTTTTTCAGGTTTTCCCGATCGGCAACATCAAAACAGTACACATCCTGCGTAGAACTCGTTGAACTGGGATGATAATAAATGGTGTTGGAAAGTCCTTGTGTGAAGGCAGGTTCTGCCACTATGTCGGGCACCTCATACTGCATATCACGGACATTAATTTTTATCTTGAACCGATAGAGCTCCAAGTAATCTTGTGGACTCGAACCGTGCCGCATCATCGACACGATCATAATCGAATCCTTACCGATGGACTCTAAATCGATGGGGCGGATATAGAGCACATTCCGGAGGGAGATGATTTCTCCGGGCGCTAGAGTATCGGCCTGGTCTTCCCAGCCCTCCACATACGCTGGTACGTAGGTACCCCAATAGCGCTGCAGACGTGCAAGATAGTTATCTTTCTGCGAGCCATTGGCAAAATGGGCGATAATTTCGATACCTACCACCTCGTGCCGCATCATCTGCACCACCATGTAGTCATCCTGCACCAGGATGCCATCATCCAATCGCCTGATTTCCAGAATTTGAGCCCAGCCTGTGCAAGTTGAAATTATCATCAAACCAAGAATGATAAACCATCGGGCATGCCAACCCGTTTTCATCTCGGTGGCCTCCATTGAATTAGGATGTAAAATTTAATGTAAACATAATAAAACTTAATATTAATGTCAAGTAAAAAAGAATTCACCGTATATCGACGAAAAACGTACTGCAAACATCTTACCAAGCTTAATTAAATTGAAAAAATAAGCAAAAATGGCTCCAAATTTTCCACTTAGGTGTACAAAAAACGGACAGATACGGCGACGAAGCCTCGGAAATACCTTGTATTTTTTAAAGTTGACATTTCATCTTTTATTCAATACATTTACTCAACAATATACTATATTGTAACACTTTTTACATCGATAAACATGAAGATCAAAGAATTCATATACCGGTACATGCTTCCGCCCATCGCATGGGGAGCCATCAACGCCCTCAGTGTGAGTTTACGAATCCACTTTCATGGCATGAATGAGATCGAAAAGCTGAAATCGGAAAGAAAGAGAATCGTCTACGTATTCTGGCATGGTCGACAGTTCCTTTTTGCCCGCTATATGGTTAACCACAACATCGGGATTATGGTTTCACCGAGTCTCGATGGCCGGCTGATAGCGAACACTCTGAAGATATTCGGGTATGAAATCATTCATGGGTCCAGTCATCGCTCTCCGGTACGTGCTCTGATCAGGAGCGTGCAGACGATGGAACGAGGATTCGATGTTGCATTTACCGTAGACGGCCCGAGAGGTCCCGCATACAAAGTGAAGCCCGGCGCGCTGTTTCTGGCAAAAAAAATGAACGCCGTCATCGTACCGGCCACGTCTTCCGCGTACCCGAGTATTACTTTCAAATCTTGGGACGAATACCTACTTCCCAAACCCTTTTCTCAAGCTGCCATCGTCGTTGGAAAACCGTTCATCCCCTCATCCGATACCGGAGAAGACACGTTGAGGGAAGAATGCCGCAGAATCGAGAATATCCTCAACGAAATCACAAAACAAGCGGATGAATACGTGAATAAGTATGCTTCACATTGAAACATCGGTTTCACTTTGCGACAAAAAATCAACTTTTCTTTCAATCATATCTTCAAGCACCCATATCCATCGTGAAAGTGCGATGAACCATAACCCCAATCTTTATGGGTTATCGGTCCATTAAAAACCTCCGACCATCCTAAGATTTCTCAGAGTATATCGCTCAGAATCGATAGATTCATGAGCACAGAATATATACATATAGAAGCCAAACAAGTCTTTAATGGACTCCGAAACGCCATCCGGTAGAAGCATCCGAATTAATAAACTCCACACAAATTTTTATCTACCTTATTTATGCTTTATTTACATCCATTAAAAAACCCCGATAAAAACCGGGGTTTCAATATAATTCCTGGCGACGTCC
>Ga0180437_10006101_pt1 | contig 16219 bp, 12 predicted proteins | sample SS_ome_4_FD_132410 | JGI IMG/M metagenome (GOLD analysis project Ga0180437, IMG submission 132410) | Hypersaline lake sediment archaeal communities from the Salton Sea, California, USA - SS_3_D_1 metaG | ecosystem: Environmental > Aquatic > Non-marine Saline and Alkaline > Hypersaline >...
CCCAACAGGATCGTCTGGGCTGCTATGCCCAGATCCACCCGGGCCCAATCCCAGCTTTCTCCGTCGGTAACCACCACGATGTAGCCGGACGGGCGTTCTCCCTCCTCCGGACCAGGCCAGTCGGGAAGAGACGTCGCCCAACCGAGGGTACCGAAGATCCGGCTGTTGATCTCCGGCGAGCAGGAAATAGCGTACCGCAGCAGCTGTCGATTTCCCGCGGAGGGCGTTTTTCGGGCCAGATCCACCAATTCCAACAGGTTCTTTTTGTCCAATTTATGGTTTTGATCGAAACGGCGATAGGAACGGTTCTTCTCAACGATTTCCTTGAAATCCACGCCTGTCTCCTCCTTCGATGATATTCAGATCTATCATTCCATTTATATGAGGATCTGGCAACTGCAGCAGGATTTGTGCAGCCGGAAAGTAACGACGAACATATTTCAGATCCTTCAACACGCAGACGGAATTCGTTATTATTGTGACCGCTATGCCCAAAATCACCTTCATCGGGGCGGGAAGCTTCGTCTTCACCCGCAATCTAGTCCGGGACATCCTCAGTTTTCCTGCGCTCTCAGGCTCGGACATCTGTTTGATGGATATTGATGGGGAGCGTCTGGCATATATCAAGCAGGCAGTCGACCACATCGTGTCGGACGGGAGCTACCCCGCTCGGGTTACCGCCACCCAGGACCGCAGCCAGGCGTTGGAGGGAGCCGATGCAGTGGTCTGCACGATCCTGCAGGGCGGCGTTCAGGTCTGGCGTCACGACATCGAGATCCCGGCCAAGTACGGTGTGGACATCAACGTGGGGGATACCCGCGGACCGGCGGGCATCTTTAGGGCACTGCGTACCATCCCGGTGATGATGGAGATCTGCTGGAACATCGAAGAACTGTGCCCCAAGGCGATTTTACTCAACTACACCAATCCCATGGCCATGCTCTGCAAAGCCATGCAGGTGGCCAGTAATGTGAATGTCGTCGGCCTGTGCCACAGCGCTCAGGGAACCGCTGAGATGCTGGCCCGTTGGATCGATGCCGATCTCTGCAACGTCAGCTACCTCTGTGCCGGGATCAATCATCAGGCCTGGTTTGTGAAGTTCCAGGCAGCGGGGAAAGACGCCTACCCGCGCATTCGGCGGGCTGTCGAGAGAGCGGAGATCTACAACGAGGAGCCGGTGCGCAACGAAATGTTCCTGCACCTCGATTACTACGTCACCGAATCCAGCGGTCACAACTCGGAGTACAACCCCTGGTTTCGCAAGCGCTCGGACCTGATTGATCGCTACTGCCTCCACGGCACCGGCTGGAATCCGGGGGAGCATGCCTTTCTGATCAAGGACTACCTCAACCGGGAGCAGAGCTGGCGACGGGAGATCGAGGAGGAACTGGCCAAGCCGGTCGTCCTTGAGCGGGGAAGAGAGTACGCCGCGGGCATTCTCAACGCCCTGTTCGGAGACGGAGAGTCCTTCCATTTCAACGGAAACGTCCTGAATCGGGGTTGCATCGACAATTTGCCCGACGGATCCTGCGTGGAGGTTCCGGTCATGGCCACCCCGTCCGGACTGACGCCCCAGACGGTGGGGCCTCTGCCGGCCCATCTGGCCGCGCTCAACGCCCTGAACGCCACCTGTGACGATCTGGCCGTGGAAGGAGCACTGGAGGGAGACAGGAGAAAGATCTTCCATGCTGCAGCCCTGGATCCGCTTACCGCAGCCGTGTTGAGCCTGGAAGAGATTCAGACTATGGTGGAGGAGATGTTTAGCGCGAATCAGGACTGGCTTCCCCGTTTTCGTCAACCCTGATTCCTACCCAAGGAGCGATTGATGCGACATACCATATCCATTTCCTCGAATCCGCGGATGATCGTCCTCTTCCTGGTCGTGATCGCTCTGCCCGCGGCAGGCATCCTGCTGTTGGTCTTTGCCGGGACCCTTCTCGGCATAATCGCTCTGGCCGCGGCAGCCTATCTGGATTATTCGATGCTGCGCTTCTTCCGCAACCACATGAAGAGCTGGGTGGAAACCACGGACACGGAGCTGAAATGCCGGATGCCCGACGGGGAACTGCTGGTCTTCTCCTGGGACCAGGTTACCGCGGCCGGCTACTGCACCCAGGAAAGGGGGCGCCCCTTTCTTTTTGTGTACAGGGAAGAGGGGGACAAGCTGGTGACGATCCCGAAGGAGTACGGTGATTTCGAAGCCCTGTTCGCAACAATAAAACAACGGGCACCCTTCCAGGAGTTGACTCTCAGCAGGGGGGAAACGATCCAGGAAAGGTTGAAGGAGATGCTGAAGATCGATTCAACCGAGGAAGAAAACGACTGAACCGGTAGCCGGAGCTCGATAAACCTACATTGCGGAGAACCAGCCATGGACGTTTTTAACGCGATCCACACCCGCGCCAGCGTGCGCAGCCTGATGCCCTGCTCCGTTACTGAGCAGGAGCTTCAACAGATCCTGGACGCCGGACGGCGCGCCCCTTCGGGGTACAACCGCCAGCCATGGGAGTTCATCCTCGTCAGGGATAGAAAGGTGCTCGATCGACTGGGAAGGATCCAGCATTGCATCGCCGAAGGGTCCGCCGCCATCGCTCTGGTGATGGATGAGCGGGCCAGCACATACTGGAAGGAGGATGCCGGTGCGGCGATAGAAAATATGCTTTTGGCCATCGTGGCCCTGGGCTACGCCTCTGTGTGGGTAGAGGGGTACGTGCTCAACCAGGAGGCTTACGGGAAGTCGGTTCTTGGTGTGCCCGAACACCTGCGATTGCTGGCCATTCTTCCCGTCGGCAAACCCGCCGCACCGGCTGAACAGGCCCGTAAGAAGCCGCTGGAAGAGCTCGTCTACTACGATACCTACGGCAAGAAGGAGAAACCATGAAGAACTTCGAGTACGTCATTATCGGTTCCGGCCAGGGCGGAACACCGCTGGCCTCGGCTCTGGCTCAGGCCGGAAAGAAGACGGCTTTGGTTGAGAGCACCCATGTAGGTGGCACCTGCGTCAACGAGGGCTGCACCCCCACCAAGACCATGGTTGCCAGCTCCCGGGCGGCCTACCTGGCCCGCAGAGGAGCGGACTACGGGGTCAACACGGGAAACATCGACATCGACCCGAAGAAGGTTCGCCGGAGGAAGCGGGATATCGTCGAAAGCTTCCGCGGCGGTTCCCAAAGCAGACTCGAGCAGCAGGAGAACCTCGAGCTGATCATGGGAACGGCCCGCTTCACCGGTCCCAAGACCCTAGAGGTCGCCACGGCGGATAGCGTTCAGAAGGGCAGCGGCAACGTACAGATCCAAGGACAGACGATCATCATCGACACCGGTACCCGTGCGGCCGTACCGCCCCTGGAGGGGATCGAGCAGGTGCCCCACCTCGACTCCACGTCAATCATGGAGCTGGGAGAGGTACCGGAGCATCTACTGGTGATCGGCGGAGGCTACATTGGTCTGGAGTTCGGGCAGATGTTTCGCCGCTTCGGCTCCAGGGTGACGATCGTGCATCGGGGCAGTCAGCTGCTCAGCCGGGAAGACGAGGATATCGCCGCAGAGATCCTGAAGATCCTCCAGGAGGACGGCATCGAGGTCCACCTGAACGGCAGAACCGTCCGGGTGGAGCCGGCGAGTACGGCGCAGGGTAGCAGCTCCGCAATATCCCTGTTCTTCGAGGCCGATGGAGAGGTTCACAAGGTACAGGGCAGCCACCTGCTGCTGGCCGCCGGACGAAGGCCCAACACCGGCGCCCTGAATCTCGAGGCGGCGGTAGTACAAACAAACGAGCGGGGCTTCATCCAGGTCAACGGCAAACTGGAAACCTCGGCCCCCGGAATCTACGCGATCGGAGACGTGAACGGAGGACCGGCTTTCACCCACATCTCCTACGACGATTTTCGCATCCTAAAGACCAACCTACTGGAAGAGGGCGATGCCACCACCGAGGGCCGCCAGGTGCCCTACACGGTATTCATCGATCCCCAACTCGGGCGGGTGGGCCTGAGCGAAAAGAAGGCCAAGAGGGCCGGTGAAGAGTACCGGGTCGCCACCATGCCGATGAGCTGGGTTGCCCGGGCTCTCGAGGTGGACGAATCCAGGGGAATGATGAAGGTGCTGGTGGATCCGAAGACCGAGCAGATCCTGGGTGCAGCCATCCTCGGCATCGAAGGCGGGGAGATCATGGCCATGATCCAGATCGCCATGATGGCTGGACTTCCCTACACCGCCCTGCGGGAGGGGATTTTCGCCCACCCCACATTGGCGGAATCGCTGAATACGCTGTTCGGCCAGGTCGGCTGACAGCCTAAGATTGATGAAATACAAGTCGACTCAAAGCGCGTTCTCCGGATTGTCCGTGATTTCGGGAGCGAAGGGACGGTGTTTCAACGGATCCAGTTCGATCCCATTGCGCCTCAGCACACTCTGGAGCGCCGTGATATCGATAGAACGAATGTCTTCCGCCTTCCTCTCCAGGGCCAAAGCCGCGGCCGTGCCCGCAGCCTGCCCCAAACTGCAGCAAGTGGGAATCATACGCAGGCTGGAGAAGGCCACCTGATCCGCGCTGATGCATTTTCCGACCACCAGCAGATTCCTAATACCTTTGGGAGTCAGGCAACGGTAGGGGATTGGATAGGGATCAACCCTCTTGCGCCAACCGATATGTCCCGGCTGGGTGAGACTATGGAAGTCGATTTGGCTGCTCGCCACGGTAATACCATCGGAGAACCGGCGGGCATGCCCTTCGATAATATCCGTTGCGGTGAGCACATACTCACCAATAATCCTCCTTCCCTCCCGAATCCCGATCTTGGCGGCGCTGGAACAGAGCGTGTAGCTTGGCAGGCTCGAACACTGCAGATAGTGTACGATTCTGAGCATCTGCCGCCGGGCTTCCTGTTCCGCCCGGCTCAGCTCGAAGGGATCCGTCGGATCGAGGCCCATCACCTTGGTCATAGTACAGTACGCCCGACCGTCCTCCAGTATCTTGTAACCGTGCAGTCCCGGAAGATCCTCCTCGCTGTTGATTGGCTTTAGACCGGAAGGGAGACGGGGGCGGACTCGCCTTCCGCTGTCTTGGAGGAAGAAGACCTGGGTCATGTGCAGGGTTCGACCGTTGTCCGGATGTCCTTTGAAAAAACGCGCTCCGGCCAGGGCGCCCAGGTCACCTTCTCCGGTGGCATCGATGAAGGTGTCCGCTTTGAACTCGATACACCGGCTGCAGCAAGAGATCATAACCGAGGTAATCTTACCTCTCCGCTTCCCGGCGTCGATTACCGAAGCGTGAAGCAGAGTCTCTACCCCGGCTTTCTCGACATGATCCTGCAGGACGAATTTCAAATACTCGCCATTGAAGAAATGCCCGTCCAGAGCATCGAACCCACGTAGCGAGTCCATGATCTGCTCGAATATATCTCCCATCCCTGTCAGGTGAGCGTAGAACCAGCTCACCCCCCCGCTGGTCGCCGTTCCTCCCAGGCAGTTGCCCTCTTCAACCAGGAGTACTCGATGCCCCCTTCGAGCCGCAGCGACAGCTGCAGCACATCCTGCCATCCCACCTCCTGCGACCAAGATGTCGGTTTTTTTCTTGTCTATCCGGTTCTCCACGGTGACACCTCCGCAGAAAAAAATTCGTACATTGCTTGATGATACAGGTTGTATCAACAAATTATAAGCTCTATTCGGCAAAAATAAGAAAAAATTTGATTTTTGCCATTATAACTCTTGACACCTCCCCGATCATACATCATAATTCCATACATGACAATACAGGCTGTACCTACAAGTAAATACAAACAGATCCGGGAATGGATCCGAGAAAGCATCGAAAGCTGTCGTTTTCGTCCCGGAGACAAGCTTCCTTCCGAGAGCGAACTGTGCCGCCAGTTCGATGTATCCCGCAACTCGGTACGGCAGGCCATCAAGATCCTGGTCAATGAGGGCTGGCTGGAGAGTAAAAAGGGCATAGGCACCTTCTGCCTGCTGAAGACCCGCCAACTGACGAATGACATCGGGTTGATCTGTTACTTCTCCGGTTCCTACATTTTTCCGAGGATTTCCACGGGCTGCGATCAGATCGCCCACCGCAACGGCTTCCATATCCTGCTCAAACAGTCCGAATTCGATTACGAGAAGGAGCGGCAGATTCTGATCGAGCTGCAGAAACGGGGTGTAGACGGCATCATCATTTCACCTTACTACAGCGGAAATGGTCTATCCAATCAGGATCTGCTGTTGGCTATGGAAGAATCCGGTACGCCTGTCGTTCTCATCGACAACTACTTTCCGGATTCGAGCTTCACCCGCATCGCCATGGACGATCTGGCCGGAGGCCGCCTGGTGGCAAAACACCTCTGGGACAAGGGGCATCGGAGGATAGGGATCCTAAGCGATGCGGACTACTACCCCAAGCAGATGAGGAAGCAGGGAGCTCTGGAGTTCCTCGAGGAAATGAAAGCGGATGTTCGGGAGTATTGGTTATTGGATTTCAAGGGTCCCGCTCCTTCGGGGAGAGCCTTTGCTCTGGTAGATTCGTTCTTCTCGAGCGGCAAAGAGCTGCCCAGCGCCTTCATCTGCACGAACGACGAGGAGAGCATCGATCTGTACAAAGCGGCGGCCAAGCACGGCTTGAAGATACCCGAAGATCTTTCGGTGATCAGTTTCGACAACTCCAATCTGTCCGAGCTGCCGGGTATTGCTCTGACCTCGGTGGATCATCCCGGACAGTACATGGGGGAACTGGCTACCAGGATCATTCTCGAACGGATTCAAAACCCGGAGGTGGTTTGTCAAACCACCTCGTTGATCCAACCCAAACTGATCGAAAGAAGCTCAGTTAGGGAAATCCAAGGCTGACCCGCAGGATCAGCTGGAAAAACTAAGGAGGGAAGTATGAACAATCACGTACTTCTCAGGTTGGCAATCGCGGCGCTGGCGCTGCTGTTGCCGGTGGCTGCGTTCGCGGGGGGAGCGCAGGAGCAAACGGCTGAAGAGGAGCCGATCGTCACCTTCTTCGCCAATTCCAAGTACTACTCAGACAATACAACCATCACGCGGAACCAGGCTTTCGAGGCGCAGACGGGCATCAAGGTGGAGATGCAGCTCGTGCCGGGGGAGGACATCGAGTTCTACGACAAAACAGATATTGCCATCATGGGCGGGGATACCACCGATTGCATCCGCCTGACAAACCCCATCAATATCGCCCGCTACGTCGACGCCGGTTTCCTCATGCAGTTGGACGGCATTTTGGCTGAGATCGGCTACGACGCGGAAGCTGTCTACGGAAAGTTCCTCAAGAGGTACGACGGCCGGCTTCTCTATCTGCCCTATGAGCAGTCGATTCACTCGGTGTACTTCAACGAGGCGATCTTCGACTCAGCCGGCGTGGCTTACCCCAAATCGCCCTGGACCTGGGAGGATTATGTAGCCACCGCCAAGAAGCTCGTCGACAAACCCAACGGGGTCTACGGATCGTACTTCGTGAATTGGCCCTACTACTACTACATGCTGGCCAGGCAGCGGGACATCAGTGCATACACAGAGGACGGTTATTCGAACTACGATCATCCCGCTTTCAAAGAGTCGTTGAAATTCATGAACGATCTCGGATCCGTGCACAAGGTTCAACCGACCTATCTGGAATACCAGGCCAAGAAGATGCAGTGGGATACCTGGGCCGCTACCGGAAAGTACGGGATGATCTGCATCGGAAGCTGGTTCACCGGCCTGCTCACCGACCCGGTGACCTATCCCCGGGATTGGGATTGGGGCATTGTCGAGACACCGGCAGCCGGTCCGAACGGCAAGAACAACCTGATGGCCGGCGGGGTGTGGTCGATACTGAAAAACGCCAAGCACCCCAAAAACGCGGCCCGCTACATTGCCTGGGTTTCGGAGAACAGCTATAAATATGCCGGGGGCATTCCCGCTCGGGTCAACCTGACACCGCAGGAAGTACAGGATCTTCTCGGTGGAATCGCCGAGAAATCCAGCGGTTCGGTTACGGTACAGGAGCTCAATGCAGCCTTGCTGGCCAACACTCTGGGCGTCGTGGATGAGAAGATCAGCGGACCGAGGGTTAGAGAATACTCCGACATCATCGAACAGGAGGGCCAGCTGTACCTGTCCGGAGAGCAGTCCCTGGAGGACACGATCAGGGTCATAAAGGAACGAGCGGACAAGGTACTGGCCGAGAACAAAACCTGAGACAGATGGGGCTCCTCCTCTTGGGGGAGCCCCTTGTTGTCAAAGAAGACTCTCGGATCGGATAAGGACGGTGCATGAGCGGCATGAAAGCCAGGGGTACCAGACTATCTTTGAAAGAGGAACGAACGGCACTGTTGTTCATCGCTCCGTTCATCCTCGGCTTTCTGGTGCTCAACTTCCTGCCTCTTTTCTACTCGCTATTTCTCAGCCTGGTGAACTTCAACGAACTGGGGGCTATGCGCACCAATGAGTTCATTGGCCTGAAGAACTACGTGCGCATCTTCGGCGATCGCCTTGCTCTGGCGGCCTATGTCCGGAGTTTCTACTTCACAGTGATCTATGCCGGAGGAATAATCGTTCTTTCCCTGTTTCTGGCCCTGCTTCTGAATCGGAGCCTTTTCTTGAGGGTTCCCTGCCGGACCATGATCTATATGCCTTACGTGGCCAATGTGATCGCTGTAAGCATGGTCTGGGCCATCGTGCTGAACCCCTTCGAAGGACCGGTGAATGCTCTTCTGAAGCTGTTTGGTGTGCCTGAGGAGTGCCTGCCGATGTGGCTGCTCGGAGTCAAGTCGGCTTTGCCGACCGTAGCTGCCATAAAGATCTGGCGAAACCTGGCCTTTCAGACAATCGTGTTTCTGGCGGCGCTGCAGGAAGTACCCGAGGAGCTGTACGAATGCGCCGAGATCGACGGAGCCGGATGGTGGAAGAAATTCTACCGCATCACCCTGCCCATGATCTCTCCAACGATGTTCTTCCTCGTGGTGGTGACCATCATAGGCTCTTTCAACTCTCTGGCCCTGGTCAAAGGATTGACCGGCGGCGGTCCCGGCTCGGCCACCCGCATCATCACGCTCTTTGTCTACGAACAGGCCCTGCGCTACTCCTATTACAGCTACGCCAATGCCCTGGCCTGCCTCCTGTTCCTCTTCATCTTGATCATCACCCTCCTGCAGTGGAAAGCACAAAAGTTATGGGTTCATTACTGAGTTGTAGTAAAACCTCGCGCCTCCTAATCAAGACCGTACTCTCGCTTGCGGTCTTTGTCATCGGGCTCATGATGATCACGCCCTTCGTCTTTATGATCTCCGCCTCCTTCAAATACCCCGGTCAGGTGTTCGTTGAACCCCTGAAGATCATCCCGGACAAGCCCTTTTTGGGGAACTTTCAACGGGTTCTCAGAGACGATATGTACTTCAGCTGGTACTGGAACAGCATTCGCGTGGTGTTGATCGCCATTCCTCTGCGTGGTTTCTTTGTCACTATTGCCGCCTACGCTTTCGCCCGGCTACGATTCCGGGGTAAAAACATCATCTTTCTGATCTTCATGTCCACCATGATGATCACCCCGGAGGTCACGATCATTCCACGCTACCTGTTGTACAAGTCGTTGCATATTATCGACACGCAGTGGGCCCTGATCCTCCCTGCTACCTTTGACGTGTTTTTCCTCTTTATGCTACGTCAGTTTTTCATGACCATACCCATCGAGTTATCCGAGGCGGCGCGGATCGACGGCTACGGGCACTTCACCATCTACTATCGAATCATCCTGCCCCTTGCCAAGCCGGCGCTGATAACCATGGTCCTGTTCACCTTCATCTGGCTGTGGAACGACTACGTGAATCCCTTCGTCTTCATCAATACGATGAAGAAGCAGTTGGTGACGGTCGGACTCCAGTTCTTTCAGGCCCGGGAGGGCGCCAACTACGCGCTGCAAATGGCCGGGGCCACGTTTGCCGTGATTCCGACGATCTTCATGTTTACCTTCACCCAGAGGTACTTTGTCCAGGGCATAACCTCCAGTGGAATCAAGGGGTAGTTCGCCGTCACGGCGATGAGGAATTGGACGTGGAACAAAGAAAGTTCAGTCGAATAAGCAAACACCCTACGATCAACCCAAAGCTTCCTCACCTGGTCCACGGCGCGGACTACAATCCCGACCAATGGCTCGACAGACCCGATATTCTCAAACAAGACCTTCGGCTGATGAAGCTGGCCGGATGCAACACCATGACCCTCGGCATATTTTCCTGGGTCACACTGGAACCTCGGGAGGGGGAGTTCAACTTTTCCTGGCTTGACCGGATCATGGATGATCTGGCTAGGTCCGGTATTTTTGTCATCCTGGCCACCCCGACGGCGGGCAAACCGGCCTGGCTGGCGCAGAAGTACCCGGAAGTACTTCGGGTAACCGCCGATCGCAGGAAGCGACTTCACGGGCTGCGCCACAACCACTGTTACACTGCTCCCGCTTACCGGAAGTGCGTTGGGATCATCAACCGCAAACTTGCCGAGCGCTACCGGAGCCATCCCGCCCTGCTGATGTGGCATATCTCAAACGAGTACGGCGGGGAGTGCCACTGCCGGCTCTGTCAGGAAGCATTTCGAACGTGGCTGCGCCGAAAGTACGACAACAATTTGGACAATCTGAACCGCGCCTGGTGGACCGCCTTCTGGAGTCATACCTACACGGAGTGGGAGCAGATCGAATCCCCATCCCCCATCGGCGAATCCCTGCTTCACGGTTTGACAATTGACTGGAAGCGCTTCGTCACCGACCAGACCATCGATTTTCTAAGAACCGAACTTGCGCCGCTTCGAGAAATTACACCCGATGTGCCGGTTACCACCAATTTTATGGGCACCTATCCGGGCTTGAACTACTGGAAGTTTGTTGAACAGCTGGATGTGATCAGCTGGGACAGCTATCCCTGCTGGCATTCCAACGGCGACACGACAGGCTGCGGGCATCCCTCGGACGGGGAGGGAAGAGACTGGAAAGTGGCGGCAGACACCGCTTTCTCTCACGGCATCATGCGCTCCCTCAAGGGCGGCAAGCCATTTATGCTGATGGAGAGCACTCCCAGTGTGAGCAACTGGCACCCGGTGCACAAACTCAAGAGACCGGGGATGCACCGGCTGAGCTCGCTCCTGGCCGTGGCCCATGGCTCGGATACGGTCCAGTACTTCCAGTGGCGGAAGAGCAGGGGAAGCAGCGAGAAACTCCACGGCGCGGTGGTGGACCACACCGGAAGTGAGCATACCCGAATATTCCGAGAGGTGGCCCGGGTCGGATCCGACCTCAGGAAACTGGACGACCTGGTCGGCACCACCGTACCGGCGGAAACAGCCATCATCTACGACTGGGAGAATCGCTGGGCGATCGACGACGCCATGGGACCGGTGTACAAGCGAAACAAGAAGTACGAACAAACCTGCAAGAATCACCACTACCCCCTTTGGACTCTGGGGATACCCACGGATGTGATCAGCATGGACTGTGATTTCTCGTCGTACAGGCTCATCGTCGCTCCGATGTTGTACATGATAAGGGAAGGTGTGGCCGAACGCCTGGGATCCTTTGTCGAGCAGGGGGGAGTGCTGGTCTGCACCTACTGGAGCGGGATCGTTGACCAAAACGATCTCTGCTTCTTGGGAGGCTTTCCCGGCCCGTTAAGAAAGCTGCTCGGTATCTGGGCGGAGGAGATCGACGCCCTGTACCCCCAGGAACGCAACGGCCTGATAATGGAGGCAAACAACGACCTCGGAATCACCGGTGAATACGAGTTAAGGGATTTCTGTGAGATCCTTCACGCCGAATCGGCGCATGTATTGGCCAGGTACAAGGGGGACTTTTACAAAGGCGAACCGGCACTGACCGCCAACAACTATGGCGGCGGAAAGGCCTATTATCTTGCCGCCCGGGTCGAAGAGCGGTTTCTGAAGGATTTCTACGCCTCCCTCGTCGACGGGCTTTCCTTGAGGCGCGCACTGGCGGCGGACCTTCCCGAAGGGGTGACCGCTCAGCTTCGCAGCGACGGTCACCGTTCTTACATATTCTTGCTCAACTTCACTCAATCGCCGCAGGTGGTCGATCTGGGCGGCCGAAAGTACGTAGAGATGCTCAGCGGGTCGAAACTCGGCGGCCGCATCGATCTCGAGCCCTTTGACGTGAAAGTACTGAGCTAGCACCCTCTGATGAGCCCGAAGGGAAAGAAAGCAAACGTCGTTCTAATACTCACCGACGATCAGGGCGCCTGGGCCCTGGGATGCGCCGGCAATGGGGAGATCCGCACCCCCAACCTCGACCGCCTGGCGCGGGAGGGCTTACGCTTCGACAACTTTTTCTGCACTTCCCCGGTCTGCTCGCCGGCCAGGGCCTCGCTGTTGACCGGGAGGATCCCCTCCCAGCACGGCATCCACGACTGGATCCGTCGGGGAGACGTGCCCTTCGAGTGGGGAGAGCATGGCCCCGTCATACGCTATCTGGCCGGCATAACCGGGTATACGGACATTCTGGCGGCCGCCGGCTACACCTGCGGCATCAGCGGCAAGTGGCACCTGGGGGATGCGCTGCATCCGCACTTGGGCTTCTCCTTCTGGAAGGTCCACGCCCAGGGCGCCGGCCCCTACTACGGGGCGCCGATGATCCGGGCGGGCAGGATCTACCACGAGCCCCGCTATGTCACCGATGCGATCACGGAGAACGCCCTGACCTTTCTGAATGAACAGAGAAACTCCGACAGACCCTTCTACCTGAGCATACACTACACGGCGCCACACAGTCCCTGGGACAGGGAAAATCACCCTCCCGAGCTCTACGACGATTACTTCGATAATTGTCCCTTCGAAAGTATACCCATTGAACCGATGCACCCCCGGCAGATCAACACCGCCCCCTACGGCGAGGGGGAGAAGCGACGGGAGCTGTTGAGCGGCTACTTCGCCGCGGTGACTGCTATGGATTCCGGGATCGGGCGGATCCTGGAAGAGCTGGAAGCCATGGGAGCCCGGGACAATACCCTGATCTTCTTCACCAGCGACAATGGCATGAACATGGGTCATCACGGGGTCTACGGAAAGGGCAACGGCACCTTCCCCCAAAACATGTACGAGACCTCGGTAAAGGTTCCGGCAATCATCTCAGTACCGGGGCGGCTTCCCGCCGGCAAGGTATACCACGACCTGCTCAGCCATTACGACTTCCTGCCCACCCTGCTGGATTTCCTCGCCATCGATAATCCTGATGAAGAGGCGCTGCCGGGACGGAGCTTCGCGCCTGCGTTGAAGGGAAAGACCTTGAAGGAAAAGCCGGTCGTAGTTTTCGACGAATACGGACCGGTTCGCATGATCCGCACCGGGCGCTGGAAGTACGTACACCGCTATCCCTACGGTCCCCACGAGCTGTACGATCTCAGAGAGGATCCGGAGGAGCGGAAAAATCTCTATGGGGAAGGGGGTTGCGGGAAGAGGATCGCCGAGCTCAAGGGGGAGCTGGACATCTGGTTCAATCGATACGTCGATCCGGCTGTGGACGGCAGTCGCGAAGGGGTTGCGGGCAAGGGACAACTCGGTTTGGCCGGTCCCGCCGGCGGGGGGCAGAAGGTGTGGGCCGACGACTGGCATTACCTCAAAGAAGGCACATAGGATGGGCGATTCGTTATCGACTTCCCAATTGCGCCTTGATTTCTTCAAATGGTAGCACTATTGCAACCAACCTCTTGCACGCAGTCACAAACGGTACCGGCGCCCCTCGTCGAGCATGACCAGGTAGCTGTCGAGGGGCATGTAGTTGGCCACGGTGTTGCCGGTGCCCAGGCAGTAGCCGCTGCCGCGGTCCCTTGCCGTACAGGCCTCCAGAGTCTCCCGCACCCGCTTGCGGATCTCGATCTCCGAAGCCCGACAGAGAAAATCCACATCGATCCCGCCGAGAATCGAGATCCGCTGGCCATAGCGTTCATAGGCTTCGCTGACCGGCAGAATCGTATCTTCGAAAGAGTGTTTCCCGTCGATCCTCACGGTGTCGATCAGCTCCTCCATGACCGCATCCAGATTGCCGCAGGAATGCAGCAGGTAGGGTTTGCCGTGCTCGTGGGCGATCCGGGCGCAGACCTGGTGCCAGGGTAAAATCTGTTCCCTCAGGAACTCCGGGCTGGTCATGGTGGCAGAGCGGAATCCCAGATCATCTGATCCCCACACCACCGACATACACTCGAAATCACAGATCAGCTCCGTGAAATCCGCGTAGAACCTTCCGATCTTCTCGCAGATCGCAACGACCAGATCCGGAGCATCGAAGAGATTGTAGCACAGTCGCTCGTAGCCCTGGAGGAAATTGACCATCTCGAAGATGTGGGCTGTCAGCTCGTAGCAGCCCATGTCCTCCGGAAGATTGCGCTCCATCCACTCGAGGGACTTAAGATCGATCTGGTCAACCTCGGGCCAGGGGTAGCCCTCGAAGTCGGCCCAGGTGCAGATCGCAGCATCGTGCTCCTCGATCCACTCCCGCCTGCCCCGGCTCTGATCGCCCACCGCGGTATCGCCGCTTTCCAAAGCGGGCATGGGAAAGATGTCCATGGGCACGAAGCCGAACCGGAAGGCATCATAGCCCAGAAAGGCGTGGACCCGGATGTCCCGTTTCAGAGCATAGAAGGGATCCGAGCGGTTCAGATCCCGAGAAAGCTCAAAGCGCTGATCCACAGCCTCGATCATCTCCGGATCGAGGAACAGCTCGATGTGGTGAATTCGCTTCGGTACCCGTTCCCGGCGAAGCACGGCCAGAAGCTCATCGATGTCCGGTCGGACGGTCGTGGAGAACAGAGTCTGCGACATACACCCCCCTTGAGTATGCTGACCATCTTACAGGCGATCGGGGGGCAGGACAACTATACCAGCGTCTGCAGGCGGGCGAACGGCTCTTTAAGAACTTCGTAGAGAGCCTTCCACTCGCGGTAGTACGCATCGTAGATCTTTATCCGTTCAGCGTGGGGTTTGACCGGAGGATCGAAGCTCAGCCAGTCGTTGATCACCTGGAAGTCCTCGACCGCTCCGACTCCTTTAGCGGCCAGGAGGGCGTCACCGTAGGGCGCCTCCCCGCCTCCGCTGACGCAGAGGATGGGAAAACGGGTAATGTCGGCAAAGATCTGCTTCCACAGAGGTGACTTGGTGGCACCGCCCACGAGCTTCAGGTCCTTGCTCAGGCTCACTCCCAAAGTTTCACTGAACTCCACACAGATCCGCAGGGCGTAGGCCACCGCCTCCATGAAGGCCCGGAAGATGTGTCCCCGGGAGTGATAGAGGGTGAGCCCGAAGAGTGTACCCCGGGCGTTCACATCCCAGATCGGCGCCCGCTCACCCATGAAGTAGGGAAGTACGAGCAGCTTGTCCGACCCGGGGCTGACCCGGGCTGCCTGCAGGCTGAGCACGTCGTAGGGATCCACATCCACCATGCCGCCGAGAAGCTTCTCGGTCTGTCCGAACTCGTCCCGGAACCATTTGACGATCCCTCCCGCCGTGGTCACCCCGCCGAAGGCATAGACGGATCTCTTGGCATAGGTCACGTGGGGCATATTCACCAGGTTGGGGCTGCAGTTGCTGCCGTCATGAATCACTCCGTAGGCCATGGAGGTGCCGATCATGGCAACCTGGTCGCCGATGCTGATTCCTCCGGCGCTCAACGTGGCCACCACGCAGTCCACCCCGCCGGGACAGATCGGACAGCCTTCAGGCAGGCCGGTCAGCTCTGCTCCCGCCCTGCTGACCTTACCCACCACATCCCAGGACTCGCTGAGTGACTCCGGAAAGAAACGCCTGGGAATGTTCATGGCCTGGAGCAGCTCGCCTGAAAAATCGCGCTTCTTCAGATCGAAGATTCCGCCGATGTTTCCGGCCGAACAGTAATCAAGGGACATATTTCCGGTCAATCTGTAGATGCAGTAGCCGTAGGGAGTCATCAACTGATCGATCCGCTTCCAGACCTCAGGCTCGTTGTTCTTGATCCAGAGGATCTTGGTGAACCCGTGATAGGAATCGACGTAGTTGCCGGTGATCTCGAAGACCTTGTCCGTGCCGATGGTTTCCATGACCCAGCCGACCTCTTTGGTAGCCCGGCGGTCCATCCAGATCAGGCAGGGCCGCAGTGCCTTGCCCTCCCGGTCGCAGGGGATGCCGGAGCCGCCGTACAAGCCGCTGATGCAGGCTCCCGCCACCCTCTCGGCCGGGATGTTGGCCTTGAGCAGGG
>Ga0180437_10006102_pt1 | contig 16218 bp, 14 predicted proteins | sample SS_ome_4_FD_132410 | JGI IMG/M metagenome (GOLD analysis project Ga0180437, IMG submission 132410) | Hypersaline lake sediment archaeal communities from the Salton Sea, California, USA - SS_3_D_1 metaG | ecosystem: Environmental > Aquatic > Non-marine Saline and Alkaline > Hypersaline >...
AGGTCGATTTATCGCAGTACGGCACGATCATCGCTCCGATGGCGTTCTATCTGCCCGAAGATGTCCAGTTGACCCTGCAGAACTACGTGCTCCGCGGCGGCGCTCTGATCGTTGACGCTGGCGTCGGGATGTACCAGGCGGATGGTGTCACCACATCCATGCCGCCGGTCATGCGGGAAATTCTTGGAATGCGCTATCTGGATTTGGAGGCTTTCGGAAGCTCGGCCGACTTCAGACCAACGGTAGAGGTGGGCGAGGTCTTCGACCCCGCGCGGCCGACGGAAACGCGGGTGCTGGCGCCCGGGCAGGAAGGCAAGGAGGTCGACCCAGCCCTGACGCGCTTCGCACAACAACTTGAGATGTTCATCACGCGCGCAGATGTCGCACAATATCTGGGAGACGATATTGCCGGCGCCGCTGCGAATGGCTTACGGGTGAAGGGCTTAGGTAAGGGTTTCGCGGCCTACTCGCCGGATTTTCTCTATGAGACATGGGACTCGGCCGATCCCTCGTTCGACGAATTCCACGACCGCGTGCTCGCTCACGGCAGCGATATCGAGGTTGTAGATCCCAACGCGACGTGGCCGGGCGTCGTAACGACTTTGCTCAGCGATGGGGCCGTCGCGGCGGCATCGCCCGCGGCACTACCGATATCGGTGCTGATCTACGGCGTGGGGAATCGCATTTTTCTCGTGCCATCCGGCGCCATGCGCTTGGACGCGGCCGTCGATGTGGACCGCGTGGAACTGCTCTTCCCCGGTCGGCCGCTCGCTCGAGCGCAGCCGCTACCGCTCTATATCTGGCCTCAGAGGGAAGGATCGGTGGCCTCGGTCTCGGTCGTCCGCTATGATCGTCAGGGTATAGAGCTGTTGGTTCATGGCACGGGAGCCACCGCTTTTGTGCGGGACGGTACTATCGGGCTGAATGGCGGCGATCAGACGCTGATCCGTCTCGAAGTGAGGGGTGGTCTCTACCCAATCCGGAGCGATTCCACCCATACGGTTACCGTTCGCCAGGGATTGGCCACCCAGCTTGCGAAACAATATGATGTCATGCCGAACACAGAAACCGGATCGCTTGTCATCGAAGAGATGGTATCGAGCGCCCGGATCATAATCGAGCCAAGCAAAGATTAGCGATGAGGAGTTGAAGATGCGACTCACACCGGAGGAAGTCGAGCACGTTGCTCTGCTCGCACGCTTGCGCCTGACCGACGAAGAAAGCGAGCGATTCACGACTCAGTTGAATTCGATATTGGACTACTTCGAAGAACTCAAGCAAATCGACACCTCCGGCGTGCCGCCAATGTCCCACGCGGTGCCGATGTCCAATGTGCTGCGAGCTGATGAACCGGCCCCTTCGCTATCTCCGGAGGAAGCTCTTCGGAATGCTCCCGACCAGGCTCGTGATTGCTTCCAAGTGCCGAGGGTCATCGAATGAGCGGGAGAGAGAGCTTGTACGAACTAACGGCGCACGAACTCGCTGCCCTCATTGCATCGGGCGAGGTGTCCGCCCGCGAAGCGCTCGACGCGGTCTACGCGCGGATCGCTGATGTTGAAAATGATGTGCATTCCTATGTGTTGCTCACCCGCGAGGTGGCCGAGCGGCAAGCTTCCGATATCGACGAGCGTCGGGCGCGCGGCGAGAAGCTTCCGCCTCTGGCCGGCGTTCCGATTGCACTGAAGGACATCTACTGCACGAAGGGCATCGAGACGACCTGCTGCTCTCGAATCCTCAAAGGATTCGTGCCTCCCTATGACGCCGATGTGGTCGAGCGATGCCGGGAGAGCGGCCTCGTCTTCATCGGCAAGACGAACATGGATGAATTCGCCATGGGATCATCCACTGAGAACTCGGCTTTCGGCGTGACGAGGAATCCTTGGGATCTCGACCGAGTCCCGGGCGGGTCGAGTGGCGGCTCCGCCGCCGCCATAGCCGCATCCGAAGCCTTCCTCGCTATGGGCACCGACACCGGAGGCTCAATCCGACAGCCGGCCAGCTTCTGTGGCATCGTCGGTCTCAAACCCACCTACGGACGCGTGTCCCGATACGGAGTCATCGCCTTTGCAAGCTCCCTCGACCAAGTGGGGCCGATCACGAAGGATGTGCGGGATTGCGCCCTGATGATGAATGTGCTGGCCGGTCACGATCCGCGCGACACTACGTCGATCCCTACTCCGCCTCCAGATTATACGGCGACGCTCGTGCCCGATGTGAAGGGTCTCCGGATCGGCCTCGTCAAAGAGTTCATGGAGTACCAGGGACGACGCGTAGACAAAGAGGTTGATGACGCGGTGACCGCATCGATCGAGCGCTTTCGCGAGCTCGGCGCCGAAGTGGACGAAATATCACTCCCGTCGCTCAACTACTCGATCCCCGTCTACTATATTATCGCGCCGGCCGAGGCGAGTTCGAACCTCGCGCGCTACGATGGGGTCCAATACGGCTATCGGACCCCGGACAATGGCGGCGACATCATCGAGATGTACAGCAGGACCCGCGACGAAGGCTTTGGAGCTGAGGTCAAGCGGCGTATCATGCTCGGCACCTATGCCCTGAGCGCCGGGTACTACGATGCCTACTACCTGAAAGCGAGCCAGGTGCGGACGCTTATCCGTAAGGATTTCGACCAGTCCTTCGAGCGATTCGATGTTCTGATCGGCGCGACGAGTCCGACTACGGCGTTCACATTGGGCGAAAAGACTGACGATCCGTTGTCGATGTATCTCTCCGATGTCTGCACGATTCCCGTGAATATGGGCGGCCTTCCGGGCATGTCCATCCCGTGTGGTTTCTCTTCAGAAGGGTTGCCCATCGGCCTTCAATTGGTGGGGAAGCCCCTTGGTGAGGATACGCTTCTCCAAGCTGCTTATGCCTTCGAGCAGAGTACAGATTACCATCGCCGACGGGCAACACCGATCGAAGAGCGGAACGGACGTCGCGCCGCTGTAGTCCGTCCTTAGGACTGGAGGAGGATGGCATGAACGAGAAGAGGCCGCAGATCCGCCTCCAGGTCGCTTTGGATTTCATTGAAATCGAGCGCGCGCTACAGGTGGCCGAAGAGGCCGCTTCGGGGGGTGCCGACATACTCGAAGCAGGCACTCCCCTCATCAAGAGCGTGGGGTTGGAGGCGGTTCGCCGGCTGCGCGCATCGTTTCCGAAAATCCCAATAGCGGCGGACATGAAAGTCATGGATGCAGGTCGGATCGAGGTTGAGTCGGCCGCTAAGGCCGGAGCCCAAATCGTACATGTCCTCGCCGCCGCCCCGGATGCGACCATTACAGAATGCGTGACGGCCGGCCGCGAGTATGGCGCCGAGATCGTGGCCGATCTCCTCGGCACCCTCGATCCCATCGCTCGGGCTCGCGAGGTCGCCAAATTGGGCGTCGATGCTGTTGGCGTCCACACAGCGATCGACATGCAGATGCAGGGCGCCGATCCCTTCGAACTGCTTCGGCGACTCAGCGAAGCCGTGGATATTCCGATCTGCGTGGCTGGCGGTATCCATTCGGAAAGCGCGGCGCAGGCAGTCGAGGCCGGGGCGAGCGTCGTGATCGTCGGTGGCGCCATCACGAAGGCGAGTGACGCCAGACAGGCGACCGAGGATCTGAAGCGGGCCATCACGGAAGGTGTGAGCATCCCAACAGACCTCTACAAGCGAGTCAGCGAGGAAAATATCCGGGGCGTTCTGACGCAGATATCGGCCGCGAACCTCTCCGACGCCATGCATCGAAGAGGGGTGCTTCAGGGACTAGGCCCCGTTTGGCCGGGCATCAAGCTCGTGGGGCGCGCTCTGACGGTCCGGACGGTGCCGGGAGACTACGCGAAGCCCGTCGAGGCAATCGACCATGCTAACCCCGGCGATGTGATTGTGGTCGAGGCTGGCGGTGTGGGCCCGGCGCTTTGGGGGGAGATGGCCAGCCGTAGTGCGATGAACAGGGGAATCTCCGGAGTCGTGATCGATGGGGCAATTCGCGATAGCGGCGATATCCGCAAGCTGAAGTTCCCGGCTTTCTCTCGATTGATCTGTCCGAATGCTGGCGAACCACGCGGCCTGGGAGAGATCGGAGTTTCCGTGACCGTGGCCGGCGAGGTTGTCGAGCCGGGCGACTGGATTTTAGGCGACGACGATGGTGTCGTGCGCATACCGAGAGATCGAGCCGTAGAGTGGGCCAATCGTGGCATGGAGTGGTATGAGCGAGAAACGCGCATTCGCGAAGAAATTACTCGCGGTGGCACCTATGGAAAGCTGGCCGAGCTGGAGAAGTGGGAGAAGCCGCGTTGATGTATGGCGCGGTTCGAGTGGATTGTGAGTCAAGCGATGAAGATCGTCATTGTCGGCCCGGGGGCCATCGGGTGTCTGTTTGCGGCCATGCTGAGCCGCGGTGGACACGAGGTTTGGATCCTCGACCGAAATCCTGAAAGAGCCCAAGTGCTTGCCCGGCGCAACCTTTGGATATCTGGAGTCAACGAGGAATTCACGGCGAAGGCTCGCGTGACCGCCAAGGCCGGCGAAATCGGAACAGCAGGGCTCGTACTGATCGCGGTGAAGTCATATGACACCGAAGGCGCTGCTGAGACAGCGGCGCCGGTGGTGGGGGAGGGAACGTCGATCCTGACTCTGCAAAACGGGTTGGGCAATATCGATGTGCTCACCCGTGCTTTCGGGAGAAAAAATGTTCTCGGCGGCGTGACGTCGCAAGGGGCTACTTCGATTGCACCGGGTCAAGTTAGACATGCGGGGGAGGGGCTGACGGTAATCGGCGAACTCGATGGCACATTCACCGAGCGAGCGCGAGCACTCTGCGAGGCGCTGACTGAGTCCGGGATACGATGTGAGCTGACGGCCGATCTCGACTCCGAGCTGTGGGGGAAGCTTGCAGTAAACGCAGGGATTAATGCTGTGGCGACTCTCGCCGGGGTGAGAAATGGTGGGATTCTCGAATCGCGGAGCCTGCGAAATCTCATGCGGGCGGCGGTCTCGGAAACGGTGCAAGTGGCGCAGGCAAAGGAGATTGTACTGCCGGAAGAGGACATGGAGTCCTATGCTGAAGGCCTCTGTCAGCGGACGGCCGACAATGTAAATTCGATGCTGCAGGATGTTCAGAGGCAGCGGCGGACGGAAGTCGATGCGATCAATGGCGCTGTCATTAGGGAGGGCGTTGCGGCGCAAGTGGCTACGCCGACGAACGTCGTGCTCGCCGAACTCATACGCGGGCTGGAGCAAACCTACAACGCGCGGGTAGCAAGATAAGGCTAGGTGAGAACGCAATGATCATAATCGGAGAACGAATCAATGGAACGCGAACGCCGGTACGAGAGGCCGTCACCGCTCGGGATGTCGAGTACATAGAGCGAGAAGCTCAGCGCCAGGTGGATGCTGGCGCCCAATACATTGATGTCAATGCTGGAACGACCCCCGAGCGGGAAGCGGAGGACCTCGCGTGGTTGGTCGAAGCCGTCCAATTGACGGTGGATATCCCAGTGTGCATCGATTCTCCGAATTCCGAGGCCCTCGCGGCTGGACTCTCGGCGGCGAGAGGCAGGGCGCTCGTGAATTCGATCAGCGCAGAGAGCGGACGGATGGATGCCGTCTTGGAGTTGGTGAAGCAGCACGATGCGCGTGTCGTGGGACTGACTCTGGACGATAACGGGTTGCCCAAGACAGCAGACCAGCGGATTGCCATCGCTCAGAAGCTGGCGAAGCGCGCGGAGGAAGTCGGCATCGCTCGCGAGGACATCTTCATCGATCCGCTCGCCAGGGCGGTGGCCGTTGAGAACGAGCAAGGGAAGGAGTTCCTCAATGCGGTCGCCGGCATTCGGGAATCGCTTCCGGGAATCCATGTCATCTGTGGGCTCAGCAATATTTCCTTTCAGATGCCGGCCCGACGGTTGTTGAACAGAACGTTCTTAGCGATGGCGATGGCGAGGGGGATGGATGCAGCAATTGTCGATCCTCTCGACGGGGGGCTCATGGCTGCTGTGTGTGCTGGCAACGTTCTACTCGGTCAAGATGATATGTGTATGGGCTATATCCAGGCGCATCGCGCCGGGGCACTGGCCGATTGGACTTAGAGAGGTACAGAAGAAATCATGTTGGAGACGGTTGGACTGCAGCAGCTCTTCGAACCACGGTCGGTGGCCGTCGTCGGAGCATCGACAAAGCCAGGTAAAGTCGGGCACGATATACTACGCAACATGCTGACGAGCGGCTTCGAGGGTGAGGTCTATCCCATTAACCCTCGTGCCGATGAGATACTGGGACAGAAGTGCTATCCAAGCATTATTGAAGTCGAGGGTCATATCGATCTCGCCGTGATCGTCGTTCCCGCTCCTGCGGTGTTGTCGGTCACCGAGGAGTGTGGGCGGAAGGGCGTCAATACGGCGATAGTTATTTCCGCCGGCTTCAAGGAAGCGGGTCCGACCGGGATCGAGCGAGAGAGGAAGCTCGGCGAGCTCGCCCGTAAGCTGGGTATTCGGATCGTCGGCCCGAACTGCCTCGGAGTGATGTCAACGAGTAACGGTCTCAACGCCTCTTTCGCTCCGGGAATGCCGAAGCCGGGCAATGTCGGACTGATGTCTCAGTCCGGGGCTCTCGCAACGGCCATCATCGATTGGTCCATCAAGCAGGGCATTGGATATAGCAAGTTCGTCAGCTTCGGCAACGGAGTCGACGTCGGGGTTGTAGATTTGCTGAGGGCGTGGGAAGACGACGATGAGACGAAAGTCATCGTCGCCTATGTCGAGGGGCTGGCCGACGGTCCAGAATTCATGGAGGTTGCCCGGCGAGTCTCGGCCAAGAAACCGGTGATCGTCGTTAAGTCGGGAAGCACGCAGGCAGGCGCACGCGCGGTTTCCTCCCACACGGGGAGTTTGGCTGGTTCCGAGCAGGCCTACAACGCAGCTTTCCTGCAGTCCGGAGTTATCCGCGCCCAGTCAATGGAAGAACTCTTCGACTTAGCAGTTGCATTCTCTTACCAGGAGACTCCAGCCGGCCGCAATGTCGGTATTGTCACAAATGCCGGCGGCCCTGGAATCATGGCCACCGACGCGGCGGAGCGGGTTGGACTTCATCTAGCCAGCCTCGCTCCGAACACTATTCGAGCATTGCGGAAGCGTTTGCCCGAAGCATCGAACTTCTATAATCCCGTGGATGTTCTTGGGGACGCGGATGCGGCCCGGTATTGTCATGCAGCAGAGTATTTGCTGAGAGATCCCCAGGTCGATTCTGTCCTGGCAGTCCTCACACCCCAAGCGATGACTCAGCCAGTCGAAACCGCTGAAAAGCTCGCCTTCGTCTCGGCCCAGTCGAAGAAGCCGGTTCTCTCATGTTTCATGGGCGGCGACGCTATGGCTGGAGCTATCGATTTGCTAAACGAGCGAAGGGTTCCCGCCTACGCGTATCCGGAACGCGCAGTCCAGGCACTGGCAAAAATGGCTGAGTATCGCGAATGGCGCGAGGAGCCCCCGGATGATCCGATCAAGTTCGAGGTGGACAAGGCTAAAGTCTGCTCTATGTTCGATCAGGCGCGTTCGGAGGGGCGCGTTAACTTGGGTGAGATCGAGGCCCGTGAGGTTCTCGCCGCATATGGGATGAGGCTGCCCGAGAGCCATATGGCACAAAATGCAGAAGAGGCTGGCGACCTCGCCGAGAAAATCGGTTTCCCCGTCGTCATGAAAATTATCTCCCCCGATATACTGCACAAGTCCGATATCGGCGGGGTCCGCGTGGGCATTCGAAGCCGAGAAGAGGCGATGGATGCCTTCGAGCTGATGATGCTTCGCGTCCAGCGATACTCACCGGACGCGTTATTGCGCGGCGTCTTCGTGCAGGAAATGATTCAGGGTGGGCGCGAGGTAATCGTTGGCAGCACCCGCGATCCGCAGTTCGGGCCCTTAGTCATGTTCGGCCTGGGCGGGATTTACGTCGAAGTGCTCAAAGATGTCAGTTTTCGCGTTGCTCCCTTCGGTGAGCGACATGCCCGACGGATGGTCGACGAGATTCGCTCGGCTGCGCTCTTGCGCGGCGCGCGAGGCGAGAAATCGTCAGATGTCGATGCTATCGTCAATTGCCTTCAGGTTGTCTCGCAGATGGTCACGGATTTTCCCGAGATCGTTGAGATGGATATCAACCCGCTGAAGGTTGGCGAAGCGGGCGCCGGAGCCACGGCGGTTGATGCCAGGATTACGATTTCGGAAGAGTAGAGCCTAGGAGGATCACATGGTTACGCTGTACATAGCGTCGAGTGAGCCCTATTCAGGCAAGACTTTAACCACTCTCGTCCTGGCGACGCGTTGGCAACGCCAGGGCCGGAAGGTCGGCTACATGAAGCCGCTGGGGCTGTTGCCGACCACAGTGAATGGGGAACTCACCGATGAAGACGCCTACTTCGTGGCCCAGCGGCTTGGTCTCGAGACGACTCCATCGAGTCTTTGTCCGGTTCTCATGACCCGCGAGACCTGCAATATGGATTCGGACGAAGCGCGCGCGAAAATTCGTACGGCCTTCGACACGGCGTCATCCGAAGTAGATGTCATGATCGTATCGGGCACCGGCTCCGTCATCGAGCGAGGAAGCATGATGGGCATCAACGGGGTGACAGTTTCCGAAATGCTCGATGTTCCGGTCCTTCTCGTGGGGAAGTGCGAGTCTTTTCGCGATGCCGACAGCATCGTAGCCGCCCGCCGGGCGCTCGGAGATCGGGTTGTCGGTTTGATTATCAACATGGTGCCGTTTCGGCTGAAGGACCAAATGTGGGACGACATTGTCCCCTGTCTCGAGAAGACCGGCCTTCAAGTCCTCGGGATCATGCCTAAAGACCCGATCTTAAATTCGGTTAGTGTTTCCGAGCTGGCCGAAGCGACCCATGCTGAATTCCTGTGTGGCAAGGAAGCGTCCGATGAACTCGTCGAGAATTTCGTCGTAGGCGCCATGGGGGCAGAGCAAGCCCTTCACTATTTCCGGCGAACAGCGCGCAAGTGTGTGATCACCGGCGGCGACCGTAGCGACATTCAGCTCGCAGCCCTTGAAAGCCCTACACGATGTCTAATTCTGACGGGCGACCTGCATCCGAGCCACAATGTCCTTGCCCGAGCGGAGGAGCTTGGGGTGCCCGTATTGCTCGTACGCGACGACACCTTGGCGACCGTCGCAACCATCGAAGGTCTCCTGGGGAAGTTGCGGGTTCGCGAGCCAAAGAAGATCGAACATGCTGTGGAGCAATTCGAGGCGCATCTGGAACTGGCGCAGCTCGACGAGGCGCTCGGCCTCAAGTGATGCCGACTGGAGGCGCTCCAGCACGGCCCCGCGCGGTCGGGGTGATTTCGCTCGGCTGCCCGAAAAACCTCATCGATACGGAGGTCATGCTTGGCCTGCTCCAGGAAGCAGGCTTTCGGATTGTCTCCGATGTGAATGAGGCAGACGTTCTCCTCGTCAACACCTGCTGCTTCATCCAACCGGCGCGCGACGAAGCTGCTGAGGCCTTGGATGAAGGAACTGCTTGGCATCAAGCTGGCGAAGGTCGGATACTTATTTGCGCTGGCTGTTGGCCGGAAATGCAAGCGGAAGAGCTCAGAGTTCGCTTTCCCGAGATCGATGCTTTCATGGGGCCGGGCGATGTGCCGCATATCGCCGATATCGTCGAGCAGGCTCTTGCCGGCGCAGGGCCAACCATGCCAACAGAGCGGCCTCCCTATCTCTACAGCCATACGACAGCGCGCATATGTGTCACCCCTCCCTGGATGTCGTATGTAAAGATCGCTGATGGGTGCGATCACCGTTGCCGTTTCTGTCTTATTCCTCGCCTCCGCGGACCGTTCCGAAGCCGTTCGCTCGCATCGATTGTTCAGGAGGCACAGACGCTCGCCAAGCGCGGCGTCCGCGAAATTAATCTAGTCGCACAGGATACGACCGCATATGGGTCCGACACAGGCGAAGCGGACGTCGCTGATCTCCTGGCCGCGTTGAGCTCGGTCGAGGAGCTACATTGGATTCGACTTCTCTATGCTTTCCCAACGTATGTCGACGACCGATTGATCGAAGTCATGGCGCGTGAGAAACGGATTTGTCAATACATCGATATCCCGTTCCAGCATGCCGATCGAGAAGTGCTTCGGCGCATGGGAAGGCCCGGAGATGGGAAGGGATACCTCTCGCTTATAGAGCGGCTCCGCACGGCCATGCCGGATATCGCCATCCGAAGCACCTTCCTGGTCGGGTTTCCCGGGGAGGGGGAAGAAGAGTTCCGCCGCCTGCTGGAATTCCTCGAAAGGGCGCAACTCGACCGGGCGGGAGCCTTTCCGTTTTCGTCCGAGCGCGGAACGCCCGCAGCACAGATGGGCGATCAGATTCCCGTGGAGGAAACTCAGCAGCGATTCCACGAACTGATGATGCTCCAACAGCGAATTTCGCTGGAGCGTAATCAACGATGGATCGGCCGAGAACTCGATGTGTTGATAGAAACCCGCGGCGAGCAAGCAGGCGACTGGATCGGGCGTAGCTTCCGCGATGCGCCGGAGATTGATGGGGCGGTGATTATCAACAGCCTCGGAAGGCCGCTTCAGCCGGGGCAGTACGTACAAACGACTATCCGCGCGGCCGAGCCATATGATCTGATCGCGGATGTGAATGATACGCCCAAGAAACGCCGGCCGGCTAGGGCCCTGTCTCGACGATCTTCCGGTCGAGGTAAGCGACGGTGAAGAGATAGCCGCCGCCGTGAGTTCGATCCTCATCCGTGCGGTGGATCTTGCACCACAATACTTCGTTGGTATCATCCCGCCCAACCTCAAGCGACGCCAGCTCGATGGCGGGATACTTCTCCCTGATGAACTTAAGCATGTGGACGGCAAAGGCCTCGGCTTGAGTCCGATCCATAGCAACATCACCTCTTTACTTGTAGTACGACTCAGCATGCATCGATGCCTTCAGGTAGAAGCAAGTCGCATCCCTGTCCCATCAGCAGTAGCGCACTCGCGCTCATTAGTATTTAGGTCACCACATTTGCGCGAGGGGTTGTTGGCTTCGTCCTTGCCCGCGGCCACGAGATAGCAGCGGCACTGAATCGACTTCGGACTTTTTCGGCCGAGCCCCGCTAACGCTCACCCGCCGTACGGGGTTCAGACTCTGGAAGGAACAAAGATGCAAATCCGATGGCGGCAATTGCTATCTGAGTGTGAAACGTACGCGTTTTGGCCCCGTGACACCCTCGATGGTTGGGAAGAAAAAGCTCTTCTTCCGGAATGCCGAACACTCTGCCTGCAACATTCTCCACGTCCGGCAGAACTGCTCCGAGCGCTCCGGCGAACTCCCGCGACTCCACTCCTCGGGCCGCCGCGATGAGGCTCAACGCTCCAGCCAAGAGAGCGGCCTCCTTAGAGATGTCGAGATCTCGATGCGGCAGCATATCCTCGACGAAGTGAGAGAGCGCTCCAACAAGGGCCGCCTGAGTTCGCGAACGGCAGAGCCGAGCGAAGGTAGCTCCAGTGAGGGCATGGACAGCGGCAATCATAACCTAGGCTGGCTCGGTGCTCTAATGTATGCTAGCGAGGTCGCGGCTCCGGCGTAACCCCATTCAGCCAGCACCAGTACTCGTAGATCTTCCAAAGGTAATTTCGGGTTTCTCGGTATGGCGGAACTCCCTTGTATCGATCCACCGCGCCGCACCCGGCGTTGTACGCCGCGAGAGCCTTGTTCCAATCACCGTGGTACTTATCCAGATTGCGCCGGATGATCCGAATAGCTACATGTAAATTCGCAATCGGGTCCCACGCATCGACATGGTGCGCCTCCGCGGTCGCCGGCATCAACTGCCCGAGGCCCATCGCGCCCTTATAGGAGCGCGCTCTTGGATTGAATCGCGACTCAGCCGCGATGACCGCGACAACCAAATACGGATCGATGCTGTATTTGGTCGAATACTTCATGATACTCTCTGCGAGCGTGTCGATCTCCGTGGGCTTCAGCTTCGGATTGAGGTGCGCAATCGCGCGCTTGCAGACCGTCGTCTGATCGCCCCCGCGAGTGGGCAACGAGCGGGAACCTCGCAACGCTTGTGCCGACCGCGCGATCTCCTCTGGATCCGTCGGTGGAAACTTGAGCGCGGCGCGAGCCGCCTCCTGGAGCACCTCGACCGGCGTCTTGTCCCACGTAATGTCGATCAGCTTCAGCGCAGCCGCGGCCGTAGGCTCTACAGGCTCTACCAGGCAGCGAACGCGCGCCCTCGGATGTACCTCCTCCGGCGACGACTCGTATTCGATGTCCACCGCTCGATTATCAACCAGCTGGAGCAGGATCATTTGCTGCTCGCCCGCGACGAAAGTCCCCTGAATCACCCCCGATAGCTGCAGCACCCGATCCGGCTCTACCCGTCGGGCCTGATCGAGCTGATCGCCACTCACGACATCGAGGGGCCTATGTTTCGCAGCTGCCTTCTCATAATCCGATTCCGGACTGGCCCAGGCGGATGAAACCACTAGGACAAAGAGTACGAGAGCGACGGGAAAAGCTGTTCCCGTCGCCGAGCAATTCCTCGGCTTGGCGGCGTCTCTGCCCTGTCTCATACCAGAGCAATTATACCGCAATACCTTCGTTGCAAACAACAAACCAAGTGGTATCCCTTTGTCTCGGCCGCTTGCTCTGGGGGAATAGAGATAGAGGGATAGAGACAGCAAGAGGCGACCGATCATACCATCCCCTTGCCGATGTGCAGGCAAAGCTCCGCGCCGCGCGCCGTCATCCTATACAGGAAACCCCTCTCACAGCATTCAGTCCGCGTACTCCTCAGTCGAGCCTCCAGGAGTCCTTACTTCCGTCTTCGACTCCTTATGTTCCTTCTGGCAGATCTGCCAAATCGGACACTGAGGGCGGAACGGACAATACCCATCGGGATGCGGGCAACTGCAGCACTCGTCACAATACACGGTCGAGAACTTTGCGCACTTCCAGCCTCCCTGCCGGTTGGGATGGTTTGCACACGCCGTGTCGACCTTGCGCTTGCGTGTCATTGCTTCCGAAGCGACGGCATCGTTTCGAGTCCAGTCCCATCTATAGCCCACATGTGCCTGTGGTGCAGGTAGGACACTCGCCGACACCCCCATCCTTGTTCGAGATACTCGCACAAGTCGACATGAGCTTGCGGACCGACTTCGACTTGCATGCCGGGCAGGTCACGCCCTTGCTTCCTTTCGACACAGAGATCAGCTTCTCGAAGCGATCCCCACAGGACTGACATTCATACTCGTAAAGTGGCACCTCTATCCCTCCTTCTCATATCTGCGTTGCCCCAAGCCTATTCATACTGGTGCGATTCGGACTGTCCTTGAACGTTTGCGCGCCGTCACCGATCCTGTCGTAGAACGCGCTTTTATCCGGGGTAGACCTCCAGTGAAGATCTTGCGCGCCTGCTCTAGCAGTTCGGCAACGCGCGAATCTGTCAGGCGATAGCAAACGGTCTTCCCCTTCCGCACAGGCGTCACTAGACCGCGGTCTCGAAGCACAGTCAGGTGCTGCGAGATATTCGCCTGACTTCGGTCAAGCTGCTCCTCGATCTCGGATACGCAGAATTCACCGTCGATAACGGTCTCGAGGATCCGCAGCCTCGTTGGATGTGCGAACGCCTTCAGCACGGCGGCCAACTTCACATTGTCGTTCTCGTCCAAGGTTTGCACCTCGCAATAGAATATTCGAATACATGAATATAATAGGCGGTGCCGCGAAATACGTCAACGCTCACACCAGGAAATTCACTGATCCTCTGGGGCGACGATATTCAGGCCGAAGGAATATGGTCCGTCCACATCCGGCGGGACTCCAAGCGAACCATCTATCTAAAGGTTACTGCCCCAATATTTCAACGAACGGCGGCCTCGGTATTGGATTGATCAAATAGACAGGGGTCCGCGCCGAGTTGACGGTCTTGACCACCTGCAGGAATGAGTAACTTCCTTCGGTCCAAATTCGAACCACACCGTCTGCGGCCGCCCGAAGTCGCTCCAAATACTCAGCCGGCACTCCTCGCGGACTCACAGTTCCAAGAACAACCGACTTGGTCGCCCGACAGCGGGACACAATTTGGACGAAGCTCGACATCGCATTGTCGGGGCACATCAGGGAGAAAAGGCGGGAGATATCGACTTGAAACCGTGCGCACAACTCAGCTGCCGGCGAGCAAACCATTTGCAGCATGTCGGCCATTGCATCTCCAAAAGTCTGGTCGCTCTCCGAAGCCTCGCTCGGCGAGTCGAGAAAGACTACGTTTCCAGATTTGATCCCGCCTTGTAGTTGTTTTTCGAGACTTGCAGACTTCATGAGCGCACGCCAGCGAGATCGTTCGTCACTCTGGGCAGCTATACGGACATACCGATCTTCAGCATCAAGGGCCTCTTTGGCAAAGCTGGCGTCGAATAGATCTTGATGAAGGTCGACATCGATCTCCATTAAATAGAAGCTGCCATACGGAATCCCTCCTCCAAGAAGGTCATCGAGCTGCGGAATGCCCGTTGGAACGGCTTCTTCGAAGCGATAGAATGGTTCTTGGAAAGGCGGCAGCAAATGGATTCCACCTTTCCCCAAGAAATACAAACTTGGGATTTGTATATGGGGTGAACCGCGACTCTTCATCACCTCGAGGAATCGCATGCGATGTCCCATCACGTAGTTTCGCGTGAGGAGGATCAGTCCATCGGCGACAAATTCCTCCGGCCCAGTACCGGTCTCCTCTCCCTCTCGAAGCTCTCTCGTGAGCAATGCCGTGAGAGATTCAGCCTTCAGGGCATTGACGAGCCCATAAACAGACTCGCGGAACTGACGCGAATCCTGTGACGATCCGTGGAGGTTACTAATACTATCCACGACAACTCGATTGGCGCCGATTTCCGCGATCATCTCGTGAACGATCCCCTGATCGCGGACAATATCTTGTTCGAGAACTTCGGGGGAAGTAAAAATAACTTTGAGCTTTCCATCCCGTTCGAGGCCGCGAAAATCCCAGCCAAAGTTATCCGCGTCTCGGTATATGCGCTCCGGGAATTCCTCGAATGTAATGAGCAGCCCAGGCTCCTTATATTTCTTAATGCCATTGTAAAGATACTGCATGCCAAGACTGGTCTTACCACTCCCAGGTGCGCCAGCAACAAGGATGGCGTCTCCCCGAAGGAAGCCGCCGCACAGCAACTGGTCGAGGCCGTCGATGCCGGTCTTCACTCGATCCATCCGAATCTCCTCAGGAGCTTTTTCAGACACTAAGCGCATATCCATATTCGATCGGTCAGCGCCGTCGGGGCGGAATATAACGGTACACGTCGGCGCCGGGATAACTGATCTTCTGGACAAAACGCCTCTCTTCCAGCAAGTCCAGCTCCTTCTGCACTTGCGCACTTTCGCGCCCTACACGTAGCGCAATTTGCCGCGCGGTATTGACGGTATAGGGATTCGCCTCGAGAAAAGCAATCAAACGCTCCAACCCATTGACGGAGGCGACGAGACGACCAAGGTCCCCGCTCACCCGATACGTGCGCAGCCCCCGGCGGATCCGATCCGCAAACTGATGAAGCTCCTCGGCGCGCGCCAGGACGAGCTTGCGGAGTTCTCCTTCGTCCACCGAAAGCAACTCTTTCTGCTCATTCTCGCGCCGCGCCAAAAACGCCTCGGCCTCGGCCACCGCTCCCTCAAGGCTATACCCTCGATCAAGGGCTTGCTTTACCAGGCAAACCTTCTCTATAGCGGCATAATCATACGTTCGGCTACCCCCCTCGTCGGTTGGCTGGATAATGCCCTTATCAGTCCAGTAGGAAAGCTGACGAATTGAAACACCACAGAGTTGGGCCGCCTGACCGATTCCCAATTCAAGACGTTCAAGGAGTCTAGTAAGGTCAACAGGGCGAACAGACGAAGACCTGTCGTGCGCAACTTCCGCCATTCCTCTCTCCTTGGCCGCTGGACATAACAAATCCAGCGCCGCTTCCCCGTCTTTCAACACACGGACATGTCGGACGATAGCACAGATATGTTGGGGCGTCAACACAGGTATGTTATCCCACCAAACGCAAGAATATATTATAGCCATTATCTGTCCAATAAGACACCCATTAATACCAATTGGGTGTGACCGCAAAGGCTGGGCCTGGTGGGAAGAAAGTGCTATCCTTCTCGGCTGAGCAGAACCACAGACCGAGAAAGGATAGCAGCAGCCATGATAGCAGAGAGCGAGCAGCAGCGGG
>Ga0180437_10006103_pt1 | contig 16218 bp, 15 predicted proteins | sample SS_ome_4_FD_132410 | JGI IMG/M metagenome (GOLD analysis project Ga0180437, IMG submission 132410) | Hypersaline lake sediment archaeal communities from the Salton Sea, California, USA - SS_3_D_1 metaG | ecosystem: Environmental > Aquatic > Non-marine Saline and Alkaline > Hypersaline >...
CGCAGGACCGAGCAAAATCGTTCGGGGCCCCAGCGTGCAAAATTACCCCCCTGCCGCCCTAATTTTGCCCGCTGCCCAAACGATTTTGCTCTTTGAAACTTGAACGTGCCAAAATCAACCACAGACTTTGGGACGATACTTATTTTTTGGTTCGCGATGCTTTGGGTGGTCCCATACTCGAGAATACAAACATCATCATTGAACCCAGGACAACCATTGCGATGCTGATGTTCTGTGAGATTGTCAGGCCCCAATATACGAAGGGGTTGTCGTCACGAACGAATTCAAGGAAAAACCTTGTGGAGCCATACAGGATGAACATCATAGCGAAAGTGCAGCCCGGCCTGGCGCAGAACATGTTCTTTGTCCTCGCTCCGGCCCCGGCCCTTCTCGAAACTCCAGGCTGGTATCTCCGCCAGAAAAGAAACAATACAAAACACCAGAGCACGGCAAATCCCGACGAGTATAACTGGGTCGGATGCACGGCCAAGCCGCGGTAAAGGCCATTGTCGATTTGTTCCTTCTGCTCGTCGGTCAGGTATTCGTACGGTTTAAGGTCGGAGTGCCAGGCGCCCTTTTTGTCCGCATAGCCGAAAAATTCCGGTGGAATGTTGAGCTGAGGCTCAGGACGGTTTCTTTTCGGATTCGCGTTTACCTGACTTCTATAAGCGAGCGAACCGTAAGGGAAACGGACGGCCCAGGGCAGCTTCGTGGGTTTTCCGAAGCAGCAGCCGTTCATAAAACAGCCGATTCTCCCGAAGGCAAGCGCCAACACCAGCGCAATACCAAGTATGTCAAGGTAAACCCGGATAGGAAGCCTGTGATAGCGCAGGTAAATGAAGATAACAGAGACGGCGAGCAACACCCCACCAAGTAGTTCCAGTCCTCCTTCCCAGATGGCGAACATCGAAAGCGGGTCTCCGCGGAACTGTTCCCAGTAGTGGACGACGTAGAAGATTCGTGCTCCGACGACGCCGGCGATAAGTGAGTAAAGCGCGGCATTCGTGATAAGCTGAGGGTCGGGGATGATATTTCGGCTGAGGTATCTGATCAGATAGACCGCGGCCAAAAAGCCGATGACCATCATCAGGCCGTAACTTTTTACCGTCAGGTGAATGAATGGCAGTTCAAAAAGTTCCGGACGCACCTGTCTTAATCCTGCCCCTGATTCCAGACCTGTCGCTTGCGCCGCTTAATGTTACGAAATCCTTCTTACTATCTTGTTATTCTCATCGAGAGCAACGACTCTGGGCTTAAACTGCTTCGCCTCTTCGGGACTACAAAAAGCAAAACTGAAGATTATAATGATGTCGCCCTTCTTTATTAATTGGGCGGCGGCGCCCAGGACTACCACGTCTCCTGAGCCGGCGTCCGCGGGAACAACATATGTTTCAAGTCTCGCGCCGTTAGTGATGCTTGCAAGGAGGACGGATTCGTACGGCATAAGGCCCACCGCCTCCATCAACTGGGAGTCTACGGCGATGCTCCCGGTGTAATGGAGCCTGGCATCGGTGACCCTTGCCCGGTGCAGCTTGCTTTTTAGCATCTTAATCAACATAGTCTTCAAGCCCTGCCATGACCAACATATCTGCGGTTATTATATGCAGGAGCCAATAATATGTAAAGATGATAAAATGAGCAGATGGATTTCAGTTCTTGGGCGGTATTTGGGGACTCGGATCACGGATCGGCAGAGATGGGGAACGGCTTATTTTCTCTTGTTAGGCCAAAGCAAACTGAAAACATTATCGGGCGGCTCCCACGAGCAGACCCGCTCGACGTGTCCATCGACGAAAACGGCGTTGCCATAACCATGATTTCTCCTCCTGCTCGAGACCAGATGATAGGTTGCGAAACAGTCGCCACCACCGCCAATGGCGTACGAATGGTATTTTTTGTCGCCGCGATTAAACAGGACATTATCATTCAGGGCCGCACTGCTCAGGTCGTTCGGTGTCCATCCATTTTCGTCGTCGCCTATGACCCACGTGTTTTCCTCAGAAAAAACAACAACACCGGAGGGGCGCACCACTTGTGTTTCCATCAGAATAAAGCTCGGCGCGTCGCCTCCGAGATAGGCATTCTTGCTGTAACTGTATTGTGGCTCTATCGGGATCGAAGTGTCATGTTTCGGATTCGGACACGGCATATGTCTGGCAAAAGACTTGAAAGTGGGACACATATGGATGTCTTTCTCTTTAAGATAAGGCCAGAGCAGACCGTCAGGTTGCAGCGAGGCATTGTGCCATTGACAACCAACATTGTCAAGGCCGGGCTGACCGCTGCCGGGGTCGTAAAGCCAGCTCCAGATGGGGCTGAAATAGCCATGGTTGGCATCGATGTACATTCTCTCGGCCAGACCGTACTGATGAAGATTTGTCTGGCATATAGTACATCGTGCCTGCTCCTTGACCGTGCCCAGCACGGGCATCATTATGCCCATCAGCAGGGCAATAATGGCAATGACCACCAGCAGTTCGATTAATGTAAAAGCTCTTCTCTTAATCATCGACCCACAGTTTCCACAAAGATATTATCGATCAGCCTTGTCGACCCGATTTTGACGGCGACGGCGACCAGTGCTCTGCCTTCAACGCGTTCAAGGCCTTCAAGCGTATCAACATCGACGATATCAATGTACTGAATCTCTATTCCCCGGCTCGCAGTCAATATGTCGCGCATTTCCTTGATTACAACTTCGGCCTCTTTGACACCGGCTCGCACCATCTGCTCGCATTTTTGCAGCGCCTTATAAATACTGGCTGCCTGTTCTCTCTGCTCACCGCTGAGATACCTGTTTCTGCTTGATACCGCCAGGCCATCCGGTTCGCGGACCGTTGGACAGACTACTATTTCGAGGGGCAATTTGAGGTCTTCGACCATCCGCTTTATCACGATTGCCTGCTGGGCGTCCTTCCAGCCGAAAAAGGCCACATCGCAAGTCACGATATTGAAAAGCTTCGCACATACCGTTGTCACCCCTCGAAAATGGCCCGGTCTGAAGCGTCCACAGAGCGGCTCGGTCAGCTTCTCGACCGTCACCCACGTGAGGTTTTCGGATTTGTACATCTCATCAGCCGATGGTGCAAAAACCAAATCGACGCCATTTGCGGCGCATATTTCGAGGTCGGTATTAAGCCGCCTTGGGTATTTCTCGAAATCTTCGCCAGCCCCAAACTGTGTGGGATTCACGAATATGCTGACGACAATATAGTCGCACTGTCCGGCTGCGGCTTCGATCAGTGAAATGTGCCCGCTGTGAAGGGCGCCCATGGTCGGAATTAAGCCGATTTTCTTGCCTTCAGCACGAGCGGCGCTTATACGCACCCTGACGGATTCTGTTGTTTCGGCAATTTCCACGATTATGAGTTTAGCAAGATGAAACGCCCAGGTAAAGGCCCGATTTTCTCTCCCGGCCAAACAGGCCCTTGCATTTTTTTGATATGTTTGATATTATAGGGCTATTATCAGTCTTGCTATCCTGCGATTATAGCTTGGCTATATCTGAAGTTCTTGCGGGAGGAATAACATGCAGAATTGTAATAGGATGTGGATAGCCGGCGTGGTCTTTGCCGCGGCCTTTTTTTGCAGTTATTGCCATGCTGGAACAGTACGCCACGACCGCAGTCCGCTTCTTCACGCGCTTCTGGCAACCAGTCCGGTCTTTGACAGTGTGGCCCTCGTGGAAGGACAAAACAACTCGTACGGATATAACGGCAGCGGGACACTGATAGCCCCGGACGTTGTGCTGACAGCGGCGCATATAGTGGACGAGGCGGTTTCATTAGACGTTACGATTGATGGAACGACTTATTCGGCGGACATGTGGGGGCCGTTTCCCAAGTGGCAGCCGAACAACCCTTTCGGGCTGATTATGGGATACGATATCGGTTTGATTCATCTCGATACACCGGTAGCCGATATTACGCCTGCGACGCGGTACCAGGGCAAGGACGAACGCGGCCAGGTGGCGGTCTTCGCCGGGTACGGCAGCACCGGCACAGGGCTGACCGGGGAGTTGAGGTACGACGGCGTCAAGCGAGTGGGGCTGAATACGATTGACACTTTTTTTCTCGGCAATTCGGACACCTCACGCATTTTTTTGGCGGATTTCGACAATCCGCTGAGGCCATCGGACAGCCTCCTGGGCTCGCCCGATCCGCTCGGCCTCGAATATCTTATAGCCTCCGGCGACAGTGGCGGGCCGGTATTTCTTGCGACCGATTCCGGACTTAAAGTGGCCGGCGTGCATTCGTTCGGTTTCGGCCTCGATTTTATATCAGACTCCGATTACGGCGACATCACGGGACACACGCGGGTCACAATTTTCAACGACTGGATCAACGCCGTCCTGCAGGCATTCGAGACACTCCCAGCCGGATCCATGGCCTCAGATTTCCCCCTCGAAGAATCCCTCCCTGGCTTCGTCAGGCGAACCCGCACAGTCCCCGAACCGACCACTCTCCTGCTCGCAGCCTTCGGCGCAGCCCTCATCCTCAGACAAAAACGCAGGCACGCCTAAGTGAAAGCATCGGTTAAGAAGCCGTTCCAAGGTTCTGTCATTCCTACAGTCTTCGAGGTCGTATCGAACCGACCACAAGTCGACCAACCTGGAAGCTATCCGAAAGCAACGCCGACACCAATGAGGCCGTTTCTGAGACCAGTCTGGATTAACCGTTTTTTCATATCCTTTGCCTATCTCGTATCCGGTGAAAATCTGCGGTTACCCAGACTCTATGACGGTTCCGGTTGGATGGCCCCTTATGCGATATAGTGCCTTATCTGCCGTGCGAGGTGGCTGGCGTCGCTTTCTGAGGCGCAGTCGAACTTTGTGGCTGAGAGGCGTATAAGGGGCGATTGTCTCCAGTCCTGAAAAAGCCGGTCGTAGTCGCCGGCGAGTTTTTCGAGAAAATCAAGCTGTATTCTTTGTTCGTACGGACGGTTTCGGCGGTGAATTCGGTCGAGGCAGTTCTGCGGCGAATCATTCAGGTATACAACCAGCACCGACCCGGCGACCGTCTTTGCAAGAGGCCCGAACGCCCTTTCGTACACATCGAACTGTCGAGCATCCAGCAGGCGCTTCCCGTAGATTAGCTCCTTGTCGAAAATATAGTCTGTGACGGCGACCCGGCCGGGCCCGAGCCTGCCGGGGTCCAACTGTTCTACTCTGTGGGTCAAAAAATAGAACTGCGAGTCCAGCGCCAGTTCCTTCTTGCCGGCGTAAACCTCAGGCATGAACGGGTTGGTGTCGTACGGTTCACGCAGAAGCTCGGCGCTCAGCGCCGCCGCGAGCTTCTCAGCGAGCGTCGTCTTTCCGACACCTATAATTCCCGCAACACTGACAAGCTGCGGCAAGTCGGGTCTGATTATGAAGTCGCAACCGTTCAGTCTCCCGGCTAATTCGGTCACCGGCTCGCCCAGGACCGGATGAACCAGTTCGGGGTTAAGCTGGCAGAGCCCCCTAAGAACAAACGAGCGCATGTGCATTTGCCGGTGCGGAACTGTCAACTCCGGCGTGCTTATCTTCTCTGCCCCGAAAACAAGCAGGTCAAGGTCGATGGTTCTCGGCGCCCATTTCTCGGCTGGCGCCCGTCCAAGCGCGATTTCGATGCGAACCAGCTCTCCGAGTAGATTGTGTGCCGCAAGCGGAGTCTCTAATTCGACCACTGCGTTGATGTAGTCCGGCTGGTCGGCGCCGGCGAGCGGCTTTGTCTCGATAAAGTCGCTGACCCTGATCAGTTCGACGGTCCCAAGGTCGTTGAGCATTTTCAGCGCGGTGTTTATGTGGCCCTGCCTGTAGCCCAGGTTACTTCCGAGACCGATATATGTTGTTGTTTTGCCGGGCATTATATCTGGATTGCGGCGAGTCTTTCGAGGGCCTCTTTTACCTCGTCGGGTTTTCCAAAGGCGGTTAGTCTGCAGTATCCTTCGCCAGCCGGCCCGAAGCCTGCTCCGGGCGTCCCGACGACATGTGCCTTTTCGAGCAGCAGGTCGAAAAAGTCCCACGACCCCAGCCCCTTAGGCGTCTTGAGCCAGATGTAGGGCGCATTAACGCCGCCGTAGACGCTGTAGCCAAGTCCTGTCAGTGACTCGCGAATCAGCTTTGCGTTCTTCATATAGACCTCGATGACCTGACGGCACTGCTTCTTTCCTTCGGGACTGTAAACCGCCTCGGCGCCCCGCTGCGTTACGTACGATACACCGTTGAATTTCGTGCAGTGACGTCTCGCCCAAAGAGGATTGACTTCAACCGCCCTGCCGTCTTCGGTCAGGGCCTTCAGCCCTTTCGGCACGACCGAGTAGGCGCATCTTACCCCGGTGAAGCCTGCGGTTTTTGAGAAGCTGCGGAATTCGATGGCGACCTCCTTTGCGCCGTCGATTTCGTATATCGAGTGCGGGATTTCGGGCTCACAGATGAATGCTTCGTATGCGGCGTCGAAAAAGATGACGGCGCTGTTTTCGCGGGCGTAATCGACCCAGTTTTTCAGGACCTGCATAGAAGCGACCGTACCGGTGGGATTGTTGGGAAAACACAGGTAAATAAGATCGACCGGCTCGCCCGGCAGGTCCGGGATGAAATTGTTCTCGGCAGTGCAGGGCATATAAACCATTCTTTCGTACTGGCCTTTTTCGTCGCCCGGTCCGGTTCTCCCGGCCATCACATTCGTATCTACGTAAACCGGATACACCGGGTCAGCCACTGCGACGACGTTCGCCGTGGCGAAGACCTCCTGCATGTTTCCTGTGTCGCACTTGGCGCCGTCGCTGACGAATACCTCGTCGAACTCAAGGTCGACGCCTCGGGATTTGAAGTCGTTTTCGATAATTGCCTGTCGCAGAAATTCATACCCAATTCCGCTGTCGTCGTAGCCCCTGAACGTCTCTGTCCGCCCCATTTCCTCGACGGCCCGTTTCATCGCCTCGACCACAGCCGGTGCAAGCGGCTGGGTCACATCGCCGATACCCAGGCTGATGACCCTGGCATCCGGGTTCTGCGCCTGGAATTGCCGCCGTCGCCTTCCGATTTCAGGAAACAAATAACCCGCCCGAAGCTTCAAAAAGTTCTCATTCACTCTCGCCATGATTCTCGCGACCCTTCGTTAGAAAAAACTATATGGTGGGGAGAGGCCCCTACCCTATGATTAGAATTTCAAGCTAAACTGGAAGGCATGATTGTATCCGGCGTGGCAGGCAGCGTCAACAGCTTTGCCGCGAAGGCTGGTGATACGCATCCGTTGCCAAGGCGGCTCGGACGAGCTTCACGACCACACTATAGACCCCCACCGTTACTTTGACGCAGCTGGAGAGAGGTTCTATGATTCAGCCCAAAAAATCTGACCCGCCTGCTGCGACAGGTCAACGTTACCAACTTAATGTCGCGGCATCGCGGCGATTTTCCAAATCAGATTCAACTCTTGCAATTTGGCAGGATTCTGATACTTTTTTAGGAACGGAACATTGATATTTGGTTTTAAGGAGTGTGCTATGAAAGTCACTGGAGCAAGTTTGAAGCCGGTATTTGGAGTTTTTTTGATGTGCTCGACGCTTTTTGGCGCAAAGCATCAAGGGAGCCTGCGTTCCGATCTAATGAAGCAGCCGGGGATCGTCGATGCCGAGTTTTTGTATGAGCAGGCCTCATTCAGATCGTGTCATGCCTCAACGATTGTCGAGACGAAGGACAATCTCGTGGCTGCGTTTTTCGGCGGTACGGGCGAGGGAAACAAGGACGTAGGTATCTGGGTGTGTATAAAAAAGAAGGGCTCGCGGGGCTGGTCGGCCCCGGTAGAGGCGGCCAATGGGGTCCAGTTTAAGTGGATTTCGAAAAATGAAGAGAGGCGTTTTCCCTGCTGGAATCCTGTGTTGTATCAGCCCGAGCGCGGGGCATTGCTGCTGTTCTATAAAGTCGGGCCGAGTCCGGACCACTGGTGGGGGATGCTGACCAGCTCGGAGGATCAGGGCAAGACATGGTGCAGGCCGCGGCGACTTCCCGAAGGAATAATCGGACCGGTAAGGGCAAAACCGGTGAAACTGCCGGACGGCACATTGCTTTGCGGCTCGAGCACCGAAGACAAAGGCTGGCGAGTACATATGGAAAAGACGTCCGATCTGGGCAGGAGCTGGAGCAGAACCGAAACCCTCAACGACGGCAAGGACTTTGCCGCTATACAGCCGACGATATTGCTTTATCCCGGCAACAAGATCCAGATTCTCTGTCGCAGCGACGGAAGGCTGAGAGAGTCCTGGTCGACAGACGGGGGAAAGACCTGGACTGCGCTGTCGCGTTCGATACTGCCGAATCCGAGTGCTGGAATCGACGCAGTTACGCTCAAAGACGGCAGACAACTGCTCGTATACAACCACTCCTCGAGCGACAGGTCGAGGCTTAACGTCGCAGTTTCCATCGACGGGAAAGAGTGGAAGGCGGCATTGAAGCTGGAAGACGTAAAGACCATCGGTGATAAGAACGCCTCCGGCGCGTATCCCGGTGCAATCCAGGCCTCGGATGGGCTGGTCCATATTGTCTATACCTGGAGACGCGAACGAATAAACTACGTTGTTGTTGACCCTGCGAAGGTAGTGCTTCGTGATATGCCCGACGGGAACTGGCCGGAATAGCTGCGACGGATTCTTGTGGGACGTTATCGTGTGGCGTGCAGGCTGAGATGATGGGGAGTCTGGGCGGTTTGGGCAAGCGAGAAGGGGTGCCAAAAACGTGGAAAACGCGTGAATTCTGCAAAAAGTGTGTGAAAAACTCGACGAACTGGTCGAAAAGTTCAGGAAAATTGGCGAAAAATGTGTACTCCTTCGGGCGCGGGGGTGGCTGGCGCGTGAAGCGGGGTTCGTGAAGGGTGCCCCGGCGCGCTGCCGATAGGTTGGGACTTGGGTGAAGATTTCGCTTCGCTCAAAAGGGTGAAGCGGGGGTTGAGATTGGGGTTGATTGGGTTTATTTTCGGGGCGTGGGCACGCCCCGTGGTTTTCATAACGGGTTTTCTTAACAGGAGTTAAGTTCATTTGACAAGGGTGCAAATTGGGTTTGTTTTGCATAAAAGGAGCTGATTTGTAGAGCCCCGGCGCGCTCCCGATAGATCGGGACTTCGCTCAAAAGGGTGGAGGGGCTGCGCCGTCTCACGGGATAAAATTTGGGCTTCGGTGGTCATTGGGAACCCCTCCAGTATTTATGATTTATTCCCGAGGTTTCGGGATTTACACTTCGTTCCAAGATTGAGTCCCGAGGTGTCGGGATTTGCACTTCGTTCCAATATTTAGTCCCGAGGTGTCGGGATTTACACTTCGTTCCAATATTGCTTATCTATTGGTAGCCGAATCCATTAGTTAGGTGGGGATTATACATTATGAAAAGTTAGATGTCAAGTTAATTTTTTATTGGGCGGGGAGATTGCTGAGAAGGCAGAAACTTTGTCTTTTCATTAACCGGCGATTAACTCGGATGGGTGCGGATTATAGATCGTTGATGGTTGAATCTCGATGCCGAAACTCTCTCTGGTGTGTGCAGGTAATAAAAGTAGCAGACACATTTAAGATCTGCCCATGCCGCAATAGGCCAGAAAAATGACGAAAGTCAAAGAAAAATGTACCGTACACCTTTAGTTCGCCCCACCGTATTTGGGGTTCACGGGAGCTGTTCGCCATTTCTCGCGACGGATGATTTGTCATAATTATCATTTGATTTCTAAGGGTACGGTCGTATGATAACGCTATATAGGGTCGGAGGATAATTTGTTCTGACGAGTTCATATGGTGGAAGAAGCAAGAAGAAACGCGAGGCGCTACGCGAGGGTGACCGCGGGAAACCTGCGTAACAATCACATCTACATAACGGGAGATCATGATTTCTTTCCAAGAGACTGCGTAGGCGGTTCAAATGTTACGTCAGGTACGGGGAGACCCGTTGCAATCGAACTGGCGGGTCTTGGCAAAAGGGTCGAGACAGACATACCGGTTGATGCCCGAACAGGGAAGCCTCGTCATCACTTTCGTGCGCGGTACTGGGTCCGCGATTTCTTCGCTCACCACCAAATTGACGCAGGCGATCTGCTTTGTCTTGAGCGGTTGGGAACTCGAAGTTATCGACTGAGCGTAGCCTGTAAACCCCATGACGCGCGTGGTTTTAAATTTCTTGAATTCTTTGCAGGGATAGGACTTATTCGTTTGGGCTTAGAAAAGAAAGGGTGGAGGGTGATATATGCAAATGACATTGACCCTCAGAAGCAGGAGATGTACGCAGCTAATTTTAACGATGGCGAGGTGCATTTTGAATTGGGTGACATCCATGAGTTGGATGTTTCCAAAATTCCTACCGCAACGCTTGCGACCGCGTCATTCCCGTGTACTGACCTCTCGGTGGCAGGTGAAAGGAAAGGTCTCAATGGAGGGCAATCATCGGCCTTCTTCGGATTCATCAACGTGCTCGCAAAGATGGGAGATTGCCGTCCCCCTTTGGTCTTGATAGAAAACGTGACGGGTTTTTTAACCTCACACGGGGGAAATGATTTGCATCAAGCCCTGGCGGAACTAAACGGACTAGGATACTGTGTTGATGTATTTGTCCTCGATGCGAGATGGTTCGTCCCTCAAAGTCGCCCACGGCTTTTCGTGGTCGCATCCTCAAATCCGAGTTGTGATGCCGGATATTCACCTTTTCTTCTGCCCTCTTCCCGCACGAGGCCACCTTTGTTAGCTCAGTTCATAACTTGCCATCCAGACATATGCTGGGCTTTACGTGCGCTCCCCGAGCCGCCGTCCAAGGCTACCAAATCCCTCACAGATATCTTGGAGCATTTGCCAAACGATGCTCCGGACTGGTGGAGTACGGATAGGGCGAAATATCTTTACAATCAAATGAGTACTCGTCATCGCACAATCGCCGATACCTGGATAAGCCAGAGGAAGTGGTCGTATGGCACGGTGTTCCGCAGGGTCCGGCACCAACCGGATGGTTGCCGTCGTTCGATGGCGGAGCTTCGCTCGGATGGCCTTGCTGGTTGTCTCAGGACCCCGAAAGGGGGCAGCGGACGTCAAATTCTGTTCAAGGCGGGATATGGCAAGTACGCCGCACGACTTCTGACGCCCCGAGAATGTGCTCGCCTTATGGGAGCTGATGATTTTGTGATCCAGGCCCCACTCAATCAATCTCTATTTGCTTTTGGCGACGGCGTATGCGTTCCGGCCATTTCCTGGATTGCTGAGAACTATTTGAATCCACTGGCTCAATCAGCCAATTTCACACGAATATGAGGCATGTTTTTTGTGACGAATATTGAATCAAAAGTAAAGCGGAAGTTCAAGGCATGGTACGATGGACTTCGGCCTATGAAGCAATACGGAGGCCGCCCGGCGAAAGGCACCATAGCCGCCGCGCTTATCGTTCTCGAACGGCTACGCGAGAACTGCGATCTACAGTTGGGCTCCCACCTTGCCAAAGGGGGTGCCCAGATAGCAGGGCTTACTATCAGTTCGCTGAGAAAAATTTTGAAGCGCTTTGGTGAAACACGCCCATTTCCCAGCGAAGGCGGACGCACCAATCGTGGGAACAATCGACCAATTGGACTTCTCCTGACAGCCTTGGAGGATTCCGGCTTTGGAACTCTTTCCAGACCCGACCGTGAAGCTCTCCTCGACCGCCTTCAAAGTGATCTAATTCGTTCACTTGATGGGTATTACAAACTTGAACGCATATGTTTTGAGTTTTTGCCCACCAAACCACCCCGGAACCTTATTGGTGAAATACTCGCAAGAGCGCAGCAGCGCAACCAGAGCGGACCTGTTGCCCAACATCTGGTTGGGGCCAAACTGGCGCTTCGGTTCCCCCATATAAGAATAGACAACTTCGCATATAGCGCGGCTGATGACCAAGCCGGTAGGCCTGGCGATTTTCATGTTGGAAACACAGCCTTTCACGTGACAGTTGCTCCGAATATGGCTCATATATCACGGTGTGATCAGAATTTGAAGGAAGGTCTCTCCGCTTACCTGCTTGTCTCCGAGTCGAAACTCACCGCCGCGCGGGCTCTCGTCGAAACCGAACATCTTGAGGGATGCGTAGTAGCTGAATCCGTTGAGTCCTTTGTTGGTCAGAATCTTTCTGAATTGGCGGAGTTTGCGCCAGAAAAGTTTTCACAAAAGCTGTCCGAGCTCCTCGCCGAGTACAACCGCCGAGTCGAAGAGGTGGAGACGGACACCTCTCTTCTAATTGAAATCCCTCTGCCCTTGAGGCAGCACAAAATGTGAGCTCATGGATTCTGTTAGTCATAGTAAAAGAAGCCTAATAATGGCGCGTGTCCGATCGGAGGACACGCGTCCTGAACTAACCATCCGAAGACTTCTCCATTCTCTGGGCTATCGGTTTCGCCTACATCGTCGTGACCTCCCCGGGAATCCCGACTTAGTTTTTCCTTCTCGAAGGAAGGTGGTGTTTGTTCATGGATGCTTCTGGCACCAACATCGGTGTGCCCGTGGTAATCGGGTTCCTTCCTCTCACCGAGAGTACTGGGTGCACAAGCTTCAAGGAAACGTGACACGTGATCGAAAAAACCGTTGTCAACTTCGTAGACTTGGATGGGATGTGTTCATAGTCTGGGAATGCCAGACAAACGCGCGAAAGCTCCCAAAAATCACAACCAAGCTCTGTGAATTCTTGGACAAGTTTAAGTAATCGAAAAGGAGCAACTTGGCGGTTCTTGAAAGCCCGCGGTGCAAAGAGTCCCGTTTTCCGGACCCGGTCTTGGCTTTTCGTTATTTCGTTAGTAGCCTAGCGGCTTGTTTTGCGAAGTGTGTGATGATAATGTCGGAGCCGGCGCGTTTTACTGAGTGGAGGGTTTCGAGCACATCGGGTTCGGCGGGGATGACGGGTTTACTCGGAGAAACTACCACAAAAGAAGGAAAAAGGCAAAGACAAAACTTAAACCCCATTAGAGTCCCGCAGGAAAAAGGCAAAGAGAAAACTTGAAGATGGAAAAATGGTGAGATTGGTTGAGGGGCGGGATCCCGGCAAGGCCGGGATGGGGATAGTTTAATAGATTTCTCCACTCGCTTCGCTCGGTCGAAATGACGGTATGTTGGGGTTCGCTCGGGCGAAATGACGGTATAGTGGGGTTCGCTCGGTGGAAATGACGGTATAGTGGGGTTCGCTCGGGCGAAATGACGTTATGGTGGGGTTCGCAACCTGCTCAATGAATTGGGGACTACATAATCCCCCAATAAATTGGGAAGAACATAACCCCCCAATAAATTGGGGGGCTAACTATTTGGATGGGCCGGGGGCAATGAGCATTTTCCCTTAAGCGAAAGAGGTGCTCAAAACGTGCGGGTGTGAGAAATGCAGGTTAGAAGGACTCCATAGTACAGTTTTGTTTTATCAGGCTGTTCAACCCTGTTTGTGGAAAGCTGCTGGAAGAAGAAGATTTGTGCGAATATAATGTGGAGATGGAGCTTTCGATAGTGATACCGGCGTTCGAGGAGGGCGGCAAGATTGCGGGAGACATTTCGGCGGCGTGCGGTTTTTTGGACAGGCATGATATGGAGGGTGAGATAATCGTGGTTGATGACGGCAGCGGGGACAACACGAGCTCGGCTGCGGGAGAAGTTGAAGTGGGCGGAGGGGTATCACTGCGGGTGATACGGTATGAGCAGCACCGGGGCAAAGGTTATGCGGTTCGCAGGGGTATGGCTGAGACAAAGGGTGAGTATGTGATGTTTGCAGACAGCGGGTGCTGTGTGCCGTACGAGAATGCATTGAGGGGTCTGGAATTGCTCAGGAGCGGTGCGTGTGAGATAGCCCACGGTTCGCGAAAGCTCGGCGAAAGCAGGATTTTCAGGGCTCAGAGCCTTTACAGGCGAATCTGTGCGCGGTTTTTCCGGGTGGCTGTCGATATGCTGACGGGAATCGGCCGGGAATTGACGGATACACAGTGCGGGTTCAAGATGTACCGGGGCGACGTTGGGCGGGAACTTTACGGGAAGTGTGTTACGGACGGTTTTATGCTCGACGTGGAAGTAATATTGCGTGCGCGAAGGCAGGGGCGTGTGATAAAGGAATTTCCGGTGGAATGGACGTGCGACCGCGACAGCCGATTGTCACCGACGCGGAGCTTCTGGGGGGTTGTTCGTGAACTGACAACAATCAGGCGAATTCCGGGTGAAGATGAGCAGCGGAGGCCTTTTTCGGGGTAAGGAGAATTATCTCAATCCTTCCAGGCCAGGTGGTTTCACGGTTGAAGGTTAGGGTGGGGATAAGTCCGATGCGGTCTGAAAGGTCGTGGCTGCTGAGGTTGACGGCGCGGACGTCGTCGAACTCGGCGATTAGCTCGGGCGGTGAGTTTGTGTCGGCAGTCAGGTATATTGCGCTCACCTTGTAGGCGGAGAAAAAGAAGTGGACATTTTGTTCGGAGCGCTGGTAGTAGCATGTCCGTCGATGTCCTTGTAGAGGACGCCGTCGGCCCATGCGCAGGGTTGGCGGATGACGGTTTCGGTCGGTTGGCCCATGACTTCAACGACTTCGCGGAGCCATGAGCCAACATGGATGGTGTCCCGGAAGACGTATGCGGCGGCGCCAGATTCGAAGCGCAGCTCATGAACGCGGCCTGACAGCATGACCACGCCGAAGTCGTCCGGATACTGGGCGATGTAGACGCCGGGGAGATTACCCTTTGTGCAGGTCCGGCCCGACCAGTGATACCTCGTAGGCTCGCCGAAAATACTTATAACATCGTCGAGGTTGGCTGTGCCCAGGTCCAATTGGGGCACCTTGTGGTTGATGTCTGAGATTTGGGGGCTGAGAAGCTCGGTTTGGCCGTTGAGGCTGCTCGCGTCGGCGAGGGTGTTTTCTGAACTGAGCAAGGACCGGCAGCCAGGACCGCTGCCAGAGTTAGAACAATCCTTCTCATTTAGTACGGCTTTCCAAGAACTTCATCTCACAACTGCTTTACCATAAAAATGAGCCGCTATCAAGGTAGAAATGGAAAATCCTGTTATTTCCGCCAAATCGCACTGCCCGGTCAGTCCTCCGAGAGAAGTGCAGCATTGCGCATGTCGAGGATACCGTTTCTGTCCGGGTTGCCGGGCGGTTCGGTATCCTGCTGGTGGAACATGTCTGCGCCGGTCTTCGCTTTTTGAACGGTAATCAGCGTTATCAGGGGTAACAAAGGGCGGGTCATGGTCAATATTGCCGAGATATTCAGCGCCGAGTGAAAAAAGTCCTAATATCCTGCATTTTTTGCTTGACTTTCAGGCCTGAGCTTGAGTAAAATGCAAATCACGCTACTTGGACTTTTCCAGGAGAAAGAATGAGTCTGCGGAGTCTTTATTTGGCCATCATATTGGTTTGCTGTAAGAAACCCTACAAAATATAGTGTCCTAAAATTTCAGGAGGATTCAGTCATGAAAGGTAAAAGCCTCAGTCTGACAGTGTCGTTGGTATGGGGGATAGTGGCGGCGTTTTGCGTCGCACCTGTAGCTCACGCGTGGAATCACGGGATGCACTACCCCCAGCTGCCCGACCCTTACGGATGGGGGATATGTCTTCCCACCTCTTATCTTGCAGATGACTTTGAGTGCACGGTGAGCGGGGAAATTACAGACATTCATTTCTGGTACGTCTGGAAAGGCGGGGCAGCCGGCGGCAATCCGGTGTGGGAAATCACAATCTACGAAGATTGCGGGGGCTTTCCCTGTCCGTTTCCTGCGTGGACATGGACGGGGCAGGGCAATATCTCGCAAACGAACGCTGGTCTGAGCTGGCTTTGGTGGTATTGTTGGGACCCCTACTACTTCTATTATCACGGTGAGTGGAGTATGTACCGGGTTGACATAACCGATATCTCGCCGGGATTATGGCAGGTTGAGGGCCGGACGTACTGGCTGGTCATCAGGGCCACGGGGACAGACGGGACCCCAGGTTGGGTCACAACATTGAGCGCTCCGTGGGGCTCATGCGCCCGCTATTGGAACCCTGTTCTGCTGAGATGGGAGTGTATCGATCAAAACCCCAACTTCTCTTTCGTTATTACCAAGGATGCTACGGGCGCCTGTTGCAACAACTTCACAGGCGAGTGCATGGACGATGTCGAACTGGAGAACTGCCAGCCTCCGTTGCGATTCGTGGCCAATACCCTCTGCGCCGACCTCGATCCGCCCTGCGGAGGCGCTTTTACCGGCGCTTGCTGTAACTGGGCGACGTATGAGTGCTACGAATCCGAGGAG
>Ga0180437_10006104_pt1 | contig 16218 bp, 8 predicted proteins | sample SS_ome_4_FD_132410 | JGI IMG/M metagenome (GOLD analysis project Ga0180437, IMG submission 132410) | Hypersaline lake sediment archaeal communities from the Salton Sea, California, USA - SS_3_D_1 metaG | ecosystem: Environmental > Aquatic > Non-marine Saline and Alkaline > Hypersaline > Sediment...
ATGGGATGCCCGCGCCCGGCCCAAGGGACACGGCAAAACCGCCAAGCCAGCCAGATTGTCCGTGCCTTCGGAGGATTCCCATGCTCCAATTTAGTGCCATTGGGCGCAAGCCCCCGGTAGCGAGCCCCAAATGAAAACGAGCCCCGCAGGGGCGACAGAGCCCGCTGAACAGGCCCCCTTCGCCATGGACCGCGGAAGATCGACGGGCCCCATTGCTGCTCTGCGGAGTAGCGCTTGCTACTCCGCGAAGCGGCGTTTCCCTACGAAGCACGAGCCGCCGCGGAATCCGCCCCCCCGGGTGGCACAACTCTCCGAGTTGTGTTCTTCGGCCTGTTAGCCATCACAACTCAGAGAGTTGTGCCACCCACAGCAAGAAAGCGAATTCGAAAGCTCGGTGTTGACGGAACACCAGGCATCGATCTTCCCCTGCCGCGGCTTGCGATCGACGCCGCGCCATGCCATCGGGCCCTGCGGTTCTGTCGCCGGTGAATCGATGGGTGCCGTGGCTTGCGAAGCGAAGCGGAGCAACCACGTACCGCCGCCCCCGCGTGGTTGCTCCGTCCCTGTCGGGACTGCGCACACCACGGCACCCGATTCACCGCAGAGAACCCGGCGGCGTCCGGCCGCCACCGAAGCTCATCCCGTCGCAGCCATCTCGTCAAACCGCTCGCGGGCCTGCGCGTCGGGCGCCTGGTCCGAGGCCACCAGCAGCTTCAGGTTGGTCTGCGGGCACAGCCGAACCAGCCGCTCGAGGTGATCGGGCGGCATCGGCTGGGGCATGTGCCAGACGATGTTGACCGTTCGCCGGGCCGTCGCCCGCGTGTGGCGGCGCATCCTCACCGCGGCCTCCAGGTCCCTCAGAAAGCCCCGCAGGGCCTCGTCCACGCCGTCGCAGAGGATCACGAACGCGTACCGCCCGTACCACGCCGACTCGAAGACGAAGCGGCTGTCGAATCGCGGGTCGCCCGGCGGGCAGGCGATTTTCCCCAGCGACCAGAGCCACCGGCCGGCCGGCAGCCGCCCGAGCCGCCGCCGACCGTCCGGCCAGGGGTCTGCCGGCGCGATGCAGATGAACGACTCGCCCTTGTGCACGGCCGTCTCCAGGTACTGCCTCACCGCCTCGCCGCCGGCCGTATGGAGGTATACGCTGTGCGTCTTCGGCCAGATCGCGTCGACGGCCGGCCCGGCGATCGGGACGGGGAAGATGCTCCCGAACGTCAGGTTGAACCGCCGCAGGTACTCCACGCCGGCCAGCAGCAGCGCCACCACCAGCGTCAGCCGAACCGCGAACCGGTTGATCCGGTCGAGCTGGTTGACCAGCACGTAGTCGGCGCCCGAGACGAGCTTCACCCTCGGGCCGTCCGCCTGCCCCGCCTCGTCGGCCGCGTCGACGACGGCGGTAAGAATCTCGCCCTTGACGGCCTTGTTCGGGTCGCGCTGCTTCTTGCCGCCCTTGCGGTAGTCGTACTCGCCCTTGGCGGCGGCAGCCGAGTCCTTGCCGTCCGCCGGCCGCGTCGCCGCCTGCGTCGCGGCCGCCTTGCCGTCGGCGCCGGCGAAGTGCACGTCGTTGCCGTCTTCGGCCCGGAGCTGCTCGGCTTGGGCCTGGCGGGCCTTCCGCTGGCCCTCGCGGGCGGCCGCCAGCTCGGCGGAGCGGTCCTCCTCGAACAGCAGGACGTTGTCGGAGTTCCACATCCCCAGCCCGAAGGCCACCAGCGACAGGATCAACGCGGTGAAGGCGGCGGGCATCTGCCTCTTCCAGAGCGCCCACGCCGCCACGACGCCCAACGCCGTGAAGACCGCCACCCACAACAGGAACATGACGAACTGCCCGAACTCGGGGATCGAGAGGACATAGACGGCCGCCAGGCCCGCCAGCAGCGACGCGCCGAGGCAGGCGGGCATGCCCCTGGTGCGGAAGGCGAAGGCCGCCATGACCGCCCAGACCGCCAGCCAGGCGGCGATGCTCCCGACGCCCACCGGGCCGAACAGCTCCCACAGCTTCCCCGCCGCGCCGAAAAGCCCGCCGCCCCCGACGGCCGGGGGCGACCCGGCCGGACGCGTCGACGGCGCGGAGGCCGGCTGCGTCGGTTGCGTCGTCGGGCGGCTCGCCGGCGGTGGGGGGGGCTTCGCTGCCGTCGCCGGCCCGGCCGGCTCGCCGCGCAGGTCCCTCAGCGCGTCGGCCGGCGAGGGCGCGTCCTGCGCCCACGCCGCCGAGGCCGTTGCCAGCACGGCGAGGCATGCAACCGCCAATGTTCGTTTCCGGCTCACAGACTGGTTTCCCGTCGCCCGTTCGGGGCTCCGGCGGCCGTGCCGGCCGCCGCTAAACCGGGCGCCACGCGTGCGCCGTGCGCTCAGCATTCGACATTCAGCATTCAGCATTCCGCCGCTCCCGCGGCGGCTACATCCTCCGATACTTCCGCGTCATCTGGAGGTACTTGGTGATCGAGTAGTAGAGGATGTTGATTCCCATCTGGTAGGCCTTGTCGGCCAGCTCGGCGTCCATGCCGGAATGCCCGACCTTCCAGGCGTCGTTGACGTCGCCGGGGTGGTAGAAGACGACCCACCGCCCCTTGTGCTTGACGCCGAGGGCGCGGAAGCCCCCGTGGTGCCACAGCGGCGGGGCGCCGTTGGCGAAGCTGTAGGGCATCTGGAAGATCTCGTCGTCGTCGGCGATGTCGATCAGCCGCTTGTCCGGGAAGACGCTCTTGATGAACCCGCGGAAACTGTGGTCCCACCGCCGGCTGCCGCAGTCGGCGAACAGCATCCCGCCGCTCAGCAGGTACTCCCGCAGGATCTTGCGATCCGTCCGCGAGGCGTAGATCGTCTCCGAGCCGGTCATGTAGACGAACGGCGGGGCGAAGCCCGGCGGGTACTTCCGCAGCGAGCCGACCGGGTGCGACTCGCTCTTCCTCGCCACGGGGAAGGGCACCTCCTTCTTGAGGAACGCGAGGAAGTTGATGTCGGCCCGGCTGCGCCCGTCCATGCCGTCGTCCCAGTCCCGGCCACGATACTCCAGGCGGATGAAGCGGATCTTCCCGCCCGGCACGCCGTCGGGCCAGCCGCCCTTCGTCCCGTCACCGGCGCCCATCTGCCCGTGCACTGCGTTGCGGTCGGCCACGGGAGTCATCTGCGTCTGCTCGTCGACTTCCCTTGCGATCTTCGACTCGTTCAGGTCCGGGATGTCCCAGATGATCGCGCGGTGCAGGCTCAGCAGGTACTTCTTGCGCTTCTTCTTCTTCCGCTTGACGACGCGCATCACCCGCGTCACACGGGGCCGGCCCCGGCCGTAGGGCACGAGGTAGGGCTCGACGCAGCCGCGAAGGGCCCAGAGAAACGGCAGGGCGACGATGACGAACCAGTGCACCGCCGCGCTGCTCAGCCAACTCCGGCGGTAGGACGGGTCGCGCCCGCCGGAGCGGATGGACTCGACGATCTCGTCGCCGGCCGCCGGGCCCGTCCGGGCGGGGCGCGGCGCGAACAGGTCGATCGTCCGCCGCCGCCAGCTCAGCACGAGCATCCCCGCCGCCAGCAGGATCGCCAGCAGGTCCCAGCGGAACTGCGACCAGAACAGCAGGAAGCTCCGCATGGCCGCGTCGTCCGCGTCGGGGAAGGCCGTCTTGTAGGCCTCGCCGACGGCCCCCGCGGCCGCGAAGGCGGCAAACGTGCGGAACAGGGCCACGAAGACGACGGTGAACCACGCGGCCCGGACGGCGGCCAGCGACCATGGGCGGCGGAACAGCAGCCCCACGATGCTGACCATCGCCCACAGCCCGCCGCAGACGGTCAGGACGGCCAACAGGGCACGGGCCTCCGGACCGGCGACGAAGATCGCCGGCAGCCGCCCGTCGAGCAGCTCGCCCGCCACCGCCTCGAGGCCTCCCTGCCCGACGTGGAACAGCAGCTCCGCCGCCCTCGCCCGAGCGAGCAGAACAGACCGCAGCGCCCCCGCCGCCAGCAGCGCCAGCGGCACGCACAGGAGGGTCGGTATCGGGCTTGGCTTCCTGAACAACCGCATCAGCTATCGATGGTCAACCTTCCCGCCCGGCGGCCGAGAAGGGGGACAGGCACCTTCGCTTCGCTGCGGAGCCAGTCCTCTTTCTCTTGGCATCCGGCCTCCAGGCAGTGAATCCGCAATTCACAATCCGCAATCCGAAATCCGCAATCCGCAATCGTCAGCGTCCTTCCGTTTCGTCGATGGAGATCCCGCCTCGGGGGGTGGGGGGCAGGTCGTTGGGCTCGGGCAGGTCGGTCAGCTCCTTCGGCACCCTTCGCCCTGCCGGCCGGCTCTCTACAGGAGTCGCGGCGGCCTTGGCGGCCTTTCCCGCAGGCGCCGTCGCGGCGGGGGCCGTCGCCGTCCCCGCCTTCCGCTTCGCCTCGGCGCGGCCGCGCCGGGCGGCCTGCTCCTTGCGGATCTGCTCCTGCCGCTCCGCCCAGGCCGGGTCGATCATCCCGTGAATGTAGTCCACCGACGTCCCGCCGATCAGCACCACGTGCAGGGCGAACGCCGCGATCACGCACACGAGGATGCCCGACCTGCGGAACCGCGTCATCAGCCGGTCGGGCGAAAGCTCCTGGATGTTCTTCTGCGATGTCTCTGCCATGCTGCTGCTCCTGGCCGGGGCCCGCGATCGGGCGCCGCGGCCGATACCGTCTACCTGCCGGGCTGGCCGCTGTCGGTCCCCACGGCCCCGATGATCCCGCCCCCCTTGGCGATGGCCTCGAGGATCGGCTCGAAGACCTCCTTCTTCACCGACTGGTCACACTCGAAGATGACGATCCGCTTCTCGCTGGGCGCGTTGGGGTCCAGCCGCGCCAGCCGCCGGGAGACCTCCGCCTCGACCTGCCCGGGCCCGAAGACCTCCCGCGTGTCCACGTGGATGACCTCGTTGGCGTCGACGCCGACGTAGATGTTGGGCTTGGGCAGCTCGCCGAGGCCCGGCGCGCGCGGCGGGGTGACCGTCACGCCGACCTTCTTCGTGCTGCAGATGATGAAGAAGATGATCAGCAGGAACGCGATGTCGCCCATGCTGGTCGTCGGGATGGTGATCTTGGGCCTTCGCCTCCGCCGCGAGCGCCTCATCTGCTGCCTCCCGCGTCGGTGACGATGCCGGGCGTCCCGCCGGCGTGCTCGATCGCCGCCAGCACGTCATAGTACTGCTGCCAGCTCACCCCGCCCTTGGCCTCGAACTGCACGACCCGGTCGTTCGGGTCCCTTGCCGGAAGCTCGAGGCGGACCAGCTCCTCGCGAAGCTGCCGGACCGACACCTCCTGCCGCCCCCACAGGATGCCGTCGACGTGCAGGGTGATGGCCTTCTGCTCGGCCTTCGCCTGCCGGGCCTTCTGCCCGGCGGGCATGTCCGTCCGCAGCCCGGCGACCTGGTGCAGGCTGGTGGCGAGGATGAAGTAGATGATCAGCAGGAACGCGATGTCCGAGAAGCTCGTCAGGTCGGGGAACCCCGCCAATCGCCTTTTCCGCCTTCGCCGCGCCATCGCTTACTCGCCTCGGGGTCCGCCGCTACGGCGCAGCCAGCGCCACAGCCGGATTGAGAAGCAGGGATGAACACTGATGAACGCAGATGGAGTGGTTGGCGCGTGGCAGGGGGCGCCTCCGGGGGGCCAGCCCCCCGGCCCCCGCGAGGTTTTCAAGGCATATCTCAGGTGTCCGATGGCACAGGATACCTGCAATGCCCGGGGGCCGTGCCGTTTGGCATCAAAGCCCAGAACCTCAGGGCCTGGGGCGGAGCCGCGGGAGAGCCCACTCGTGACGGACATCGAGCCGCGGGCCCCCGGCGCCATCGGACACCGGAGCCATGCCTTGGAAAACCCCGCGGCGCAGCCGCGTCTTCCTTTGAGGCCCCGCTCGGAACCGACCGACATGCTCCCCGGGAGAGCCCCGGGCCTCTTGCCTGATCTGCGTCTATCCGCGTTCATCCCTGCCCGTCTTTCTGCACGCTGGAGGCAACCTGCCCTGTCGTGTTCGTGGCGTCACTGGCCCACCTCGACCCGCGTCGCGATGAAGTCCAGCAGCTCGCTGGTGGACTCCTCGATCTCCAGGTCGATCCGGTCGGCCATCGAGGTGAAGATGTTGAACGGGATGATGGCGATCAGGGCGATGATCAGCCCCGTCGCCGTGGTGATCAGCGCCTCGGCGATCCCGTTGGCGACGGTGGCCTGGTCGCCGCCTTGAAGGGCGCCGAACGAGGCGATCATGCCCGTTACCGTCCCCGCCATGCCCAGCAGCGGCGCCGCGTTGCCGATCGTCGACAGGACGGCGAGGCGCTTCTCCACCGCGCTCATCGCGTGCAGGGCGTAGTCGTCCATCGCCTTTTCCATGATGTTCGTGATCGCCTCCGACGTCGCGCCCAGCGCCCGGTGCTTGGCGTAGGACTGGAGGCCCGTCAGCAGGACGGCCGAGACGGGCCCGGGCGTGTTCGCGCACAGCACGGCCGCGTCGGGCAGCCGGTCCTGCTCGAGCAGCGAGAGGACGTTGGCCCGCAGGGCGCGGGTGTCGATCTTTCGATTGGCCAGGAAGGCCATCGCCCGATCGAACAGCACCGCGAAGGCCAGCGTGCTGCAGACCATCAGCGGGATCATGAACCATTTGCCTTGAACGAGGATCTCGAGCATCTGTCTTCTCTTTCGCTGGGTTGTTCCTCTGACCCGCTCGGGGGCGTCTTCCGGCGGGGCGGGTTCATTGCGGGGGCTCGCGCCTCCTCGAGGCCTGTGCCGCCCCTCCGGGGCTCCTTCTATCTAATGTCGGCTTCCGGGGGCTCACGCCCCCGGCCATTTCCTTGCGCCCCTCCCGGGCTCCGGAGGCGGTCGGTTGGCGGGGCCGGAAAACGGGGACAGGCACTTGCGCTGCGCTTCGGAGGCAGGGCGTGCAGCTCCGCTGCACACGCGTTTGCTTGTGGGGCCGGAAAACGGGGACAGGCACCTGCGCTGCGCTCCGGAGGTAGAGGTAGGGTGTGCAGCTCCGCTGCACACGCGTTTGCTTGCGGGGCCGGAAAACGGGGACAGGCACCTGCGCTTCGCTCCGGAGGTAGAGGTAGGGTGTGCAGCTCCGCTGCACACGCGTTTGCTTGCGGGGCCGGAAAACGGGGACAGGCACTTGCGCTGCGCTTCGGAGGCAGGGCGTGCAGCTCCGCTGCACACGCGTTTGCTTGCGGGGCCGGAAAACGGGGACAGGCACCTGCGCTGCGCTCCGGAGCCAGTCCCCGTTTTCCTTCGGGGCCGCGAAGGCGCCCCTCCCGGCCGCCCCTGAACCGGCCTGTCAACGCCTGTTTCATGGGGTCGCTTCCGCCCGCTCCGCGCCGTACGGTGCGCAACTCTTGCGGTTAATCGTCCTCGTCGTCGTCGTCGTCCTCGTCCTCGGGCGTCTCTGTCTTTCGGCATTCGACATTCAGCATTCGACATTCAGCATTCGGCGTTCAGCATTCGGCGGCCCCCTCACGCCTGCCGGTGGATCTGCGCCAGAAGCTGATACCCGGTGACCGGATCGAGCTTCAGGCCGCGAAGGCCCGTCTTCTCCGGCGCCAACGCCACCTCGCCGGTGACGTGATTGTACTGGCTGCGTCGAAGGCGGGCGTAGGGGATCTTCCGGGCCAGGACGCGGCGGCCGCAGGGGCCGCACGCGACGATCGCCAGCGCGTCGGCCAGCGCCAGCGCCCAGACGCGCCCCTTCAGCAGCCAGCTTCCGACGTCGATCTTCGTGCCGGTCGGCGCGGCGAGGAAGATCGGCTCGTCGCCGACGAGCTGCCGTGCGAGGAACCGCTCGCGGTAGCCCATGTGCGCGAAGAGCCGGTCGCGGTCGATCGACTCCTCGCGGGGGGGGGGCAGCTCCGAGGCGATCGGGCTGCCCCCGCCGGGATCGCTCCTTGCGGTCATCGGGTGACTACTCGTCGGCCTCGATGTTCGCCAGCTTCTCGTCGGCCAGCCGGCCCCGGGCGAACTTCGCCCACTTCGTCGCCGGGTAGTCCCACGTCAGCTTCTTGAACATCCGGTAGGCCTCGACCAGATCGTCGGTCTCCATGTACGAATGGCCGCACCAGTACATCCCCTCGGCGACCAGGTCCTTGTCCATGTCGGGCGTCTTGATGACCTTGGTGTAGCCCTTCACCGCGGCGTCGAAGTCCTCCGCCTGCATGAAGCACTGGGCCGACAGGAGCATCGTCTTGCCCGCCAGCCGGTGGTTGGGGAACCGCACGGCCAGCCGGCTGAAGACCTGCCCGGCCGTCTTGAACATCTCGGCGGCCTCCAGGCGGATCTTCTCCTGCTTGACGACGTCGGTTTCCTTCTCGGCCCTCTCGCGGATGGCCTCGCCCTTGCCGAGGAAGTACTGCCCCAGCCTCGCGATCGTCTCGGCGACCAGGGGGTTCTCCGGGTAGCGGTAGGAGAGCTTGACGTACTCCTCGCACGCCTGGTCGAGCATCTCCATCTTCTCGTAGGCCAGCGCCTTGCGGTACTGGGCCTTCGGGGCGTACTCGCTGTCGCCGTAGGTCGCCACGATGTCGCTGTAGCGGGCGATCGCGTCGTTGTAGTGCTTCTTCTTCTGCTCCTGCGTCGCCGCGTCGTTGCCGAACTCCAGCGACAGGTCGGCCAGCAGATACTCCGCCTGCGCCCTCGCCTGCGTGTCGGGATAGTCGCGGATGGCCTCCTCCAGGAGCTTTCGGCCCTTGGCGATCTCGTCGCGGGCCAGGTCGTTGCGCTTGAGCTGGCGGTGCCTCTTGGCCAGCTCGAAGTACGCCTCGGCGACCATGAACTGCGTCCGGACGGCGATGGCGGGGTCCTTGAACCGCTTGGTGAACGGCACGACGGCCCCGTCGCTGCCCTTGAAGATCGTCACCTCGTGGGCCTCGGTGGCCCCGCTGCGGGGCTGGGTGTATCTCGCCGACAGCAGGTCGCCGTACACGGCGGCCATGTTGCCCGGCTCGGCCGCCGCGGACTTCTCCTGCTCGTGGACCATCTTCACCAGGCCCTTGAAGATGCCCGAGTGCGTATACGTCTCGACGAGGTCGAGCTTTCTGGTCTTGCCCGACTTCGTCGCCAGCTCCAGGCGGATGACGTCCTTCTTGTCCGTCGTGTCCCGCGTCGGATCGATCACGCGGAAGTAGAGGTTCTCCCCGACGAAGACGCCCTCGAGCCTCTCCTGGTAGCGGCGGCCCATCACGTCGAAGAAGGCGTCGCCCGTCAGCTCCGCCGTCCGGATCGTCCAGTGCTCCTTGCCCGCCTCGTCCTTGTAGTTCAGGCCGACGAAGATCTCGTCGCTGCCGTTGACGCTCAACGCGAGCGGCTCGATCTCGTCGACGCCCGGGTCGATCGCCGCTTCCTCCTCCTTGCCGACCAGCGTCCCGTCCGGCACGGGGCCGAGCTTCATCGGCACGGAGAAGGCGAACCGACCGTCGTCCAGCGGCGTCATGGCGTAGGGGTTGTCGCGGACGACCACCTCCCGGTAGCCGGGCGGCGGCCCGATCGAGCCGAAGTCGCTCGGCGTGACCGTCAGCTTCAGCGTGCCGGGCACGTTGGCGTCGAACTGGCCGGCGGGCGCCGGCTTGCCGGCCTTCGCCCGCCCGCTGGAGGTCTGAACGTAGATGCTGCACTCGCTGTCGGGGCTCTTCGTGATGAACGGGAAGAGCACCTCCACCAGCAGCGGGCCGCCGATGACGACGTGGGTGGGCTGGGCCGGCTCGGCCGAGCCCGGGCGGGCGACCAGCAGCGTCCGGCGGATGGGGACGATCTCGTCGATGTCCGCCTTCAGGACGCTCGTGCCGGGCTTCGCCGCCGCGCCGCCGCCGCGCCCGCCTCGCGGGCGGGCGGCGCTTCCGGGGCGGCCGGCGAGCTTGTCGGCCTCCTCCAGCGTCAGGCTGGTCACGTCGTACAGCCTCACCTGCGGCGCGTCGTACCAGACCTGCTCGACGGCGAAGTTGCGGGCCCAGGGGATGCCCGGGTCCGTGTTCTCCCTGTCCAGGTAGCCCAGGACCACGTCGTCGCCCGACTTGACCGTCAGCTCGCTCCGGCGCTTCGGCGCGCCCTCGATGGGGAACAGCGTCCCCAGGAACACGCCGGAGTGCTCCTCCGTCTCCAGGGCCGTCAGCGTCACCGGCTTGCCGTCGGTCGTCCGGGCGGTGAATTGGATCGTGTCCAGCTTCTCCGTCGTGTCGCAGTCGGGGTCGTTGATGAACACGTTGATCTTGTCGCCCGCCTTGAACCGCCTCATGCCCGTGTAGTGCGCCTCGCGCTGGCCGTCGGTGTCGACCGTGTAGTCCACGAAGCACGCGCTCAGCTCGGCGTTGGTGTAGGTGGCCGTCAGGAACGCCTCGTGCTGGTCCTTCCCGCGGGTCAGGACCTTCGGGTCCTCGTACGTCACCGTCACCCGGTCGCCCGGGACGATCTCCAGCACGCCGTTTTTCCGAAGCTGCATGAAGTCGTGCTTCGTCGGGAGCACGCCCTTGCCCTCCGCGTCGGTCAGCTCGATCTTGTTGATCGCCGGCGCGTCGGACTCGAAGTCCGTCAGCAGCAGCCGAATGACCCGCCCGCGCGACTCGGCCGGGAAGGCCACGTCGAACGTCGTGTCGGACTTCGACGCCGTCACCGTCGCCACCTCGCGCGCCAGGCCTTCGGAGATCTCCGGGTGCTTGGCGACGTCGAACATCTCGGCCGGGCAGGGGACGAGGTAGGGGGGCTTGTCCGTATCGCAGAGCACCTCGAACTCCGGGTCGCCGTTCTGGTGCGAGAAGACGTACACGTCCACGCGGTGGACGCCCTTGCCGACCGCCCGCTTGACCTCGATCCCGCCGTCCTCTCGCGGCTTTCTGCTGGTGGCCGCCTGGCCGTCCAGAGCGATCAGGTACGAGACCGGCCGGTCGCGGTGGGGCCCGTCGCCCTTCGGCATCAGCACGAACGAGCGGATCTGCCGCCGGGGCTGGTAAAACGCCGCCGACATGTGGGCCAGGTAGTAGCGCTTGTTGGCCTTGTTGCTGTCGAGCCCCAGCGTCCTGCCCTTGCCCGCCAGCTCCCACGTCCACGCGGCGGCGAGCCTCGAGATCCCGGCCGAGGCCTTCTTCTCGCCGAACCGGATGTGGCCCTGCTCGAAGTAGTCGCGATACTCCTCGAGCGTCGCCGGCGCGTTGACCCGCGCCCGCCGGCCCGTCGCCGGCTGCTCCGTGCGGTAGCGGACCCACTCGACCGTGGCCTGCCCGCCCCAGGGCGTGAACTTCTCCGGCCAGGCGCCGACGGTCGTGAAGTCCCTCGCGTTGAAGGACGTCTGCACGAGGAAGCTCTTCAGCTTTCGCGACGGCTCGGCCGCGACGATCCTCATCCTGCCCAGCGCGACGTTGTCGTTCAGGTCGACGCTGAAGGTCTTCGGGCGGGACATGCTCGGTTTCGGCAGGCCGACCCAGGGGGGGTACTTCTTCGACGAGATGGCGAAGTTGGCCTCCGTGCCCTCCTGGCTGTCGGAGGCGTAGGCCGTCGCCTGCGCCGGCTCGGTTGGCACGGCGCCCTCGAAGACGCCGCTGTGCGTGTCCGTCTCTGTCAGCGTGAACGCCCCGATCGAGTCCCCGCTGGTCGTCGCCAGGCGGACGGTGATCCGGTCGGCCGATCGCGTCTCGCCCCGGTCCGGGTCCACGACGCGGACGTTGATCTTGTTGCCCGGCTTGATCTGGTTGTCGGCGCGGACCGTGCTGAGCGGCACGGCGTCGTCCTGCTCGACCTGCTCGCCCATCCGCTTGCGGATCATCTCCTCGAGGGCCTTCGCCTCCCGCTCCTGGCGGGAGAGGATCTTGCCGCTGGAGGCGTACAGCTCGGCGTCGGTGGCCACCGACAGCGTGAACGGCTCGTTGCTGGCGATCTTCTGCGCCTTGGCGAACTGCTCCGAGAACGCGTAGTGCACCCGGTCCTTGCCGATCACCTGGAGGACGTGGTCGCGCTTCTTCACCGCCCCGAGGGCCGTGTCGATCTGGCCCTTGAACTTCGTCTTCGAGTCGCCGAACGGCGTCAGCGAGAACAGCTCCTCGTCCCCGCTGTCGGTCCACGCGCGGATCTCGATCTCGGAGGCCTTCCGCACGATCGACAGGTTGCGGTCCACCAGCGTCACCCGCACGGGCCGGCCCGGGACGATGAACTTCTTGCCGATCTTCTCGCCGAGGTCGATGTCGGTCGGCTGCTCGAGCTTCTTCAGCTTCAGGTTGATCCGCCCCTCGAGGATCCGCCCGTTGGCGTGATCGGGGCTCAGCGAGAAGGCCTGCTCGAGCTGCTCCTTCGCCTCGGTGTACTCCTCCTGGGCGTACTTGACCTTCCCGAGGTGGTAGAACGCCTCGGTCTGGAGGTAGCGGTCCTTCCGCCTGGCCAGGTTCTCCAGCCGCTCGATCGCGCGGTCGTAGCTGCCGTCCTTCGTGTCCACGTCGGCGATGCGGAGCTCGGCGTCGAGCTGGCTTCGCGTGCCGGCGAACTCCTTCGTCGCGGCGATCCGCTCGTACAGGGCCCTCGCCCGCGGGCGGTCGTCCCGCGCCAGCGCGATGTCCGCGTACGAAAGCTGGAGCCCCGCACGCACCTCCGCCTCGAACCGCTCGGACTGATCGTCGAACCACGTCAGCATCTCACGAGCCAGCGCCTCCGCCGTGTCGAAGTTGCGGAACTCCGTGTTCTTCTCGATCACCCAGATGCAGAAGGCCGGGTCGAACTCCTTGTAGCTCTGCCGCAGACGCTGGCGGTGGGCCAGGTAGGTCTCCCACGCCGTCTGGTACTTGCCCGTCAGGTACGCCACCTGCGCCTCGTACAACGCCCGCAGCGGATGCCCCTTCGCCACCGGGATGATGCCCCCCATCTCGCTCAGCGCCCAGGACCGCACCGCGCCCAGCGAGCTGCTGAACTCCGACGGCAGGAACCCCTGCATCAGCGTCAGCCCCACCGAGCTGTACGCCAGCGCCAGGTACGTCTGCTCCGCCTTCCGCAGCGCGTCGGCGGTCGAGGTGATCCGCTTGATGACCGTGTAGTCCCGCCCGTCGCGCGAGACCTTCCAGAAGTGGCCCACCAGCGGAAACAGCTCCCCCTGGCGGCCGCGCGCGATCAGCGCTTCGTGGATCAGCGCCGCCGCCGTGTCGAACCCCATGCCCTTGCCCCAGTACGGCGAGGGCGCGTCGGTGAACATACGGATCAGCACGGCCAGCTCGGCGTCGGTGAGTTGGTCGGCCGGGACGTCCTTCAGCATCCCCAGCGAGGGCATGCTCACCCGGGCCGGGGCCTTCGAGGCCCGTTCGACGTAGGTCGCCAGCCGGGCGAACGCGGCCTTGCGGTCCATCGGCTGGTCCCGGTCGGCCGCGGCGAACCATGCGTAGCCCATCGCGTACGCGTCGAACCGCGTCCTGCCGTACGTCCCCTCCGTCCTGGCCAGCAGCGCGTCGCGGGCTTTCTTGTCGGCCCGCAGCGCGACGTCCATCCACCGGTTCAGCGTCGTCAGCGTGTAGAAGGGCTCCCGCCCGTCGAAGCCGAGCGGCAGCCGATCCTGCGAGGCGAGGATCTTCGCGGCGGCGTTGGCGATCTTCCTCTTCTCGTCGCGGCCGAACTCCCAGTAGTCCCAGTCCAGGAACTTCGCCTTCCGCGCCTCCTCGACGAACATGTCGTCGAACCACGTCGCCGGCGGGTACTTCTTCGCCAGGCCCGGAAACTCGTCCCGCACGATCCGCATGTAGCTCGTCGTGGCGCTGAGGCTCGACTCGTGGGCCCGGTAGCCGCTGCTGTGGAAGAGCTTCCCGGCGATGACCTTCTCCATCAGCTCCTGCCCGGCCGCTCCGCCGTTCCAGCCCCGTCCGACCCGCGTGCCGCGGTACCAGTCGAACATCTTCGCCGAGAACTTCCCCCGGTCGATCATCCTGCCGAGGGCCCTGGCCAGCAGGGCGTTGATCTTCAGGCACTGGTCCTTGTTGCGGGCGTGCGTCTGCCGCAGCGCCCACTCGTAGCGGCGGGAGAAGACCGCGCCCATCAGGCGGTCGAGCTTCTCCTCCGAATCGCCCGGGCGAAACGACGCCAACTGGTCGGCCAGCATCTCGATCTGGAAGTCGAGGTTCTTCTGCTGCCGGGCGCTGCCGGAGGAGATCCTCTGAAACACGTCGCGCCCGCACGGCGTGGCGGCCTTGTCGTAGTTTTTCACCTGGTGGTAGGCCCGCCGCTCGGCCTTGATGCGCGTGGCGTCGTCGCGGGCGTACGTCGCGATCATCGCCTCGGCCATCGCCTTGCACAGCTCGTTGGGCGCCTTGGACGGATCGGCCGGCGCGCGGGCGGCGCGGAGGGCCTCCTGGAGCGGGGCGATCTGGGCCAGCAGCTTCGGATCGACCGCCGGCTTGCCGTCGCGGCGCTTCTGCTTCGCCGCCCGCCGCAGGGCGTCGGACCACTGGCGGGCCGACTGGTTCAGGCTGTTGAGCATCTCCGCGCGGGCGCTGCGCCGGTTGCGGTCGCGATAGAACGGCGCCCACGCCAGCAGCTTCAGGTGCCTGGCGACCTGCGTCTTGTCGTTGGGATCGGTCCCGCTGACGCGCCAGACCGCCCGCAGGTAGTACTGCACCGAACTCGTGTCGTACATCGCGATCGGCGTCTTCGTCAGGTACTTCTCGCCGAAGTGCAGCCACGCCGCGTACCGCGCGTCTTTCGGCAGCTCCTTCTTCGCCGACTTCGCCAGACGCTCGCAGGCCGGGAAGATCTCGTCCCGAAGCAGACGGTGGTAGTCCGTCATCGCCACGTGCCACGACTCCCGCGCCATCAGGTGGTCGATCGCTCGTTTCATGTCCCCGCCGCCGGCGGCGATGGAGTTGATGATCGCCGCGTCACGGCTGGCCACGCCCTTCAGGAACGCCGCCTTCTTCCTGTACTCGTCGAGCGTCTCGGTGCGGGTCATCAACGGGAGGCTGGCCGCCGACTTGGCTCGGGCCAGCAGCCTGGCGTTCTCCGCGCCGATCCGGGCCCACTGGGCGGGGGTGGCGAACTTCCCGGCCCGGTGGGCGCTGAGCGAGGCCAGCGTCTTCTCCCGCTCGGCCTCGGACAGCTTGCCGAACGCGGAGACGAAGAAGGCCTGCTTCAGCGGCTTGTTCCGCTCCCACGTCGCGTCATCGAACCGCCCGATGCCCCCGGCCATCACCTCCGTGATCTCCCCGAGCGTCGCCGCGCTGGGCGAGGCGGCCAGGTAGTCCTTCGCCGCCTGCGCGACCAGCTCGAAATCGCGCTCCAGCGCCTCTTTGTCCTTCCCTGCCGAGCCGGCCTTGTACGACAGATTCGCCACGTAAAACGCGAACCGCTTCGAGCGCGCCCTGTCGTCGCGAATCAGCGGGACGATCCGCTTGCAGTCCGGAAGGGCCGAAAACTGACGCTGCGAACCGCGGGATATCGCCGCCATCAGCCAGTCCAGGGCAGGCCAGTAATACAGCCGCTCCTGCTCGACGGGCATCCGGTCCGCCATCGCCAGCGCGAGCATCTTCGCCGCCGCCGCGCAGTCGCTGCGCGCCCGCGCGCGCCCGAGAAACCACGAGTCGAACCGCCGGGCCGACGGCTCGGAGCGGAACTTGTGGCCGTGCTGGCTGATGAACCCGAACGCGTCGTCCTCGGCGCCGAGGAAGTCCACCAGCACCGTATAGAGCGTGGCGGCGGCCCGCGCGGCCTGCTTCGAGCCCTTCGCCGCCGCCAGGTAGGCCTTGTACCGCGCCGCGGCGAACGTGTAGTCGCCCGCGCGATACGCCGCGTCCGCCGTGGCCAGAAGCAGCTCCGGCGACGGGCGGAAGTTGTGCGACAGGTAGCCCCGAATGCCCAGCGAGGCCGCGTACGACCGCCCCAACTGCCGGGCCAGCTCCAGCAGCTCCCGCGCCTCGGACTCCTTCGTGCCGCTCGGGTCCGACTGGACCTTCTTCAGCAGCGCGTCGAACCGGACGGCCTTCGGGTCTGTCGCCTCGCTCGCCAACGCCGGTGCGGCGACGATCAAAGCGGCCAGCATCGTGATCAGAAACGTTCTCATCGGTTGCCCTCTTTCAAGCCGGCATTACGATACGAAGCTGTTCATCGTACTCGTACTCGTTCTCGTACTCGTACTCGGTCGTTTCTTCTTCTTCTCCGGCCCTCCTGCGGGTGCCGTGGGCTGCGGCTTCAGCCGCAACCACGTCGCTGCCCGGCCGGTTGACGACGTGGTTGCCGCTGCGCGGCAAGCCACGGCACCCGCGGCACCGGCGCATCAGACACCGTTCG
>Ga0180437_10006105_pt1 | contig 16218 bp, 12 predicted proteins | sample SS_ome_4_FD_132410 | JGI IMG/M metagenome (GOLD analysis project Ga0180437, IMG submission 132410) | Hypersaline lake sediment archaeal communities from the Salton Sea, California, USA - SS_3_D_1 metaG | ecosystem: Environmental > Aquatic > Non-marine Saline and Alkaline > Hypersaline >...
AGCGAACGGATAGTCTTGGCAGCGATTTCTTTGCTCTTGGCAAGCTCCAGCAAAGCCAGCAGATGTTCACGCTCCTGCTTGATAGTGGTTAGCTTCGCCTCAAGCTTGAGCCGAGCATCGCCGAGCTTATCAGCCTCAACCTGCTGTCTTTCCCACTGCTCTTTGTATTCCTGGGCCAGTTCGGCTTTGGAGTTGTATTGCGACTGGGCAGCAATGGCAAGGTCTTCTTTGCCCAGCTTTAGCAGGCGATCGATGTCAGCGTCCAACTGATCAGCCTCGGCCTGGAAGAGTTCGTATTTGCGCTTGAGTGTCTTTACCTGCCCACGCACGGTTATCAACGCGTCTTGCAGGTCATCCAGATTGTCCTCAGCCTGACGGATATATTCATCAAGGACGGCGACGGAATTGGCCTTGAGTGCATTATCCACCAGCGCGTGCAAGTTGGCCGAGATCAATGTTTGTACTTTGCTGAGCAGTGAAGCCATATCAAAATCCTCCTCTAGACTGAGTGATGGTTACCATTAAGAGCAATCTAATCTTACCACAACCTCCCTGAAATTTCCAGACTCGAGGCTGACTGCGTGCTGACGAAAGACCTGAAAGTTGCAGCAATACACGCTACGCCCCATTTGTTCACAAATCAGATGAGCCTGAAAAATCGTAACAATCCTTAGGGAAGTCGAAGATTAACCCGTGTCAGGTGTTAAGACGTGCGGCGAGAGGCCGACGAACATCCCAGTAAGATCATCTCGCATTCTAGTCTCAATGCACGTAAACGTCAACCCCCCATCCGTCCCAAGTATAGATTAAAGACCTATCAGTTCCTCTGTCGACAGAGGAACTGATAGGTCTTTATTTTTTCGCAAAACCGATTTACGACCTACCTATTTGCTTTTGTCCTTACTTTGTCCCGGCTTGTCGGGCTTTTCGGGCTTCCCGCCATCCTGTCCTTGTCCCGGAACGCCGCCCAGGGTGGGATCGATCTTTTGCTCCTTATCCTTGTCCTTGCCCGGCGGGTCTGGTTTATCCTTCTCCATCTCCTCACCAGGACCCTGTTCGTAATCCGAGCCTTCAGGCCTATCTTGGTCTTGCCCTTGGCCATAGTTAGGAGTCTTAATCTTGTCCTGGCCTTGGCCCCGGCCGTGACCCTGACCAGGTTGTGATTCATCAGCCTCATCCTGATTATGTCCCTGGTCCTGCCCATGACTTTGCCCTGGCGGGCGGATTCCATCCGTAGCCTCAGAGGGCACGGATGGCATACCGGGAGTATCGTCAGCGGAAGGCGTCTCCTGCTTTTTATGCGAAGGCTTTTTGTCGCCGGCGTGACCGGGTGGCGTGATGGGTGGCCCATGGCTGGTTGCATTCTCCAGCGCAGATCGGGCGCGCGCATGGTCTCGCGCCGAGGCATCCATGGCTCGCTCCAATCCAGGGCGGGCCGCCGAGGGCGCCTTCTCCAACACGCGACCCAACACCATCCGTTGGTGCTCGGTGTGAACCACAGCAGCCGTCAAGAACTCGATCCCGGCCCGCTCGGCAGCGCCCAAAGCCCGATCAGTCTCCTGCTCCAGGGCCACCAAGAGTGCCTCATCAGTCACGCCATCGCGCACCACAAGGGCTTCAATCTCGCGCAGCCGGCGATCCGCCCAAGCCAGATGAGCACGCGCCTGAAGCTGTGGGGTGAGTGCCACCGATGACACGACAGTCTCCGTCGCTCGCTTCACCGGATACAGTGGGCTCCCAGGCAAGCTCGCCGAGGCCGCCGAAACCGTGCCGGCGCTCAAAACGAGACACAACAGAAATATACCAGCAGCACTTGCCATAACCAGCCGCCGCGCGCCAGCCAGAAGACCAACAGCGCTTCTTCGGCGAGAAGGTGCTAGCTGGCCTCTACGCTGATGACGCAACTGAGCAGCACGAGCCAACAGACGAGCCTCGCCGACACTGAGCGCCTCACGTGACATATTCGGGCCGTCCGGCGTGCGCAGTGCGGTGGCCGCACGCAGCAGAGGCGCCAGCCGTTCAGCGTGGGACGGATAGCTGGCCAGGCAATCTTCCAGCCCGTCACCCGAGCGCAACCGATCCAAACAGATATTCAATGCGTGATCAAAATCGACGCCTTCAGTCACGATTCAGTCTCCAAAAGACGACGCAACGACGCCAAGGCGCGATGCTGAAGCGCCTTGACCGCCCCTTCGGTCTTTCCCAATATCCCAGCCACCTCGGCTGTGGAATAGCCAGCAATAAAACGCAGCGAGATTACCTGCTGCTGATCATCCGTCAGGCGACGCACAGCCTCCCATGCCTGGCGGGACTCATCCCGGAATGCAGCCAATTGATGCGGATCTGTTTCCTCATCTGCTGCCAGTCCCTCGCCCAGAGGTTCGACATTCCGCCTGCTCTGCCGCCGGTAATGGTCAACCACGCGCGCGTGGGCAATTCGATAAAGCCAGGCCTCGAAAGGACGCCCTGTGTCCTGATACGACGGCAAGGCCTCCAAGGCACGTACGAATACGTCACCCGTCAACTCTTCGGCAACGGCTTGATCTCCCACTCGATAATAGACATAGCGAAAGATCGCATTAGCATGCCGACGATATAATTCGCCGAGAGCCTCCTTGTCACAGGCTTTCGCCCTTTCGATCAAACGGCTCTCACTGGCATCCCGCACCGAAAGACTCTCCAATCATCGACGTCGAGCCGTGAAGACGGCTCTGGTAGTATGGACACATCGGTGCGGTCATTATATCATACCGCTGCAAGCGCGAAAAGGATACGGGCTGTGTGGAACATAAAAACGGGACCATCTTCCCATTAGCATCTCCGTATCCTTTTCTGTTCCCAAGCGGTATGACTGGTGAATTGATCATTCATCATAGCAGAAAGGAGTACAAAGATGAAACGCGTAATACTTCCTATGGTTCTGGGAGTTCTTGGGGTTACACTCTTCGTCACTTCAGTAGCCCTAGCCGCCCCCAGCCACCCGGCGGCGATTCCTGCAACAGGGGACAGATTCCAGCTTGGGGATACTCTCACCGACACAGACAGCATCAGCCATACCACGTCCGTTTCCCATCCCGTTGTGTCAGCCATCGCCGAGTATTTTGGAGAGTATTTCGACGTTGACGCTGCAGAGATCGCTGCGCTCCACGACGAAGGGCTCGGTTTCGGAGTCATCGCCCACGCCTATTTCGTCGGGAACACGCTCGGTATACCGCCCAGTGACATTCTCGCCGAGTTTCAGGCCGGCACAGGCTGGGGCGACATCATGAAAAGCCACGGACTGCATCCCGGACTGGCAGGACGCGGGGGTAACCTGGGCAGTATCCTGTCGGGTCGCGATCGAAGCCTTCCACCCGGTCAGCTCAAAAGGCTTCCCTCGGAGGAGAGCGATACGTTTGTCCCGCCGGGCCAGCTCAAGAAGAATCCCGATGGGGACGGCTCCGACTTTGTACCACCGGGCCAGCTCAAGAAGTCCGACGGAGACGACGGTGATGCGGGCGGAGGTCCGCCCAGCGCGCCACCGGGCCAAGACAAAGACAAAAGTAAAAAGGGCAAAAAATCCTGAGTGGGCCTTAAGAATTGAAACAAGAAGATCACCCAAACGTGCTTATGTATGCAGTAAACGCGAGCGACCTGCAGAAGTTCAGAGATGACCCGGTTCACCCTGTCAATATGCTGCTCATCCCTATGCTTACCGATAGGTCTGTTACGTGCGAGCCGGGGCACGACGATGGGGAGGCTCTACTGGTGTCCGAAACCGCAGCAGAGCGTTGGCACGCTCTGCTGCACGTCATACGCAAGGGCTCGGGACGCTACAGAGGGATTCTCAAGGGCCGCCTGCGAGTCTACCGTAAGAGCGGGGGCAACTGGGAGCGACTGTAGTGATTTCATCTCCCACCATCAAGGCCGTGCAATTGGCGCAGCGAGGCGATATAATCCTGGGAATCGGGCTCCGACCATGGCGAAGGGCCCAACGGATCATCTACTGATTCGTCGCCCAGCAAAGCATGGAAAGTGTTCAGGATGCCGTGGCTTAGCACCTCCAGGTGATACCCTCCCTCCAGAGTGAAGACGATGCGGCCGGCACACAGCTCGTTGGCCAGCGAAACCAACGTCTGGGCGATCCAGGCGTAACCTCCCAGTGACAACCCCAGTCCGGCCAGAGGGTCATCCCAATGGGCATCAAAGCCGGCCGAAACCAGGATCAGGTGTGGGTTAAAGCGGCGAGCGATGGGGATGAGCACCTGCTGGTACAATTGCTGGAAGACTTGATCGCCCGCCCCGGAAGATAGTGGCATGTTTACGACCGTTCCCTCACCTTGACCACGCCCGACCTCACGAGCAGCTCCAGTGCCTGGATAATGCGGATACTGGTGCGTGGAGACGAAACAGATGGCCGGATCCTCCTCGACCATGGCCTGGGTGCCGTTGCCGTGATGCACGTCAAAATCGACGATGAGCACCCGTTCGAGGCTCCGATCTACGCGGGCGGCCTGGGCGGCGATGGCAACGTTTCCAAACAGGCAGAAGCCCATGCCTCGACTCGGCATGGCGTGGTGACCAGGTGGTCGCACGAGCGCAAAAGCGTTATCTATCCGACCATCAATCACGGCCAGGGTGGCCTCTACCAACCCGCCCGCGGCCATAAGCGCTGCCTGGTATGAGTCGGCGTTGGTGTAGGTATCCGGATCAAGATGGCCACCACCTCGTTCCGAGATTTTTCTCACCTGATCCACGTAGCTGGCCTGATGGACACGTGTCAACTCGTTGAGGGTAGCCGGACGCGCCGGGAGGTGAGTCAGCCGTGCTAGCATATCGGCTCCTTCCAACAAGGCCAACGTTTCCTCCAGCCTGGTCCGGTTTTCGGGATGGCCGGGCAGATTATGCTTGAGGAAGATCTCATCATACACGTAGCCGGTGGTCATGGCAGGCAGCCCTCCTTTGAATGGCGGCATAGGGATGCCGCCCTATGGGTATCAGGTCCATCATAGAATGGCAAGGCGCAAATGTCAAGGGGGGACAGGACTCGGTGAATCAGGGAATCAGGACTCAGGGGATCAGGACTCGGGTTACAATTCCTCATCCCCTGAGTCCTGATTCCCCGATCCCTGCCCCCTGATTCACTTGAAAGATACTTTGCACGAGGTCGCCAGACGGGTATAATGCCCAAAAAAGGTGCGGAGGTGGATAACGATGTCTAAGCATGAGCTGATGGGCAAGCGAATAGACATACTTGACCAAGGATGGATCGAGCTGCAGGATGTGATGGGTGACGACCTGGCGATAGCAAACGCCGCCCGGGTTTCGTTCTTGGGTGAGAGCAAGGGAGAGGAGGCCGATAAAAAGCTGCTGTTCTATTTGTTGCGCCACCGGCATACCAGTCCCTTCGAACAAGTGGAGTTCAAGTTCCGGGTTCGGGCGCCTTTATTAGTTTGGTGGCAATGGGTGCGCCATCGAACGTGGCACGTTAACGCCCAATCGGGCCGCTATACGCCCTTCGAGAAACACGATTTCTACGAACCAATCGTTTGGCGTCGGCAGTCGGAGTCAAACAAGCAAGGCAGTGAAGGGGAAATCGATCCCGTTGACGCTGAACGACTGTCCGCGCTGCTGGCGGAACACTACAACCATTCCTTCGAGCTATATCAACAAGCGCTGGAGGCAGGTGTGGCTAAAGAGCAGGCACGCCTGTTCCTGCCCGGTTTTGGGGTGTACTACATCTGGGTATGCAAGGTGGATGCGCACAACTTGATGCACTTTCTCAAGCTGCGAATGGCCCCTGACGCGCAGGCCGAGATTCGGGCCTACGCGCAGGCCATCTACGAACACTTTTTCAAACCCGTTCTGCCCTGGACGGCAGAGGCTTTCGCCCGCTACGCCCTGGGAGAAGGATAGTCATCTATCTCAGGTTTCCCTCAACCGGGAGATAGCAAGCGGCAACAAGCCCATCAGATCGCCGGCTACCACACCCGCATCGCCCCAGGCGTCGCGAGCCAGCTCACCAGCCAGGCCATGCAGGTATGCTCCTACCAACGCAGCTTCAAAGGGGGCCAGTCCTTGAGCCCGCATGCCCACAATCGCGCCGGCCAACACATCACCACTGCCAGCAGTGGCCATCGCAGGGTTGGCAAAGGGGAGCACCGTGACACGTCCATCCGGCGCGGAAATCACGGAGTAGGCTCCCTTGAGCACCACGATATGCCCCCACTTGGCAGCCATCTCGGTTGCACAACCAAAACGATAGGCTTGAACTTCCTTGATCTCACAGTCCATCAAGCGGGCCATTTCACCAGGGTGTGGGGTGAGAATGGTTTCAGGGGGAAGCTGTTCCCACCAGTTGTCTATCTTGGCCAACAGATTGAGGCCATCGGCGTCCACTACCAGCGGGGGTAGCTTGAGTCCCTCGGAAGATGCCTCTTGGATATCTTCTTCGCGGGAAAACCCCAACCTCCGTTTGGGAGCAGCCTGTTGCCCGCTCAGCAACTGGCTCAGAAAGTCCTGGGTCGGTTTCTCCTGGCCAAAGCCGGGACCGATTACGAGGGCATCGTAGTCGCCGAGCTTCTCCGAGAGAACCTTGACTGCACCGGGAGCCAATACGCCCATATCGTGGGGCAACAGTAGATAAGTGGCCTCTGCCAGCCGGGAGGCAACTATAGGGTAGATGGCCTGGGGCGGCGCCAGCGTGACTAAGCCCGTGCCCACCCGCGTGGCAGAGCCGGCTGTTAGATAAGCCGCGCCAGGGTAATTAACCGACCCGGCGACAACCAACGCCTTGCCAAAAGTCCCCTTGTGGGCTCCGGCCGGCCGGGCTGGCAGAAGGTCCGCGATCTGAGCTGGCGCGGCCATCTCAAGCATGACATCGGCGTACAGATCGGGAGGGATGCCGATATCACCAATCACCAGCTTACCTACAGCTCCTGCGCCAGGGAAGAGGACGTGTCCCCGCTTGGCGGCAGCCAGCGTAACGGTCAAATCGGCGGGCAGGGTCGCCGGGTCAAGTGTGCCGTCGTCACTGTTGAGACCAGACGGTACGTCGAGAGCCACGACAAGGGGTGAGTCCGCTTGCGCCATCCCTTCGGCCGGAGCGACCAATGATCCATCGACCGGCCGCCGTCGGCGGTCGATTACGGCGCGAGCTTCGTCCAGCAGACTCTTCAAGTCGCCCTCAATCGGGCGCGTGACGCCGGTTCCCAACAAGGCGTCCACGACAATGTCGGCCTCGGTCAATAACGAGCTGAGCGCCTGCAAGTCGGCGTCATCTGCCATCAACACGACGGGGATTTCGCGGGCCATGGCCAGGTCCCAATTCTTGTCCTCCTCAGTTTTGCGCTTCCAAACGTATAAATCTACTCGTGCCTCCATGTCGATCAGGTGACGCGCTACGACGAGCCCATCGCCCCCATTGTTGCCCGGCCCAATGAGCACCAGCACACGAGCCTCTCCGGCCCCGACCCACTCGTCAATAGCCTCCGCCACAGCACGTCCGGCGTTTTCCATCATCTGATCAAAGCTCAATCCGCCAGCGTCGGCGGCTGTTTCAATGTGTCGCATCTCTTCGGTGGTGACGATCTTCAACGTTCTTCCTCCTTGTGGAAGTAGCAGGTAGTAGGTAGTAGGTAGCAAATAAGGTTATGCGGTGTGAGAAACCTGTTTTCTTGAAGAACATGGTTTTGTGATCACGTTCTTAATGGCCAGGGGCAAATCGGCCGTGCAACCAGACGGCAAGCAGTATACTCATTAACAAGGTAACGACCCAAATGGTAGTGTAATAGGCTTGAATGGCGCCAGATGAAGACGAGCCAATGGCATTGAGAGGGTGCTGGACGGCACCCAGACGTGGGGCCAGTGCCAACGTAAGCCCGGCCAACACGACAAAAGCCAACGCAGAAAACCGGTCATCGCCCACCAGATACGCAATAACGACGATGAGGAGGCCTTCCACAGCGACGGTGAAAGTGAAGCGGGTACGGGGTTCGAACCAAGCAATGAAGACCCCCCAAGCTGCATAGGTGGTGACCATACTGAAAAGAGTGTGAACCAACCAGATGGCAAGCGCCGTCCAAATTAGCGCCTTCCCCCAGGCCAACCAGTCGCTTTGTCGCCCAAGGAGCGCCACCAGATTGACCGGCAAGCTGGCAGCAACCAAGAGCATGGCCGTCCGCACCAATGCGCCGTGCAGGTAGACCAACTTGACTGTCTGTCCCAGTGTGCGCTCGGCCGGTGAGAGCCAAAGGAGAATAAGCAGTATCACACCCAATGTGGCGAAGAACAGCCACGTCCAACGACGCACTCCACCCAGGACGGCAGTCATCCCTACCTCCGCGTGATTATATCCCCACTGGCTGCCAGTATAGCACGGGGGTAAGTACGATGCAAGCCAAAAAGCTATCGGAGCTCTAACTATTTACTAACTAATTTCACAGCTAGTTCCTACTAATCTTTGCTATGATACGGGCAACAATGTGGCTACCCCTCTAGCAGCGAGCCGTCAACTCGCTGCTAGAGGGGGATTTTCCTGTCAGGTCTCGTTAGAGCAAAGAAGAATATGACCGGATCAACTCATCAGAAATCTACAACCGATCCAGTACTATCCATTATCATCGTCAACTGGAACACGCGAGAGCTTTTGGCGCAGTGCCTGGAGTCGGTCTCACACGAGATCCACAGGTTGGGTCCGTTAGGTGTAGAAACACTGGTGGTAGATAACGCGTCCACCGACGGCAGCACCCAGATGGTACAGGAGCGCTTTCCCTGGGTACAGCTTACAGAGAACCAGAAAAATGTAGGGTTTGCGCGTGCCAACAACCAGGCCATTCTTCAAAGCACGGGCCGTTATGTGCTGCTGCTAAATCCTGATACAGAAGTTAAGCCAGGAGCATTTGAGGCACTGATCGCTTTTATGGAAGCGCACCCGCACGTCGGAGGGGCAGGCGCTCGCCTGCTAAATCCCGATCACACACTTCAGGCCTCTTGTTACGCAGCGCCTACATTGCCTCGCGAGTTCTGGCGCATGTTCCACCTGGACGCGCTGGTGCCCTATGGGACTTATCGCATGGAAAAGTGGGACTTGAGCAAGCATCGCGAAGTGGACGTGATACAGGGGGCGTGCTTGATACTCCGTCAGGATGTTCTGAACCAAGTCGGTTTATTTGACGGGGAATACTTCATCTATTCTGAAGAGGTCGATCTTTGCCACCGTTTGAGGAATGCCGGTTGGAAACTGTACTGGGTGCCACAAGCTCGAGTTGTGCACTACGGAGGGCAGAGCACCCAGCAAGTGGCGGCCGAGATGTTCCTACGGCTGTACCAAGGTAAGATCATCTATTTCCGAAAGCACTACGGCTGGTTCACAAGCCATATCTACAAGCTGATCCTCGCGGCAGCCACGCTGACCAGACTACTGATCACACCATTAGCCTGGCTGGAGCGTCCACCGAAGCGTGAACAACACCTGACGCTGGCCAGCCACTATCGCCGCCTGCTCTTTAGCTTACCTGGGATGTAAAAGAACTGGTGACTACTCGGGCAGGCGGACCCTTGCGAAGGTTCAAGATGCGAAGGACACTATGCGCATTCTTTTCTTAAGCCAAGTTCTGCCCTATCCACTGGATGCCGGTCCCAAAACGCGAAGCTACTTTGTGCTGCGCCACCTGGTTCAGTCACACGAAGTCACCTTGCTGACTTTTGTGCGCGACAGCGACCGACCCGAGGACATCGCCCACCTAACTGAGCTGTGTCACGAAGTTCACACCGTCCCGATGCGCCGCAGCCCGGCACGCGACGCGAAGTTCTTAGCGCAAAGCCTTTTGACCCAGCAACCCTTTTTGATCATTCGCGATCAAGTCCCGGAGATGACCGACAAAGTCCGCCAGTTGGTAGCAACAGGGTCCTTCGATGTCGTTCACGCCGACCAACTGTGGATGGCCCAATACGCGCTCGCCCCCAATTCAGGGTCATCAGGACCTAATCTGGTTCTAGACCAGCATAATGCCGTTCATCTCATTCCAAAACGATTGTCTGAGGGAGAGTCTAACCCGGTGAAACGGCAGTTTCTGGCTCGTGAAGCCCAGGTTATGACCACGTATGAGGTAGAGACTTGTAAGTATTTTGATCATGTGGTCTGGGTCACAGAGGAGGACCGCTGTGCCCTGGCTGCGTGGTCTGATGTGGGCAAGAATAAGGCCCAAACGTCTTCAAGCATCATTCCCATTTGCACCGATCCAACGCTGACCAGTCCAGTGGAGCGTACGTCAGATAGACAGCGTGTTACATTTTTGGGTGGCTTACACTGGCCTCCCAATGTCCAAGGGGTCATCTGGTTTGCAACTGATGTGCTTCCACGAGTGCGTGCAGAAATCCCCGATGCGGTACTAACAGTTATTGGAAAAAGCCCGCCACGGGAATTGGAGGGAGAGGGGATAGAAGTCACCGGCTATGTGACCGATCTGATGCCCTATCTAGCCGAAACGGGTGCATTTATCGTGCCGCTGCACGCCGGCGGGGGAATGCGGGTCAAAATCCTCGACGCGTGGGGTTGGGGGTTGCCGGTGGTGTCGACCACGATTGGGGCTGAAGGGATAAGGGCCCAAGATGGAAACGATATTCTCATCGCAGACACAGCCGAGACGTTCGCGGAGGCGGTGGTGCGCGTTCTCCGAGACCCGGCGCTGGCGCAGCGATTGAGCGAAAACGGGCGACAGACTGTTCTAGAAGCGTACGATTGGCGAGTGATTTACTCGGCTTGGGATGAAGTGTATAGGTCATTAGAAAGAGGTGATTATGCGGTCAGATTCTGAGTCCCGATTTCTTAATAAGCTACTCACCGATTCGCCGATTCGGCCTGAATCAGGGATTCGGCCTGAATCAGGGATTCGGCCTGAATCAGGGATTCAGGTTGAATCAGGGATTCGGCCTGAATCAGGGATTCAGGTTGAATCAGGGATTCGGGTTGACCGCTTCTGGCTGGTCATCATTGTCGCGGTGGCCGTGCTACTTCGAATTGCGGCAGCCCTCTATTTGGGTGATCAAGTCGTAAACCTGCCAGGAACACAAGATCAGGTTTCATACGACATGCTTGCTCAGCAGGTCTGGAGCGGTCAGGGATTTACGGTTGCAGAGGCATGGTGGCCGGCCACAAGAGCGGGAGAGCCGACCGCCCACTGGTCATATCTATACACCCTCTGCCTGGCCGCTGTTTACAGTTTGTTTGGCCATCATCCTCTGATCGCCAGGTTGATCCAGGCAGTCATAGCCGGCATACTTATGCCGTGGCTTGCCTTTCGTCTGGGCCGACGCTATTTCGGCTCAAGAATAGGCCTAATAGCCGCCGGCCTGACCGCGGTTTACATCTATTTCGTATATTACGCCGCCACCTTGATGACCGAAACCTTCTACATCATCGCCATTCTATGGACGCTGGACGTGGCGGGACAACTGGGACAGGCCCCAGAGATTTCAAACTCCAAAGGAGGGGCACCCAAGATCGAGTGGGTTTGGCTAGGTCTGGCTTTGGCAACCACAGTTCTGCTGCGCCAAGTGTTCGTGCTGTTCCTTCCGGTCTTGTTTGCCTGGTTACTGTGGCGCAGCTACCGCCATCACGCGCGCCCTGTTTCGTTTATGATTGGTACGTTGGTGGGCGCCACGGTGATATTGGTTCTATCCATCGTCCCCTGGACGATTCGCAATTACCGCGCCTTTGACGAATTTGTGCTGCTCAATACCAATGCCGGGTTCGCCTTTTTCTGGGGGAACCATCCCATCCACGGCTACAATTTCATCTCTATTTTGCCCGGTGAGGGTCCCTCGTATCAGGACTTGATTCCGGCCGAACTGCGCAGGTTGAACGAAGCCGAAATGGACCGGGCTCTACTCAAACGGGGTCTGGGCTTTATCCAAGAAGACCCCGGTCGCTATCTGATTCTATCCGTAAGCCGGGTTAAGGATTACTTCAAGTTCTGGCCGTCCCCTGAGTCGAGCTTGATCAGCAACTTATCTCGCGTATTCTCGTTCGGCCTACTGGGACCCTTCATGCTACTCGGCCTCATATACAGCCTGCGCCGTTACTCTGCCAATGCCTCGATCCTTTATCTTTTCATAGTGACGTACACGGGCATACACCTACTAACCTGGGCTTTGATCCGCTATCGCTTGCCCGTGGACGCCATTCTGATCCTCTTTGCCAGCCTGGCCCTGGTTCAAATTCAAGCCAGACTGTTTCGACTCCACGCCAAACATCAGGGCTACACACTCACTCCGTCCCATTCCAGAGATTAGGCCTCTCGAGAGTAACGCCTGCCTGACTGACATTCTACCCATACCCGACGATTATCCTATTTGGTACTATATCCCCATTCTATTTCGTCCAATCTTCTGGTATCATGAGCAGCGTCCTGAGCGTCAATAGGGGGGTGCCATGTGCTACGCGTTGTGCGCAAACATTGGAAGGAGATGCAAGCATCGTGCGGAAGCGAATCTTCGTATTTGTCCTCGTATTGGCCACGCTCGGTTCAACCCTCAACGCCTCAGCCACAAGCGCTGCCACTGGCCTGAGTGTAGCCGGAGTCCTATCCCCCACCGCTAACAATTACACACAGCCAATACTCAAGGACGACTTAACCACAGTCAACAGCTTTCCACCTCAGCAACCTGCCGATCCGGCCCCGTGGCCAATGGCAGCGGCCAATCCCGAGCGAACTTCCTGGACACCTGAGGAAGTCAGAGGGAGTTTGAAACCCCTCTGGTACAAACCCTTCGAACCCTACATCTCTCAGAGAGTCCAAATCATCGCCGCCTACGATACTCTGTATGTCGCTACCGTCCGAGGGCTTTACGCTCTAGATGCGGCGACGGGCGCAGAACTTTGGGTATATCCCACACAGTTTCCATTAGGTCATTCACCGACCATCGATAATGGGGTTGCCTACGTGGGCGGATTGGACCGAAAACTGCACGCCATAGACGCCCTTACCGGCCAGGGGCTTTGGGTCTTTGAAGCCGAGGCAGGGTTTGAGACCAACCCACTGGTTGTTGAAGGCAAAGTCTACGCCGGAAGCAGGGATGGAACTATGTACGCCATCTACGCAGAGGGGCCTGAGGTGGGCAACCTGGCATGGGAATACCCGACACAGGGTCCCATCCTCTATTCGGCGGCTTACAAAGATGGCGTTGTCTTCTTCGCCTCAAACGACAGCTACGCGTACGCGCTGGATGCTAACACGGGAGACCTGGTGTGGAAATCAGCCAAGTTGCCTGGGGCAGGCTTTTATTCGTGGTGGCCGGTGGTCTACCGGGACCGGGTCATCTTCTCCGGTAGCAACAACTATCGCACGTCCATCCGGCCAGGTGCGGGAGCACAGTTGACTGAACTGGAGTTGGATGAGGTATACCCGAACCACACGTCCGAACCCAGGGGCACGTTAGTCGGTCCTCTGGGAGAAGAGCCGGGTGACTGGGCTACGGGAACACCCACCATCGACGTCGGCCGCATCGCCGATTACTTCGCCGCAAAGCCATGGCGTAGGACGTATTTGGTGCTGGATCGATTCAGCGGGGAGGAGCGAGAAATCGCGCCCGTGCTGTGGACGGGAACCCACAGCGGCAATCGCTACCCGCCGGTGGTGGGGGTCGACGACGTTCTCTACCAACAGAACAGCTACATGTCCGATCCCTGGATCGCGGGGGGTAGTATCTCTGGTTGGAAGATCGGCACGTCCTACATCAGCGTCGTCAGCTCCGACTGGGGAGCTGTCGACGAGCCGCACGCTTATTCGGCGGGGGGAGAACTGATCTACTGGAATCTATGTTGTGATCGTCAGGCGGGCGCCTTTGACATTACCATACCCAACACCATGTTCGCCGATCGCTGGAACTCTGGCATCCGGCCACCCACCGGCGGACCAGCCTCGGGCAGACAGTGGGGTTATTTCGGCTACAACTTGAGTGATAAGATCCCGGGCTATAACGTCCGGTACCATATGAGCGATACCATGCCCTACGCGTCGTTTGGAGGACGCAACGGGGTGTATGGCTATCACGGCGACACCAACCCGCCGATTCCTTATGACGGTAGGGTCTACATGCACCGCAGCAACACCATTATCGCGTTCGGCGATACCAGTAGCGATCCTATCGCCTTGCCGGCAGCGGCGACTGCGGCGGCCCCGGACCCCAACATAACACCCCGTGGTAGAGACTATCTGAGAACACAACTGATCCAAGAAGTTGAAAAGATCCTGGACGCCGGTCACCTGCGACCCGCCTACGTCAGCCACGGCGTGTTTGATTTGAGAGGCCGCCACCAGTGCGGTGATGAGCTGGTGGATTACTGGCACCAACCAGCAGAGACGATCGACACTTTAATCCGAGCGTTGCCGCTCCTGCCGCCAGATCTACAAACCCACGTCGGATCGTACCTACAAAGTGAGTTGGTAGCGTATCCACCTTACCAATACAACCACATCGGATGGCGTGACGGGGCAGCACGAGAAGCCTACGACCTTCCCGACGACATTCAGGCTGAAATCAACCTCTTTGCACCACAACCGGAGAACTACACTTTCAAGAACAACGGTGGCTGGCAGGGAGAGGGAGTATGGGGACGTAACCCGTATCTATTTTACGCTCTGTGGAAATACGCCGAGGCATTTGGCGACGCGCAGAGCATTTTTGACGCCAGCAGGAGTCGCCTGGAGTCACCGCCCTCCGACAGCGTGTTGCTTAACATGCCTCACGTACATAACGCCTTCATTGCCGGCTATCTGGGATACCTGGAACTGGAGAACCTGGCCGGTTACCTGGAATCAAGTGAGATTAGGGACGAACTGAACCGGCTCCTGGCACTCAGAGGAGCGAACTTCTCCAAAGACTCAGCCTATGCAGATATGGGTACATCCGTCTCGGGGGCCTACTGCCGGACAATTAACGTAGCTAACAACTTCATGTTTCTTGTTCCAGAGCTGGCGGAATATCTGCGTGACCAGGCCCGAACCGAGGTGGGGCAGGCGCTGGATGAGTATTACCAACTGGCCCCCTTCTGGTTCGTGTCCTTGCCTGCAGAGGGCTTCGCCGAGAATGCGATAACGCCCCTATACGATTCACACGCCATATTTATGGCCAAAGCGCTCATCCTGGAAGAGCCGAGCGACGAGCTGGAGAAGTATTTGGACGTACCCGCGTTTGAGCGAGGAGACCTGTACTATATCCAGAAGCTGGTGGCCACCATCGGGAACTCGGGTTTCACCTGGAGCGTCCAACCAGCCACGCGCTCCATCGAGGCTGGCGGCCAGGCCACGTATAACATCCAGGTTCAGCAGACCAGCGATTTTACGCATACCATCACGCTGGCAACTACCAGCCCGTCCCCTGATTTGATGGTATCTCTGTCTCCGACAAGCATCTCTCCCCCGGGTGGACAGGCCACCCTCACACTGATCGACACGCACGACGACTCACTTTCCACCGGGTTGTGGTATATGGTCCCCATCACTGCTACAGGTGGGGACCTCACCGAGTCCACCACGGTCCGACTGCTCGTCAACGGCAGCGAGATCTATTTGCCGCTGGTTAAAAAAGACGAAAAATGAAGAAGCTGCGTAACAAAAGCGTCAAATTGTGGTTGCTTGGGTGCATGTGGTTGGCGCTGGGTGCGTGGCTGATTGTTACGAATTATCTGCAACAGCCCCCCATGGCCCAGGCACAGCCCCCCGAACCGACACGGCGCGTGATGGTGCCTTATCTGGACGGGGAGAATGCATTCGAGCAGAGTGCAATTTTCTGGTTCGGGCAGGTCAACAGCACCAGCAACTATGCTGATGCACGGGTGCGCTATAACGAAGACGGCATCATCCTATTCGTACACGTCTTTGACCGATGGCCCTGGTATGATGAGACGCCCGGCATTGAGGACCTGGCGACATGGGACGCGGTGACTCTGTACCTGAACCGGGATGGCAATGTAGGGAACACACCCAGCACCAATGCCCACCGCTTCGTCGCCCAGTTGTCGCTCAACGGGTCACGGGCTGAGTACCAGGCCGCCTATCGGGGTGACGGCGCGGGTTGGGCAAGTGCATCAACGTCGTTTACGACGCTGAGCGGTTGGCGCGGCGATGGTCTCAACGGCGCAGAAGCGCGCGGCTGGTGGGTCAAATTTGAGATTCCGTTCGCCAGCCTGGGACTGCCAGGCCCCCCATCGGAGGGAAGCACCTGGGGATTGGCGCT
>Ga0180437_10006111_pt1 | contig 16207 bp, 12 predicted proteins | sample SS_ome_4_FD_132410 | JGI IMG/M metagenome (GOLD analysis project Ga0180437, IMG submission 132410) | Hypersaline lake sediment archaeal communities from the Salton Sea, California, USA - SS_3_D_1 metaG | ecosystem: Environmental > Aquatic > Non-marine Saline and Alkaline > Hypersaline >...
CCTACCTTTCGCCAACCCCGGGCTGGCCACTGGCGGCACCGGAGACGTCCTGGCAGGGGCGATCGTGGCCCTACGGGCCCAGGGGCTGGGCACATTTGAAGCAGCCACAGCCGGCGGCTATCTGCACGGGCTAGCCGGGGAATTGGCGCGAGTGGCGCACGGAGCAGCGGGGATGGTCGCCGGTGATGTGTTGGCACGCCTGGCGCAGGCTTGGCAACGAATCATCGCCTCTGACTCGGCATAGAACAGAAAGCGTGAAGCGCGGTACGACACCACGGGGGCGTTTGCACGCTTCACGCTTCGCTCTTTGCCTCTGGCAGAGAGCCCTCTAGCGGGGCGTGCTCTGCCAACTGCGGGTGACTTACCGCGAGATCGATATGTTATGCGGCCTCGGCTGCCTCAGGCGCCTCTTCTTTTTTCGCCACGGCGGCAGCGGCCTTTTTCGTCGCTTCGGCCGCCTGCGTCAGCTGCTTCTGGCCCTCCTCCAGGATGACCTTGCTCTGAAGTTGGAGCTCCTCGGCGCGGCGCTTGACGTCAGCAGCCACGGCCTCAGCCTTGGCGCGGGCTTCCCCAAGGGTGTCCTCCGCCCGGCTCTGGAGTTCGACCGCCCTCTGCCGGATCTGCTCGCGGGTCTCCTCTCCAGACTGCGGAGCCATAATGAGGGCCACCGCCGCCCCCACGAGGCCACCGACCAGGAAGCCAGCGAAAAAGGCTCCGATCTCCCCACCATTGTTATTGCTCATCATCCACCTCCTCAAGATGTTTGTTCATATCGGCCAGTTCTCCAAGAGCGCCGCGGATAGCCAACGGCGCTATTCCTCACCCTCACGCAATCCGCTGACCTCCCGCACGATACGCCGCAGGCCAGCCAGATAGCCCGACCACTTCATCACCGGAGAGACGACGTTGTGGCTGACGAACTGGGTCGTACCCCGTACAGTGGCCAAAGTGTCATTGGCAGCCTCCAGCATCGGCTTGATCTCGTCTCGCAGCAGCACGATCAGCGAATTCATCTGCACCATCAGGATAGCCAACAGAACACCGATAACCAAAGTCTCAAAGGCAACGAATATGATGCCTGCATCCCGAAGCAAACCGACGACGACCTCTCCCGGGCTGGGGCCCACACCGGCGTACGCGGATCGATACGCATCCACCGAAAGGAGCACGAGCAGGACGATCAGACCCACCAGAAACAGGCCCACCACGACCAGGCCTGTGATAAGCCACCGCCGCGCCCGCAACTCCGCGGGCGATAGTTCCGGCGGTCCAACAGCCGTGGGCATTTCCGGTTCCGGCGGTACGGGAGCTTGCGTTGTAGGTACGCTGCGATCTTCCATTGTAAAGTCATTATAGCACAGGTTTGTGAGCCGTACAAATGACCGTTCTGCCTTTAGCTGAGAGCGTAGTACTCATCCGGTGACCTCCGGCCACCCAGGTCAGGAACAGGGCGGGACAACTGGACAGCGACATCACTTGCGCTGCTATGCGTGACATCCCCCACATAGCCCTTGCACTTTGGCGTTCTTTCGAGTATAATATGGGTAATAACCCCCATGTATTTGGGTTGACACACCCACTTACTCAATTGCCAGTTGTCCGGGTCGAAAGGAGGCGACTATCGGAGAAGAAAAAAACGCCGGTCGATTGGGTTGCTCGTAGAGCAGCAAGGAAAACAAAAGCACCAGATATTTGAACAAGTTTGAATAAGAATGAGAAAAGGAGAACCATATGACAAATCGAAGGTTTTCCAGCAAGTGGACATTGTGGCTTACAATAGCGCTCCTGCTTGGAGCAGCGACACTCCTGGCTGCGTGTGGCACGTCCGAGCCAGCCACGCCATGCCCAGAGGTCGAGTGCCCAGAATGTCCAGAGGTTGAGTGTCCAGAAGTAGAATGCCCGGAGGTCACGTGCCCGGAACCGGTCGTCGCAGACGTGCCCTTTGAGGCACTCTGGGCCGATTCCCCGCACAACGATGCGGAATCCGAGGCATTCCGCCACTGGGACGAGGACGATCCAGCGGAGGTCCCATCAAGCTGCGCCAAGTGCCACAGCACGCCTGGCTACCTGGACTTTCTGGGGGTGGATGGGACAGAGGTCGGTGTCGTGGACAACGCTGCGGAACTCGGCTCGACGGTTGAATGCATCGCCTGCCACAACGAGGCGACCGCCGTGATGGACAGCGTGGTCTTTCCCTCCGGTATGGAGGTCACCGGCCTGGGCGATGAGTCCCGCTGTATGCAGTGCCACCAGGGTCGCGCCTCCACGGCCAGCGTCAACGATGCCATCGCCGAAGCAAGTGTGAGCGACGATGACACGGCCAGCGAAGAGCTGGGCTTTGTGAACATCCACTACTATGCCGCGGGAGCCACGTTGTACGGCACCTGGGCGATGGGTGGATACCAGTACGACGGCAAAGCATACGACGCCAAATTTGCCCACGTCGAAGGCTTCGACACCTGCTTCACCTGCCACGACCCCCACACGCTGGAGGTCAACGTGGAATCCTGCGCCGAGTGCCATACTGGCGTAGCCAGCGTAGGCGACCTGAAGAACGTCCGGATGGAAGGCTCGACGAAGGACTATGACGGCGATGGGAATGTCTCCGAGGGCATCTACCACGAGATTGCGGGCTTGCAGGAGGTCCTCTACCAGGCCATCCAGGCATACGCTAGCGACGCTGGTGTAGGTATCGCGTACGACCCACAGAGTTATCCCTACTGGTTCACCGAGGACGGTGAAAGATACGCCACATGGACACCACGTCTGCTCAAGGCCGCCTACAACTACCAGACCTCTCAGAAGGACCCGGGGGCGTTTGCTCACGGTGGCAAGTACATCATCCAGCTCCTCTATGATTCCACCGAGGATCTGGATGCGGATCTCGCGGCAGGTCTTGAACGGATAGACGCAGGCCACTTCGCTGGATCGCAGGAAGCCTGGCGACACTGGGATGAGGATGGCGAAGTACGCAGTTCCTGCGCCAAGTGCCACTCGGCCACCGGGCTGCCCACCTACCTGAAGGAAGGCGTCAACGTAGCCGAGCCCTTGGCCAATGGAATGCTCTGCACCACTTGCCACGACTTTGCGGCTGGCGACTTTGCCCGCTACGAGGTCACCGAGGTAGAGTTCCCCAGCGGCGCTGTGCTCGACGCGGGCAACCCCGACAGCAACCTGTGCCTGAGCTGCCATCAGGGACGCGAGTCCACAGTTAGCGTCAACCGCGCCGTCGCGGGATTGGGCGCCGACGCTGTGGACGAGGGTCTGAGCTTCCGCAACGTTCACTACTTTGCCGCGGGCGCGACGCTCTTCGGCACGGAAGCCCAAGGGGCCTACGAGTACGATGGGAAGACCTACAACGGTCGCTTCGCCCACGTGACCGGCTTTGACAGTTGCATTGGCTGCCACGGCACTCACGGCCTTGAGGTCAAGTTCGAAGCCTGCGGCACGTGCCACGCCGGCATAGAGGACGTCGAGGACATCCGTATGGACGCCACGGACTTTGATGGAGACGGCGATACGGAGGAAGGGCTTGCCGGTGAGGTCGAAACCATCCACAAAGCCCTCTATGCGGCCATCCAGGCCTACGCTGCGGACACGGTCGGAACCCCGATCGAGTACGACGCACACAGTCATCCCTACTGGTTCACCGAGGACGGTGAAAGATACGCCACCTGGACACCGCGTCTGCTCCAGGCTGCCTACAACTACCAGTACGGTGCAAAGGATCCCGGTGCGTTTGCTCACAACGGCAAATACGTCATCCAAATCCTGTACGACAGCCTGAGCGATATCGGGGGAGATACAGCAGGGATGACCCGGCCCTAAGCTTTGGGCTAGTAATCCTGATTCTGGAGACAGGATTACAATCGTTCAAGATGGGGAGTGGGCCGCTAGGATAGCCCACTCTCCATCCACACCAGGAAAACCCGGATCAACTTTGCCTGGCAGGTCACTGGCTCTGGCAGATTAAATGACCATGGATGCATTCTGCGCGTTTTTCACGACCCATATGGTCCTGGTCTTCTTTCTGTACGGCCTTGGCTTCTTCGTCACCGGCGTGGCCGTCTGGATAGAGGCCAGCCGCCAGTCCACGCTTCCAGTGGCAAAGGGGCTCCCCCTCCTCGCTGCTTTCGGCTTTATCCACGGCAGTCACGAATGGATCGAGATGTTCCAACTGATAGCCAAGGGTACGTCTATGCTGTTCTCTCAGACCCCTCGGCTTCCAGTGCTCACCATCTCCTTCATCCTACTGATGGAATTCGGCCTTCGCTTGCTGGCGCTGGACGGGTGGCGTCCCTGGCGCTGGGTGCGCTGGGTGTTCTTGGCCATTTTCTTCTTGGGAGAGGGCCTGGTGTGGGCCACATGGGGGGGGCAAGAGACGTGGCTCGCCGCCGCCGACGCCTGGTGCCGGTACAGCCTGGCTGTTCCCGGTGCGGTGCTGGCGTCGGCAGGGTTGTTCAGGCAAAGCCGTCAACTGTCCCACGAGCGGGCAGGCATCTCACGTGACATATTGATCGTCGGGCTGGCTTTCCTCCTGTACGGCATCCCCGGCCAGGTCTTTGTCGGCCCCAGTCCCCTGCCGCCCTCAACTGTCGTAAACACCACCCTGTTTATGGAGATATTCCATTTTCCCGTGCAGCTCTTGCGTACTGTGGTTGCAGGTACGGTGGCTATCTTCACCATCCGAGCACTGCGGCTTTTCGAATTCGAGCGACAGCGCAACATGGACGAGCTCAACCAAGCCCGCGCGGAGGCGCAGCGACAGCTCAACGAGGAGAAAGCAAAGCAAGAGAGATTGCGCACGGAACTGCTCCACCAGACGGTACTGGCGCAGGAGGAGGAACGGAGACACATCGCGCGGGAACTGCATGACGAGGCCAGCCAAGCTATGACCGCCATGTCCTGGAGGCTGGCCGCTGTGGAACAAGCACTGCCCAGCAGCCACAACAAAGTCCACGAGCAAATCGTGGAACTGCGGCAGTTGACGGAGCAGGTGATGAGCAACCTGCGCCAGTTGACCATCCGCCTGCGGCCCGCCGTGCTGGACGAACTGGGACTGGTGCCCGCCCTGATCGCCTACGCCGACGACTGCTCCGCGCGTTACCCGTTCTTGGCAGACGTGGCAGTTACCGGTCACAGACGACGCCTGCCATCGGAGATCGAGACCACGCTCTACCGCATCGCCCAGGAGGCACTCACCAACGTGGCCAAGCATGCCCAGGCCACCCGCAGCCACATCCGTCTCCATTTCGACGAGCAGGAGGTGACCCTCAGCGTGGCCGATAACGGCAGGGGAATGGATGTACCAACCGCCCAGCGCGCGGCGGCGTGTGGGAAGGGCTGGGGTTTGGCCGGCATCTGCGAACGGGTCCAGCTGGTGGAAGGCACGTTGAACATCCGCTCGGCGCCGGGCGATGGCACAGAGATCTACGTACAGATCCCCATCTCGCCCACCCAAGCCAACGAGACTGACCGCGAGGAGGACACCCATGAACCCGATCCGGCTGCTGCTGGTGGATGATCAGGAGATCGTCCGTGCTGGACTCCGCTTCCTGCTAGAGAGACAACCAGAACTGGAAATAGTCGCCGAGGCGGGGGGAGGAGAGGCGGCAGTGGCGCTGGTGGAGCAACTGCGCCCCGATGTGGTGCTGATGGATCTCACCATGCCGGACATAAGTGGGGCTGAGGCGACACGACGAATCAAGAAAGTGGCGCCGGAGGTACACGTCCTGGCTCTGACAATCCACGAGAATGAGGCGTACTTCTTTGAGATGTTGAACGCTGGAGCCAACGGTTACATCCCCAAGCGGGCCTCACCGGAAGACCTGCTAGCGGCGATCCGCGTGGCGGCCGCCGGGGATGTGTTCTTACATCCAATCGTGGCCGGTGCCCTCGTCCAGGATTATCTGCGCCGGGTCAGCACCGGCACAGAGCGGGAGAGCTACGATGGATTAACCTCCCGCCAGCGGGAGGTGCTCACCCTTATCGCGGAAGGGCTCTCCAACCAGAACATCGCCTCCCAGCTAGGCATCAGCGTCCGAACGGTAGAGCGGCACCGGGAGAACATCATGGATCGACTGAACTTGCACAGCCGCACGGACTTGGTGAAATACGCCCTGCGCAAGGGTCTGATTGACTTGGAAGAGGAATGAGCCGCGCGATATTCACCGACCACAGGTAAAGGACGATCATGACCAAGATCACCCGGCGCGATTTCATCAAACTAGCGGGCATAAGCGCAGCAGCAGCCAGTCTCTCAAGCTGTGGCAGAGAGCGGCTCTTGAGCATTTGGAGACAGCCCAACGGCCCGAGCACGACGCCCCCTTCCAAAAGCGCCTGGGTACCCACCGTCTGCCGCATCTGCCCGGCCGGGTGTGGCGTACTAGTGCGCGTTGTGGGCGGCCGAGCAGTCAATGTCCAGGGTAACCCCCGCCACCCGCTCAATCAGGGCAAGGTCTGTCCCCGCGCCCAGGCCGCCCTCCAGGTCCTCTACGATCCCGACCGGATACAACATCCTCTGCGGCGCACCAGCAAGCGGGGAGAGGGCCAATGGGAGCGCATCCCCTGGGAAGAGGCCATCGCCCAGGTTGCCAGACACCTGATGAGCATACGCCAAGCGGGACAGAGCCACACGCTCCTGTTTCTCCACGACGCGCCCCCCGGTCACATGCAGGAACTGATCCGCCGCTTCTGTCAGGCGTACGGATCGCCCAACGTCGTCGCCGCCGACGGGCTCGACGCCGAACGTCTGACGCACCTTCTCACACAAGGCTGGTTCGACCTGGCTGCGCACAACTGGGAGGAGACCGCCTACGTTCTGTTCTTCGGGGGCTCTTTCCTGGAGGATTGGCAGCCCCAGGTGCATATGCTGAGAGCTTACTCGTATATGCGGCGCGGGCGACCTGACCGGCGCGCGCGAATGGTGCAGATCGGCCCGCGATTCTCCGTCTCGGCCGCAAAGGCCGATGAATGGGTGCCGCTCCTCCCCGGTCGCCAGGGGGCACTTGCTCTGGGGATGGCCCACGTCATCATCCGCGAGCGGCTCTACGACCACGATTTCGTCCTCAATCACACCGAGGGTTTCGCCGACTTTGTCGCGTTGGTGCAGGAGCAGTATGCACCGGACAAGGTAGCCGGACTGACAGGCGTCCCCGCCGAGACGATCCAGCGACTGGCACGCGAGTTTGTGGGGAATCGGCCGGCCGTGGCCGTCGCCGGGCGCGGGCTGGCGGAGGGAACAAACGCTCTATTCAGCCACGTCGCCGTCCACGCCCTCAACGCACTTGTAGGCAGCGTGGACGTTCCAGGCGGCGTCCTGCGGCCTCGCCAACCGCCCTTCACCCCCTGGCAACCGGCTCCATCAGAAGGGCCATCGCAACCACGGTTGGACGGTGCTGGCAGCCTGGCCTACCCACTGGCCGCAAGCGCCCTTCACGCGCTGCCAGAACGCATCCTGGCCGGCATCCCCTACGCTCCCCAGGTTCTATTCCTCTACGAAGTCAACCCGCTCTTCGAGGGAGCCGGGGCGAGCCGTTGGCGCGATGTCTTCCAGCGCATCCCGTTCATCGTCAGCTTCTCCTCCTTCATGGACGAAAGCACGCGCTATGCCGACCTGGTGCTGCCCAATCACACCTTTCTGGAGCGCTGGGTGGACGGGACACCGCCAGGCGGGCTGGGTGTGCCCACCGTCGGCGTTGGACGGCCTGTTGTGGGCCCGCTGCACGACACGCGCCACACCGGAGACGTGCTCCTGACCCTGGCCCGAACCGTCGGTGGCCCTCTGCCCGATCTTTTCCCTTGGAGGGATTTCGAGGAGTTGCTTCGCTTCCGCACGCACGGGCTCTTCGAGGCAGGCGGATCAATCCAGACCGACTCCTTTGACCAGTTCTGGCGCGAACTCGTGGAGCAAGGCACGTGGGTCGGCGCTCCCTACACCTTTGGTCAGTGGGAGAAAGTGTTCACAACTTCCTCCGGTCGCTTCCAGTTCCGCCTGAATCAGTTGGAAGAGACGTTGAGTGAGCTCGGAGTGAACACAGGACACCTGGGACTGGAAGGCAAGGTAGACGTGCTGGCGTTGCCACATTACGAACCCCCGCGCCGCGCAGGCGATGAGTCCGAATACCCTCTGCACCTGGTGCCATACCGTGTGATCGCTGACGCCGGCTGCCGGGCTCCCAACGCCCCACTTCTGTGGGAGATGTATGGGCTGCACCTCAAGGAGATGTGGCAGAACTGGGCGGAGATCCACCCGGAGACGGCCCACCATCTGGGTATCAGCGATGGAGATCACATATGGGTCGAATCGCCCCAGGGGCGTGTCCGGCTCAAGGCCCGCGTTTACGAGGGAGCGATGCCCGACGCAGTCAACGCCCCCCTGGGCGGGGGGCACACGGCCGGTGGGCGGTGGGCCAGCCAGGTCGGCGGAGGGAACGTAGCCGAACTGATCGTCCCCCAGACCGATCCCGTGGCTGGCACCGTCGCCTGGTGCAGCACCCGCGTTAAGGTCTACAGGACATGAGAACACGGATTCCAGGACCCCAACGGATTGGGTTCAGTTTTAGGTGATTCATCATTGGAGAATGCGATGCCCCGATGGGGAATGGTTATTGATCTGGATAAGTGCACGGGTTGCCAATCCTGTACAGCTGCCTGCAGGGTGGAGAACAACGTCCCCTTTGCCGGGCCGGAACAGGCAGAACTGGGACGACCGATATTCTACAACGAGGTGCTTGAGGAAGAGATACACGGTCACTACCCCTTTCTCAAGACCCAGTTTGTTCCACGCCCCTGCTTCCACTGTGAAAACCCGCCCTGCGTCAAGGTCTGTCCGGTAGAAGCGACTTACAGGGACAAAGAGGGTGTGGTATTGATGGATTACGGTCGCTGCATCGGCTGTCGCCTATGCACCACGGCCTGTCCCTATGCCGTGCGCTACTTCAATTGGTCCGCCCCTCAGTTCCCAGCGCCGCTGGATCAGGCACTCAACCCGGATGTGCCGGCGCGCCCCAAGGGAGTGGTGGAGAAATGCACTTTCTGCACCCATCGACTTCGGGCGGCACAGGCTCAAGCCGAAGAAGAAGGGCGGGAACTGAGTGACGCCGAGGCGGTGCTCCTGCCGGCATGCAACCAGGCCTGCCCTGCCTCAGCCCGCTATTTTGGCGATCTGGAGAATCCAGAGAGCTCCGTCTCGCGGCTATCCCGCAGCCACCGCGCCTTCCGGATCTTTGAGGAACTGGGCACCGAACCCAGTGTCTACTACTTGAAGAGCGAGTAGTACGCTATGCAAACGACACAAGAAGAGATCCTAACTCTACTCCTGACCCCACTGACCCGTACCAGCCTTGGCTTCATTATGCTCGTGGGCCTGCTGCTACTCATCATGGCTGGCGGTGCTGCAGCTTACGTTTACCAGTTTGTGAACGGCCTCAGTGTGACAGGGATGAACCGCCCAGTCTATTGGGGTCTCTACATCGTCAACTTTGTCTTCTTTATCGGCTTGGCCCACTCCGGCACCTTTATCTCCGCCATTCTCAAGCTGGTGGGGGCCGAGTGGCGCAAGCCCCTGGCCCGCGCCGCCGAGGCCATCACGGTGTTCAGCGTTCCCTTTGGCGCTGGCAGCATCCTGATCGATCTAGGTCGTGTTGAGCGCAGTGCTAACGTTTTTCTCTTCGGCCGCTTTGAGTCTCCTCTCCTGTGGGATGTGACCAGCGTGAGCCTCTATCTTTTCTCCAGCATAGTCTTCTTCTACCTATCCCTCCTGCCCGACATTGCCCGTTGCCGGGACGAGTTGCTGGATGTGCCTCGCTGGCAGCACCAGATGTACCGCATCCTGGCCCTCGGCTGGAAAGGCCATCCCCAGCAATATCGTCGCCTGGAGAAGGTCCTGAGTGGGATGACTGTCTTTATGAGCATGCTCGTTGTGATCGTCCACACGGTCGTCGCTTTTGTCTTCAGCATGACAGTACAGCCAGGTTGGCATACCGCGGTCATGGGTCCCTTCTTCCTGGTGGGAGCCGTCTTCTCCGGGTCGGGCGCTGTCGTCGTCGCTATGGCCTTGCTGCGGCGGGCCTATCACCTGGAGGATATCCTGACGCACAAGCACTTTGACTACATGCGCAAGTTGCTTATCGCCCTCACCCTGGTCTGGTTTTATTTCATAGTGGCCGAGCATCTGACGACCTTGTACGGCCAGGAAGTCGAGGAAATGCACATATTCCGGGAAAAGTTCACCGGAGCCTTCGCCATCCCCTTCTGGACTATGTTCACGTGCTGTTTCGTCATACCACTGGTTATCTTTCTGACAAAGGGAAAGAAGAGCATCGGTTGGATGGTGGTGGCAGGGCTAGTTATCAACGTGGGGATGTGGCTGGAGCGCTACATCGTCATCGTCCCCACCCTGACACGGCCCCGGCTGTTGAGCGGCCTGACAACGGGCACCTATTCCCCCACCTGGGTGGAATGGGCCATCACCGCTGCCTGTTTTGCCGGCCTGTTCCTTTTGTACGCACTGTTCACCCGCTTCTTCCCAATCGTCCCCATCTGGGAACGGTCAGAGGAGATCGAGGCACTCTTACATGAGACCCAGACGTAGGACATTTCGCAGCGCCATCCGTTCTTACGGCGTAGAGGAGGGAGCAAGATGACCATCCCGAACATATTCACCACCCCAGGCATCGGCGGCATTATCGCCACAGCCGTGCTGCTCTGCGCAGCGGCGACGTTCTTCGGCCTGACCTATTGGATCTTGTGCGGCGGTCGGGAGGAAGAACCGCCATGGGAGCGCATGGGCTGGCCTTACAAATCGACAGATAGTGAACGTCGTTTTCAAAACTTTGGGAGGTAAAGAAATGGACATCGTGAATTTGGGTGGCATAGCCATAGGTGTGGTCGCTTTCCTGCTGATTATCGTTGGGCCAGCGATCAAAATCGTCCAGCAGTGGGAATCGGGAGTAGTATTGCGCTTCGGACGACTGATCGGCACGCGCCAGCCGGGATTGAGGATCATCTGGCCACGGATTGATCGTATGATCAAGGTAGATCTGCGCGTGGAAACCCTGGTGCTCGAGCCTCAGGAGATTATCACCCGCGACAATGTGACAGTTCATGTGGATGCAGTCGTCTATTTCAAGGTGATCGACGCTGTCAAGGCCGTCACCGAGGTCAGGAATTATGTCAAGGCGACCACCCAGATGTCCCTGACCACCCTGCGGAGTGTCCTGGGGCAATCTGATCTGGACGAACTGCTTTCCCACCGAGATCGCATCAACCAGCGATTGCGGGACATCATAGACGAACATACTGAGGAACCGTGGGGCGTGCAGGTGGTGACCGTCGAGGTCAAGGATGTGCTCCTGCCGCAGGGATTGCAGCGAGCGATGGCGCGTCAGGCCGAGGCTGAGCGGGAGAAGCGGGCAAAGATTATCCACGCCGAGGGCGAATTCGCCGCTGCCGAGAAACTAGTGCAGGCTGGCGAGATGATCGCCAGTCAGCCGGTTAGCCTGCAACTCCGCTACCTGCAGACGCTGGTGGAGATGGCAGGCGAGCGCACGAGCACTATCATCCCGATCCCCTTGGACATTGTCACTGCTCTGTCACCTGTAGTAGGGAACAAGAGCAAAGCAGGCTAGAATCAAGCCTTTCGGAAGAGTGTTCGGAAGCCTGAGAATCGCCCAATACCAGGGGGGCTTCCGTAGAGGGAGACAGATATGAGGCGCTGGACATTCCGCTATCACTGGCCTCTGGTCATGACGCTGGTCCTGACGGCCCTCCTTGTCACTGTGGGGACGATTGCCGCCCAGCCCCCCGTGCCTCACGCAGTGATGCCCGGGGAGGACTGCCTGAGTTGTCACCAGGCCGGTGTAGCTGGTGCACCGAAGGTGGCCTGGGATCACCTGGGACGCAATAACGAGGATTGCGCGCGCTGCCACAAAGTCAGCGGCTCGCCCGCGGGCGAGATTCCTCATCCAGTGGTCGGCAGAGAAGACTGCCTGGCGTGCCACGTCGAGGGGGTGGGCAATACGCCAAAGTTGGCTGGCAATCACGTGGACTATGCCAACGAAGAGTGTGACCAATGCCACTTCCTATCTGCTACTGCGTCTGAGCCCACCCCTATCCCCACCCCCAGCCCAGAGGAAAGACCCACCCATGCCAGTGCGGAGAGTTGCGTGTCGTGCCACCAGCTTATCTTCGCCGACGAGGAGCACGCGCTCTTTACCGGTCAGCCCATAGGTGACAGTGAAGCCGGCGCAGAGCTGTTCGCCCAACTGTGTGCAGGTTGCCACGGCGAGGACGGCACGACCCCGGTAGGTGATGCAAATGCCATCATCAACGCGGCAGCATACTGGAGCACCCACGATGACGCAAGCATCCTGCAGGACATCGGCGCCGGCTCCCACGGTGAAATGACCGCCTTTGCCCAGGAGTACGGTGGCCCACTTCCTTGGGACAGGATTCTCGACCTGACAGCCTTTGTCCGCGCGTGGGGCTCAGTAGCAGCCCTGTCACCGATGGATACGCCCACCTATGTCGGCGCCGTCGGCCCGCTGCTCACCGAAAGGTGCGGGGGCTGCCACGGCGGCACCGCCGGCCTGACAGTCACAGACTATGCGTCACTGATGGCTGGCTCCCCCTCGGGGCCCGTGGTCGTGCCCGGAGATCCAGACAGGAGCCGAATCGTAGAGGTGCCGCGAGGCGGCCACTATGCCCAGTTGAGCGAGGCGGAACTGGGTCTCTTGATCGAGTGGGTCGCCACCGGGGCACCCGAGCAGTAAGCGGCCTGCCAGAGACTATCCAGGTCTGCTGGTTGGAATCACCCGTCTCAGGTGTATAGATTCCCGCGCAAGGAGCAGTGGCCTAGCCCTACTCCTCAGTTTGCAGCGCGCCGTCTTCACCTGGCCTGACGAGACGCTGCTCTACCCTGGTCACGGCGATCACGCTACTGTGGAAGCCGAGCGCCCCGCCTTCCAGGAATTTAAGGAACCAACCCCACCACGGTCTCCTCATCTAGCTTTTCCAAGACGGCCACCAGCAGCCGCACCGCCCTGTCGTAATCATCACGGTGGATAATGGCGGCGTGGCTGTGGATGTGGCGAGCGGGAACTCCCAGCACGACCGTCGGTACACCAATCCGGTGCAGATGAATCTGCGAGCCGTCAGTCGCTCCGCCGATCATCGTGGCGAACTGGAGAGGCATCTCCAACTCCTCTGCCGTCTCGATCACCAGGTCTCGCAGGCGCAGGTTGGGGATCATCCGAGCATCAAACAGCGAGAGGGTGGGCCCTCCTCCCAGCTTAACGTCGGACTCCTCAGGCTCGATGCCGGGCACATCGCCACAGATGTCCACTTCCAGCACAATGGCCACATCTGGATTGACCACTTCGGCGCTAGTCTTCGCCCCTCGAGGGCCGACCTCCTCCATCACCGTGGCAACGCCGTAGAGCACGTTGGGATGAGGTGACTGAGAAGAATGCCGGAGGGCGTCGATCATCAAAGCGACTCCAACCCGGTCGTCAAACGCCTTGCTCATATACGACTTGCCATTGGCCAGGATGTGGAACGCCGAGGCGGGCACAATCGGATCCCCCAGCCTTACACCCACTTCCTCTATCTCCTCCTTTGAGACAGCACCGACATCCACGTACATATCCTTCTTTTCCACCACCTTCTTCCGCTCATCCTCAGGAAGGAGATGAGGGGGTTTGGCCCCGATAACGCCCATCAGGTCTCCCTTATGGGTCTTGACGACGACTTGCTGGCCCAGGAGCACCTGATCCCACCAACCGCCCAACGGCACGAACTTGAGGAATCCCTCCTTTGTGACGTGGCTGACCATAAAGCCAATCTCGTCCATATGGCCAGCCAGCATCACCCGTGGTCCGGTCCCTCCCTGACGACAGACCAGGCTGCCGACGCGATCCTGCTCAATGTCGCCCAGGGGTTCTACATAGCGGCGCACGATAGCTCGCACCTCAGCCTCGTATCCAGAGACCCCGTGCGCCTCGGTCAGTTCTTGTAATAGTTGTTGTGTCTGATCCACTTGATCTCCTATCCCGCTTACCAGCGTATCGGTGAATGATTCCAAATTGGTTGAATAATACTCCATTTCGACGATTTGTCCAGCCAAGAGGATTTGCGGGCACGGCACTGCCTGGAGGCAGCGCTGCTGATGCTCTTCGAGGCCAATCCTCTCCCGCCTGGACTGCGTGGTGGACCGAGATTTATGCACTACATTTCGCGCAGTGACTGTTCAACTTTGCGCCTCGCTGGTCAATCGACAGTTTCATGGTATAATCACCTGTTCGAAAAACGGGCGTTCAGCCGTTGTTCGTCGCCGGCTGAACGCTTTTGTGTAAGCTTGACGCTGTTAGTGGGACTGGGAGCAAGGAGTATGAGTAACAACAAGAAAGAAGCACCGATCGGAAAAGTACGCATCATAGGCATCTTCGCCCACGTGGACGCTGGCAAGACGACCACGTCGGAGGCGATTCTCTATTACACGGGGCGTGTCCATCGGCAAGGAGACATTGACGATGGCACCACGCAATTGGACTGGATGGAACAGGAACGTGAACGCGGCATCACGATCACGTCGGCGGCAACAGCCTGCCATTGGCACGGGCATCGCATCAACCTGATCGATACGCCCGGTCACATCGACTTTACCGCTGAGGTCGTGCGATCTATCCGGGTCATCGACGGCGCGGTGATGGTGCTGTGTGGCGTAGGCGGCGTCGAACCGCAGACCGAGTCGGTCTGGATGCATGCCGACCGCGAGAATCTACCACGCATCATCTTCGTCAACAAGCTCGACCGCCTAGGCGCCAGTTTCAAACGCGTGCTGGGCGAGATCCACGAGCATCTCACGCCAAACGCAGTGCCGCTGGAGCTTCCCATCGGCCTGGAGGGAGCCTTCACCGGCGTCGTGGACCTGTTCACCCAGCAGGCGCTGATTTGGCGTGATGGCGCCGACGATCCCGTTGTGGAACCGGTCCCCGCTTCGATGCTGGATTCCGTGGCCACAGCGCGCGTGACACTGGTGGACGCCATCTGCGAGACGGACGACGCCTTACTGGAACAGCGGCTGGAGGGAATCGACCCCGATGTGGAGACGCTCCAGGCAGCACTACGACGGGCCACCATCGCTCGACAACTGGTGCCGGTCTTGTGCGGTGCATCGCGCAAGCGCGTCGGTGTGCAACCATTGCTCGATGCCATCGCCGCCTATCTGCCAGCTCCGGTGGACATGCCCCCCGTGCTGGGCACCGTCCCTGGCAGCACGGGGGAAGAGGAGGAGATCGTCGAACGGCCCGACGACCCTGCCGCTCCCCTGTGTGCCTCTGCCTTCAAGATCGTCACCGACCCACATGTGGGTCATCTGACCTGGGTACGCGTCTTCTCCGGCTACCTGAAGGCCGGAGATATTGTCTACAACCCGCGCGCCGACGAGAAGGAGCGGGTGGGACGTATCTACCGCATGCATGGCAACCAGCGCGAGCAGGTGGATCATATGGCGGCCAGCGACGTGGTGGCACTGGTGGGGGTCAAGTCGGCCATCACCGGCGATACCCTCTGCGACCCAACCCACCCCATCGCGTTGGAGACATACCGATTCCCAGAGCCCGTCATCGCCGTGGCGCTCACGGCATCCACCAACGACGAACGGGACAAACTCCGCCAGGCGATAACGCGGCTGTGCGACGAGGACCCAACACTCATCAACTCCTTCGATCCCGAGACCGGTGAGGAGACGCTTGCTGGGATGGGAGAGCTCCATCTGGAGATTGCTGTCGATCGGCTGAAAAGAGAGTTCGGCATCACGGCCCAGGCGAGCCCACCCCAGGTATCCTACCGCGAGACGGTACGGCAGGCAGCAGAGGTTGCCACCACATACAAGAAGCAGACCGGTGGACACGGCCACTTTGCCGAGGTCAACCTGCGCGTCGAACCGATGACGAATGAGGATGGGAAGGGCATCGTCTTTGAGGACGAGTCTCCTCCGTCCGAGTTTCCCCGGGACTTTGTGCGTCCTACCGAACTGGGCGTGCGAGAGGCACTGGAGAAGGGCATCATCGCCGGCTATCCGGTCACTGGCGTGCGCGTGACGCTGCTGGGCGGCCGCTTTCACGAGGTGGACTCGGCCTCGATGGACTTTCAGATCGCTGGCTCGATGGCGGTCAGACAGGCCGTGCGCCGTGCCAACCCTGCG
>Ga0180437_10006112_pt1 | contig 16206 bp, 9 predicted proteins | sample SS_ome_4_FD_132410 | JGI IMG/M metagenome (GOLD analysis project Ga0180437, IMG submission 132410) | Hypersaline lake sediment archaeal communities from the Salton Sea, California, USA - SS_3_D_1 metaG | ecosystem: Environmental > Aquatic > Non-marine Saline and Alkaline > Hypersaline > Sediment...
CGCAGACCTGAACCTGTCGAGTGTCGGGCTGACGATCAGCGCCACCCAGACCATCGACTTCTTCAACGTGACGATGCCTGCGTCTGCGTAAGTTACTGGGGGGCGTGAGCCCCCCGTCTGAACTTTTAGGGTAATGAGATGACTTGCACAGCTACAGCAGTAGGCAACAGACAGACAGTCGCAGCAGGGTTTATCAGCACACGCGGTGTTTGGACTGTTGAGCTTCCAGGTTCTGTCGGCAAGTTTGTCGCCATGTATAACGTATCCGGCACTGGCATCGTCGCTGTTGTCGGAACGGTCGATTCTGCTGGAGACACGACATACGGGACGCCAGTCACTGTTAATTCCAGCCTGAATAATCCTACGATCTGTGCGGTCAGCGCGACAAAGGTTGTTATTGCATCACGCCCCTCCGCTGAAAACGACATGGCAACCATTGTCGGAACCATCAGCGGCACATCAATATCCTTTGGATCGGTTCAGGTTGAAGACCCAACCTACTCTTACAGTAATGTAATCGCAGCAGACCCATCAACCGGGAAAGTCTTGCTCGTTTACAGTATCTCCGGCAACACAAGAATGATGGCTGGGGATGTCAGTGGGACGAGCATTGTATGGGGCTCGATTTATACACTTGAGGCAACTCGACGCCGCGAAGACAATGCGCTGATTGCTATTGGTGGTAACAAGTTTCTCTATGTTGATTCGGGCGCCGCCAATGAAGGCGCTGCCTTCGTTCTAAGCGTATCTGGAACAGTCGTTAGCGCCGGCACTGAGCATCAGTTCTACGCGAGCCGAGCAGTTAACTGTAGACTTGCCTGGGATCCGACTGCGCAACATGCAATGGTGCTGTACACGGACATCGGGACAAAGTGCGCGTCACAGATCCTTTCAGTATCAGGGACGAACGTCACATCTGGCAGCTCTTATGCGCCATTCTCAAATGATGTCATAGAAAACTCTTTTGATGTTTCGTTTAATGCCACCACTGAAAAGTTCACAATTTGTTATTCGGAAAACCCGGGGCCAAGCGACTATTATCTTTATGCGCGAGTAGCTAGTGTTGCCGGGACAGCTATCGACTGGTGTACTGCTACAGATCCTATTGATGTAGAAGTAGTCCTCAATGATTGCCGCTCCCCGCAATTATCGTTTATTGAAGAAGACGGGTATCACATATTCACGTACCCAGACCTCACGGTAAACAATATTTACGCCCGCACACTGAGCGATGATGCTTCGCCGGTAGTTTTTGGGTGCAATATCAAACCCAAGCAGACGGTTGTTGTAACTGAGGGCACCCCTGGTGTTCCTGGCTACCCTGGGCAGGCGCACGTTCCTGGGTATTGTGTTCCTGGCTACTGCAGTACCGTCACATACCAGACAGTGGTAACCCCCGATGGCACCTATGAATACCGCTGTGTCACTGGTCCGTCCGAAGAAAGTCTTATACTAGGTTTTCCAGAGCAGGAAACATTCTGCTCGATGACTCCTGTTGTTGCGCAGCAGAGCACCGACCCTTATGCGCCGAACTATGATCCGAACTATGATCCGTCAGGGGCACCGTCTTCTGATCTCCCAGGGCTAGGGGTTAGGACTGTTCAATACTGCACTTCTCAGAAGTGCTACTCGGCGATCCCATACATCCCTCCGTCACCGCCGACCCCCCCGAGTCAGACCCAATACTCGATCAACTACAACCTTGGCTGGAATCACGATGTTCTGATCGCGACTGGATCAAACCTGACTATTGATGTCGGGATTGAGAATGTCAGGAATGACACATCCGGGATCGCGGTCGGATTCTCAAACCTCTCTTCATGGGGTTTGGCTGGTGTTGGGAAGTTTCCGATCTTCGTCCTGTTTGAGGCCAACCGCGTCAGGGTAGTAAAGCAGGGAAGCACCGTCTGGGGGCAAGCGATCCGTGCTCTGGCCGATGTCTTCTCATTGCGGCAATTCGGAACTCAGGTTGCCATCTACAGGAACGACATCCAGATTTACAAGTCGGATGTTCTTTCCGGTGGTCGTGTGGCTGCCGGCGCAATCATTTACAAGGGTGGCGAGTCGTTCTGTCTTCCGCTCCCAGGCGATGGGACGATCGTTTCGGAAACTGTCGGGCTGTCCGGATCTGGTGGCGGTGACATCACCCTGTCAGCGATCGAGGTCATCGGTTACGAGGGAAGTTACGGCATCGGTGACACCACGATCCCCGCCTTGGTGGTCGAGGGGACAACCGGGGCTCACGGCGGAGCCGATGTAGGGCTGCCTCCGCTTGCTGTTATCTCTGCTGACCGTGCGGTTGGCTGGGCATTCACCGAGCTTCCTTCACTGGAGGCAACGGGTTATGCGGCTGACGCGCTGAATGGCTATGCCACGATCAGCCTTCCCGGCGTGTCTGCTGTTGGGGCTGACTCTGGGGGGTATGCGTTTGGTGCTGCATCTCTGCCGGCCATGACAGTAGACGCATCTGGCGGTTTCGTCATACCCACTGCTCAGGGTGCTGATGTCTCCATTCCTCACCTCATGTTTGGCGCAACCGGCCTTACCGGTGGTGTCGGTGGTGCAAATGTCTCCATCCCTCCGCTCGACGCTGTTGGTGCAGACAGGGAAATCTATGGCGAGCTGGACAAGTCGCTGCCGGCGATCGCCGTTTTCGGTGGCGAATACCCGAAATATGACGGCGTGCTTGATGGCTTTTTCCGTGGATTGGAAATGCAGGACGGGTACGGAACCCTGCACGCACCGAATACCCTTGATGGGTTCTTGTCTGAACTCAGCGGAGACCTCGAGGGTGGTGCCTACCTCGATCAGAGCTTCGCCGCCCTCTCCGGGGAGTTGACCGGAAACATCGAGGTGGTTGGTCGCCTGGACGGCACCTTCCTCCCGATGGAAATGAACTCCACCGGCCTGACAGGGATGTATGGCGAGATCGCCGGCACGCTCGGCGCTCCGCTTGAGGGTGCGTTGTGGGCCGGGGCATCGCTGGACAAGAGCTTCGGAGGCCTGGAAGGGAACTTGTCAGCAACCCTCGGGGCTACCGGCAGCCTGGATGGCGCCTTTGCGGCAATGACCGGCCTCCTGTCGGCAAGCATCGGCAATATCGGTCGGCTGGATGGTACCTTCCCAGAGCTTGAATCACTTTGGGGTGTTCTTGATGGCGCCTTTGCTGGGCTCACTGGTGCAATCACCGAGGCCCTGGTTTCGGTCGATGACTACACCGCCTGGGTGCTGAACCGGAAAACAGGGGCAATCAGTCGCTATCCGGCATACACTTTTGACTTCATCTGCCGTCTCAGGAATAGCAACTATGTCGTCAGCAATGGCGGCATCTATCGGATCGGCGGAGAGTACGACATCGACCAGCCTATTGATGCTGGTTTCAGTCTTCCATCCACTGACCTCGGTGTGTCGTCGCAGAAGATATCCCCACGCCTGTACCTGCAGGGCGAGCTGGATGGTCAATTCGCAGTAACCACGATGGCTGATAACCTTGACCCGGTTCGCTCAGTCTCGATCATCCGCCCTGGCATTGGGTACCACAGGTGCAAGCTCCCGCGGGGGATTCGCGGCACGCACCTTGAGTTTGATGTGGACAATGTCTCCGGGGCCGACTTTGAAATTGAGCAGGTTGACGTGCTCGTTGCAGATACTGGGAGAAAGATATGAGTGCAGAAGCCACAGTCGAGGACATCATCAACGATGCCCGTGACTTTGCATCCGAGTCCTATGACAGCGCGACTGATCTCATCAGTGACGCCAACAATGCAGCATCCGGTATGGTCTTGCTCGACCCCCGGCAACTGCACTTCTCCACGGATGGGGATGCCACCCTGGATGCAATCACCGTTCCTGGCGAGTTCAATGATGGGTTCACGCGACCCAACACCCGGCCGTCGTCAGTCAGCGGCGACTTGGAGAACTTCTACCTCCCGGTGGCGCCTGACTTCCCGGAGACCCCAGATCCTCTGGACACTTCCGGGCTGTTTGACTTTGAGCCACCCGTCTTTGATATCGCCGGGTTTGACGGGACAGTACCGGTAATCAACACCGATTTCGTGTTCCCGGATGTGCCAGTTTTGACGGAATACAGCGATCCGGAGACCACGCCGCTTGATTTGCGAAGCACTCCGGACGTCGATGCCCCAACCTTTGACAATACGGTAGTCGTCAGAGATCCGGGCGAGGTGCCTGATCTGCCGGCGATATACCTGACGAACGTGGAAAGCGCGGTACCGCAGTTCCGGAACTGGGTGGAGACCTACGCCGATTCGTGGATCGACCGGTATGCCCCGGAGTACCACACGGCAATGGCTCAGCTTGAGGCGGCCCTGGCCCGTGGGTATGACGGCAACACGGCCCTCCCTGATGCCGTTGAGAAGCAGATTTTTGACCGGGCGGTATCTCGCAGCCTGGACGAGCAGAACCGCATGGATCAGGAGGCTACCGCTGCCTTCTCCAAGCGCGGGTACAAGGTTCCTCCTATCGCGCTGTACGGCGCCCTGAATTCCAACAGTCAGGTTGTTGCCAGGGCTGCGTCCGGGGCGGCCAGGGAAACTGCTATCGAGCGGGCCAAGATGGAGAACCAGCATGTGCAGTTCGTCATGCAGCTCTCATCTACTGTCCGGGACGGGCTGCGCGGGCAGGTAATCCAGTATTCAAACCTCCTGCTGTCGATCAACGGGCAAGCCCTGGATCATTCCAAGACGATCGCCGGCCTGGGTGCGGAGGTCTATCGTCTCCTGTTGTCCCGGGCCGAGCTGGATCAGCGGCAGACGCAGTTGCTGGCGACCATCTTTGAGACCGAGATGAAGGCGGCAATGGCCGATCTCGAGATTTACCAGATCGAGATGGCTGCAGCGAAGCTGAAGAAGGATGCCGAGCTGGCCGACGTTTCCATCTGGGAAAAGAAGATCGATGCCCAGAACACCAAGATCAACCTGTACCTCGGGTTGCTCAAGGGTATCAGTGAGCAGGCCAACGTCGAGAAGCTGAAAATCGCCCTCTTTGGTGAGCAGATCACTGCCTACACCGCCAAGGTGAACGGCAAGGAGGCTGAGTTCGGCGCATACAAGGCCGCCATCCAGGGTGACGAGGCGCTGGTGAAGGCTCAGACCGAGGTGGTGCGGGCCTTTGGCATCAGCACTGACGCGGCCAAGACCCAACTGGATGCCCAGGTCGCTATCAGTGACTCGATCGCCAGTTACAACAAGAACCTGATCGACGTTTACAAGGCCGAGCTTGGGGCCTACGAGGTTGATGTGCGGGCCGAGGGCCAGCGGCTCGACGGTTCTGTGTCGGTCAACCGGGCTGCGCTCGACCGGTACACCGCGGTACTGCGCGGGAACATCGACAGTCTCCGCATCGGTTACGACAAGGAGCGCCTGGATCTCGAGGCTGCAAGGGCTCAGCTCAATGCTGATGTCCAAACCCTGCTGGCCCAGGGGCAGCTATTCCAGCGTCAGTTGGCGCTGAGGGCACAAACGGCCATGTCTGGCGCCACTGCCTTTGGCAGCATGGCCTCCAGCGCGGTATCTGCCCAGAACACTATGGTCAATCTCGTCAACGAAACCCTCAATTAAACGGAGTCAGCAATGGCGCTCAATGAAGACAAGTACAGCACCGGAGGCGGTTTTGGTGGCGCCTTCTCAACCACCATGAGCGGCGGGCAGGCACCGGGCCAGCGGAAGTCGAGCGCGGCCCCGGGCGGGATCAGCCTGCGCGGAGCAACCCAGGGCGCCCAGGCCAGCAAGATCCGCCCTGCCCCCGGGATGAACGGCGGCGGGATCTCGTTTCGTCCGCAAGATGCTTTCTCCCTCAGCGGGCCGTCTGGCGCCTTCAATCAGCCAGGGAAGCAGGGAATGAGTCATGTCCAGCCGGAGACCGGCTTCCTGCCGAAGATCCCCAACCCGGGCGGGATGATCGACAAGAACTCCTTCTATGCCAACCGCCCTCCGACCGTTGAAGCTGGAATGGCTGGCGGCACTACGGCGCCGGCGCCGCCCTCTGCCGGCCCGACTCAGCAGCAGATGATTGCTGAGCAGGATGCAGCCTTCAAGCCGCAGGAGATCGCTCCCGGAGTATTCCGCGATCAGGACACCAACTCCTACGCCGATTCGGCAGCCGGCACCCAGGAGGGCGCCTTCACCCGCACCGGCCAGATGGGGGTTCCACGTATCGGTGGAGTCGCCAGCACGAACATGAATGGCCCGTTTGGTCGCAGCCCTGAAGAACAGACCGCCATCGAGAACCGGGTGGGGGAGATTCAGCGGGCCACTGACTTCATTCGCAGCATGAGGGATATTCCTACAGAGAGGGAAAAGCTGCAGCGGCAGGCTGGCGCCAACATCTCGCTCGATCAGGGTTTGGGATCGTTCCTCAGCGCCGGATCCCAGCGGAACTACGCCCGAGAGCGCCTGACCGAGCTGGACAAGAATCAGCTCACCGCGGACAAGCAGGCCACGGCCAACGCGCAGAACCAGTTTGATAACCAGATTGCCATGGCAAACCTGCAGAAGGGCGTGTTCGCGCCGACCTATTACGAGGACGCCGATGGGAATCGTATTCCGGCTGGATTGAACACCATCAGCGGCGAGGTGAGCCGGCCGGCAGATCCGACGAAGACCTATACCCCACTCGAGGCCAAGGCTGAGGCCGAAAAGATGGTAGACAAGATCCTTTCTGAGAAGAAAGTCTTCGACACCGAGGAAGACGCTCTCGGGATGACCCGGCAGGCGGCAATCGAGCAGGAGATGCAGAAGCTGATGGGTAATCAGCAGCAAGCTCCGGCCGGGACACAGAAGCAGGCCGCCAAGACCTACAGCCAGGAAGACCTGGAATATACTGCAAAGCAGCGCGGCATGACCGTTGAAGAAGTGAAGGCCAAACTCGGAGTGAAATAATGCCTATTGACCTGCTCAAAGACCTTGAGGGTGCATCAACGCCCAGCGACGGGCCGCGGGATCTGATCGATAACTACGAGAAAAAGCAAGGCGTAGCTGTCGATCCGAGTAATCCGAAAGACCTTCTCGATACACAACCGGCCGCCAAGCCATATCAGGAGTATCCGGAGCGCAATGCCGGCATTTCCGGGCTCATCGGGGAGGTTGGCGAGGCGATCTATGATATGCCCAAGCACATGCTTGGATCGTTCGCCCGCGCCTACCAGGGCACAGAGCCCTATACCAAGGACGGCGAGCAGGGAATTTCAGACCACCTCATCAAACTGTCTGAAGAACAGGCCGCAGCTCGGCGCCGGGAGCCTGACTCCAATGAGCGCGTTCCCTTCTTTGGCACCAAGGGGGAGGTCAGCGGCGACACGGGATCCAGCCTTGGCTTCTCCGCTGCCAACATGGCGGCCGGCGGCTTGGCCGGCGTGGGCGCTGCCCTGGCGACCGGCAACCCGATCGCTGGCTACGTGGCCGGTGCCGGCGTGTCCGGTACTGCGGCATACCGCATGGCGGCCAACCAGTTCCTGCGCGATACGATCGAGGCTGAGGATGCACTGTCACGCGAAGAGGGCGGCCCCGGCCTAAGCAATGAAGAGAGGGTCAAGCGCCAGGAGGAATTGAACCAACTGGCGACCGAGTACGGCCTATATGAGGCAATCCCGGAGGCGGCAAGTAACGTCGCCGGCCTCAAGATCCTGACCACCCCGCTGAAGAAGATGCTGGGGAACAAGGTCGGCACCAAAGTGCTTGCCAAGCTGGGTTCGTTCTACGGCCAGGAGCTGGCGACTGAAACCGTCACCGGCATGGGCCAGCAGCGGGTTGAAGCTGAGCTTGATCCTGCCGAGCAGGCTCGTCAGTTTGACGATATCGATGCCTGGGCTGAGACCTTCAAGGAGGTCGCACCCCAAACCATCCTCCTGTCCACCATCATGGGCGGAACGGCGGCTGGTATCGCCAAGGTTCACCAGAAGACCATCAGCGACCCGCAGAAGGCTGCTGCCTACAAGGATGCTGCGACCCGGCCGGATCAGTTGGCCCTTCTTCCAGACAAGGAGCTGGATCGCCTTATCGAGCAGGGGCAAGAGGTCTCCGGCCGCCGCAAGAATGACGTGGAACTCAAGACGGCGATCGGCGCACTCAGCAACGAGCGCAAGCGCAGGGCTGCCGCAGATCAGCAGAAGAAGGCATCGGAGGCTGGATTCAACGCGACGGTCTTGCTTGGCAAGCGCGAGGATCTGGACAAGCAGTATCAGAACGCCGTTTACAACGGGGAAATGGATGTCGCAAAGGATATCCAGGCCCAGATCCTGAAGGTCGAGAAGGAACTTGATTCTTGGCGCAATGCTGAGATTGACGAAATCGAGGCGGCACCAGCCCCGGCAGACCCCGATGCGCCGCTTGGGCCTGAGTATGACGATGTCAGTTTGGCTGAGCCATTGCTTGGTGAAGCCGAGGGGATTGATGTCGGCATGGAGCGCCCGCTGACTTCTCAGCTTGCCGAACGATTCCAACAGCGTGTGCAGGAATACCGGCAGCGGGCGCAGGACACGATACAGCGCCGCGCTGAAGAACAGATTCAGGTCGAGGAAGTTTCACGTGGAACAGAAGGAGAACGACTCGCCAGAGAAAACAATGCCCTGATCGAGGCCCAGCGCCAGGATGAGGTGGATCTGGCTGCCGAGCGCGAGCGTGCAATCCTTCCTACCGCCCAGGTTGTAGAGCTGAGCCCGGAAGAAGTCGAGGCTGGGGTTATCGATGAGATCCGCCCATCGACCGGCGAGCCGTACCGATCCGAGAAGTCGGCCGCCAACATGGCGAAGATCCGCAAGCTGGAAAACTACGTACCCGTCGAGAAGGATGGTGGCTGGGTGCTGCAGCGTAAGCGTGGAACTGACGCGCCACTGCCCGACCTGACCCAGGAGGCGGCCGGGGTCGAGGTTACGGAGATTGACCGGGGCAAGACAAGGGTTCCTGGTGGATCGCAGCTCATGGACGCTCTCAAGGGCGCTGGCGTTGCCACTGAGCCACAGAAAACGGTCTCAGCGGAGGCTGAGGCACGCAAAGCTGAGCTGGAAAAGGAGTTCCCGCCGATCAAGCGGCAGGCTGGCCTGCCTGAGCCGGCCCCGGGCGCCAAGCCGAAAGAGGTCAAGCGACAGGCCGGGTTCGGGGAAACACTTCCTGATCTCGAGCCCACGGCCGAGCCGAAGGATGGCACTCCAGACTTTCTGCAGAAGAAGACCCAGAACGAGATTCTGTACGGGAAAGAAGAGGGCTCGCCCCCTGAAACTGGTCAAGGTGAGAAAAGTGGAAAAAGTGGAAAAAGTGGAAAAACCGCCACTTTAGAGCCAAAAACAGGGAAAAATGACGTTTCTCAGCCCCCGGCACCACTGGCACCACCGACACCAGTGGCATCTCCTGAACCACCGGAGGAAGCTCCGAACATTACGGAGCCGACTCCGAACATTACGACCAAGGATCGCCGAGCTGCCCTGAAATCTGCCGGGTACCGGACCAGCGGCAGTGCCGCGGATGTGGCCCAGCGCCATGCCGACATGGAAGAGGCGCGGGCGCTGTTCAAGGACTACACCACCGAGGAACAGATCAGCGCCGATATCAAGTCGGGGAAACTTGACCCTGCTCAAGTCGCACGGCTGGCGAATGCGGCGACATCCCGCAACTACAAGAACAGCGAGACCGAAGAAGTTGAGACCCGGGCGCTGGGTGGTGGCGCTCATCTTGGGGTGCTCATCACTCGCTTGCGGGCGATGGGGATCAAGATCCAGCGCAGAAAGGTATATCCGGGCGTTGAGGGGAAAGAGTATGACCGGATGCGCGAGCTGGCGAAAAAGGGTGGCCCGCTCATCGTTGACGGCCAGCCAAGAGATGGTCGCCGCACCATTGAAGAGGAGCGCGAATACCAGGGCCTGAGTGCCAAAGATAAGGCCCTGCGGGAGGGCAAGGATATTGAGCAGGCGGAAGACGCCCGCGATGAGGCGCTGAAGGCCACGCCTGTCCCTACCGAACTGGAGGGGAGGCAGAATACTGAAGCAGAACCTGCTGCTGTAGAAGAAACGGCACCTGCAGACGAAGTGCCCACTAACAGACCTGCCAAAAAGGCAGGAACTGGCTCAGTCATTGGTCTCTTGAAGAACAAGATGTGGCAAGAGGCCTATGAGCTGGCGAAGGCCAAGGGCAATCCCCTGCGATTCACCAAGGTGGATAACGATGTCAAGGCTGTTGCTTATGCCGATGACATGGATAGCCCGCCTTATGGCCGGGAGGCGTTTTCCGGGCAGACCGAGGACGGCGCTTGGGTAGTTGTCGATGACATCAGTGGCGTGACGATCAATGGCCCCTATGATGGGAATAGCCGCGGAAAGGCCCTCGAGGCTACCAGAGACAGGCCGGAGTGGAAGCGGCCCTGGCAGCAAGTGCAGGAGAGCTTCAGTAGGGCTGGGAAAAAGTCTCAACACGAACTGGAAACGATGTTCGTTGCGAAGTGGGGCGGCGAGCCGCCACCTCCGCCGCCGAAGCAGACCAAGCCGAAGCCCAGCCCTGGCGAGTCCGCCTTCAAGCCGTACATTGTCAAGACGACTGACGCTAACCACTTTGACCGACGTAAGACTGTGATGGTTGAGCAGGTTGAAGGTGGTGGCGAGGTGACAACGAACGCTGAAGTCCTGTATTCAAGTTCAGAGCGCCGCCTTGGTGTACTGAACGCACTGGGAGAGTGTTTCAATGCCAGTTAGCAGAAAGAAGGCTGATGTATTGGTGAAAAAAGGCGGGACGTTGGTCTCTCCTGAGCCGGCGCCGCAGCCGATCGATGAGGGAAAGCTGTTTTCAAAGGATGAAATCAAGTCGATAATGGTCGAGGCTATAAAGATAGCCAGCAACAATGAGCGCCGCAGCACTTCTCGGTTGACGGTAAACAGAGATGAGCGTGGTTTTATCTTGACTGTAGATATATCCCCAGTTGGGATTGACACTTCGAGATTGAACTAACTACGAAGATCAATTCATAACCAAGTAAAGAGGAAGCAACAATGCTAGTCAACCTTTCCACCGAAGCTCGCACAGCAATGGCTACCGGGCTAAACGGTGTTTTCGGCGCGAGTGCAATCATCCGTATCTATGACGGCAGCAAACCTGCTGCCGGTGCGGCGATCACAACCGAAACCCTGCTTGCAGAATTCGACTGTGATGCTACCGCATTTGGATCAGCCGCTTCAGGTGTCCTGACGATCGACATGGACCCGGACCTGACAACGACTGCCGAGGCTAGTATCGGAACCAAGACGGCAACCTGGGCGCGTATTCTCAAGACCGATGGCACTACCTGGGTCATGGACTGCGACGTGTCTAACACGGGTGGCAGCGGTGCGCTGAAGCTCGACAACACGTCGATTACTGAGCTTGGTACTGTCACGCTCACGACCGGCACGATCACAATGCCAAATGCGTAATCGACTTTATTTTTAGTTCACGAACTAATGGGAGCTTCCGTGTCTAAACTAGCCTCTTTTCTAATCTCGGCAATTTTCGCTGGTGCGTCGATTGCCGCAGTATCAACAGACCTGATCGTGATCAATAGCGATGGGGTGGTGGTGTCTGGTACGGACATCGCGCCGGGTTCATACACTCAGGCGGTTCCTGTTGGCTCCTTGCATATCGATCCACCAGACACTTGCCCAGAGTGCGAAGTGTGCGAGACATGTCCGCCAGTTGTAGTAGACCCACCTGATGAACCGCTTGACAGCGATGGGGACGGTATCGCTGATGAGATCGATGCCTGCCCGACTGAGCCCGCTCAGACGCCAGACGGCTGTCCGCTTCCGCCAGTTGATACTGACGGTGACGGGGTGCCGGATGAGACGGACCAGTGCGCGGATACGCCAGCAGGCGACGAGGTTGATTCCGTAGGCTGCACGGTGGTTCCGCCTGACATTGGGGAGTTGGCGGATACCACCATTGGTCAACTCGCTGCATCAATGGAGCCTGGGGATTACGCATTGCTATCAACCCCCTCGCCTTTCCTTGGTGGATACCGCACAGACGGATCTCCAGCGCCAGCGGTGGACGAGTGGACATCATCAAACTATTGGGACTCTGCCACTCGTACAACGTATTTCATGGGGCTGCGTGTCTCGAACCGCTTCATGTCATACCGAGCTGACTCTGATTCATGGATCGAGTATTCGCTGGGGGAGGGTGTGGAGAATGCGCCTGAGCGATTCCCTGGAACTGGGCACATGTACGAGCGCAGCGCGTTTGATGAGTCTCGTGGCCACTTCTATCACATGCGTGGTGGGGCCGTTTACCGGTACGTGATTTCAACCGGATTGTGGGAGCAGTTTTCCGTACCCGAGTTCGGGAATCAGGTGATCGAGTGGAATGACAGCATCGATATGCTCGTTAATCTCGACCGTCATGTACTCGTAGGTTTCCGTGATGGCGTAACCTACCCACTCGGCGACTCACCTGTTGACGGCTACCATTCGTCAGCACGCTTCAATAAGAAGCGTGGCGACATGCTGATGATCGGTGGTAATTACTCCAAGAACACGGTCGCGCTCATGCGTGCTGACGGCACGGTGGAGCAACGGGCTGATGCCCCGTTCGGGTTCTCGATCAATACCGGGGACTTGACCTACGACCCGGTGACGGGAAATTACATCGTTGTCGGGCCATCAAGGGAGGCATGGGAATACAGCCCGGACCTCGACGAATGGCGTAATTTTATTCCCTTAGCCACGTCACCTACCGATTGGCCTTGGGAGTGGTACATGCGCCAAGTGCCGGTCGTGATCGACGAACTTGGCGTGATAGCGTGGCAGACCCCGAAAGGGTTCCTAGTGCAAAAACACCAGTCCGTGTTCACGCAGCAGGAGCTTGATGATGCTGCGGCAGACCCGGTAGTTATCGAGCCTCCGGTGGTCGAAGATCCGCCTGTTGTGAGCAATGATCCTCCGGGTTGGACATCGGACGGAACCTTGCTGGTAGATCAGGCCGCTACGATGCACCCGGGGGAATGGCGAAACCTCGCGGGCCTGACGACATGGCCGGGGAAAGATGGAGGTCGAAAGTTCAAGTCGTTTCAATACGTCTACAACGGCAGCACTGGCGCCGACGGCATGGGTTGGACGCAGGATCTCGTGTACGACAATGGCCGGTTGATGCTGGTGTTGAACAGGTCTGGTATTCAGCGCGCACTGATCGGGATGAACAGCGATGGCGCGTGGTGGAGGCTAGACGAACCGGAAGGATTTGTCGGCACAGATCGTCGCCCATTCAACAAGCTGATGCAGTGCGATGAGTACCTGTACTTCACGCCGAATGGCTGCAAAGGGTGCATGGGATACTTCATCCGCACGCCGCTCGACAATCCTGGCGTGTTCGAGGATTACGGAATCCCCATCGGCGACGACCAGATGGACAGTGTGGGCAACTTTGCGGCCGAGTACGTCCCCGAGTGGGATCGGTTCTATGCCTACACCCCGGGCGGCAAGTTGTGGACATGGACGCACGGAGAGACTGAGTGGACCCTGCTCGACCGGTTTCGATACGACCTCAGCGGCTATGCGGGGGTTCTGGTCTGGAACCCCGTCAAGAAGGAGTTGATCGTCGCCGGCGGTCAGGTGTTCGGGGAAAGTGAAAATCTCGGAGCAGGCGTGGCAAGGATCACCGAGCCAATGGGCAAGATGGAACTGTTGCCGGACATGGAATATCCAGATGGGTCTCCGCTCTACTACACAGCCGCGCAGAGTCGTTTGATAGTGGACCCCAGAGATGGTTCATATATCCAGATCGCCAACAACAAAAATATCTACCGCAATGACGAAGCTGGCGGGACCTATGAGTATTACGATTCTGTCGATCAGGCGCACGGTTGGCAGCTTGGAAATTATGAGCTGTACACGCCTTATGCATTCGTTCCAGGCACCGACGTGATCGTGTTCGTGTCGCACATCAGGGGAGTTGTGCTGTACCGACTAAAGGAACTAACTATCGGAGTCGAGGCAGAATAGTGGCTGAGTTGTTGATCAAGGCAGCAGATGCGCCTGTACCTGATAGTCCTGGGAAGTGGTATGGCGCTCGCATTCTCAGGATAGAAGATGATGGGTTTGAGTGGTCGCCTAACGAGGGACCACCCATCTTTTATCTGCTGAAAGTACCCGGCGTCGAAAAAGAATCAGCGCAACAATACCTAGAAGAATGGCGGCACAACACATCGATCAGTATTGTTGCCAATGATCCAGTATCTGACAGTTACCGCTTGCGACTCATCAGCGACCGAGTAAGCGCGACCGGAAAGAATGCGCTGGTTCGTGAGCGCGTCGAAGAATTCTTCACCGACTGGGGCGCGACTATCGTCAACATCCAGAATGATCGTGTTACGTTCGATATCGCGGTGTTCGACGCCATCACGTCGCCGCGTTTTTGGGGTACTGATATCAGCGGGGCGGTGTTCGTAGAAACAAGCTACAACGAGAACACAGGGGACCATCTTGTTCAGATCCAAGAGTCCCCCTTCTCGCCTGCTCAAATGAAGGCCGCTGTGCAGCGTAATGGCGGAACCATCATCCCGCCTGACAGTTTTGTGATGAATCGATCTGTTGCCCGACAGAAGCTCGTAGATGACATCAATGAGCAGATATTCAATATCTCATATGCACAGAGGTGTTGGTATATCACAGGCGCGGGAATGTCCGCACTACAGGCAGCAGGCGGCGTACTTACCGTCACCCCGCAGCAGTTCCTTAACAACATCTCTGATGGCCTGTCAGACTGATGACGACGACCGTCACCCGCGCTATTCGCTCCACCGCCGCCTGGACCGCAAACCAGACGGCGATGGAGGCACTATATGGTGTTGGAAACTATTACACATCGCTGTCGTCGTGGTGGGCCTGGGTACAATCGACGTATCCGAACTTGGTGTCGTCGGATGTTGTTGTTGTAGCGGAGTGTTACAACGATTGGACAGGTAATGGCCTGTCGGACGGATTCGTATCAATTTCTGGAGTAACTTCAGGAGTAAATAACTACCCGATTATTCGTGCAGCGGATGGGGAAGGGCACGGCGGCATCTCTGGTGCAGGTTTCAGGATGTATGCGTACGGAACCGGAACCGTTTTAAACATCAGTCAGCAGTACGGTCAAGTTTACGATCTCGAAGCTATAAACACAAAAGACGGGAACGGGTATAACTATGCGTTTGGTTTCGACACGGATAGTGTTGCTGAGAATATAATCGGTAAGTCAGCCTATCGTGCTATCACTATTGGCAGTTCTGGATATTCAGCAGTATCAACACTTAGAAACTGCTTGGCGTTGCCTGCTGGACCAAGCAGAAACCCAGTTGGTTTCCTGGGACCGGGCTTAGGCTACGGCAGTGTCCAATTGGATAACTGTGTGGCCGGGGCTGGATGTCTATATGGAATCATTGGCAGCCCTGCTACTTCATACAGACAGTGGATTCTGCGAAATTGTGTGGTCGCAGATGGTGTTGCTACTATTGCTTACGATGGTGGAGCTTCTACAGGGTCTACAAACAACGCATCTTTCGATGGATCGACTATAACACCCCCTGGAGCAAATCCATACACAAGCGATGTAACATCTGCGGATTTTGTCGATGCATCGAGTAATGATTATCACTTAGCTTCTGGTTCATCATTAAAAACAGCCGGAGCTAATCTTTATAGTGATTTTCAATATGATGTAGATGGCGATGAGTATCCGAGCAGTGGCGCTTGGCCTATTGGATATGACTATGTTCCGAGCAGTGGCGGGACTCCAACCCTCTCATCTCCAACTGTAACCGGCGTCACCTCTTCGGCCGCAACCCCTAGAGTTGCAGTGACCTTCTGATGGCCACAATCTATTGGGCAATCTACGACGGAGCGACTGACCCAACCACGGGGGCGCAGATCCAGGCTGGGACGTGGACGGGTAGTGGGTCGGTGGTTACTGGAAGCGACACCGCGCCAACCGTAACCACCGACCCGTTTACAGGCACCGAGATCACCGGGCTCTCTGCTGGAACCTCGTACAAACTTGCAGCAGTTTGGGATGACGGGGTAGACACCAGTAACGTCGTTGTCTCATCCGCGTTCTTGACTTCGATAGAAGGCACTATCGCTGCCACTCTCGATGACGTTACTGCAGACATTGCTGGCACGTTCGCGGCGACCTCGAACACGGGCACTATCGCTGCCACTCTCGATGACGTTACTGCAGACATTGCTGGCACGTTCGC
>Ga0180437_10006114_pt1 | contig 16204 bp, 16 predicted proteins | sample SS_ome_4_FD_132410 | JGI IMG/M metagenome (GOLD analysis project Ga0180437, IMG submission 132410) | Hypersaline lake sediment archaeal communities from the Salton Sea, California, USA - SS_3_D_1 metaG | ecosystem: Environmental > Aquatic > Non-marine Saline and Alkaline > Hypersaline >...
CCGGAAAAAATGATGTTTTTTATTATTAGATATAGATATGAAGAAGCGCCGATAATCCAGAGTAATACAAAAACAGAAATATGTTTTAACTTAATTTGCTTTTTAATTAACAAATAAATCAGAAATAATCCATAACATGATAATCCGAATATGGCCCACATATGTTCTGCAATTGCAAAGCCGTTGACCAATCCTAATGTATATAAATAGAACACTTTTTTCGTGCGTATGTACTGCAGAAGTAATACCAACTCGCACATCAGAAGTGCCGTATATATGCTATATACCTCTGCAACAACTGAATGCTGCCAAAATGTCCAGGAAAAAGCTAAGCTGAATGCTCCTATAATTGCCGGCAGAAATTTGTCGAGCCATAGCCGTAATAGCAAAAATAAATTGGCAATGGTTATGGCTCCGAATACGGCAGAAATCAGATTAATTTTATAAGCCAAATCACCAAACGGTAAATATTTTACACTGATACCTAAAATAAAGAATAACGGATGAGAGGCCGCAAGACCGCCATTTCCTTCAATATTGTTATGTGAAATCCTGTAAACTGCTCCACCACTGTCATGCCATAGAATTGTCGGTGCACATGTTAGGACATATAGTAAACCGGCACATGCAAACACAAGCAAATACTGTGCAAGTATTACTCTTTTATTAGATATATTTGGCAAATTGAGTTCTTGACACATTAAAAATCTGCTCTATAATTTTTCGAATAAGGAAATCTTGTAAATGTTGGAAACTTTATGGAAGATAAAGCATACCAAATTAAGGATTCTGGTAAAAAAATGCAGGTATCGAAAAAACCGCTGTTTGTCTTAGCTTTAATGTTTTTTGGCTTTGTGTTTGTTGTTTTTCTAATTCAGAATAAAACTCCAATTGCCTGGATTGTAAATTATGAAAAGGGTGTTGAACTTGCAAGAAAGCAAAAAAAGCCTCTTCTGCTCGTGTTTTACAAACCCAATGCTCCTATGTTCGTCGGCGCACAGAACACCACCTATAACAATCCTGATGTAAAAAAATATGTTGAAACGAATTTCATACCTGTATTAATTAATTGTACAGAACGCCCTGACCTGGCCAAAAAATTCGGTGTGGGGTACTACCCTACGCACTATGTCAAAAACCCGGATAAAGAGGAATTGTTTGGACCTCGTCTTGGCGGAGACGTACCAAATCTATTTATTAAACAAATGCAACAACTGCTTGATAAAATGAATGAAAGCTTAAAAGAATAAGAAATCATATTTTTATCGTTTATTCTGCCTGTACCACCGGACAGTTTTTTTCAGACCTTCATCAAATGAAGTCCTGGCTTCGAAACCGAACAGCTTTTTCGCCCTTGATGTATCCAGGCAGCGCCTTGGCTGACCATCTGGCTTCGAATCATCCCACCGGATTTCGCCTGTGAAGCCGGTCAGTTCGGCAATTTTTTCTGCCAGTTCTTTAATGGTTATCTCAAAACCAGCGCCGATATTAACCGGCTCGGATTTATTGTAATATTCTGTCGCCAGCAGGATACCTTCGGCGGCGTCGGCGGCGTAAATGAACTCTCGCGAGGGGCTGCCCGTACCCCAGCAGACGATATGGTCACTGCCCAGCTCGATTGCATCCTCACATTTCTTTATCAAAGCCGGTATAACGTGGCTCGAAGATGGGTCAAAATTATCTCTCGGCCCGTAAAGGTTGACCGGCAGCAGGAATATCGAGTTAAAGCCGTACTCGCTTCTGTATGCCTGAGATTGCACAAGCAGCATCTTTTTGGCAAGCCCGTAAGGTGCGTTCGTCTCTTCGGGGTAGCCATCCCAGAGTTTTTCTTCGGCAAACGGCACGGGCGTAAATTTCGGATACGCACAGATAGTGCCGATGGCTACAAATTTCCCGATATTTCGGAGCCTGGCCAGCTCAATGAGCTGGACTCCCATCATCAGGTTCTCATAGAAAAACCTGGCCGGGTGCTCTCTATTGGCACCGATACCCCCTACCACTGCCGCAAGGTGGATTACAATGTCCGGCTTCATATCATCATACATCCGGTTGATATCATCCAGCCTGATAAGGTTATAATCCTCAATCCCGGGCACGAGAATATTCCCGCAGGAACGATTCCTGAGCCCCTCTACTACATATCTGCCCAGAAAACCGGCTCCGCCGGTAACAACAATTCTTTTATTTTTGAAAAAATCAGACATAACCGCTCTTTCAGGGATTCTGCTGAGAAGGCATGCCCTTCTGGATGACACTATCTTTGATTTGAGCTTCGCCGTGCTCAGCTATAACTTTCTCCTTCTCTGCAAGCTTCATATCGGCATCAACCATAATTTTGACAAGCTGTTTGAACGTTACTTCGGGTTCCCAGTTAAGCAACCTGCTGGCCTTGCTCGCATCGCCCTGCAGATAATCTACTTCACTGGGCCTGAAGTAATTGGAGTCAACTTCAACGTATTTGCCGGCGTCCAAATCAAGATAACCGAATACCTCATCTACAAACTCACGCACCGAATGGCTTTCGCCGGTAGCAATAACAAAATCATCTGGTTCGGCCTGCTGGAGCATAAGCCACATAGCTTTGACGTAATCCGGAGCATACCCCCAGTCGCGTTTTGCATCGAGGTTGCCAAGATAGAGTTTTTTCTGCAGCCCGAGCTTTATTCTGGTAGCGGCACGTGTGATTTTGCGCGTTACGAAAGTTTCGCCGCGGCGGGGGGATTCATGGTTAAAAAGTGTTCCGTTACAGGCGAAAATCCCATAAGCCTCTCGGTAGTTGACAGTCTGCCAGAAACTGTATGCCTTTGCACAGGCGTAGGGACTTCGCGGATGAAAGGGGGTTTTTTCCGTCTGAGGTGATTCAACCGCTTTGCCGTACATCTCACTGCTTGATGCCTGGTAATATCTGGCAGGGCTTTTCATATCCCGAATCGCTTCCAGAAGCCGAAGAGCTCCAAGGGCATCGGTGTTGACGGTGTAAATCGGCATATTAAAGCTGACCTTGACGTGGCTCTGTGCGCCAAGATTATAGACTTCATCGGGCTTAATCTCATTGACAATCCGGGATAAGTTGCTTCCATCAGTCAGGTCGCCGTAGATTAATTTCAGGGGCGGTTTTTTATGCGGGTCCTTGTATAAATGGTCAATCCTGCCGGTATGAAAAGATGAGCTGCGCCGTATTATCCCCCATACCTGATAGTCCTTCTCGAGCAGTAACTCTGCCAGGTACGAGCCGTCCTGACCCGTAATTCCGGTAATCAAAGCCTTTTTTTTCATTAAATATACTCCTGTAAAGAATGCCCCAAATGGCCGCATAGACCAACAGGCACTTGTTGGCTACATAGCAGAACCGGCGGACTTTTTATAGCTTTTGATTATCAGCTCAAGAGCATCGTTTAATTTTGTCCGGGGCTGCCAGCCTATGGTCTGTCTTATCCTGTCAATACCCGGCATACGCCGCATCATATCGTCAATAGGACGCCCATAGGCCTGCTGGTAAGAGATAAATCTCTTTGTGCTTTTGCTGTCTGTAGCCTTAATGATTTTATCGGCGAGTTCTTCGATGCTGATTTCTTCGGTGGAGCCGACGTTAAATACCCTTCCGGAAGTATCGGGGCTTTCCATTAGAGCTATAACGGCTTTGACCAGGTCCGCCACATAGCAGAAGCATCTTTTCTGTCTGCCCGTGCCGTATATTAAAAGGGGCTCATTTTTCAAGGCCTTTTCAACAAACCGAGGCACAACCATACCATAGCTGCCGCTTTGTCTCGGGCCTATAGTATTAAAAAACCTGGCAATTACCACTTCCAATTTATATTGCTGGTGGAAAGCCAGGCCTAAAAATTCGTCTATCGCTTTACTGCACCCGTATGACCAGCGGGATAATGTGGTGCTGCCGAGTACGATATTATCGTCTTCACCGAAGGGGATTGATTCACTTTTGCCGTAAACCTCGCTTGTGGAGGCAATCAAAATTTTCTTCGCCTGACCTTCGGCATAATTGAGCACATTCTGGGTGCCGCCGATGTTGGTTTCAATCGTATGTACGGGGTCGTTGGCAATGAGGTTGACCCCAACAGCAGCGGCAAGGTGAAAGATGCTGTCAGTTCGCTGAATAGCATCTTCGAGTAATTTGTGGTCTCGGCAGATATCGCATTTTACGAATTCAAACCCGGCATTGTTACGGATGTTTTCTATATTTTCCAGGCTGCCGGTACTGAGGTTATCGACGACGACAACCTCATGGCCCATACTTATCAGCTTTTCTGCCAGATGTGAGCCTATAAAGCCAGCCCCGCCGGTAATAAGTGCTCTCATTTGTTGCTCTCGAATGTCATTAACGTCCGAAAATCTCCGCCCGCAAACGCCTGTTAATGGCGACAGGATAGACTCCGTCCCCGTCGGTTGTCAGAAAAACTCCCGATTACCACCTGAATAGGTGGCTTTGAGCAGTTCCGTCTGCACCGATAAGTACAGGTCCTTTTGATTACATAACCATCGGCTTATAAAGGCGATAGCATTAATAAAGACCCGTCCTTCCGACTTGATGACTTTACCGGTAACTATACGCAATAGAGCATTTGTAAGTTCAAAATTCATATAGGCTTACAAGCGGCTGAATTGTTTAATCACTGATTAAACTGGTTTATGTTTTAAAAGGGTGAATAACGCCGTTTGTCAGTGTGGACCATAATAAGTGCAAAAAGTCTTATCCGTCTCCCAGACGGTAATAGAATGCAATTTGGCACCGGTGAACCTGCCCTCAAGCCTTTCCCAGGCGAATGAGGCGATATTTTCCACCGTTGGATTGACCCTGACAAAGCAGGATATATCATGATTAAGATTCTTATGGTCAACTAACTGAATTAGCTCATCATCCACCACCGTCTCGAAAGCGTCCTGTTCGAAACCGGCTTTTCGCCCCGCCGTTTGTACGGCTACCTCGACAATGTAATTGTGCCCGTGGCCGGTCGGATTAGCGCACTTACCGAAGACTCGAAAGTTTTCCCGCTCGGAGAGCCTGTCATTCCAGAGCTTGTGTGTGGCGGCGAATTCGAATTTTTCACAAAAATAGAACATTTGCGTTTCCTTACTTTCAATCCATATCCTGCGAAACGGGTTTAGTTTCAAATGAATCCGGGCTGGCTCTATACCATTCCCCGATAGGTTACCAAATTCGTCCAGAAACTTTTGCCAGGTTACCTCCAGCAGAGACTTTAATGTTGAAAAACCGATATGCCTGCCGGTCGCAAAATCCGCTCTTACCTTTTCTGCAAAAACCGGAACAACTTTCTTCCTGACACACTTGTCAATCTCGGTAACATTAACAACAAATCCGGTTTCGGGATTAACTTCGCCTTTAAGGCAGATGAGAAGCTCGAAAAAAACCGCAAGTCCCTGTCCTGCCGGCCTGGAGGCAAATGAGTTGGCACCGACCAAATCTTCGGGCAGGAAAGGATTTATTGAGAATCTGACCTGTCTGGAAAGTGTATGCATCTTTTGCCGCATTATTTGCCTGGATTATGCATAAGGCTCATAATCTCGTTTCTGCTCCTCGGGTCACGCTTAAATATCCCCCTCAGGGCGGATGTTACCATAACAGAGCCGGGCTTTTTTGCCCCTCTGATGGTCATACAACTGTGCGAGGCCTCCAGAACAACAGCAACACCCTGGGGCTGGAGCTTTTTCATAATGAAATCGGCAATCTGGTCGGTGAGACGCTCCTGCACCTGCAATCTTCTGGCGAAACAATCCACGATTCGAGCCAGCTTGCTGACGCCCAGAACCAGCCCGGTCGGCAAATAAGCCACGTGTGCAGAGCCGATAAAAGGCATCAGGTGATGCTCACAAATGCTGTAAAAAGGAATGTCACGCAAAAGGACTATTTCATCGTATTTTTCCGTAAAGACCGCCTCTGCATATTTGTCGGGGTCGTCTCTCATCCCTGCGAGCAACTCTTCATACATTTGCGCAACCCTTTCGGGTGTGCGCCGGAGGCCCTCGCGGTTTGTATCTTCGCCGACGGCAAGAAGAATCTGCCTGACCGCCTGCTCAATCTTTTCAGTCTCAATCTTGTTTCCTGATTTTCTTTTCATCTCGAAGACCTGTTATTTACAAAGCCGAATTTATTAACATTACATTTTATATGACCGGATTTATTCAGACAAAGCCGCCAGGTAACCCACCAGGAGTCTGACGCCGAAGCCTATGGAGCCTGGGCTGGTAATCGCCGTGGGTTTTTCTGCCATATCCATACCGGCGATATCCAGGTGAGCCCATTTTTTATCTTCAACAAATTGTCTCAAAAATGCCGCCGCGGTACATGCACCGCCCCACTTGCCGCCGATGTTTTTCAAGTCGGCAATTTTGCTTTTCATTTCCTCAGCGTATTCATCGCCGCATGGCATAGGCCAGAGTTTTTCACCGGTTTGCCCGGCGGTTTTTTTAAGTCTCTCTATAAGTTCATCATCGTTGCCCATAAGCCCAGCCATATACGTACCAAGTGCCACTTTGCAGGCACCGGTCAAAGTAGCTATATCGATTATGATGTCACAGCCCTGTTTTACTGCATAGGTCAGGGCATCACAAAGTATCATTCTGCCTTCAGCGTCTGTATTTTGAACCTCGACGCTTTTTCCGCTGAAGGTTTTTATTATGTCACCCGGCCTGTAGCTGGTTGAGCTTGGCAGGTTTTCCGCTGACGGGACGATGCCGCAGACGTTTAGCGGCAACTGCAATTCACTAATCGCTTTGATTGCACCAAGCACGGTTGCCCCGCCTGATTTATCTAACTTCATTTCATCCATTTTCGAAGATGGTTTTATACTTATTCCGCCGGAATCAAAGGTTATTGCCTTGCCCACCAGAGCGACGGTAGGTTTTTTAGCAGAGCTTCTGGCAGCTCCTTTGTATTCGAGGATTATAAGCCGCGGCTTTTTGGCCGAGCCACCGCCTACCGCTAATATCCCGCCCATACCTTTTGCCACGAGCTGTCTTTCACCCAGAACTGTGCAGTTCAGCACCTTTGATTCTCTGGCGAGTTCGCGGGCGATATTTGCCAGTGCGGGCGGGTTGATAACATTTCCAGGCCGATTGGCCAATGTCCTGGCATAGCATTGGGCAGCCCCTGTAATTTTGCCTCTCGAGGCGCCGAGCTCAATTTTTTTCCTGTCGGCTGTCTCGGTATCGATGATTTCGACCTTGAGATTTTCAAGCCTGCCGTCTTCGGTTTCGGTCACAAATTCATCGTATCTGTAACTGCCGAAATAAGCGCCTTCGGATGCGGCCTGGCCGGCTTCAGAGAGAGCCAACTGTCCTTCAAAAGCTGTATGTAGAGACAGAGAAAGCCGTCGCACCTTCAAATCCACCGCTTTGTTAGCCGCAACAGCCGAGGCCTTTCGCAGCACATCGAGGGCGGCGTCTTTCCTTTCACCCAACCCGACCAGAAGCACTCTTTTGGCACCTGTCTTGCCATCACCATAGAGAACACAACTGGTCCGGAGTTTGCCCTTGAAATCACCCAGCCTCAGCATCCGTTTGATTGCACCGCCGAGTTTGGCGTCGAGCCGGGCAGAGAGTTTATCAAGCTTGCCGATATCGGAAAACATCCCCACGGCGAGTAAATCAGTTTTATGAGCAGCAATATCTGAAACCCTTCGACACTTTATCTCTACGTTAATGATTTCTTTCATCTTTGCACAATCTCCTACTGGACGTTATTGTTACTTCCTGATTTTGTTTTTTGCTCTATATCTCAAATAGCTCTCGATGAATCCATTGAGGTCGCCGTCCATCACCGCATCAACATTGCCTGTCTGAAACTCTGTCCTGTGGTCTTTCACCATCTGATAAGGCTGCATCACATAACTTCTAATCTGGTTACCCCATGCAATTTCACCTTTGTCACTGTAGAGCTGAGCTATCTGCTCGTCGCGTTTTTGTTTTTCCAGCATATACAATCTGGATTTCATAACCTTTAGCGCCTCGGCCCGGTTTTTATGCTGACTTCTGTCGTTCTGGCACTGCACGACGATACCTGTGGGCAGGTGCGTTATTCGAACTGCAGAGCTGACCTTATTTACGTGCTGACCGCCCGCCCCGCTGGCACGATAAAAATCTATTTTTAAGTCATCATCGTTGAGTTCAATATTAATATCCTTATCGAACTGCGGGAAACAATCCACCGCCGCAAAACTGGTATGCCTTCGATTTTGAGAATCGAACGGGCTTATTCGCACCAGCCGGTGAACACCTGTCTCGCAGCAGAGTCTGCCGAACGCATAAGGGCCGCCCACTCTTAAAGTTACCGACCTTATACCAGCCTCTTCGCCGGGCGTTACTTCAAGCTCACGGTATTTATAACCCTGCGAGTCGAAATATCGGGCATACATCCGCAGCAGCATCTGGGCCCAGTCACAGCTTTCGGTACCGCCGGCGCCTGCGTGAATGCTGAAATAACAATTCTTCATATCTTCCGGGCCGGACAGCAGACCCTGCAACTCAATACGGTCACATTGCTTCTTTAACTTCTTCAAGTCACTATTGAGCTGGCTGAGGGTCTCGGCATCGGACTCGGACTCGAGCAATTCACAAAGCTCCTGCAGGTCCTGTGCATTACCGGCAGCGGCTTCCACAGGCCCGACCACCGATTTTATAGCGCTTAGCTCAGCTACAATTTTCTGGGCATTGTCCTGCTCTTGCCAGAAAGACGGTGAGGCCATCTTTTCTTCGAGCCTGCTGATTGTCTCTTTTTTGCCTGCAAGGTCAAAGCCAGTCCCGGATTTTTCGTATCCGGGCCTCTTGCTCTTTGACTGCGGACTTGAGTTCTGAGATTTTCATTAGCAAATCCTGAAAAAACTTGAACTGCCGAACATTAGCGGCGTTTATCTTAAACTGTTACATTTTTTTATACCAAATTGCACGGTTTTATGCAAAGCCGGCCAACAATTTCATCCAGTATAAGCAAACAAAGCCTCGACATACTTATCCGGGGCAAATTCTGCTATGTCATCGAGTTTTTCGCCGACCCCTGCAAATTTGACGGGTATATTGAGTTTGTCTTTTATTGCCACGACAATACCGCCCCTGGCTGTGCCGTCAAGTTTGGCCAGAAAAATCCCGGTAATATCAATGGCTTCGGTAAACAGTTTTGCCTGTACGATTGCGTTCTGGCCGGTAGTCGCATCCAGAACCAGCAGTACCTCGTGCGGAGCCTCCGGGATTTTGCCTCTTACCACATCTCGAATCTTTATCAACTGCTGCATCAAATCTTTCCGTGTGTGCAGTCTGCCGGCAGTATCAAGAATCAAATAATCCGCCTGCTGTGCCACGGCAGCCTCACAGCTATCGAATGCCACTGCCGCAGGGTCGCTTCCCATCTGGTGTTTTACAATCCGGACTCCTATTTGCTCGGCCCAGAATGACAACTGTTCCACCGCCGCCGCCCTGAAGGTATCGCAGGCGGCAACGATAACTTTTCTATTGTCCCGGCTGAGTATATAGGCGAGCTTGGCGATACTGGTCGTTTTGCCGGAACCATTGACACCTGCAACCAGAATAACAGTAGGGCCGCTTGTTGCGGTGCACAGTTGTCTGTGGCGTACCGGCCAGTATTTTTTTATCTTCTCCTTCAAAAAAGGCACGATCTTGTCCGTGGTGTCGATTTGACCTTCAGCATACGCCTCTGTCAGGTCGGATATCAGCTTATCGGTAGTCTCAACGCCCATATCTGCGCCGAGCATAGTCTCTTCCAGCTCATCCAGCAGTTTGTCGTCTATTGTCCTGGACAGGCCCAGAACCGATGCAAAAGACGAGCCGATTTTCTCCCTGGTCTTGCCAAGCCGTTTTGTCAGGTACGCTGATGTTTTAGTAAATATACCCATTATTTGGTCCTGAGAATAAGTGCAAGTCTGTTAAAAGGCAAACGCATTATAAAAATACTCCCTTCAGAGCTGATTGCAACGTTAAAAATGCAACATAGATACTTAGCTTTACAAATTTTTGAAAAATTTAAAGCACTGTTATCATTTTACGCAACTGGGCTTAGCTGTTTCGCAATCACGGCAAGTGAGAGCTTTTAACCAAAGTGGGTCGATTTTCTTTGACAACTCTGCAAACAACGATAATATCTTCAATGGTAAGCGTTCACTGCTAAATGGCCGTTTATGTCATTGCGAGCCCATGAAAGGGCCGTGGCAATCTCAACTTATCGAATATTGAGATTGCTTCGTCGTAACTCGGCGCAATGACAGAAAAAAGTTTGCAATCCATGAACGGTTACCTTCAATGTTACTTCGATTCGAAAGGTAACAATCTTGTTTTCAAAATTTCTTGCGACATATCTAATCCTTATAACATAGCTGTCGCAAATGTTGGTTTGGTTTCAGACAGGAGATAAGGGGAGAAATACTCTGGCTACAAGCGACGCTGAAAACCTTTTTACCGAAATAAAAGAGCGGGCAAGGGCCCTTGACCCGGCTAATATGCGGCAATGGTTCGATAAGCTGACGGTGCGAAGCTTCAACGGCGGCTCACTGGAGATAGCTTGCCCTGAGCACCCGATGGTAAATTTCCTGAAGGAAAACTGCAAGCTTACTTTCTCCAGGGCGGCCCAGCAAATTACCGGACATCTGATAAGCGTTGATTTTTACCTCTCCAACGGCCAGGAAACAACCGCCAGGAACACCTTCCCCGTACAGGTCCTTAAGCTGCATCCGGATTATACCTTTGAAAACTTTGTAGTAGGACCCAGCAACCGACTCGCTCACGCCAGTTGTGTGGCTATAAGTCAGTCGCCGGGGAAAACCTACAATCCGCTGTTTGTCTATGGAAATTCAGGGCTGGGAAAAACACATCTGCTCCAGGCGGTTTGCGCCGAGGCTAAGCGGAAAAACCACTCGGTAATAATACAGTTTCTAAGCTGTGAAAACTTCGTGAACCGCTTTATCAAGGCTATACAGGAAGGAAATCTGGCCGGCTTTCAAAACCAGTTCCGGACTGTGGATTTGCTTGTTATCGATGATGTGCAGTTCCTGCGCGAACGTGAGCAGAGCCAGGAGGAGTTTTTTCATACTTTCAACGCTCTTTACAACAACGGAAAGCAGATACTTTTAAGCGGCGACAATCCCCCAAACCAGATTCCTTCGCTGGAAGACCGCCTTATCAGCCGATTTAACTGGGGGCTGGTCGCTCGCATCGATTCACCAGGCTACGAGACAAGAGCAGCTATCGTAAAACAAAAGGCAATTCTAAGAGGCCTCGACATCAGCGATGAAATAGCCGAATACATTGCAGCCAGGGTCAGGGCAAACATTCGAGAGCTCGAAGGAGCGATTACCACAATCTATGCACTGGCAGCGGCCAACAATGAGCCTGTCAGCCTGGATGCAGCCCAGATAGCACTGGAAGGACAGATCAAACTTACCGCCAGGCAGATAAACATCACAGATGTTATAAACGTGGTAACGGCCCACTTCAGCGTCAGGCTAAGCGACCTTCAGAGCAAAAAACGCAGCCAGAGCATCACCCTGCCGCGCCAGATATGTATGTATCTCGCCAGAAATCTCACAAACCACAGCCTTGAGGAAATCGGTGGGCATCTGGGCGGACGCGACCATAATACAGCGATGCACGCCTGCAACAAAATCACACAACTGAAAGACATCGACCAGGATATGGAAATCACCCTCAATAAGCTGAGCAAACAAATTAAGCAGGCCACTGCAGGATAAGCTTTTATCTCCCGACTTTTTGCGGAACGGGCAAATCCAGTTCGGTAAGCACTTTTTTCATATCTTCCCAGACTTTTGCACGGGTATCTCTGGAATAATTTCGCAAGAGGTAAGCAGGGTGATATGTAGCCATAAGCTTGACAGGCTTCCCGGCCATACCAAGACAGTAATCGTGGAAACGGCCCCGCAACTGCCCTATTGGCTTGCTGGTCTCCAAAAGGGTCCTGGCGGCGTGCGCTCCAAGAGCAACGATAATCTCCGGCTGGATAACTTCAATCTGGCGCTCCAAAAACGGCAGACAGCTTATCACTTCTTCCGGACGCGGGTCGCGGTTGCCGGGGGGGCGACATTTTAGAATGTTGCCTATGAAAACGTCCTGCCGAGTTAATCCCATTGCAGTAATTATTCTATCAAGAAGCTGACCGGCTCTGCCGACAAAGGGCCTGCCTTTGGCGTCTTCATCGGCACCGGGTGCTTCGCCGATAAACATTATGCCGGCGGACGCATTGCCTTCGCCGGGTACTGCGTTAGTTCTTGTCTCACTCAGCGAACACTTACGGCAGTCTTTTACCTCCTGAGCGATTTGTTCAAGCTCTCCAGCCGCTTTCTTCATCTTGTTTGCCTCTGTTATACTCTGTGTCCCCCTCACAGCAAAACCACCGGTAAAAAACTTCTCCATCTCGATATGCTGGCTAATTACCTTGTTGATGTCGGTTTCTTTTCGCATTTGACGGCATTGTAATAACCGTCTCTTTGTCCGGCAATAAAAAAAGATGCCCGTCTTAACACGGGCATCCCCTGACGTAACAGTTTTCAGAAGCAATCAGACAAATCCCTGGGCGACCATAGCATCCGCAACCTTGATAAAGCCGGCTATATTGGCGCCGGCAACAAAGTTGCCTTCACAGCCGTATTCTTGTGCGGCGGTTTTGACGTTGTTATAAATCGCCGTCATTATATTTTTCAGCTCGGCATCGGCTTTTTCAAAACTCCAGGCGAGCCGCTGACTGTTTTGTGCCATCTCAAGGCCGGAAACAGCCACTCCGCCCGCATTTGCCGCCTTGCCAGGCAAAAATATAACCTTACTCTTGTCAAACACATCCACAGCCTCAGGAGTACACGGCATATTTGCTCCTTCGCCAACGGCAATACAGCCGTTGGCTGCCAGTTGCCGGGCAGCCTTGTCATCCAGCTCATTCTGCGTCGCACAGGGCAGAGCAACATCACACCTGGTATTCCACACGCCGCTGCAACCATCGGTGTATTTCGCATTTTTATGGATTGAGACATATTCTTTTATCCTTTTTCTCTCGACTTCCTTTAACTGCTTTACCGTATCGAGATTCACACCATCTGAATCATAAATAAAACCGTTGGAGTCACTCATCGTAACCACTTTCCCGCCGAGCTGCTGAATCTTCTGAGCGGCATAGATAGCGACGTTACCGGCACCGGAAACACATACCTTCATACCATCGAAACTTTTGCCGGCATCTTTAAGAGCCTGCTCAATTATATAGACCAGGCCGTAACCGGTGGCTTCTGTCCTTACCAGCGAGCCGCCCCATTCGAGGCCTTTACCTGTCAAAGTGCAGGTGAATTCATTACGCAATCTTTTGTACTGGCCAAAGAGGAATCCTATTTCTCTGCCGCCTACGCCGATATCACCCGCCGGCACGTCTGTGTCCGGGCCAATATGACGGAAAAGCTCGGTCATAAAACTCTGGCAAAATCGCATAACTTCCGAATCGCTCTTACCCTTCGGGTCGAAGTCAGCCCCTCCCTTGCCGCCGCCCATCATTAAGCCCGTCAGAGAATTCTTAAATACCTGCTCGAAGCCGAGGAACTTGATAATACCCGGATAAACGCTCGGATGAAACCGAAGACCGCCCTTGTAAGGTCCCAGCGCACTGTTAAACTCGACCCTTAAACCCCTGTTCACCCGGCAATTACCTTTGTCGTCCTGCCAGGGTACGCGAAATATTATCTGCCTTTCAGGCTCGACCATACGTTCCAGAATCGCAGCTTCTGTATATTGCGGATTTTTGTCCAGCACCGGCTCCAGCGATTCGAGTACCTCACGGACAGCCTGGTGAAACTCGGTCTCTCCGGGATTGCGGCTTACGGCCTGCCCGTAAACGTTTTGAATCGATTCTTTAGCTGCCATTTCGAATATCTCCATTAAAACCAAAGTTAAAATTTCTTATTGCCTTCTCAGCCTGCAATAAGCTACACTAATAACTGAATAACTTATATTTACAACACTACAAGTGAAAATACACTATTTGGCGAAGAATTGTAAACGATTAATAATAATAAAAACTATCAGATACTCTAATAGTGCATATACAGACACTAAAAATATTCACAGACTTGGCTGAGCTGCGAAGTTTCTCGAAAACCGCTGAGAAACATTTCCTGAGCCAGTCGGCAATCTCGCAGCAGCTTGCCCAGTTAGAGTTCTTGCATCGATGCCAGCTGGTCAACAGGAGCAAAAGGCCAATTGAACTGACAAAGCAGGGCAGGGTGCTTTACATGGCCGCGAAAGAAATTGTACAAAGGTACGAGCGGTTGAAAAGCGAACTTAAGGCTGCAACATTATCAACACAAAACCGTATAAAACTGGCGGCAATCTTTAGTATCGGTATGCACACACTGCCAGATTATCTCAAACAATTTATGGGTATCTATCCCAAGGTGAACATTCACATCGAGTACTTTAACGCAGATACAATTTATAAACTTATCCTGTCAGGCGATTTCGATATAGGACTGGTTGCACTGCCAAAAAAAGATAAAAGACTGAAAGTCTATGAATTCGAAAATGAGCCCGTTGTTCTGGCTTGCAGCCCTGCGCACCAACTGGCAAATTATTCGAAAATTGACATCCACCGGATTCAGCTGGAACCTTTCATTGCTTTTGCTGAAGGTGTACCGACAAGGATATGGATTGACAGCATTTTAGCAGGCTACAATATTGCCATTCGGCCGGTTATGGAATTCGATAACATCGAGACCATAAAAAGAGCCGTAGAGATAAATTCAGGTATAAGCATTCTTCCGGTTACCGCCATTTCACAGGAAACTTCAAGCGGCACGATTAAGGCGGTTGGTTTTTCGAATGAAAGTTTTGTTCGTCCCACCGGCATAATAATACGTAAAGATAAAACTTTAGCACAACCTGGAAGATACCTGATAGAACTGCTCAGAAAGAAAAGGCATTAAATGCGAGAGACATTATGCGTATTCAAGCGGTAATATTTGATTTGGACGGCACTATAACCAGGCCGTATTTTGACTTTGACGCTATTCGCGAAGAAATCGGAATCGACGGAGACAACAGGCCGGTGCTCGAGGCTATGCGGGAAATGTCCACCAGCCAAAAACGCCGGGCAGAGCAGATACTGCACCGGCACGAGCAGGATGCCGTCCGGCAATCTACCTTAAATCCCGGCGCCAGAGAGACCATCGATGGTCTGCGGCAGCGAGATATCGGTGTCGCTGTTCTGACTCGGAATCGAAAATCCAATGCTGTGGCAGTTGCTCGAAAACACGGCCTGCATTTCGACTTTATTGTGGGCAGGGAAGAAGGACCCGTAAAACCGGACGCCTTCGGAGTACTTCATATCTGCAACCGCCTCGGCATAGAACCAGCTGAAACCCTGCTGGTGGGCGATTTCCTGTTCGATTTACTCTGCGCAAAAACCGCCGGCGCTGTCGCTGTCTTGCTGAAAAATGCAAACCTGTCCGCCGCCAAAGCAAAAAATACCGCTGAATTTGCCGAACACGCCGATTTTGTTATTGAAAACATCAGCCGAATACTCCAGATTATTGACAATACTCAAGACCGCTAAAAATAAATAACTCTAAAGGCACTGCTTTATGGCTTCAAAATCAATCAGTAAACTCCTGCTCGTCCTGATTGCAGCATTACCTCTGTTTGGCGCCTGTTGTGCTATGTCAAATCCGACATCGAAGAACACCGAAAAGCCACACGCCGACGACACCGAGCAAATCCTCGAAAAACTGCACCAAAAAACCAACCTGTTGCAATCATACCAGAGCCGTTTTTTATACACCTTCGAACAACCATTATTCGAATCTAAAACACTCAGAACCGGCAGGTTTTACTATAAAGATTACGGAAGCAAATCCAAATTGAGAATAAATTTCAGTACACTCAAACAGGACGAACAAAAGGCTCAGAAATACAGGGAAGATTACATCTTCGACGGCGTCTGGCTGACACACATCGATTATCATCTTGAAGCCGCAAGAATGAAACAGCTCGCAGAGCCGAACAAACCGATAGGTGCACTGGAGCTCCTGGAGCAGAATTTCCCGATAGTTGGCTTCGGTAATATCGAGAAGCTTTCAGAGCAGTTCGAGGTCAGTCTGCTGAGCGGGCAAAACAACGACCCGAATTTCATTTGTCTGCTTTTCAGTGTTAAGCCGGACTCACCTTACCGGAAAGA
>Ga0180437_10006115_pt1 | contig 16199 bp, 12 predicted proteins | sample SS_ome_4_FD_132410 | JGI IMG/M metagenome (GOLD analysis project Ga0180437, IMG submission 132410) | Hypersaline lake sediment archaeal communities from the Salton Sea, California, USA - SS_3_D_1 metaG | ecosystem: Environmental > Aquatic > Non-marine Saline and Alkaline > Hypersaline >...
CCCAAAAGTTTGATCGGAGAAAGAGACCCCCATAAAGCGAAACCCAAAGTCGCCCCTTCCCTGCTTGAGAGGTTAGCCAGCTGAAAGGTGAGCATAAGTTGGGGCAAGGAAACGACAAAAGCTGTTAAAAGGAGAATGCCCGATGAAAATAACGTCTTTGCAAAATCTATTTTTCTCAGCTTTGATGTGTAAATAAAATACGCTAAATAAAACAATACGCTGTATGCCGCAACCTGGATGAATCCCGCCAATAGCTGGAACCCCGCTACTAATCCCGCTAAAAACATGTAGGATATTTTGCGTTTATCCAAATATATTTCAAACAGCAAAAGAACAAGCGGAAACCACGCAAGGGTTCTTAAGGTTATGATATTGTAAAAACACCCGGCGTAAGCACTTCCAAAGCAAAAAAGAAGCGCCGCAAGATATCCGCCTGCCTCATCTGCCCCTACCCTGCGTGAATAAAAGTATGTAAAAACCCCTCCCAAGATAAAATGCAGGATGATTGAATAATTGTAAGCTATTCTAAAGGGAAGCAGGAAGAACATCAGCATATTTAACGGATACCATCCGCCTACCTGCCCTTCGGCCATTAAGGGAAATCCGCTCTGCATAAAGGTTGTCCAGAAAGGAAGCTGCAGGTGCTTTATTGAATCAGCGTAGATCTTGAAGCAGGGGTAAAATTGAACGAGATTATCGCCATAGATAAAAGACGCGCGCATAGATATAAGGGGGAATAGAAAAATACCTATGGTGAATAAAAACGCTAATGTAAATCCAGAATGCTTAAAAGGCTTCATTATTCTACCTTGTAAATAATAATAGCTGGGCCTGTTCTTGTTCTTGAAAACAGTTCCTTGTCTTTGGCGGGAATACATGTCATGGCTGTCTCATCGTAAGATCGCCTGAAATTCCCATCCTTGTATGGGCTGAACACCTTTTCCGGTTTGATTTTTTCGGCTATTTCCTTATGCAGATCTTTTATTCTTTCTGACATGGTCATATTATTAAAAACCACGTATTCTATCTCATATTTTTTCAAGTCAGCTGAGGAACTTTCAATCGCGGGCCAATAGCTTAAAAACTGTCCGGTCACTTCGGTATCTTCCCCGAGATAATAGATCCGGTACGTTTTATCTTCCTTGAAAGCTTTGATCTGGAGATCCAGTTTTCTTCCCTTCAGGCCCTTTAGCTCAGGCTGTCTCGTTAAGATCTCTCTTTTACTTTCCAGCTGCTCTAGCGTTTGGCTAACCGCAGGCGCAAAGAAAACCGAATCAAAAGCGATCTTAGTGCCGGGGGGAACATTTGCCTTGATCCAGTCAGCCGCTATCACGCGCGTATCTTCCCCTGAAAAAAGCATGTCCGCCTTAATGGATTTAACCGTTGTCGGTAAAATCGTTAAAACCGCAATTGCTACAACTGATAATTTTAAGATTTTGCGCTCAGATCTCGGATAAATGTAGTCGAACAGCAAAAATCCCGAATACATGGCCGTAAAAGGAATCAAAACAAGAACGTATCTTGAAAACGGCTGGCTGGCAAAGATCAGATGAATATAAAAAACAGCCGGAAACGATATTAAAAATAAGGTTTCTTTGAACTTTTTCCCCAAAACAGCTCCAAGTCCTATTATTCCTAAAAGTGTCGGCATAATGCCTACCCCTTCGAACATCGAATATGTGATATGATGGCTCCAGCCAAGATATCCATGCCTTATTTTACCGGTAACGGAACCTAAGAAAAACTTCCAGTCCAAAACAGAATAAGGATTACAAATGATAAATGTTAACGCCACGACTCCGGCAAAAACAAAAAGTTTTGAGTCGAAAAGTTTATTTCTATTATCTCCTTTATTTACCAATAGATGCGAAATGAAAAAAGGCGCGACGAGTAATGCTGCGTTATACTTAACAGCTGTAGCGATCCCTATCAAAATGCCTGACAAGATATAATCTTTTAGCCTTCCCCTTTCGATCAGATTTGCCATAGCGATATACGAAAGTAATATAAATAATACCAAAAGGTTGTCTGTATAAATATAATGCGCATTAACAACATTTAAGAACGCAATCGCCGCCACAAAAGCCGAATAAACCGCTGCTTCTCTAGAGAAAAACTTACAAGCTAAACGATATACGAGATAAACACTTAATATGCTCGGAATGACCCCGATAAGAAATCTGCCCATTAAGTAAAAAGATGTGGGGTCGCTGAAAAAACTTAAAGCGAAAGACTCAGCTCCCGTGAACTTGCCGATAAGAGATCCCATTAGAAAGTAAATAGCGTAGAAAAAAAACAAAATATAAGAAGTAAGCGGCGGAATGATAAAAAAATGCGGGTTTAGGTCGCCTGTCCCGTAAGCAAGCGCATGATTGACGACTATCGGCTCATCCTGATGAAATTGATTTGGAAGGCCAAACCCGAGCCCCCAGATCCTCAGGACTATCCCGAGTAAAATAATGATAACTAGTAAAAAATTACCTTTTAAGATCGATCTCATATGCTTATTCTACCTATGAATGAACCTTACCCTGATAACATCACGCAGCATCTGCAAAGAAGAAAAAACGGGATGCACCTTACTCTCGGCAGAATTTAACCACTTCACGCCCACTTCGTCTACTTTAAAGCCGTTCCTAAGTGCAAGGTAGATGATCTCCGCGTCAAAAGCAAAGCCCGGTATTTTTATTTGCTTGAAAAGCACCTTAGCTGTATCCTTTTTGAATAATTTAAAACCGCATTGGGTGTCTTTAAATTTCTGACCAAGTATTAAACGAATAAGCAGATTAAACGCCTTCCCCATGGTCTGACGATAAAAGGGCTGTCTGGTCAAGACTTCCGATGTATTTATTGATCTGGACCCGATAGCGATATCCGCTCCATTTTTGATACTTCTTATCAATTTATCAATTTCTTCTATCGGAGTTGAAAGGTCAGCGTCCGTAAATAGAATTAGATCGCCGTCAGCTACCCTCACACCTCTTTCAATAGCATACCCCTTCCCTCTTGTTTTTCTGTTCTTTAAAGTGGTAATATGTCCTTCTTTCGCCAAAAGGCTTTCTTCCGCCACTTCTCTTGTACGGTCTTCACTTCCGTCGGCAACAACAATTACCTCATAAGAGGTGTCCTTGCCCTCCATGAAGGCCCGGATCTTCTCCAAAGTCGGGCCTAAACGCTTCTCTTCGTTATATGCGGGGATTATGATAGAAAGATCCATGCGAATGATGAGTTTACTTTAAGAAATCTTTAACCGTATCGATTATATAAGCAACCTTTTCGTCGGTCAGTTCGGAATAAGCAGGCAGGGAAAGGATCTTTTCCGACCTTTCTTCCGCAATGGGTATACTTCCCTTGGAATAACCCAGGTCCTTATAACACGGCTGCATATGCAAAGGTACCGGGTAATAAACACGTACCGCAATGCCGTTATCATTAAGATGCTTCAGGAGACCGTCTCTTTTCTCTAAAGCGATCGTGTATTGATGATAGGTGTGAACATTGCCTTCAGCTACTTTTGGCACTATAATCCCTAACGGCGCAAGCGCTTCATCATATTTCTTAGCGATATTTCTTCGGTCTTGGAGCCACTCATCCAATTTTTTCAATTTGACCCTAAGAACAGCCGCCTGCAGGCTATCAAGCCTGGAATTATACCCTATTTCCTCATGTATGTATTGTTTTGTGCTTCCATGTACCCGCAGCTTTTTGATGCGGTCAGTCAAACCCTGGTCGCCGGAAACCACCATTCCCCCGTCCCCGAATCCTCCAAGGTTTTTGCTCGGGAAAAAGCTTAAGCATCCGGCATCTCCGAAACTTCCGGCTTTTTTGCCGTTGTGTAATGCGCCTATGGCCTGAGCACAGTCTTCAATTACTTTAAGGTCATATTTTTTAGCTATCTCCATTATGCGGGTCATATCCGCACACTGACCGTAAATATGTACCGGGATTATCGCCTTTATTGCCTTGCGCTCCTTTTCGTTCATGCCCTTTAATAATTCCTCTATCTTATCAGGATCGATATTATAAGTTCCCGGGTCTATGTCAACAAAAGTTGGGATGGCGCCTAAAACAGAAATGGCTTCCCCTGTCGCAAAAAAAGTAAAGGGTGTAGTTATGACCCTGTCGCCTTTTCTAATGCCTACAGCATGGAGAGCAAGTATAAGCGCATCCGTTCCCGAAGCGACACCTGCTCCGGATCTTGCCCCCGTATATGCAGCAACCTCATTTTCTAACCTCTCAACTTCTTCAGACAGAATAAAATACTGGCTTTCAACTACACGTTTAATAGCTTCATCGACTTCATTCTTTATGGTCTGATATTGAGCTTTAAGATCCAATAATGGTATCTGCATTATAATTTCTCCTTATAGTGGTCGTAGTCGGTCTTGACCATTTCTTCTATAAGCTGATCAAAGGTCAAGTTATATTTCCATTTAAGCTCTTTCTCGGCTTTTGAACAATCTGCGACCAATAGATCAACTTCCGCGGGCCTGAAAAATTCCTTATCGATATCGACGAACTTTTTATAATCAAGATCCAATACCTTGAAAGTTTTTTCCGCGAATTCCCTGACTGAATGCGTATGGCCAGTTCCTATTACAAAGTCTTCCGGCTTTTCGTGCTGAAGCATTTTATGCATGGCTTTTACATATTCCCCTGCATGCCCCCAGTCCCTTTTGGCCTCTAAATTGCCCAGGTAAAGTTTATCGGCTAAGCCCAGCTTTATCTGGGCTGCCGTGGAAGTGATCTTTCTTGTTACGAACTCAAATCCTCTTCTCGGGGATTCATGATTAAAAAGGATCCCGCTTACGGCGAACATGCCGTAAGCTTCACGGTAGTTGCGTGTAAGGTCATATCCCGCAACTTTTGAAATGCCGTATATGGATCTTGGATGGAATTTTGTCAGCTCGTTCTGAGGCACTTCCTCCGCTTTTCCGAACATCTCGCTTGAACCCGCAAAATAAAATTTACAATCCGGGCAGGCTATCTTAAGAGATGACAGGACATAATGCGTGCCGTTTACATTGGCGTTGAGTGTTGAAAACTCATCTTCAAACGAATAAGTGACAAAACTCTGCGCCGCAAGATGGTAACATTCGTCCGGCTGAATACTGTCAACTATCTTAAAAAGGCTTGGATAACTTTCCAGTGAACCGCAATGCAATTTCAGCTTATCCTGTATGTGTCTGATCCTGAACAACCTATGAGAGGGGTCTTCCAGAGCTACTCTTCTAACTATGCCGTGCACTTCATACCCGAGTTCAAGCAGGTATTCCGCAAGATAGCTTCCGTCCTGCCCCGTTATACCCGTTATTAACGCTTTTTTCTTTGCCATGAGTTATTTTCCTTCTTTTACTGTTTCTCTTTCTTTTCTGAACCATTCTACCGTCTTCTTTAAGCCCTCTTCAAGAGTCACTTTAGGTTCCCAGTTAAGTTCTTTTTTTGCTTTCGTGATATCCGGCCTTCTGATCTTGGGGTCGTTTACAGGCAGATCTTTAAATATGATCTCACTCGTGCTTCCGGTAAGTTTCTTCACTTTTTCAGCAAAATTCATAACGGTCATTTCATCGGGATTGCCTATATTTACAGGCTCATTGAGATCGGAATCCATGAGTCTCACTATACCTTCAACAAGATCGGATACGTAGCAAAAGCTTCTTGTCTGGGAGCCATCGCCGAAGACCGTGATTGGCTCATTATCCAAGCATTCATCAATGAAAGCAGGTACTACCCTTCCGTCATGATGACGCATGCGGCTGCCGTATGTATTGAAAATGCGGACTATCTTCGCATCTACTCCATGTGTTCTGTGATAAGCGAGTGTGATAGCTTCCGCGAAACGTTTCGCTTCATCATAAACCCCTCTTGGCCCTACCGGATTGACATTGCCCCAGTATGTCTCGGGCTGGGGGTTAACTAACGGGTCTCCGTATACTTCAGATGTGGAAGCCAGAAGAAATTTCGCGTTCTTTTCCTTGGCCAGGCCCAAAGCGTTATGCGTGCCTAAAGAACCGACTTTAAGAGTTTTAATGGGATGATCAAGATAATCTATAGGGCTTGCGGGAGATGCGAAATGAAGAACATAATCCACCTCTCCTTTTATGAATATGTACTTACAGACATCCTGCTTGATAAACTCAAACTGCGGATGTCCCGCCAGATGCGATACGTTCCTGATGGTCCCCGTCAGAAGGTTATCCATACAAATTACCTGATGCCCGTCCTCAATGAGCCTGTCGGCCAGATGTGACCCTAAAAATCCTGCTCCACCTGTAAGTAGTATACGCATCTTTTCTCCTTCTTTCGCTCTTTTACGCGCTGTTTATCCTTCTCTACGATGAATGAACCCATAACAAGACAATCGATGTCCGTTTCCATGAAACATTTATAAGCATCATCCGGGGTGCATACTATAGGTTCCCCCCTGGTATTGAACGAAGTGTTTATTACGACCGGGCAACCATGTACTTCGTGGAACTTTTTTATTAGATCATAATAAAGAGGATTGTCTTCCCTTTTTACCGTTTGTACTCTTGATGAATTATCCACATGTGTTACTGACGGGATCTTTGCATCCTTTCTCACGGAAGATGTTAAAAGCATGTATGGGTCTTCCTGATCCAGTTCAAAATATTCTTCCGCGCTTTCTAAAAGCACACTTGGGGCAAAGGGTCTGAATGATTCCCTGAATTTTATCCTGTCATTGATGATAGATTTCATTTCCTTAGACCTTGGGTCAGCTATAATGCTTCTTGACCCGAGCGCTCTTGGCCCGAATTCCATCCTTCCCTGAAACCAGCCCACCACTTTTTTATCCGCAAGAAAGCCTGAAACAACTTCCAAAAGTTTATTACGCTCAAATCTTTTAAAAGTTATTCCTTTCGCGATCAAGAATTTCTCGACTTCCTCATCGGAAAACTCCGGCCCCAGGAAACTGCCCTTTTGTCCATCCTTGTTATTTTTAACTTCTCTCTTTTTTTCTAAACACTCATGCCAAGCGATAAAAGCCGCGCCAACCGCGCCTCCGGCATCCGACGAAGCCGGTTGTATCCATGTATTCCTGAAGGGGCCATCTTTTAACACTTTACTGTTTGAAACACAATTAAGAGCTAACGCACCGGATAAACAAAGGTTTTCCAGGCCGGTCTTTCTATGAAGGCTTTTTACCATATTCATGATCGCCATTTCAGTAACAACCTGGACTGAACGGGCCAGATCCATGTATTTTTGTTCTAATTTGCCCTCAGGCCTTCTGGGAGCTCCTCCGAACAGTTCTTCAAACCTTTTATTGATCAAAGTTTGTTCGTTTCTGTGATCGAAATATTTTAAGTTAAGCTTGAAAGATCCGTCTTCTTTAAGATCTATCAGATTTTTAAGGATAACATCCGCATATCTGGGTTTGCCGTACGCGGCAAGGCCCATGAGCTTATATTCACCTGACTTTATCTTAAAACCGCAGTAGCGCGTAAACGCGGAATACAGAAGCCCCAATGAATGGGGGAATTTCATATTGCGGTAGATCTTTATCCTGTTTCCTCTGCCAAAGCCAAAACTTGAAGAGGTGTCTTTTTCCATTCCTTCGATCGTAAGAACAGCCGCGTTATTATAAGGTGACGGGTAAAACGCACTTGCGGCATGCGAGTGATGCTTTTTAGAAAATGTTACCAAACCGCCGTATCCTAATTCGGTACGTATATACCTCTCCAAAAGAATCTTTTTTAAAATACTGTCAGGCTTATTGTAAAACGCCGCAATATAAACATCATTAACGCTTATCCCTGCCTCTTTCAGGCAGTATTCAATAGCCTTTGAGGGGAAGGATGGATCATGTTTCTTTCGGGTGAACCTCTCCTCCTGCGCTGCCGCTATGATCTCGCCGTTTTTTAGAAGCGCCGCGGCAGAATCATGATAAAAAGCTGAGATCCCAAGTATATACGTATCTTTCATAGTTGTTAGGGCTTGTAGCTATTAACAAACCAATCTACGGTTTTTTCTAATCCTTCATAAAAACCAACCTTTGGTTCTACATGAAGAACATCTCTTAGTCCGCTTATATCAGCGTATGTTTTAAAAACATCTCCCGGCCTTTTGGGGCCATGTATAGATTCTATGTCCTTGCCGAGTATTTTCTTGATGCCTTCGGCAGTGTCCGTGACTGAATAACTCTCCCCGCACGCAACATTGAAGACCTTGCCTGAAATCCCGTGAACTTCACATGCGGCAAGGTTGGCATCCACAACATTTTTAACATATGTAAAGTCCCTTGATTGCTCTCCGTCTCCATCTATCATGCAAGGTTTATCCTGCACAAGCTGTGAGATAAAAGCAGGGATAACGGCAGAATATTTAGATTCCGGATTCTGCCTCGGCCCAAATACGTTAAAATACCTTAAACTTACCGTTTCCAGGCCGTAAGTAGCGCTGAACATCCGGCAGTAATATTCTCCCGCGAGTTTGCTTACCGCGTACGGAGATATAGGGTTTGGCGTCATTGTTTCCTTTTCAGGGAACTCATCAACATCTCCGTAAGCGGAACTTGAAGATGCGTAAACAACCCTTTTAATGCCCATCTCCTTTGAAAGCATTAATACATTAAGTGTACCGTTGACATTTACATCATTATTGGGAATAGGCTGTTCGACGCTTTTTGCGACACTGCGAAGGGCTGCCTGATGGATGACATAGTCTATTCCTTCAAGCGCTTTTCTTGTATCTTCCTCATTGCGTATGTCACCTTTTTGGAAGTCTATTTTTCCCATGAAAGGCGTAAGGTGCTCTTCCTTCCCCGTAGACAGGTTATCAAGTACGCGCACATTTTCCCCGCGGTTTACAAGCTCTTCCACGATATTAGAGCCTATGAACCCCGCGCCGCCTGTTACTAAGTACTTTTTCATTCTTTTCCCCTCTTCTTTTTATTTTATAACTTTACGATATTTTCTCCGGAGATACCGTTCGCTTCAAAAATATTTCTTGTATCAAAAATAATTTTAGAACTTTTAGCTATCATCTTATAATCCAGATCGCTGTGATCGGTAATTAGAAGGACTATATCCTGTTTCTTTAACGCTGCCGGGGTTAATTTGGATGACCTCATCTTTATGCCCGGTACATTAAGATAAGGGATCAGCGGGTCGTGATAACTGACATTACACTTTTTCTTCTGAAGAATTTTTATTATTTCGATGGAAGGTGATTCCCTCAGATCGTTCACGTCCTTTTTATATGTCACGCCCACAACAAAAACTTTCGCCCCTTTAAGTTTTTTCTTCCGGTCCTTAAGCAGCTCCTCTGCTCTCTTCACTATATGATGCGGGACATTGCGATTGACCCAAGCCGCAAGATCTATCATCTTCGTATCAAACCCTATAGTATGCGCCTTCCAGGAAAGATACATGGGGTCTGCCGGAATACAGTGCCCGCCTACCCCCGGTCCCGGATAAAACGGCATAAAACCGAAAGGTTTGGTATTGGCCGCTTTGATGACCTCCCACACATCAATATTAAGTTTATGGCAGAGTGAAGCAAATTCATTGATGAGGCCTAAATTTACAATTCTGAAAGTATTTTCAAGTAATTTCGTAACTTCCGCCGCTTCCGTTGTGGAAACCCCTACCACCCTTTTGATGGCCTTCGAATATAACGCTTTTCCGAGTTCAGTTGATTTTTTTGTCATCCCCCCGAGAACTTTAGGGATATTTGTGAAATCATATTTCGGATTGCCCGGATCGATCCTCTCGGGTGAAAAAGCCAGGAAGAAATCCTCATCAAGTTTCAGCCCGCTTTTTTCAAGTCTCGGAAGAATGACTTCACGTGTCGTGCCCGGATATGTCGTGCTTTCCAGAATAATAACCTGGCCGGAACGTATCTGCTCCTTGAGAGTCTTTGAAGCGCTTATAATGTAGGACATGTCCGGATCTTTAACTTTTCTTAATGGTGTCGGGACGCAAATGATGATCGCATCCGCCTGATTGAGAGCTTTCGCGTCTGTTGTGGGGTGAAAATTTCTTCTTTTGAGAGCTTTCTTGATCCTGTCAGGTGTTACATCGTTGATATAAGCTACTCCTTTCTTTAATCGGTCAATGCGGTGTTTGCTTGTATCATAAGCATTGACCTCATAGCCTTTTTCCGAAAAACGCAAAGCCATGGGCAAACCGACATATCCCAACCCCATAACCGTAATGATCGCATCCTTCTTGTTAATTTTCTTTTTTAAATTCGTGTACGTCTTCACTCCCTTAATCCTCTCTCCTTAAAATAAACTTTTAATGCATCCTCCCACGGCTGCATTTGGTGTTTTGTTTTCTCCTTAAACTTAGAACAATCTAAAACTGAAAATTTCGGCCTCTTCGCCGGCCTGTCCAATTCACCGGATGTAATAGATTCGACTGTTGTGCCTTTTATTTCGGGAACATTTTCCAATATTTTAAGCGCGAAATCATACCAGGAACACCAGCCCGTATTTGCAATATGATAAATTTCTTTGCCGAAATCGTTCGAAAACAATAATAATTCTTTAAGCGCATTTGCCAGGTCTATTGTATGGGTCGGACTTCCTATTTGGTCGCTTACAACTCTTAAGCGTTTATCTTCTCTGCTCTTTCCAATGATCGTATCGACAAAATTTCTGCCGTTCTTCCCGAAAAGCCAGCTTGTCCTTACGATCGCATATCGCGTGAGACCCCGCTGTACAACCTCTTCCGCCTCCAGTTTAGTCCTGCCGTACACGCTGATGGGGTCCGGACGATCGCTTTCCGAATAAGGTTCCCCTTTTTCGCCGTTAAAAACAAAATCCGTGCTTATGAGAATAACGGGGATATCTTTCCCTGATAAAGCATTTACAATATTTTGTGTCCCGGTTACATTCACCATGTATGCTTTCTCGGGATCCTTTTCACATCCGTCAACATCCGTCCATGCGGCTGTATGTATAATAAGATCGGGGTTTTCTTTATCAAAGACCTCTTTGATCCTGCCGGGATCATTTATACTCGCTTTGTAAAAAACTTGCGGCTCGCAGCTTGTCTCTTTTGGCTCTGCAAGATCCACTCCCGCTATTTCATGTTCATCTTTCAGAACTCGGCAAAGATCAGTTCCAAGCATCCCGCTTGAGCCGGTAATCAATATCTTCATTTTACCACTTTATAATTTCCGCTTTTTCCTTAAGAGAAGTCCACCAGGTTTCGTTATCTTTGTACCACTCTATTGTCTTTTTAAGATTATCTTTAAAGCTGGTTCCTGTCTTCCAGCCAAGTTTTTGCATTTTCCCCGAATCTAATGCATACCTTCTATCGTGTCCCGGCCTGTCTTTAACATTCTCGACTGAACCCATATCTTTTTCCATTATGGACAATATATCTTTCACGAGATCCATATTGCTAAGATGAGTTCCTCCTCCCGCATTGTATATTTCACCCGGTTCGCCTTTCTGGAGCACAAGATCCACTGCCTCGCAATTATCTTCAACAAAAAGCCAGTCCCTGACATTTGACCCATCACCATAAAGAGGTATTTTTTCTCCTTTTAAGAGATTTGTTATGAAAAGCGGGATCGCTTTTTCAGGATATTGGTAAGGTCCGAAATTATTCGAACTTCTTACAATAACTACCGGAAGACCATACGTTATGTAAAAAGACCTCGCCAAAAGGTCGCCTGCTGCTTTACTCGCCGAATATGGGCTGTTCGGCCGAAGGGAGTCATCTTCTTTGGAAAACCCTTCCGGGACGCTTCCATAAACCTCATCAGTCCCTATTTGAACGAACTTTTTTACTTTTGCTTTTCTTGAAGCCTCCAGAAGCGCTTCAACTCCCAAAACGTTAGTTCTTAAAAATTCATCCGGATATTTTATTGACCTATCCACATGAGATTCGGCGGCGAAATTCACTACCGCATCAATATCCTTTACAGCTTCTCCGGCCGAACTTCTGTCGCAAATATCCCCTTTTACGAATGAATACCTCGAGTCATCCTCGATATCCTTTAAATTATCGGGATTCCCGCAATATGTAAGCTTGTCCAGATTCCGGATGCTTATATCTTTGTATTTTTCAAGCATAAGGCGGATAAAATTAGAACCTATGAATCCGCATCCGCCCGTTACTAATAGTCTCATACTGCTCCCTGTTCCCTTTTGGCTACCAGATGGTTCGCTTTAAGAAGAGTATCGAACGTTCCGGCATCCGTCCACCAGCCTTCAAGTTTAGAATAGGTAAGTTGCCCTTTTTCAAGATACGCGTTATTTACATCTGTTATCTCGAGCTCTCCGCGGCCTGACGGCTTGAGATCTTTAATTATGTTAAACACATTGCTGTCATACATGTAAATGCCTGTTACGATCAGATTTGTCTTTGGTTTTTCGGGTTTTTCAACGATTTTCGAGACCTTATCTCCTTCGAACTCAACAACACCGAACCTCTCGGGATGTTCTACTTCTTTTATGAGGATCTTTGCCCCGGAAGCCTGGGATCCAAATTCTTTGACCTGCTCTTTAATGCTTTTTTCGAATATGTTGTCTCCGAGTATGACAACGATCCTGTCATCATCCGCGAAATACTCCGCCAAACTGAGAGCTTCCGCTATTCCCCCTTCTTTCTCCTGGTAAGCATAATTTATGCCTTTTAATCCGAATTCGTGACCATTCCCAAGAAGGCGAAGGAAATTGCCGGCATGATCCCCGCCTGTCACTACCATGATATCCGTTATCCCGGCTTCAACAAGCGTCATGATGGGATAATATACCATCGGTTTATTGTAAACCGGAAGAAGGTGTTTATTGGTGATCTTTGTAAGGGGGTATAATCTCGTTCCAAGGCCCCCGGCAAGTACTATACCTTTCATGATCTCTCCTATTCCCTGGCTCCTGGTTTATGTTTGACGTAAGACCGGCTCAATCCTATCGGAAGGTCCGGGAACGCCTTTATCTTGAAAGCGAACCAAATGGTAAAATCGTCCTTAAAAAAGTTGGGGCCGTCTACGTCATACACAAATTCAACTTCCCAGCAATGAAGGTCTCTTACTATGCTGATCTGCTGCTCTTCTATGACCCCGTCCTGAAGATCAAATCTCTCATAAAGACCCACAGCCCATTTCGGGTTTAACCTGTAGAACAGATCAAATGTGAGTTGATTACGCGGATCAGGCGCTTTTTTCTCGTAACGATAACCAAAATCGAAACTGAAACCGTCCCACGGCCTTATTGACGCCTCGACACTTCCGGCCTTTACCGCTTGATTCTCAGGACGCACCTCGAGCTCACTATCGATATAAAACCACTTGTAAGGGTTAAGCTCAAGATCGAACTTTACCTTATCAAATTTGCCTTCCTTTTCAAATTTAAACCTGTCTTTTTCCATGCGGAACAGAAAATCGGTGCTCATTATAAGCCGCACAAGATCAACCGATCTTAACTCTCCCCCCTCATGCCTTTTGGTTTGAAGTTTGTTCTCCAAAGAAAATGTTATTCCGTTTTCTTTCTCGAGCTTGTCAATATCATCCATCTGATACAGGTTATCCTTATCCACGGTAGGCTGATGTGTGTGAAAATACGTGGCGCTCGGGACTATAATGTGCCTTAACCCGTTTATATCCATATTCATCATGTTCGTGGTAACATCGTATATCCTGTGAAACCGTGAAAAAACATTCACTCCGCCGCCGAACGCTGTGCGGCCAACAGCTTTACCTTCCCATTTTGTGCGCGTATATAATGTCTCGCGTAAAGTGCCAAAGGGTGTTATGTTCAGGAAGAAGATCTTGGTAACATATGACAGTTTATGAAAAGTATCCAGCCTGTCGACTTTTTCAGGCGGATGCTGCTCACCCTTATATTGTTTACTAAATACCGTAGCCGAGGATTCCTGGCTGTAGTAAAAAGGCGTCTCCCACAGTCTTTGATCGGGCACATCAAGTTTTAATTCGGGAAGTTTTTCCGTAACTGTATAAAAATCGTTAAAACGTTTTTCCACATTGAGCAGAAAAGAATAATTGCGTTTTGACGATATGATAGTCGCGTAATTCTGCGCTTTATCCGGGTTCTCCTCGTACTCGTCATAAAAATAGTCTTTTAAAACAAATTCGTCGCTGTATTTATTGAACTCCAAAATACCGACTGTTTCGGGATCGAAATCTATCCTGTGCTTCCATTGGACCACTTGCCTCTTCTGGACGTCATCGTTCCCGTCCCTGAACGACGTAGGATCATAAGTGCCTATATCGTTCTGCTGTATGAAATATGTCCGCAAAAAACCCTGGCCTAACCCTTTAAGCCCGACATCATCCATGTAATAGTAAAGATTCGCTCCTTCGGCAAAGCCCTTTTTCGTCCGGTAATCCCCTATTACGTCGACTCTCGTGTTCCCTTTTATATAAAACCTCCATGCCGAAAGAAGGAAATACCCCCAATCAGTGTTCCAACCGGGTATGAATTGCACTTTTGCGCGGCTCTGAATAACGGGATGATAATAATACGGGAACCATAGAACCGGGACCTTCCCGATATAGACGGTCACATTTTTCGCTATCACTTTCTCGTCAGGAAAAACCCTTATCTCCCCCGCCTTGATGCGGTAATGAGGTTCGTCAAGATCACAAGTGGTCACAAAGCCATCTCTCAACAAATACTCATTTTCGCCGACTTTAGCGGTCTCTTTTGCCTGGCCGAACCATGGGAACGCGTCAACCTCGCCGCCCAGAACCTTTCCTTCCTGCTTGTTAAAATCATACTGGATAAGATCGCCGGTCAGCACTCCCTCTTCGTGTTCGATACGGACATTTCCGCGGCAAAGCGCCGTACGCGTTTTTGTATTAACTTCGATCTCGTCGCATGAAAGCTTGACATCGCCGTAAGTTATGGACACGTTGCCTTCGGCAACGATCTTGCCTTGAGTTTCAAAATATTCAACCTTATCACCGTCTACGATTATAGGCTGTCCGGGTTTAAGCTTAAGCATATCGTCATCCTGCGCGAGAAGATGACCTTGCATTAATGCCGTGAACAAAACAAGTAAAATCGTTAAAACGCTTATTTTTTTCATTATTTCCTTCTTTCTTCGTTCTTAAGGCGTTCAAGCCGTGCAGACTAAATTTCTGCCTTTTCTCTTCGCCTTGTAAAGCGCAGTATCTGCTTTATCTATTAACGTTTCAATAGTGTCTCCGTCTTCGGGAAACGTAGCCACGCCCAAACTTATAGTTATCTTTAAATTTTCATCAAAAACCTTTACATTTTTTGATTCCACAGAGCTGCGTAAACGTTCTGCTACGGTTACCGCCAGTTTTTTCTCTGTTTCGGGAAGAATAACACAGAACTCTTCTCCGCCGTACCGTGAGATCATGTCCACTTCCCGCACGGAATCCTTTAATCTCTCCGCTATAATTCTAAGCACGGCATCGCCCACCATGTGTCCGTATGTGTCATTGCATTGCTTGAAGTGATCTATATCGATCATGGCGATCGAAAATGTCAGATCCAAACGCTGCGCGCGGTCGACTTCTTCTTCCAAGCGCAGCATCAAATAACGTCTCAGGTATACTTCCGTAAGGCCATCAAGGATCGATAGCTCCTGCACCTGTTCGTACAAACCGACTTTTCGAAGTTCCAGCACAACCTGCGGTATAAGGATCCGAAGCCTTTCATAGCTCGATTTGGAAGCGCCCTCTATCGCAAGAATGGCTGTTATTGTATCTCCCAGAAAAAGAGGATACGCAAGAAAAGTCCCGGAACGTATGTTCAGCCCCTCGAACAGTCTCTTTTCATTTTGCCGTTCCACAAAGACAGGTCTCAAGCTGTGTTTTTTGATATAATCCACAACCCCGGAATAATCTAATGTAGTTTCCCTCTCTTTATAATAATCCTCCGCGCCGATGCTTTTTGATATGCCCCTGGAAAACTCGCCCTTGTTGAAAGTAAGCAGGTGCGCGACATCAAAACGGAAGTTTTCCTCCAGAAGATCGAATAGTGCGTCCAAAAGTTCATCAAATTTTAATGTAGGCGCAAGCTGTTTTGTAACTTCATAAAGACGGGTTATACGGTTCAATTCTCGTTCGATACCTCTGCCGTTCCTGTCAACTTCTTCAAGCTGATCAACTATTCTGTTGTATTCTTTTTTCTTCTCGGAAACATTCGCCTCCTGGTATGAATTGAAATACCCAAGAAGGACCTTCGCAAAAAAACTGCCTCCCGTAATGATCGCCAAAAGCGAAAACAG
>Ga0180437_10006119_pt1 | contig 16195 bp, 10 predicted proteins | sample SS_ome_4_FD_132410 | JGI IMG/M metagenome (GOLD analysis project Ga0180437, IMG submission 132410) | Hypersaline lake sediment archaeal communities from the Salton Sea, California, USA - SS_3_D_1 metaG | ecosystem: Environmental > Aquatic > Non-marine Saline and Alkaline > Hypersaline >...
AAAGCGGGCCGGTGGCCATGGTGCGGCAACAGGCGCAGTCCGACGACATCGCGGTAAAAGTGGGCGGTAGCTGCCACATCTTGTGCCAGCAGGCCGTAGACGAGGACATGGTCGGGCCTGACATAGGACATAATCCTTTCCTCCCTTATCTATTCCTCATAGAGGTGGTGGCTGGAACTGGCGTCATAGTCCATATCATAGATCTCTTTCAATGCGGCGATGCGCTGCAAGACCTCGTTGTCAAATGGGCTCTTGCCCTCAAAGGAGTGTAGGACAATACCCTCCAGCAGATCCCCCAGCGAGATGTCAAAGTACTCTGCCAGGGCCTTGAGCACCTTGAGCATCCTCTTTTCGATGCGGACACCAGTTTGAACGCGCAGGACGCGCAGCCTGGATTCCTTTGAGGAGCTTGTATGTTTGGATTCAGACATATTCCCAGTCCTGTATGTTATTTAGATACATGAGTATCTTGGTAACAACTATACCTCATCTCACAAGGCTTGTCAAGGGTTGGCATGATGAATGCATGGCCAAGTCCGCAACTGCTAGCCTCCAGTCAGCCACTGGCGGCCAATCGGTCAGCGCTGCAGCTGCTCCAGGGAATGCCCTCTTACATACCTTTGAACCTTGCTCCGACTGTGGTATAATGCCCTCGTGCTGGGAAAGGCAGGGCGGTTTTGGCAAATGCACCGCCAATCCCAGGTGCATACTGGTGAGACCTGGTCGCAGGGCGATCCGCCAGGGGCCTGCCTCTGTGTCCTGGGGATTCGCCAACGAACACACTGGGTGAGGGTTCTCTATGTCCAATTCGATCTATCTGGCCACCACCGACCCGCGGAGCGGCAAGTCCCTGGTCTCTCTGGGGGTCATGGAACTGTTGCTCCGCAGGACGACCCGCGTGGGCGTGTTTCGCCCCGTCATCAGCGTTCGCTCGCCGGCTACGAGGGACAAGAACATCGAGCTGCTCCTGTCCTATTTTGACCTGGACCTGGACTATGACGACACCTACGCCTTCCTACAGGAGGAAGCCGCTGATCTGATCGGGCATGGCCGCTATGACGACGTGCTGGACCGCATCATCGAGAAATACAAGGCCCTGGAGAGCCGATGCGACTTTATCCTCTGTATCGGCTCCGATCTTGAGGGCGATGGGGTTGCGCTAGAGTTCGACTTTAACGCCGACATGGCCAAGAATCTGGGTTGCCCTGTCCTCATCGTCAGCAGTGGTGTGCGCCGTGATGTCCGGACGATCATTCGCACGGTCCGGGCCAGCCTCGACGCCTTCTTGGAGCGTGGTTGCCATGTGTTCGGTGCGGTGGTGAATCGTGCGGACCTGGAGGATGTGCCTGCTATCCGGACAGCGCTCGCAGAAGAGTTCACTGTGAACGATGTCGTCCTGGCGGTCATCCCCGCCAACCAGATCCTCAGCAGTCCCACCCTCCGGGAGATCGTCGACCATTTGGAAGCCGAGGTCCTCTACGGCAAGGACCAACTCGACAAGCTGGCCTACCGTCCCCTGGTCATCGCCATGCAGCTTCAGAACTATTTGCCGCACCTGACCGAGAACGCGCTCTTGATCACGCCTGGCGATCGCAGTGACGTGATCCTCAGCGCTTTGCAGGCGCACCAGTCGCATCACTACCCGCAGATCGCCGGCCTTGTACTGAGCGGCGACATCGAACCGGCTCCGTCTGTCGTTCGCCTGCTGGATGGCCTGCCCGGGATGGTGCCCATCCTGTCGGTTACGACCGATACCTACGACACAGCAGCCCAGGTGGGCATGGTCCGGTCCTACATCACCGCCGTCAGCCAGGCCAAGATTGACCTCAGTCTGGAGCTTTTCGAGGAGTTTGTCGACACGGAGATTTTGGAAGCGCACATCGCTGACATCCAGCCACGGGGCATCACCCCCAGGATGTTCATCTATAACCTGGTGCATCAAGCAAAAGCAGACAGGCGGCACATTGTCCTGCCAGAGGGCAACGACGAACGGATCCTGCGAGCTGCAGAGGTACTGCTCAACCGTGAGATCGTAGACCTGACGCTCCTTGGAGACCCCCAGGAGGTCCGCGGTCACATCCAGAAACTGGGGCTCCAGATCGACCTCGACCGGGTGCCCATCATCCGGCCTCGACACTCGCCCCGCTTCCAGGAGTACGCCGAGACCCTCGTCGAACTCAGAAAACACAAGGGCATGACCCTGGACCAGGCCACCGACCTGATGCGGGATGTATCCTATTTTGGCACAATGATGGTCTACAAAGGTGAGGCCGATGGCATGGTTTCCGGGGCAGCCCACACCACACTGCACACCATCCGACCAGCCCTGCAATTCGTCAAGACCAGGCCCGGCTTTTCCGTCGTGTCTTCTGTCTTTTTCATGTGCCTCGACGACCGGGTGTTGGTCTATGGCGACTGTGCCGTCAATCCCAATCCCACGGCCGAGCAACTGGCTGAAATCGCCATCACTTCAGCCGATACTGCCCAAACCTTTGGCGTCGAGCCCAGGGTGGCGATGCTGTCCTACTCGTCAGGCGAGTCCGGTGTCGGGGAGGACGTCGAGCGAGTGCGCACGGCGACCCAACTCGCCCGGGAGAGAAGGCCTGACCTCAGGCTGGACGGTCCCATCCAGTATGACGCTGCCGTCGATGTGGACGTGGCTGCCAAAAAGATGCCTGGCTCCGAGGTGGCGGGGCAGGCCACCGTGTTGATCTTTCCCGACCTGAACACAGGCAACAACACCTACAAGGCCGTCCAGCGGGAAACCGGGGCCATCGCCATCGGCCCGGTGCTCCAGGGACTGAAAAAGCCGGTTAACGATCTCAGTCGGGGTTGCACCGTAAAAGACGTCATCAACACCGTGGCCATTACGGCCATCCAGGCGCAGAACGCGTAGAACCCATGATACCCCCAAATGAAAAAGCCGCTGTCTGATGACAGCGGCCTGTTTTGCCCATCGACTTTCCTAGTTCACGCTTGTCCACTCGCCAGGGTGCAACACCCGTACCTCGGTCTCTGGAGCCAGGTGCGAGGCGTGGTTGACAAAGGCGTAGGGTGGTGCGCTCAGGTGGTCTGCCCACTTCCAAAGATCATGGGGGCCAGGGAAACGCAAAGATCCCCAATGGATGGGCACGGCCATGCGGGGGCGAAGGCGAGTCAGTGCCTGCGCCGCCGTCAGTGGTGTGAGGTGCCCGGTGCCCACCCGGTGGCTATAGCCCCACACGGGCAACAGTGCCGCGTCCAGATCGAATTCCTGGCCTACTTCTTTCATCCCGTCGAACAGGTCGGTGTCGCCAGCAAAATATACTGTCCGGTGGTTCTCCATGACATAGCTCAGACAGGAAGTCATTGGGCGGGGTATCGAAAAGGCGTTTCCGTGCTCGGCCGGCAACACATGGAAGACCACATCGGCAACCTCCACCTTGTCCCCTTCGGAGACTTCGTGAACCTGCACACCGGCCCACCGCTCGAGGTAGCTACCGCTGCCCTTGGGTGTAATGATCGTAGTCGTGGGGGGCAACTTTCGCAGCGAGGGCAGGTCCGTGTGGTCGTAATGCAGATGAGATATCAGTACAATGTCGGGTGGGCGGTCTGCCAAAAGATCCGGCCCAGGATTCTGCCCGTGGCGCTGCAAAAAGAGAACTCGATCCCGCAGGACCGGGTCGGTCAGCACGCGAATCTGGCCGATGTCTACCAACACGGTAGCGTGTCCGATATAATTTAGCCTCAGCAAAGCACTTCTCTTTCTAGACGTTTGCCTCTAGTGAGCAGAGGCCTGGTCACAGTTGGCCTTTTGAACAGCGGGCATTATACCCGCTACCGGTTCTCCTGTCAATACCCTTCTGGTACCAGACGGCCCATCGCCCTTTCAGTTTTCCCTGGGTTCAAGAGGCGGGTGGACGTTGCCCCTTTCCTACTCGTCTGGCTCGCTGAGATGATAGCCCACATCCATTAGGCTAGCATTAGAAAAGTGTTAGAAATGCATAAGAATGCCCACTGCGTGGGAAGCAGATCACCAGTTGCCAAACAGGGGGAGTATGGTATAATAGATGCTGCGGCCACCGCTTTGCGCCTTGAAAAAGGAGAGGCAGGGGGCGGTGGTTTTTGTGCGACCAAAGGAGAACATCGATGTCCAGTCACAACCAAGGACAAGGTGAGATCACGTTGGCCCGGACCTTGGGCCTTTTTGACGCCATCATGATCGGCGTGGGCGCCATGATCGGTGCCGGTGTCTTCGTTCTGACTGGCATCGCCACTGGCGAAGCTGGACCGGCAGCCATCGTCGCCTTTGCCCTCAATGGCGTGGTGACCACCTTCACGGCCTTTAGCTACGCAGAATTGGCCTCTGCCATCCCCGAAGCAGGCGGAGGCTATTCCTTTGTCAAGCGGGCCATGCCCTCGGGCATCGGGTTTCTGGCCGGGTGGATGCTGTGGTTTGCCTATACCGTGGCCTGTGCCCTCTATGCGGCGGGTTTTGGTGGCTACTTTGTCGAACTGCTGGGCGGCTACTGGCCCGCGGCTCATCAGGCGCTGCTGGGGGCTCTGGGACATCAGGGGGCCGTGGCCCTGGTCACCTTTATGATCTGCTCCTTTTTCATTACCCTGAATGTCCTCGGCGCAGAGGTTACGGGCAAGGCCGAGAACGTAGTGACGATGGCCAAGATCATCATCCTGGGTGTGTTCATCGCCTTTGGCCTGGTGGCCTTGTTCCAGCGACCCAACGCCTTTGCCGAGTTCACGCCCATGTTCCCCAAGGGGTTCAGCGGCGTCCTCGTCGCTATGGGCCTGACCTTCATCGCCTTTGAGGGATATGACCTCATCGCCACCGTCAGCGAGGAGGTAAAGGAGCCGACCAAAAACATCCCCAAAGCGACCTTTATGTCGCTGGTGATCGCCGTGACGATTTATCTCCTGATCCTGTTGGTCTCTATCGGCGCGGTGGATTCCTCCAAGTTCGAAGTCTATGGCAAAACGGTCGACCAGCTCCCGCCAGAGATGGGGATTAGCGAAGCCCTGGATCCCAACGACCCCGAGATCAACACCTCGTGGGAGATCCTGGGCGTATTTAAGGAAACGGGCATCGTCCGTGCCGCCGAGAACTTTATGCCGGAGTTCGGCGTGGCCCTCATCGTCTTTGGCGGGCTCTTTTCCACCATGTCTGCCCTGAACGCCAGTGTCCTTGCCTCCTCCCGCGTGAGCTTTAGTATGGGGCGCGAGCGGATGTTGCCTTCAGCACTGGGGATTATCCATCGCCAACGCCGGACGCCCTACATTGCTGTTCTGATCACCGGCGCCATCATCCTGGTGATTGCTCTCGGCCTGCCCCTGGAGGTGGTGGGCTCGGGAGCAAGCTTGATGTTCCTGCTTTCCTTTGCCCTGACCAATGCGGCCATGATCTTGATCCGCCTGCGCGAACCCGATCTGCCCCGGCGCTACAAGGCGCCCCTGTTTCCCTGGTTGCCCATCCTGGGCATCGTCTGCAACCTGGGGCTCGCCTTTTTCCAGTTCACCTTCCAGCCGATGGCCTGGTACGTCGGTCTCGCCTGGATCGGCATCGGTGTGGTTGTCTACCTGGCCTACACGAGAAAGGCAGAGGAGGAAGAGGAGCGCCTGCCGGTCAAGATCCTCCACGAAGAGCGTTTGGTTCCCAAAGAATACCAGGTCCTCATCCCCCTGGCCAACGAGGAGCAGGCGCGCATGCTGGGCATCCTGGGCGCTGCCATTGCCAAAGAGCACGATGGTGAATTGCTGGCCTTGCACGTGGTGCGCGTACCGGTGCAACTATCCATCTCCGACGGGCGCATGTTTTTGCGGGAGGGCAAGCCGATCCTGGAATCGGCCATCCGCCAGGCCCGGGAGGTGGATGTGCCTGTGCACACCATGATCCGGCTGGATCGCCGCATCGACCGCGCGATCCTCGATACGGCCCAGGAGCGACGGGTGGACTTGATGATCCTGGGCTGGCCGGGCCATACAGCAAGCCCGCACCACGCCTTTGGCAGTGTGATCGACCTGGTGGCCGGGAATCCCCCCTGCGACGTGGCCGTGGTCCGGTTCCGGAAACGGCAGGAGCCGAAGCGCATTCTGGTTCCCACCTCCGGCGGCACAAACACCGAGTTGGCCATCAGCCTGGCCATAGACCAGGCTCGCCGCTTCGCCGAGCGGACCGGCGAGTCGCCGACGGTTACGCTGCTATACATCTGCGTTCCGGCCGACGCGTGCCCCGAAGTGCGGGCACAGGGGTTCGAGTTGCTGCGGAGCCTGTCCTCCGGTTTTGACTATCCCCTGGAGGTCATGGTAACATCCGCTGACGACGTTGTCGACGGCATCGTGGAGGAGGCCGCCAGACACGAATTGGTGGTGATCGGGGCCACGGGCGAGCGGCTATTCGAACAGGTCCTGTTTGGCACCATCCCCGAGCGCGTAGCACTCCGCGCGCCGGTGACAGTCATGATGGTCAAAGGATACAAGGGACCGGTTCGATTTCGCATCCGGCGGGCCTTTTCCTGGCTCTTTTCGCTGGGTGAGCGGCGGCGTGCCAGGCGGCGGGGGTGAGGGACACCGGGAAATTCTAATTTTGCCAAATCAGCTTGGATATGCTACAATTGCCGCCATGCTCGATACATTAGAGCGATGAAGGCGACAAAAGTGCTTCGTGCAAGCGACTGATAGGAACCCCGGGCTGAGCTGGCGTTGCGGCAGCTCGATGACGGGGTGTTTTCGCGCCAAAAACCGGGCACGTTGCACGGTGGGTGATTGACTGAATCTTGAGATTCTATGGTCCGCGGAATCTGGTAAGTCAGGAGTTGCGGGATGGAAAACGGTGGAGGAGAGTCTATGGCAAAGGAACCGAGTCCAACGGCAGGTGGTCTGAACGGGATACTAGAAGGCAAGTCAGGTGGCTGGATACTCAATGTACTGATCGTTTTGCTGCTTGTCGCAGTCCTGCTCTTGCCCCCAGTTTCGGCCCAGGAACGTATCTTTGAAGCAGGCTATGAAACGATTGAGCAGGAAGAAGGTGGATCTGTGCTGGACCCCGGAGGCGACGGGATGCAGATGACCTTGTTGCCGGAGGGTCTGGAAAAGGACGTCAAACTAAAGGTGGAGTCGGTGCCCAACCAGGCCTTTGTGAGCGGGAAGGCCGGCAACGAGTTGAAGGAAGCCGCTGCCGCCATCCCCTCTCACCTACAGGTCAAGAGCCCCATCTATCTGTTTAGCGTCAAAGGGGCCATGCCGACTGATGTGGTCCTGACGGTCCCGATCCCCAATGCTGCCGAGCCCTACGAGACGATGTCCCTGTACAACTGGACCGGTGAGGAATGGGAATTCGTGCCCAGCCGGGCCATTGTCGAAGATGACGTCGTCGAGGCCCGGCTGGACTATGTGCCCGAGACCGTGGCCGTGGTCCAGAGCGCTGCGCTTCCTCCGCAAGTGAGTGCAGAACTGCCCGAGTATGTATCCCTTCCCGATCTGGGTGGTCAGGCCCTGGCAGAATTGAATCCCTTGGGCTACTACCTGGGGGAGAAGAACAGCATAGAAGGACAGCTCGCCAGCTTGCCCGAGAGCGAGGGCCAAGAATCGTACCGCGTGTTGCCCACCCTGCGCAACTGGTCCGACGACGGCGTCGTGCGCAGTGACCTGGTGGACAACATGTTGGTAGTCCCTGAATCCCGGCAGGAACACATCCAGAAAATCGTGGATCTGGCTGTAGGTGAGCTGTACGCTGGCATTGACCTGGACTACCGGGGTATCAATCCCGACCTGCGCAGCGAGTACACCGCCTTTGTCCAGGAACTGGCCGAGCAACTGCATGCCAACGGCAAGCGGCTAACCCTTCACGTCGAAGCCCCGGTGCAGATAGCTGAGGATCGCTGGGATTCGGACGCCTACGACTGGGCGGCTCTGGGCCGGGTTGTGGATGGCTTCAAGTTCCCGGCCATGCCGGACCCGGCGGCCTACACGGCGGGCGGTCAGATGGAGGCCCTTCTGTGGTGGGCAGTGAGTGAGGTGGAGCGCTACAAGCTCCAGCCCGTGTTCACTGCGCGCAGCGTGGAGAATGCCGGGGGCGTTTTGCTGGAGCGCACCTATCGTGATTCCCTGGCCGAGTTGAGCAGCCTGACCATGGATGCGCAAGGGGATATCCTTGTGCCCGGCGACCAGGTGACGGTCAACCTGGATACGGTCGGCGTCCAATTCGACCCGACGCTTGGGCGCTACTGGTTCTCCTACGTCGACGACACCAGTGGTGAGACGCGCACCGTCTGGCTGGAGGATGCCAGCAGCCTGAGCCGCAAGCTGGCCTTGCTGTACCAATTCAACCTGGGTGGCGTGGCCGTGCGTGCCATGTGGGACGACGGGAACGATCCGCGCATGTGGGAAGTGGTGCGCGAGTACCAGGCCTCGGCCCAAAACGCCGTAGCGCCGATGGATAGCAGTTTCTCGTTGGTATGGAATGTGGAGAGTCCTACCGGGGGCCAGCTTTCCGAGCTGGTCACCGGCATGGACCAGCCTTTCTATACCTGGACGGCGCCCGAGCAGCCTGGCGAGTACGAGATTGGCGTTGCGGTCATGGCCAACGACGGCCAGACCGTCGCTGGCGCCCAAAAGCTGGCCTTCCTCGTGGCCGAGCCCACGTCGACCCCGACGCCTACGCCGAGCCCGACGCCTATTCCCACGATGACGCCGACCCCATCGCCCACGCCCATTCCTCCCACGCCGACCCCAGCTCCTACGAAAAAGCCCGCTGCTAGCAAGCCCAAGGCAACAGCTACGCCCAAGCCGAGCGGCGGAAGCAGCAGCGGTGGTGGAAACGTGCCGGTCAATACCAATTTTGGCTACGGCATCCAGGCCCACATGGTGCACAACGGCCAGGCAGGCCAGGTGATGGCCATGACCAAGGGCATGGGCTTTAACTGGGTCAAGCAGCAGGTGGAGTGGAAGCACTTTGAGCCGGCCAAGGGCAACTACCAGTGGGGCGCACTGGACGAGATCGTCGCCGCAGCCGACGCGGCCGGCGTCCGGATCATGTGGAGTGTGGTGAACGCTCCTATGTGGGCGCGTGGCGGCCAGGACACGAGTGTGGGCGGCCCGCCCAACAACTATGGAGACCTGGCCGATTTCCTCGGCGCGATGGCCAGCCGCTATTGCGGCAGCAGCGTCAAGGCCATCGAGGTGTGGAACGAGCAGAACCTGCACTACGAGTGGGGCAACATGAAGATCGACCCGGCCGCGTACGTGGCCATGCTCAAACCCTCCTACAACCGGATCAAGGCGGCCTGCCCCAACATGATCGTGGTCAGTGGTGCCCTGACGCCGACGGGTGCCCCGCCGCCCAGGGCCATGGACGACTATACCTATCTGGAAGGCATGTACCAGGCAGGCTTGAAGAACTTTAGTGACGCGATCGGTGCCCACCCCAGTGGCTACAACGTGGCGCCATGGGTCAAAGGTGGCCAGGCGGCGTGTGATTTCATCACCCAGCAGGGCGCTTCGTTCCGTGGGCCGTGCAATACCCTGCACCACTCCTGGAGCTTTTACGCCACGTTGAATGGCTACTACAATATCATGAAAAAGTACGGCGACGGAAGAAAAAAGATCTGGCCAACAGAGTTTGGTTGGGCCACCAACTGGATCGGCGACCCGAGCTATGGGTATGCCAAGGACAACACACGGGCAGAGCAGGCAGCCTGGACGGTAGAAGCCTACAAGCTGATGAAGCAATGGGGCTTTGTGGGTACAGCCTTCCTCTGGAATCTGAACTTTGAGGTCGTTGCCCCGGGCACCGAAAAGGCCCAATGGGGCATCCTCAACGGGGACTGGTCTGCGACGGAGACGTACCGCCAACTGAAGGCCTTGCCCAAGTAGACAGGTCTGGCACACCGATGGAGGGCACGGGCCATGGCCCGTGCCCTCTTGTATCCGGAACTGGTAGGACCTGAGCTCGTCAGGGGTAGGAAATGACACAAGATCTTGACGTACAATATGACGCTGGCCCGTCCGGTGACGATGGCAGCGGGCGCGGCGCCACTATTATCATTGGCGTGCTGGTGGTCGCCATTGTGCTGGCTCTGATTTTCGTCGGGGTGGTGATGGTCACACGCCTGGTATCTGGACCCGAAGCTACCGCCGTGCCGTCGGTCACGCTGCGTCCAACCTTTACCTCGGTCGCTGAAGCCTCGACGGTGACACCAGAACCAACCATCATGGCAACGGCCACCACGCCCGTGGTGGAGACAGCCGTGCCTGACGCGACCGCGACGACCGGCGATGCCACCGAGCCCCCAGCCACCGAACCGACCTCCGAGGACACACCCGAACCGCCAGCACCGACGCCCACGTCACGCCCACCCTCATCCCCGCCCAAGATGGCCTCGCCGGACTATGGCATCCAGGCCTTCCTATGGTGGCAGCCCGAGGTTGCCCACCGGGACCTGGGACTTATCCGCGATGCTGGCTTTACTTGGGTCAAACAATGGTTCTCCTGGCGCGACATCGAAGGGGCGGGCAAGGGCAAGTTCGACTGGGAGACCGCCGATCGGGTGGTGGCCCAGGTGGAAGAGTTCGGCCTGAAGCTGATCGTTCGCGTGGACCACGGCCCCGATTGGGCCGGACCGCCGCCTCAGAACACCGACCATTTCGTCGATTTCCTCACGACCCTGTCAAATCGGTACAAGGGCAGCATCCAGGCCTACCAGATCTGGAACGAGCCCAACCTGGCCCGTGAGTGGGGCGACAAACCGCCCAACGCGCGGGAATACACCCAGATGCTCAAAAAAGCCTACCAGGCCATCAAGAGGGTCGATCCGAACGCCGTCGTCGTCACGGCCGGCCTGGCCCCCACGACTGAGTTGAGTGCGCGGGCTGTGCCCGATACCCAATTCGTCCAGGCTATGTACGATGCCGGGGCCAAGCCCTACTTTGACATGCTGGGTGCCCATGGGGCGGGCTACCGCGCGCCGCCAGAGATGGATCCCGGCCAGATCGCTACCGATCCGAACTATTACAACGTCGGAGACCCCAACTGCCCGGGCGACGCCTGCCGCATCTACGGATTCCGGCACGTGGAGGACCTGCGCCAGATCATGGTCAACAATGGCGACGCGAACAAGCGCGTCGTGGTGCTCGAGTTCGGTTGGACCATCGACGAGCGGACCAACAGCCCCTACTACTGGCACCGGGTGGCTGACCAGTTCGTGCAGGGTGACTATATGGTTCGTGCCTACCGCTACGCCAGGGACCACTGGCAGCCCTGGATCGGGATCATGAGCCTTATCTACATGCCCGACGTGAAATGGACCCAAAACGATGAACAGTATTGGTGGTCGGTGATGGAACCGAGCCCGGTGGACCAGCTTTATCTCAAGGCGCCCTATGTGATGTTGTGTGACTATATCCGCACCCAACGGGGCCTGGACCGCTGCCCTTACCTGCCAGAGGGCTAATACCATTTGCCAGACGTAGAGCCGCTTGTAGGGGCGCATGTAGGGGCGCAGCATGCTGCGCCCTACGGCGAAACAATGCGGCGCTTACAGAGGCAACTGGTACAAGTACCGACTCGAAAGAGCGTTCACCCTCTATCCCGGGGATATCTGCCGCCCTCAAAGCAAGAGAAAAACAGGCCAGTGGGTCAGCCACTGGCCTGTTCTCTACAATCGAACGCGTCCCTGGTTCGCAAACAGTCTCAGTATGTCCGCTGCCAATCTACCCGGTAGCCGCCAGCGGCATCCAGATCAAAGTTGACCGGCACCTGTGTGCTGATCGGGGTTCCGGTGGCGTCCACGACCACGACATACCAGGTCACAGCATCGTGGCCAATGGGGATGTTGTACTGTCCTGCCTCTCCCCCTCCCTTGGTGATGGCCGGAGGAAGGTCGTTCCACTCGTTGAAGGCCTTGACCGCGACACCTTCCAGCGGGCTGCCCGCGGCGTTGCGAACGGTGCCAAAGATGTAGCAGCAGTTCGGATAGGCGGGGTCACCGCCGGGTGGCCCTCCGAGCCGGAACTGGTACTCAGGGGAGGGGGGTGCGACGGTCGGCGGCTGGACCGGCGATGGGGGCGTATCGGTTGGCTGGGCCGGAGGTGGGCTGGTCGGGGATGGGGGAGGTGGCTCGGTCGACGCTGTCTCCGGGGGCGCTTCGGTCTCGTCCGGGAGTACGGCGGCCGTCAGGGTCACCGTGATGCCCGGCAGTGGCGTCGGAAGCACCAATGATGCACCAGTGGGTGTAGGTGTAGGCTCGTCCGGGAGCTCCGTGGCCTGGACAACCTCCGTTGTCTGGACGGGCTCGGTCGGTGCTGGTGATGTGGCTTGGGCGCGCAGTGCCTCTCGACTAGACATAAATCCCGTGAACGCCACGTAGAGCCCCAACACGACGACTAGTAAGACGATGAGGAAGCCAAATGCGTATCCCTTGTTCATAACGATGCCAAAGCCATAAACGGTAGCGGCCGCAAAGCGTCCGGCGGCCAGTCCACCAAACCGCTTTCCCTCCTGTCTGATCCTGGGCATTATACTCCAAAAGCCAGAAGACGGCAAACACACATGGCGCACCGGGCAGGCGCATTCTGGCTGTTTCCACGAGCCGGATTGGAGTTCGCGCCCTGTTCGTGGTATAATCCCTCCGTCATCTGATCGCAGCGCATCAACATCGAAACGGAGGAAAGGAATGGATATCCCGACGATTCTGATCTCCGGCGCGTCCAGGGGGATGGGGGCAGCCACGGCCCGTACGGCTGCCGAGTTGGGGGTAAATGTCGCTCTCATGGCCCGCTCGGCGGACGATCTCTTGGAGGTGGCGGCAGAGATCGCGGATCACGGGGGACAGGCCCTGCCCCTGGCTGGAGATGTAAGCAGCGCCGCCGACTGCCGGCGGGTGGTCGCTGAGACCGTGGAAAAGTTTGGCCGGCTGGACAGTCTGGTCAACAACGCTGGCATCCTCAAGCCCATCGCCCCCATTGCCGATGCGGAGCCGGAAGCATGGGAACGCAATCTCGCCGTGAACGTGCTCGGCCCGTTCCTGCTTACCCAGGCAGCATTGCCCTATCTGCGCCAGCAGCAGGGTCGAGTGGTCAGTGTCTCGAGCGGCGCAGCGGTCAGCGTTGTCCCCGGCTGGGCCGCCTACTGCTCGGCCAAGGCTGCTCTGAATCACTTCACCCGCGTGTTGGCTGTAGAGGAACCGGCCATCACGGCCCTCACCTTTCGCCCTGGTGTCGTGGATACCGCTATGCAGGAAACCATCCGCCGCGAGGGGGCGAAGGGTATGCCGCCCGATGTGCACGCCCGCTTTGTGCGCTATCTCGCCGATGGCGAGCTCTTGCCGCCCACAGTGCCCGCCTGTTCTCTCACGGTGCTGGCCCTCTACGCACCGCACGAATGGAGCGGGGCCTTTCTCCAGTGGAACGAAGAACGGGTGTTATCCCTGGTGCGGCAGTTTGGCACCTCACCGTGCAGGAACCGGCAGGAGGCCCAAGATGCTTGAGCGGGCGAGAGAGATCCAGAGCCAACTGATTGACTGGCGTAGAGACATCCACATGTATCCCGAGCTGGGCTTTCAGGAAGCCCGTACGGCGGCCCTCGTTACCACGACCCTGCGCTCCCTCGGCTACCGGGTGCGGAATGGCGTAGGTCGCACCGGGGTGGTGGGGGAATGGGGAGATGGCCACCCTATCGTCGCCATTCGCGCCGACATGGATGCCCTCCCGATACAGGAGGCCAATGGTGTCCCCTATGCCTCACAAGTTCCCGGCGTGATGCACGCCTGCGGCCACGACGCCCATACGGCCATCGCCCTCGGCGTGGCGACGCTGCTTGGCCAGGAGCAATTCCCTGGTACGGTCCGCTTTCTCTTCCAACCGGCTGAAGAGGTGGCCGACGACGAGGGGATCAGTGGCGCGCCCCGGATGATAGAGGATGGCGCGATGGACGGCGTCGATGCGGTCCTGAGCCTCCACGTGGACAGCGACCTGGGGGTTGGCGAAATTTCCGTGGAGGCTGGTCCTTGCACTGCCGGGGTGGATACCCTCTATGCCACCATCGTCGGCCAGGGAGGACACGGGGCGGAGCCTCATCGCCTGGTGGATCCCATCTACCTCTCGGCGCACGTGATCCTCGCCCTGCACGGCATCGCATCCCGCCGTCTCAATCCATTTGATCCGGCGGTGATCAGCATCGGCTCGATCCACGGTGGGCATGCCGACAACGTGATCCCGGAACGGGTGGACATGAAGGCTACCATCCGCTATCTGGAGCCGGAGGTGCAGGAGACCCTCCACGCTGAGATTGAGCGGGCGCTTGGTGTGGCGCGGGCCCTGGGTGGTGACTACGAATACGAGATCGAGATCGGCTATCCGCCCATGTACAACGATGCCCGCATCGTTGAGTTGTTGCAGGAGACTGCGACTAACCTGTTGGGCAGCGACTCGCTGCGGCCTTCGGAACAACACCTGGGGGCTGAGGATTTTGGCTTTTTCTCCAAGCTGGCGCCTGGGGCGATGTTCAGTCTCGGCTGCCGCATCGAGGGGGAGCAGCGGGCGGCCCACAACCCCCGGTTCGACGTCGATGAACGATGCCTGGCCATCGGGGCTGCCATCCTAGCCGAGGCGGCACTGCGCCTACTGAAGCAGGCATAGTCTATCCTCTCATGGCCAGGCCCGATCCCTGGCTCCCGGGAGGGAGAGGGTTCACCCCGCGCTTGTGGCGGATCACAGTCCCCACAGGGGTGCGGACTGTGATCCAGGCTGACCGAGTCCACGCTCAGGGTGGACCAAGGAACTCAAGGAGGCAAAACATGGAATTTTCGGAACTGATTCGCAAGCGATACAGCGTCCGGGCCTACAAGCCCGATGCGGTGGAAGAAGAGAAGCTGCAGAATGTGCTCGAGGCAGCGCGCTTGGCGCCCACCGCCGCCAACCGCCAACCGCTCCAGCTCATCGTCATTCCCACGGCGGGCCGGGAAACGGAGCTGTTGAGCATCTATCCTCGAGAATGGTTCGTCGGTGCGCCCCTGGTCATTTGTGCCTGCGCGATCCCGGCGGCAGGCTGGGTCAGGATGGATGGCAAACCTTACGTCGACGTAGATGTGGCCATCGCCATGGATCACCTGATCCTGGCTGCCACCGAACTGGGGCTGGGCACCTGCTGGATCGCAGCCTTTGACCCCGCGGCTGCCCGCGAGGTGCTGGACCTGCCCGACGGTATCGAGCCAGTGGTCTTTACACCGCTGGGCTTGCCGGCTGACCGGCCAGGGCCCAAGGGGCGCAAGCCACTGGATGAACTAGTCCGGTACGAGGGGCGGTGAGCCTGACCCCCAACCACCTACATACCTACGGGCGGTGCGCCTCCAGGCAGGCGACACCTTCTGGACCGACGACCGCGTCGTGTCTTGTGCCCTGGGGGAGATCGAGGCGGTCCCTGGCATGTAGGGTGATGTTCTGGCCGGGAAGCCCAAGAGTCATCGCTCCCTGCACGACATAGATGACCTTGTGGTAGGGATGGCTGTGTGCCCCGTTCACCGTTCCACTTCGTAGTCCGGTCCCGAAGAGGTGGTCAGGTCCACCACCACCACGCGCCCACCGAAACCGTCCACCAGGTCGTGCGCCCGGACGTGCACCTCTGTCACCTCTGGCGGGATCACGATGCCGCTCTGGCTTCGTGTGAAGGGCTGTTCGTTCTCGTGGGGATGGAGCAGCAGCCGGGTGAAAGGGCTGGCCTGATCAGGCTTGACGACCGTGCCATCGGGCAAGACCACATCCCAGCCGTCGGCGTAATCTTCCCAGCCGGTGTCTGGATGTTGCACCGTCACGTGGAAGGTCCAGGATCCGTCCTGGCCCTGCACGGCGCGCACGTACATCACGTCGGCGTTGCCCTCACCCTCAGCAGGCTGCGTGGCCGGCGGTTCTGTGGACACAGGTTTGGTGGGCGTGGCCGCTGGCACTGCTGGTGCTTCCGTAGGCGTCAGGGGCGTAGCCGTAGCCACTGGCTCGGTCACTGGGGTAGCCATCGCTTCGGTAGCCAGGGGGGTAGCTGTAGGCATTGGCTCGGCTTCTGGCGTGGAAACCGGGCTGCAGGCGCCCAGCAGCAAGAGGCCGGCCAACAGGATAAGCAAAACTCGAAAGCGCAAGATCATGCTCCTTTTCTTCATGTGAACAGTGTACATCTCTTCGAGTGCGTACCAGCGGTTGTCACTGAAACGCTCGTCCT
>Ga0180437_10006120_pt1 | contig 16194 bp, 10 predicted proteins | sample SS_ome_4_FD_132410 | JGI IMG/M metagenome (GOLD analysis project Ga0180437, IMG submission 132410) | Hypersaline lake sediment archaeal communities from the Salton Sea, California, USA - SS_3_D_1 metaG | ecosystem: Environmental > Aquatic > Non-marine Saline and Alkaline > Hypersaline >...
CTTGAGAGGGAAACCCGGCAGAAGGCTTCATGGGGCAACAAGGATTTGCTCTTTAATAATCCATAGTCGAGACGGATCGAACACCTAGCACCGCAACTGCTTCATCCAACGTTCGGTCGGGCCCGTGCTTCGCCGCTGATGTCTGACCGCCCTTCACTCTCCCATGATCTGGACAACCACCGAACGGGAGCGGGCGCGAACGTCGAAATCCACGAATACGATCTGCTGCCAGGTGCCAAGCGTCAAGCGGCCATCCGAGAAGGGAACGGTCAGGGAGGGCCCCACCAGGGCGTGTCGGACGTGGGAATGGCCATTCCCATCTCCCCATCTTGTGTTGTGGCGATAGTCTATGTCAGGGGGTACGATCCGGTCGAACAACTGTTGGAGATCAAAGATGGCACCCGACTCGTACTCAATGGTCGTCAGGGCACTGGTAGAGCTAGGGGTAAACAGGGTTACCGTGCCATTCTGGAGACCTGCATTCCGGATCTGGTGCCGGACCTGCTCAGTGATGTCTATGATGTCGCCGTTGCCCTGTGTGTGAAACTGGATACGTTCGGTCACTACCATTTTAGGGGAACTCCTCTGTATCCCAGGAAGCCTCAAACGTCCAGCGGTGCCCTTCCAGTGGCACCAACTGGATCCAGATATTGCCAGGCTTCAGGGGGATAGGAATCTGGCCAGTCGGATCACGGAACACTACCATGTCATCGCGCTGGGGTCGCGCCCAAAGCCCCTCAAAAGCCTGCCCATCGCGAAAAACAACGGCGGGGCCAGTGCCCCACAGCTGGATCTGCACGGAGGGGTGATTTCTCCGGGGCTCATCCTCGTAGATGTCCGTATCCACGTGGTTGGCATAGATGACGACGATGTTGTCAGCAGAAAGCTGCTCCCCTGTCGTAGCATCGACGTGAGGTTCCTTGCCATCCCAGCGAAGATACCTACCCGTGTCTGGATCATAGACATAGTCAACGACCATGCTCCGGTGTGGATATGGGATGTGAATATGGGTAGCCGGCTGACCGTCGTCGGGTGCGTCGACATCGAAATGCAGGCCCTGCAGATCCTGGCGCTCGTTGATGCCCAGTTCGTCTGCAGTTTCCCAGATCTTGGCTGGATCGGCAAAGAGGGTGTGCTCGATAGGGATCCCCTGTTGTCGCAACTCGCGATCGCGGTAGAAGCACTCAGAGTGCAGGCCCCAGCCGTAGCAGAACTCCCGATCGTAGAAATCGGCATTAAGGAACTTGGGATACAGGCCTGCGCTAGTGCCCGAGAAGGCTAGCAGGCTCTTGTACATGGCTGGAATCTCCAGATCTATGAATCTGGCGCTACGGATCGAGCCAATCTTGTCGACCTCTTGGCACAAATAGATGGCAGTGAAACGTGTGATCGCCGCCTCCGAAAGATGTTCGTACACAATGTCCGCCTGCGGAAGTCCGTACTGGGGGCGAGAGATTGTCGCGTTCTGCACCTTGAGGGCCAACGGGCGCCGTTCCAGCAAATCAGGATCGCTCACCTGGAGGCCGGTCAGCGGACATATGTCGGGCCCTAGCGTGGGAAAAGGTATGACGGTTGGCTCGGGGGTCTCGGTCGCTTCGGGTGTGGGCGTGCTCGTAGCAGTAGGCTCCACCTGGACCGGCCTTGTTGGAGTTGCCGATGGGATCGGGGTATAGGTTGACGTCGGAAGCACAATCTGTACATCCTCTGGGTTGGGAGTTTTCGTGGGTGTTGGTGTCACATTCGCTGTCTCTGAAGAGAAGCAACTGGTAATGTAGCCGGCAATGACCAACAACATCACCGCTACAATCAAAGCTCTCCAGGCTCTTTGACGGCCCGTCTTCATCGCCCCCTGACCTCCAACGCTCAAGTCGCCTCCAGCGGCTTTCAGGTTTCAGTGCCGCTCATTATAGCATAGCTGAGCATCTTTTTTCAAATCTGTCCGAGGAACAAACCAGGAGGTTCCCGGGTGGGCGCTAAGGGACAGAGAACGTACCAACGGGCCAGTTGACTAAACCCTTGAGACAGGGTATAATTGGCGAGAATGCTACAAGCAACATACCAGAGGGCTTGGGACAAAGTGCCTGCCGGGTGCGGCAGATCCGAGCCAAAAACTCATCAAAGGACAGAACGAGATGGCGCTAAAGGGAAACCTCAGAGATTTTAGCACAACTCAACTGCTGAACCTGATCCATCTAGCCCGCAAGACCGGAGCCCTCACCCTCCAAGTACAATCCGGTGTGACGACTCTGTTTTTTCGGGAAGGGAGGTTGATCTTTACTTCCACGAGCGGTCAGGATACACACCTGGCCAGTGTACTGGCCCGCGCCGGCAAGCTAACCGAAGACCAAGCCAAGATCATACGCAGCCGTTCCAAGGATCAAACCGATAAGGAACTCGGCATGCTCTTGATCAGTGCAGGGCACGTGACGCAGCAGGAAATTGTTGCCAGCGTACGTAACGACTACTTGGAGACCGTATACAGTCTTTTCACCTGGTCAGACGGGCTGTTTCACTTTGAGCCTAGCCAACTGCCTGCCGAAGATGCCATTACCGTTCCCATCGACTTGGAGAATATCATCCTAGAAGGCAGCCGACGCGTCAAGGAATGGGAACGACTGCAAGACGAGCTACCGGATCTGGACGTGGCACTCAAGTTCACCGACCGACCTCAGGCCCAGTTGCGTAACATCAACCTGAGCGTCGACGAATGGCGGGTTATTTCCTACATTAACCCCCGCAACTCGATCAGGCGCATTGCGCAGCGCATCGGCATGGACGATTTCCAGATTCGAAAGATCATCTACGGTCTGCTACAAGCTGGCTTGGTGGAAATCGTCGAGACGCCGAGCGTTCCGGTCACACGTCCACCCTCCGCCGCCGTAGAGAAAGTTGTTGCACGGCCCCCGGCGGTCAAGCGATCTGTGATCCGCAAGCTGATCGACCGGATCAAACGATTGTAAACACATGGCCATAGCTACTACTCCGTGCGAGACTCGCTCAAGCCACCGTCCCCAGGGGCAGACCTGACCCTGAGGCCAGGTCTGGAGGCAGCGATCACGTGATCCTAGTTAGGCCTCATAATATTCGAGGGTGAGGAGCAGTTGCCAGGGTCAGACCATAGGAACGGCAGCCCCTTGGACAGGGTTACATAGAGATGCAAACAGTCAAGATGGTGGTCACCGGGCCGTTCAATGCTGGCAAGACCGAGTTCATCAGCAGTATCAGCGAGATCGACGTCGTCTCGACAGAGCGCAAGATCACAGACATCACCTCCCGGTTGAAAAAAGAAACCACGGTTGCCATGGACTTTGGCCGCATCACCGTGGATGAAGACCTGGTCCTATACCTGTTTGGCACGCCTGGGCAGAAGCGATTCGATTTCATGTGGGAGATCCTTTCGGAAGGCATGCTGGGTTTTGTGATCCTGGTCGATAGCGTCCGCCCAGAGACCTTCCGCGAAGCACGGCGCATCCTCGACATCTTTCGAAGCTACGCCACGACACCCTACATCGTCGCCGCCAACAAGCAGGACATGGAGGATGCCTGGCCACCCGAAGACCTGCGCATTGCCTTGAAGATCAGCCCAAAGATCAAACTACTGCCCTGTGTAGCCACCGACAAAGAGAGCGTTAAGAACGTTCTCTTGGAGTTGCTCTATAGCATCCTGGAAACAGCGCCTGAGTAGGCCGGTCTGGCTACGCTCCTAGCCAGTATCGGGGAAAGAGAGGATTGGCCAGATGACACAGTCGCGTACGGAACAAATGGTAGCTCGACTCAAAGATCTGCAGATCAGCACGCCCGACATTGAAGCGTCAGCCGTGGTGAGCGTGGATGGATTGATTATCGCCTCCGCTTTGCCCTCCGACGTGGAGGAGGATCGCGTCTCAGCTATGAGCGCAGCCATGCTCAGCTTGGGCGAGCGCATCGCTGGCGAACTAGGGCGAGGGATGCTGGATCAGGTGTACATCAGAGGCGCCAACGGTTATGTCATCCTCATGTCGGTGGGGGAAGAAGCAGTTCTTACCGTACTGGCCCACAAAGACGCCAAGTTGGGATTGGTCTTCTTGGACATGCGCCGGGCTGCCGAGGACTTGAGCCATTTGATCTAACCCTGCGATAGTAACTCGGTTAGGGAGACAGCTTGAGTTCAATCGTCACCAATCAAGGCGTCGTACACTATGAGGCATACGGGCGGGGCAACCCGGTCGTTTTGCTTCACGGTTGGCTGGGATCCTGGGGCTGCTGGCTGGGCACCATGGAGGCCCTTTCCTCCGATTACCGGGTGTACGCCTTGGACTTTTGGGGATTTGGCGAATCGGACAAACGCCGCGAAAGTTATAACATCTCGGATTTTGTCAGACTTGTCGACCAGTTCATGGAGCGAATGGGCATCCACACAGCGCCAGTAGTCGGCCACTCGATGGGGGGGACCGTCGCCCTGAACCTAGCCCTGGATCGCCCCCGTCGCGTGGACAAAGTGGCGATCGTAGGCTCACCAATAGATGGTCGCTCACTGAACATTTTTCTAAAGATGGCTGGCCTGCCGTGGATCGCGTTCCTGGTCTGGAACTCGCCGTCTTTGCTGCGCCTGGGCATCAGGATCTTTGCACCTTGGATCGCAGCCAGTTGGAGCGAGTGGTACGCCTTGCTCATGAATGACCTGTCCAAAATGACATTGGAGTCTTTCCTGTGGAGCATCCACTCGCTGCACCACACCGACCTGCGCCCCAGACTGACCAGTTTGCGAATGCCCATCATGGGCGTCTATGGCAGAGGCGACAAGATCGTGAACCCAAAGCAGTCAGACCTCCTGAAGCAGGTTGCCAATTCACGGGTGGAGATGCTATCCGGCTCGCGGCATTTCCCCATGCTGGACGAACCTGACAAATTCTACACGATCCTGGCGAGCTATTTGGATCACTAGTGGATATAGCTCGAGGGCCCGTGGTCGACGTTGGACACCGACTCTGCCAGAAGATCACGATCTTCCCCAGGGCACTCGAGAGGTAGGTTGGGATGACGAGCGAAGAACAGAACAGCGACGCACCCAAGGAGCAATACTTCTGGCCCAACAAAATGGGCCGCATGATGCTGCTGGCGCTGGAAGATGTAATGGGGAAGAACGGAGTGAATGCCGTCCTAAACCTAGCCAAGCTGCGGCATCTCATTAACAACTACCCTCCCAACAACCTGGATTTGGGATGGAGTTTCGAAGAAATGGGTGCTCTCAACCAGGCACTCGATGACATGTACGGACCACGAGGAGGAAAGGGCCTGGCCGTGCGTGCAGGAAGGGCTGGGTTGTACTATGCCCTAAAGGACTTTGGTGCAGTGCTGGGCATCTCTGATCTGGCCTTTCGCTTACTGCCGATGGGAATGAAGATCAAAGTTGGTCTCAATGCCATGTCCGAAACCTTTAACAAAACCAGTGATCAGATTGTGCGAGTGGAAGAGGAAGTTGATCACTTTTTATACCACATCGACCGCTGCCCGGTGTGCTGGGGGCGGACTTCCGATGTCCCCATCTGTCACGCTGGTCTTGGCCTGTTGCTGGAGGGACTGCACTGGGTTACCGGAGGCAAGAACATACGAGCTGAGGAAATTCTCTGCATCGCCAGAGGGGATCCGAGTTGCACGTACGTGGTGGACAAGAGACCCTTGGACTAGTTCGCTACCATGAGAAAGGTCATCATTCGCGACAAAAGAAAGATTCCCCCCTTCAACGAGCCAGCCCGGAATCTGAGGGTGCTGAACAAGCCACTCTGGCTACATCAGAAGGACGTGCTGGAGCCCTACTGTGATTCCGAGATTGAGGTCGACTTTTTCGAACAGATTCCCGAAGGAGAATACGAAGAGACGCTAGTCCACCAAGACAACCTGTTTTTCGACGAGACTTTTGTAGAGACATTCCTGGCAAAGGCACGCTCACTGGGAAAGGCGTGCCACGTAGCCTTCGCGTTGGACGACCAGGTGATTGCGACCCACGCTCTACCGCTCCAGAGCGGTATCCGCCGTGAAGGTGACGTTTACGTAGCCAACATGTGGTACTACCCACGCGGTCTCGAAGAGTTGACCCGGCCTCTGGTCATCGATTGCGGTGCCTACGAATTCGGTTCCTATCGTGTACCCACCCACATGTCCACCGAAAAGGGTGATCTTGTCTTCCAGATTCCCCTGCGTGCGTTTCTATCGATCGAGAACTGGGTACAGATCTTTGTCGCAAATTGCCTGTTCGGTGTTTTGGCCGACGGTGCTCGCATGGAGAGAAGCCTGGCCAAGTTCCGCGTGCTTGGCCGGATCCTCTGGCGCTCGCTTCTTGAACGCAAACAGATTCTGAGCTGTTCGCATCTGGTCAAGATCGGTCGGAACGTACAGATCGACCCAACGGCCATCATCCAGGGACCAACCACAATCGGGGACAACGTCTACATCGGTGCAGGTGTAGTCATCTCGAATTGCATCATTGGCAACAACGTCAGCATTCTGCAGGGCAACCAAATCTTGATCAGCGTTGTCGGGGATCGCTGCTATCTACCGTTCAGGGCATCTTTGTTCATGAGTACCCTGATGGAAGATACGATGGTGGCCCAGAATGCCTGTCTGCAGTTTTGTGTTGTAGGTCGCGACTCCTTCATCGGAGCAGGTACAACTTTTACCGACTTTAATCTCATTCCGAGACCGCTTCGGACTTTGCATCGGGGTCAGCTAGAAGATGTTGGGATGACTGTTCTGGGTGGTTGCGTGGGCCACCACTGCCGGATTGGCGCCGGCCTCACCATATTCCCGGCTAGGACTATCGAGTCGGACGTAGTGTTGGTGCGGGACGAGGGAAGATCGGTAATATCGCGGAACATCTCGTATGAGCAGAGTGATCACCTGAACTGGCCTGGGGCAGATGTCCACCCCAGGCTCTATCCGCGATAGATGAACAGCTTTGCGTTCATGATCCATCCCATCGAGCCCCAAAGGGACGTGGCCCGCAGATTTCCCCTTTTGGGCAAGCTACCACCGGGGATCATTGACTATTTTTCCCGTTTCTTTCCACCAGTCCGCCTCTCCCACATCGTAGGCATCCGTTCCAAAGCTACTGGAGACGAGATCGAGGGCTGGCTGCTGGCTTGCCCGATGACACCAAGGCGGATACTGGAAGTACCACTGCCGGTGGCCTACAGGAAAATCATCCAGACCGGCCACTTGGCTGAGCGATTAGGTGCTCGGATTCTGGGATTGGGCGCCTTTACCTCTGTTGTCGGTGACGCTGGCATCACGGTGTCTAAGCACCTGGCAATTCCTGTGACGACGGGGAATAGCTATACCATCGCCGTCGCCGTTGAAGCAGCACTTGCAGCCGCCGCACGCATGGAGCTCGATCCTGCCCGTTGCACCGGGGCAATCGTCGGTGCCTATGGCTCTACAGGACAGGCTTGCGCCCAACTGCTAGCCAGGAGCGTTCCTCACCTGCTGCTAATTGGCCGCGATCTTGAGCGGCTTGCTGAAGTGCAACGCCTGGTCGAAGGCGCCGGAGCAAAGACCAGCAGCACATCACGGCTGGATGCTATCCGCCAAGCCGACATCGTCCTGACGGTGACCAGCTCTATCGAGCCGATCATCGAGGCGGAGCATCTGAAGCCTGGCGCAGTCGTGTGCGACGTCGCTCGGCCAAGAAATGTTTCACGCCAAGTAGTGGAGACACGTGACGATGTCCTGGTCATTGAAGGAGGCATCGTGAATATGCCTGGTGATGTGGACTTTGGCTTCGATTTTGGTTTCCCACCGGGCAAGGCCTATGCCTGCATGGCCGAGACGGCGATCTTGGCCTTGGAAGGTCGCTACGAATGCTATACTATCGGCAGAGACATCTCCATGGACCAGGTTAACGAGATGGCCGAACTAGGCACCAAGCACGGGTTTGGCGTCTCCGGGTTTCGGAGCTTTGAGCAGCCCGTGACCGTCGACCAGATCGAACGGATACGGGCAAACGCTCGATACCAAACTAGACACAACTGATCGAGAAGCCAGGACAAGAGATCAAGGTGGAGGTAGAAGGATGAGCAAGGGACGGCTGCTGATCGTGGAGGACGACTTTGATATCTCTAACATGTTGCGCATCTACTTTGACTCGCAGGGCTACGAGACCATCGTCGCTACTCGAGGGCAAGAGGCATTGGACGTATGCCGTCGTAGTCTGCCCAACCTGGTGATTCTGGACATCATGCTGCCCGACATCAACGGCTATGAGGTCTGTACCCAGTTGAGGTCAAACTTGCGCACAAGCCACATCCCCATCATCTTTTTGACGCAAAAGGATGAGCGCAGCGACCAGATTGCCGGCCTGGAGCGGGGGGCTGACGACTATATCACCAAACCCTTCGACCTCCAACTCCTGATGCTGCGCGTGCAGGGTGCACTTCGGCGCGCCAACTGGCTGAACCTGACCAGCCCAGTGACAGGTCTGCCCAGCAGCAGGCTCGTCGAGGAGCAGTTGCGACAGGTCTTGCGGCGACAGGACTGGGCCGTGCTCTACATCGGTGTCAACCACATCGGTGAGTTTAACGACGTTTATGGTTTTGTCGCTGGCGACGACGTCTTGCGCTTCACGGCTATGATGCTGACCGAAGTCGTCGACGAACTAGGCACGGGCTCAGATTTCATAGGTCACATCGGAGGGGACGATTTTCTCATCATCAGCAGTCCTGAAGCTTCGCCCAAGATCAAGGAGCGGCTGATTGAGCGTTTTGGCGAGGAAGTCGTGACCTTCTACAACTTTAAGGATCGGGAGCGAGGATATGTCGAAGTAATCGACAAGCAAAACGAAAAACGACAGGTGCCTCTTATGACCTTGGTCATCGGATTGATCGATCACGAAACCGTTCCCTTTGCCGATATTCGCGAGATCACCGAAGTGGCAGCCGAAGCGCGCCGCCGTGAACAACAGAGCCCCTAGATGCCACAGAGGGCACATTCTGCTGAAACCGGGTCCGATAGCCCGGAACAGGGTTTGTGAGAAGCTCGGATGAGCACATTCGATACGACAGAAGTCAACCATCCCCCAAAGAACCAAGGAACTGCCAGACAGTTGCAGTGCCTGACCGCGGTGCACGAAGCAAGCCAGGCGATCCTGTCTACGCTGGAGCTCGATGCCGTTCTGGAACTGTCCGTAGCCAGGGCTACGCGACTTGTGAATGCTTGGGGAGGTTCGCTGCTGCTGGCAGAGGGGCCGCCGCATGCCGGACCGGAGCAGCAAAGCGCGTTGACTTTCCGCGCAGTGGAGGGCTCTACTGCAGACCTGCTAATCGGCCAGCAGCTAGCACCGGGAGAGGGCTTTGCCAGCCAGGTGGCGCAGACCGGAGAGAGCCTGATAGTGAACGACGTCCAAGCTGATCCACGCTGGCCCAGCACTCCAGAGGCCATAGCCGGTCTCGAGCTTCACTCCATCCTGTGCGTTCCTCTCCTCAGTCAAGGACGCTCGATCGGCGTACTTCAGGTCGCCAACAAACAAGACCTTGCCAGCTTTGACGAGGAGGATGTGGAAATTCTGTCTCTCTTCGCCACCCAGGTTTCCATAGCCCTGGAGAATGCGCGTCAACACGAACAGACCAAGAAGGCACTGAATCAGCGGCTGCACGAACTGGCTACCATCGAGGAAATTGACCACGAGCTGGGCTCGACCCTTGACTATGATCGGGTCATCACCTTGGTTCTCCAACGCGCCATAGAGGCCTGCGGTGCCACAAGTGGCATGATCGGCATCCTGGACGCCGATGGCCAGCAGTTGGACACGCGCTCCTTTCACGACTATCAATCTGGTGCCATGCCCGACCTGATCGTGGACGTGTGGCCTGTGGAGAAAGGCGTCATCGGACGCGTGGCACGCACCGGGGAACCCGCTCTCATCGCAGACGTGCACGAGGATGCAGACTATACACAGGTCGTCTCGAGTTCCCGATCCGAAGTTGTCGTGCCAATTAAACGCGAGGACATTGTGATCGGCGTGCTCAATCTGGAAAGCGACGAGGCGGCTGCATTTACCAGAGATGACCTTCATTTCATGGAACACCTGGCAGAGCATGCCGCCATCGCCATCCACAAAGCACGCCTCTTTGAGGCCCAGCAACGCCAGCTACACGAACTGAGCATCCTATTCGAGACCAACGCAGCCATCTCCTCCAGCCTAGAGCTGGATGAGGTGTTGCACACAGTAGCCAGGCAGATGGCCCGCGCGCTGAATGTATCCACCTGTAGCCTCTCCGATTGGGATCCTGAGAAGAACGTGATCCGAACGTTGATCGATGAAGAGCAGGTGGCTACCACTTCAAGTGTCGAGGTTGGCAAGACCTACTCGCTGGATGATTTCCCGGTCACGGCAGATGTGATCCACCACCGCCAACCGATTGTCGTTCAGACTGACGATCCACAAGCGGATCCCGCTCAACGAGCCCTCCTGCAACAGGGAGGCTTCAAGTCGCTGTTGATGATACCGATGATCGCCCGAGACCGCGTCATAGGATTGGCGGAGCTGTTGGAACGTCGACGCGCGCGCACGTTCTCTGCCGACGACATCCGCCTGTGCCAGACGCTTGCCAGCCACGCCGCCATTGCCATCGAAAATGCCCGCCTGTACGAGCGCACCGACGAACGTCTTCAAGCCCGCATAGATCAACTGACAGCTTTGCAGCGCACCAGCCAGGAGTTGAATGCCACGCTGGCACCGGACCACATCTTGCAGATGGTGCTCGAATCAGCCATTCAGATCAGCCGGGCAAGCCATGGCAACGTAATGCTCCGGGATCGAGAAACAGGCCAACTCACTCTCCACGCTGCCCAGGGTTACTCAGAGGCAGAAATGGTTGCTCTCCAGGACACCCTGCTCGATCTCGAGAGCAACACCATAATTGCCCAAGTCCTCGAAAGCGGCCAGTTCTATCTGGCAGAGGATGCCGATCAGGAAAGTTACCTTGTCTGCGTTCGGTTCGATACCCGCTCGGCTCTGACCGTACCTATCTTTTACGAGGGTGAGATCGTAGGGTTGATCAACCTCCGTCATACCGAGGTTGCTGCTCTTGGCCGGGACGATCTTGGCTTTGTGCAAGCCCTGGCTGAGCAAGCCGCCATCGCCATCGGCAACGCCATGCGCTTCGAGGAGCAGGTTCAGGCCAATATCGCCCTGCACCAGCGAAAAGAGCAGATGGATGGGCTGCTGGAGGTCAGCCAGCAACTTCGGGCCGATGTGTCCCTGGAGGATACACTGGAGGAGGTTGCATACGCCATCCAGGAAACCGTCGGCTTTAATCTCGTCCTCATCAGTATCGTCGAGAACTGGGAGAGCGACCAATTGCTCCTGCGCCGGGTTGCAGGAGCCGGTCTGCCCCTGGAACTGTTCGAGGAGGCCAAGAAAATCCGCCAGCCTCTGGCCCAATATGAGCGGATCCTGCGAGAAGAGTACCGCCAGGGCTTGTGTTACTTTTTCCCTTTCCAAAAAATCAACGATTGGGGTAGGGATCTACATCTCGTCGTATCTATGCCAGAGATGGAGGATTGGCAGGAAGGGGAGTGGCACTCGCACGACATGCTTCTCGCACCGTTGCGGGGTGCAGGCGAACGATTGCTGGGATACATCTCGGTAGATGAGCCGGTCAGTGGCCGGCGTCCGTCTCATCGGACCCTGGAAGCGCTGGCGATCTTTGCCAACCAGGCTGCCATCGCCGTGGAAAACTCCAAGCTCTATGCAGATGCGCAACACAGGGCAGATAACCTGGCCCTAATCAACGAAGTAAGCCGCGCGCTGGCCCAGACACTGGATCCAGAACTGGTCCTGGACACTGTGGTGAAAGGAGTGGGCCTGCTTCTCGAATGCGAGCTGGGCGCGATCTTTCAGGAGACCACCGCCGAAGGCACCCTGACTGCAGTAGCGAGCTATGGGATGCCCCTGCACAGAATGGCCAGCCTGCGATTTGCCCTGGGTGAAGGCCCGGTGGGCCGGGTGGCTTCCACAGGCCGGAGCCTCATGGTTCAGGATATCGACAAGGAACCAGACGTTGGTGAATGGCCTTTACCCCTTGGCTCCATGATGCTCGCACCCATCATGCTTGGCAGCCAAGCATTGGGCGTGCTCCTGGCCGGCTGCCAGGAGAAGCACACCCTGACCCGAGGAGATCTGGTGATGTTGGCCACGTTGGCCGATCAGGCCGCGGTGGCCCTGGAGAACACGCGGCTATTGGCCAGTACCCAGCAAGCCGCGATGAGGCTTGCCTCCCTGAACGAAATTGGCCGCCAGGTCGCCGCCAAACTGGAACTTCAGGATATCCTCGACACCACAGTCAAGTCCTTACACCAGTACCTGCGATACGCTCGGGTCGGTGTTTTCCTAATAGACGAAGACAATGCAGAGCTCTATGCCGCCGCGGCCAACGAGGACCTGCAAGCGGTCATCGGGCCAGAGTACCGCCTGCAGATCGGACAGGGCCTTATCGGAACGACGGCAGCCAGCGGCGAGACGGTGCTGGTCAACGACACCGCTGTCGATGACCGATACTACCAGGCGAGCGAATGGCATTCGCCTTCCAGCGTGGGCATTCCCATCAAGGTAGCCGACGAGGTCGTTGGGGTGCTCCAGGTAGAAGCAGACCAACCCAATGCCTTTACCGAGCCCGATACGGCAGCCCTCGAGATTGTCGCCGACCAGTTGGCCAATGCCATCGAGCACGCCCGGCTGTTCGAAGCCGAAGCCCGGCGACGACGTGAAGCTGAGACGCTGCACGCGGTCACCCAGGCACTGGGAACCACGCTAAAGCTACAGGAGATCCTTGAGACGATCCTGACTGAATTGCGCAAGGTGGTACCCTACGACAGCGCATCGGTCCAGCAGCTCCAAGGATCCACCCTCACTCTCATCGGCGGTCACGGCTTTCCGAACATGGAGGATGTTCTGGGCCTGAGCTTTGACACTGAAGCCGATGACAATCCCAACCGCAAGGTGGTACGCTCCCGATTGCCACTGATCCTCAAAGATGCCCCTGCAGTCTATGAAGGATTCCAGCAAGAACCTCATGTGCAAGCCGGCATCCGTTCCTGGTTAGGGGTGCCCCTTCTCTTTGGCGATCAATTGCTGGGCATGGTCACCCTGGACAAGAGGGAGCCTGGCTTCTACACCCAGGAGCACGCTCGACTGGCCATGGCCTTTGCCGCCCAGGCTGCCATCGCCATCCAGAACGCCCGCCTGTTCCAACAGAGCCAGCGACGAGTCGCCGAGCTGGCGACCATCAACGAGATTGGACGGGCCATCAGTAGCGCGCTGGATGCAGAGCAACTATTCGAACTGATCTACAACCAAGTTAGCAACCTGCTGGACACCCGAAACTTTCACGTTGCTCTTTACGACTCCGAAAAAGAGTTGATTCACGTCGAGTTCCTCGTAGAGCATGGTCAGCGACAGCCTCCGGTGGTTCTGAAACCGGGCCAGGGGCTCACCAGCTACCTGATCAGCACAGGGCTGCCGATCCTTTTGCCTGAAGGTACGGAAGCATTCCTGCAAGAACACGGCCTGACCCTGGAACGCGAGCCTGCCCAGTCATGGCTGGGCGTGCCCATGATCGCCGAAGACCAGGTGATCGGCGCCATTGCAGTACAAAGCTTTGACCAGGAGCATGCGTTTGACGACGACAACATGGCACTGCTGACGACGATCGCCGGACAGGCAGCCATTGCTTTCCAGAATGCATCCCTGTTTCAGCAGACAACCCGTCGCCTCGCCGAGCTACGCGTACTCAATAGGATGGCACAGGCACTCAGCGCCACGTTGGAGTTGGATGAACTGCTGGAGACCGTCTACCGGCAGGTCAGCCGCTTAATGGATGCCACCAACTTTTTCATCGCCCTGTATGACGAGGAAAAACACGAAATTACGTTCCCCTTTGTCGTCGACCCGGAGCAAAGGGAGGACTGGAGCCCTAGGAGGGGAGGCGAAGGACTCACAGGCCGGATTGTAGCCACCGGTGAGCCGTTGCTTCTATCAAGAGGTGCCACCGGGCTCTACCAAGAAGCCGGCAAGGAAATCGTCGCTGGACTGTGCCGTTCCTGGTTAGGTGTCCCGATGATTGCCAAGGACAAGGTTCTGGGCGCCATCGCCGTGCAGAGCTATGAGCAGGAAAACGTCTACGACGAGGGTCATCTGAACCTCCTGTCAACTGTTGCAGCTCAAGCAGCGGTAGCTGTACGTAATGCCCAGCTTTACCGGCAGGTCGTACACTTTAGCACATATCTGGAAGAAATGGTCGAGGTCCGTACACGCGACCTGGAACAGGCGCTTACTGACCTGACTTTAGAGCGAGATCGGGTGGAGACTCTCTACCGCATCACCAGCGAACTGGGCACTTCTCTGGAGTTGGAGCGGGTGTTGCAGCGTGCCTTACAGCTCCTTGCCGACGCCCTGGGCATTCAACATGGCACCATTACACTGGTCGATCAGGAGACGGGCCAACTGGACGTACAAGCGACTTTGGAGGACCTGCATTGGCGACACCGCAAAGGCGAACGCACTCCGCTGAAGGAGGGTACGGGCCTGGCTGGTTGGGTACTGGAGAACCGCAGGTCGGCACTCGTGGCAGACGTCAGCACGGACCCGCGTTGGATAGAGATCGCCGGCAAGGAGCTTCCAATCCGCTCCGTGGTGGCCGCCCCCCTTTCATTGGGTGGTGGCGACATCCTGGGAGTGCTCACCTTGGGTCATCCTGAGGTCGAGTACTTTACCGAGGAACATCTCCAGTTAGTGTCCGCGGCCGCATCGCAGGTCGCCATTGCTGTAAACAACTCGGATCTGTACGCATTCATCACCGACCAGGCCGAACGGGTGGGCTCGATGCTGCAGGCTCAGCAGGCTGAGGTCGCCAAGAACCGGGCCATCCTTGAATCTATCGCCGACGGCGTCCTGGTCCTCGACTACAAGGGCCGGGTCCTACTGGTTAACCCGGCTGCGGAAGAAATGTTGGGTTTTTCGGCCATGGCCATCCAGGGCGAGCATTTCCGCCACATGTTGGGCCTGGGAGAAACCCCCACCGACCGGGAGTTGGCCCAGGCACTCTACGCTCACATGCGCCAATGGCTGGAAGAAGCGGGAAAGGATCCAACTCAGTTGAATACTGGCACCGCGCGCCTGGAGTCGGGCAAGAAGGTGCTGGCCGTGAGCTTTGCGCCCCTGGTCGTCGAGACCGGCGGGATCCCCGGCCTGGTCGCCGCCTTGCGTGACATGAGCCGCGAGGCCGAAGTGGATCGGCTGAAGAACGAGTTCATCTCTACCGTCTCCCACGAGCTTCGCACCCCCATGACCTCCATCAAAGGCTATACAGATCTGCTCTTCCTGGGCATGGCCGGTGGCTTGTCCGATGCGCAACGCAACTTTTTGCAGATCATCAAGTCGAATGCCGACCGCCTGACCGCTCTGGTGAACGACATCCTGGATATCTCCCGGATCGAAACCGGCCGCCTGAGGCTGACTATCGAGCCACTCGATCTGGGCTACATCGTCAGCCAGGTGGTGCTCTCCTTTCAGGAACAATTCCGCGAAGCGGAACTCTTATTGGAGTGGGAAGAGCCGGAAGGGCTGCCTCAGGTCAGAGGTGACGCCGCCCGAGTCACCCAGGTATTGAACAACTTGTTGGCCAACGCCTGCCACTACACCCCTGCCGGGGGCTGGGTTTCCGTGTCGCTGAGGCAGACAGATGGGTTCCTGCGCGTGAGCATAGAGGACACCGGCATTGGGATCGCTGCCGAGGACCTCCCTCGCATCTTTGACCGCTTTTACCGCGTCGACGATCCAATCGTGCAGGAAGCAGGCGGAACCGGGCTGGGTCTGTCTATTGTGAAAATGTTCGTCGAGATGCTGGGCGGCGAAATCTGGGTGGAGAGTGAGCTGGGAGAGGGGACGGCCTTTCACTTCACCCTACCCCTGTCCACTGAAATCGCTGACGACGACATCCAACAGGTCGGGCTCGTCCTTTCAGTAGCTGAGACACCCGCCGTACGCCGGTCCAAGGTGCTGATCGTGGAAAACAATCGCGAACTGGCCTTGCTCCTGCGCCGACAGCTGGAGGCGGAAGGGTACCAGGTCTTGCTCGCTGGAAGTGGAGACGATGGCCTGTGGCTGGCCCGGGAGGAGCAGCCCCAGTTGATCGCCCTCGACCTATTGCTGCCAGATATGGA
>Ga0180437_10006121_pt1 | contig 16193 bp, 15 predicted proteins | sample SS_ome_4_FD_132410 | JGI IMG/M metagenome (GOLD analysis project Ga0180437, IMG submission 132410) | Hypersaline lake sediment archaeal communities from the Salton Sea, California, USA - SS_3_D_1 metaG | ecosystem: Environmental > Aquatic > Non-marine Saline and Alkaline > Hypersaline >...
ATTTGAAATGATCTTGACTGAGGTGGATGAGGGGTTTTCCTGGCTGCGGAGCTACAGCATCTCAGAGGCTGCCCTGGAACTTACCAAGTATCTTCAGATACATCCCCGCATCGAGTACAGGGGTGCAGACATAAATATATACTGTGAAAATTTCAGGCCGGATGCTTACTTTATAATGAGATGTGACAGGGCCATCATAGAAACAGAGAACATAAAACATAAAACAATATCTGAAGATGCATATTTACTCACCCTGACCCGGGCTTATGGTTCTATAAGACTGGAGGAAAAATAAAATGAGGATATGCATGCTGTTTGAAGGAAGCTATCCCCATGTGACCGGGGGTGTCTCTACCTGGGCCCAGATCCTGATTGATAATATCAGCGACCGGGACTTTATAATATATGCCATTGGCGCCGATAACCGGCAAAAGGGTAATTTTAAATATAGCCTTCCCGGCAATGTAAAAGAGGTACAGGAAGTGTTTCTTGATACCATAATAAAGGGAAAAGGCCGTTACGGTAACAGGTACAGGCTCCATCAGGGGGTAAGGGACAGCCTGAAAGCTCTCATAGCAGGCAGGGCTGTTGAATGGGAGCCGGTGTTTGAGATGGTAAAAAACAAAAGGATCGGGAACTCACTTGACTTTTTTATGAGCATAGATTTTTTTGATATACTCAGGGAAGCTTATTCCCAGGATTATGCCGACATACCATTCACTGATTTCTTCTGGACTGTCAGGTCAATGCTCCTACCCCTTTTCTACCTTATGCAGCAGCCGGTACCTGAAGCCGGATTATATCACAGTGCATCCAATGGCTATACTGGATTTGTGGGAGCCCTGGCAAAATATATCTATAAAAGACCTTTCATATTGACGGAACACGGTATTTACTCCAGGGAAAGAGAGGAAGAGATAATAAAGTCCGGATGGGTAAGCGGGCAATTTAAGGACCTGTGGATAAACTTTTTCAAGAATATATCAAAGATGGTATATCAATACGCTGATGGAGTCTACACTTTATTTGACAAGAACAGGGAGCTTGAGATAGAGCTGGGCTGTCCGGCTGAAAAGATACAAATAATCCCCAACGGGATATACACCGAAGAATTCAATAACATCAGGCCGCCAAACGGCGGCGACCCTTCAAATATAGGGTCTATAACCAGGGTAGCCCCCATAAAAGACATCAAGACTATGATACAGAGCTTCAATATTGTAAAGCGGAGCATGGGAGATGCAAGACTTTTTATCATAGGCCCCAATGATGAAGACGAGGACTATTACAGGGAATGCCTGATGCTTGTGGAAAGATTGAAGCTGGAAGATGTGATATTTACCGGCCGGGTGGATATAAAAAGATTTATAGGGCAGATGGACATACTGATCCTTACCAGTATAAGTGAAGGCCAGCCTTTTGTGATCCTGGAAGGGATGGCCGCCGGAAAACCTTTTATCTCAACAGATGTAGGCGGATGCAGGGAGCTTATTTACGGTAGGGGGGACGGCCTGGGTAGATCGGGTGAGGTAGTACCCATGATGAATGAGCAGGAGATAGCCAGGGCCGTAATAAGGCTGGGAAGCGATGACAGCCTGAGGAAAAAGATGGGAGCTGCAGGACAGGCCAGGGTCAAAAAATATTATACTGCGCAGAAATGCATAGAAAGTTATAAAAAAGTCTATGGATCTTTTGGTTAGGCCAATATGGCAGGAATAGGATTTGAATTAAAAAAATTATTCAGGGGAAAAGGCCTGTTCAGCAATATAAAGGCTTATATCTATTCGGTAATAGTATCGCTGGGACCGTTTATACTGGCCACTGTTATGATAGTGGCCATCCAGGTGCTGCTTGTATTCACTGATCAGCCTTTTAAAGAAAAAGAGCTATTTATCGCAACTGTAATATATGCATTTATATTCGCCCAGATAATAACCTCGGGTTTTACTATGGTAATAACCAGGTTTGTCTCTGATATGCTGTATTCCAGGAGGCCGGAACAGGTGCTGCCTTCTCTTTACGGGATAATAATGCTTGTAACACCAATAGCTGCGGTTGCTTCAATATTATTCCTGTGGCCATCTCCCCTTCCGCCTGCGATAAAACTGGTCAGTTATCTTCTTTTTATGGAGATAGTAATAACCTACCTTATGATGGTATATCTAACTGCACTGAAGGATTATATAAAGATAGTAAAAGCCTTCTCCTGGGGAGTAGGCCTTACTATCGCTATTTCTTATATCTTCTTGAGATTTACCGGCCTTAATACGGTCCTGGGTATGATCATGGCCATGAATGCCGCTTTTCTTATTATAATAAGTCTTTTGCACTCGTACCTGAAGAGCTTTTTTAACACCGCTCCCCGGAAGGCCCCCAGAAAATATTTTTATTTTCTTACATATTTTGACCGATACTATTCGCTATTCTTTATGTCATTTTTTTATACACTGGGCTTATACATCCATAATTTTCTGTTCTGGAGCAGTTCCCTGGGGATAACGGTATCCTCTACTTATGTATATGCCCCCACCTATGATGTGCCTTCTTTCTACGCTTTCTTATCGGTTATGCCCTCGATGGTAGTCTTTGTGGTATCGCTTGAGACGTCATTTTACGAAAAATACAGGTCTTATTATTCTCTTATCACGGGAAAGGGTAATTTCGCAGATATTGAGAATGCCAGAAAAAACATGTCATGGGTACTGTGGAGCGAAATAAGGAATGTCATGGAGCTCCAGATCTTTTTCTCCCTGGTATTTATAGTGGCAGGCTTCTATTTACTTCCTGCTATGGGCATCTCCGCTTTATCCTTCGATATATTTATGATCCTTTCCTTGGGGGCATACTGCAATATCATACTGCTGGTAATAATACTGGTGCTTCTGTATTTTGAAGACAGGAGGGGGGCTCTGTTTATATCATCCACTTTCATTATAACAAATTCCCTGTTCACGGCCGGAACCATATATATGGGGGAAAGAGCATACGGTTTTGGGTTCTTTATCGCTGCATTCCTTTCTCTTATTATTGCTCTTATAGAGCTGAGGTCGTACCTGAGGAATATACATTATCACACATTTTGTGGACAACCTGTTATACAAAAAGAGCTTACTGGCCCTTTTAGAAAGCTGACACACATGCTTTACAGGCACCAGGATAAGTAGGATGCTAAGAGGTATGATCTTTTACCTTTGTCACCCCTGATCCTTTTTTGATTTTTTTTATCATAACCGAGACTAGAAATACTGCTGTAAGCAGCAGTATTATGGTAGCTCCCGATGCCAGGTCCAGTAGATATGATATAAAGAGCCCGGCCAGGGTAAGGACCGTACCGGTTATGATGGAGCTTACCATAAGGTTTTTGATTTTATAGGTAAACTGCCTGCAGATGGCAGCAGGAATAGTAAGCAGGGCTATTACCAGTATTATGCCGACTATCCTGATAAGGACCACCACACTCAGACTTACCATCATCAGAAGCATCATATTTATAACCTGATATGGTATACCGGTAACTGCGGCAAACTCTTCATCGAAAGATACTGCAGCCAGCTCTCTGTGAAAGACAAGGACAAGTATTATCACTACAGCCGCCATGGCTGCCATTATATAGATGTCCATAACAGGTATGGTAAGGATATTACCAAACAGGTAGCTGAAAAGGTCAGGCGCATAGCCCGGGGTAAGGCCTATAAAGATGACCCCGGCAGCCATGCCGGCAGCCCAGAATATGCCTATGGCTGTGTCCCTGCTGAATTTTTCACCCCTGCTTAAAAGACCTATGGCTGCAGCAGAAGCAAGGCTGAAAGGTATGGCTGTAAGTACGGGGTCTATTCCCAGAAGATATCCCAGGCCTATACCGCCAAATGTCGCATGTGATATCCCCCCTGAAATCAGGACTATCCGCTTTATTACTACATAAGTACCCACCATGCCGCATATGATATTTACAAGCACAGCAGCTATAATAGCATTCCTCACAAAAGCATACTGCAGGATCTCCGGCATTTGCTCCTTCCATTTCTAATTTCTATTCGAAAAAGCTCAGGGATTATCAGTATGTTTCTTGAGAACCCTGTGAGGGATACCGTGGGCTATCATCTCTATGGGGCATCCATAGGCATCCTCCAGCTTGCCCAGGCTCCCCTCTTTGGGACCATGATAATAAAGCCTGCGGTTAAGGCAGGCCACCTTTTCCACATAGGTCGAAATAGCACTTATATCATGGGTCACAAATACCACAGCCATCTTTTCCCCCAGCTTCAGGAACAGCTCGTATACCGATCTCTGGGTACCGGCGTCAATATTGGAAAGCGGTTCATCCATCAGCAGTATCCGGGGCTGCCTTACTATGGCCCGGGCAATGAGTACTCTCTGCAGCTGCCCTCCTGAGAGCTTTCCTATATGCCTGTTTTCCAGATTTCCCATATCAACGGTTTCCAGGGCATCCTTTACAGCCTTCCTGTCCCTGGAAGTGTATCTTTGTGCAATCCCATGATATCTTCCCATCAATACTGTCTCATACACACTCATAGGAAAACTGAGGTCTATATCAGGGTTTTGCTGCAGGTAACCGACATTCACCCTTCCTTTTTCAGGGCGCAACCCCATAACAGTGACACTGCCTGAAGAAGGTCTTATCAACCCCAGTATAATTTTTAACAGGGTCGTTTTTCCTCCCCCGTTAGGCCCTATTATAGCCATCATGTCCTTTTCCAATATGTCCAGGTTTATATCCTCCAGAGCCGGTACTCCATTATAGGAGAAATATATATTTTTCAGTTCTACCAATTTTTCCATACCAGATACAGTCTAAAAGATTATAAGTTGATTATTAGAAATATTGACCCGGACAGGACCGCTAACAGTAATTTATAAACCTGTCTACCAGAAGTGGGTTAAATTGTGTCCCCGCACACCTTACCAGCTCCTTTCTGGCATCTTCTTCAGAGACAGGGTCTTTATAGGGTCTTCCCGAGATCATTACATCATATGCATCCACAATGGAGGTAATACATGAATTAATAGGTATATCATCTCCTTTCAGTCCCTGGGGATAGCCGCTTCCGTCCCACCATTCATGATGGGCCAGGATATCGTCAGCCACTACAGCTATCTGGGGAGTGGATTTGGCGATGTTATATCCAATCTCGGGATGGCGCCTTATTATCTTCCATTCCTCATTATTTAATTTTCCCTTCTTAAGCAGTATATTGTCGGGTACGGCAACCTTTCCGATGTCATGAAGTGTAGATAATAGTACCAGTTCATCAAGCTTGTTCTGGGGCAGGCTTATAGACTTTCCCAGCTTTAGTATAAGTCCCTTTAATCTCTCGGCATGCTCTTTTGTCTCATGACTCTTCTCCCAGAGCATCCTTTCCAGTGATGCCAGTATGGAATTATAGATACTCTTTCTTTCCAGGAGCTTGTTGGTGTACATATTGGCTTCTGCCTCTTTTATGATATCCCTGTAGTCCTGGCTGCTGTCATCCCTGGTGGCCGTTCCAATAGAGATATTCAGGGGTATCTTCTGGTCTTTTGTATTGGCGCAGATATTTCTTATCCTGAATAGTACGTCCTCTACTTCTGCGGCGGTAGACCTGGGAAGCAGGATAAAGAACTCATCTCCTCCCCACCGGGCTACTATGTCTTCCTTGCGGGAGCAGTATTTTAATATCTTGGCCACCCTTTTTAGAAGCTTGTCGCCCTCCCTGTAGCCAAAAGCATCATTTACCAGCTTTAGGCCGTTAAGGTCGCAGATGATGAAGTTCAGGGGCAGGTTCCGCTCCCGGTATACATTTCCCAGGACCTTTTCCAGATAGGTACGGTTATAAAGCTCTGTAAGGCTGTCGTGGAATTTTAAATATTTTATTTTCTTCTCTGACCTTCTTAGATCACTTATATCATGGAATATCTCCATGCGCAGTTTCCTGCCCTCATAGACTATATATCCGCCTGATGTATCGGCATATACCATGCTCCCTGTGCTTTTGTTGCCGCTGACCTCTATTGCATCTGTGACATTCTTTTCCAGTCTTTCAGAAAATATGTCCTGATATTCTGCAGAGATAAATTCCATTAGATGCCTTCCGGCAATGTCTTCAGCAGGGGCACTAAACATTTCCAGGAATGCCTTATTTGCTTTTACAATGGTGCCGTTATCATGGATTACTATCCCGTCCAGGGAAGCATCCATGAATATCTCTATCTTTTCTTCTATTTCGCCTAGCCTGTCTTCAAGCTCCTTCTGGCGGGTTATATCCCTGATGGCAATCTTGAAGCCTTTATGCTTGGAATCACCGTCCAAAACCGGTCCGAAAAATACTTCTCCGTATTTTATACTCCCATCCTGATGGTTGTGGGCTATCCTGAAGGGTGCGGATTCCTTTCCGGCCAGTACATCCCTGAATATGGAGATGTACCTCTGCACATCCCTGGTGCTTATTGATACTCTTCTGGTGAAGTATTTGCCGATCAGGTCTTCTCTCTTATAGCCGGAAAAAGCTAATATGGCATCGTTACATGAAGTTATTATGCCGTTCTTATCAATGGTAATCAGTCCGATTGAATTAGTCCTTAGCAGGCTTTCTGACCTGTCTATATTATCTTTGGAGGTGTCTTTGTCACTGCCTGGAAACTTTTGGGTTTTCATTTCCAGACTCTGTATTTTCCTGTGCTGCTCTACCAGTTTCCTTATCAGCTGCGCCTTTGTGATCTTATCTATATCCATTTTGGGGCGATGATGTTCACTCTTTAAAAGATCTTTCTTCTAGATCCATTTTCCCATTATCGACTTTCTTTAGAAATGTCTTTAGCTCCTCTACCACCAACTTTTTTATTTTAGTCCTGAACTCTTCATATTCTATCTGCAGATAATTTATGTCTTCTTCAAGCTCCTGTTTCTTCTCAATAAGTTTTTCACACTCTTCCTGCAGCCTTTTCACCTTGTGGCCGACATCACTTTCATCCCGGTATTCACTGTCCCCCTCCAGGATATCTTCAGCAAAGACCTCGTCAAGGTCCTTTTCCAGTGATTCATCGTCATCAGTTTCAATGCCGCCTTCATCGGGACTTCCAAGAAAACTATCTATACTCTCTTCACTGATCCTTAGGGCTCTTCCCACCTTTAGTACTGGAATTTTTTTATCATCAATGAACCTCATCAGCTCTTTTTCACTTATCCCCAGGATGCCGGTTGCTTCCTGGACAGTGTAAAACTTTTTCTCTTCGCCCATATTTCCCTTACCGTATTTTTTGACCTGCCTGAGGAGAGATATAAAAAAAACTCCCCTGGTCACAGGTAAAATATACTACAATTTTCAAAAATAATTATAGCATATTAATTTTGCAATAAATATGAAAAGGTCCAAGATTTCTAAAAGTTCTATAAGATTTTTATTGTAAAAATCAAAGACTTATCCCCTGCTCCCCGCTCTTAGCACCACAGGCACCCCATCCGGATCATATAAAGATAACCACCATTCCTGCAGCAAACAATACTACAAAAATACCGGATTCGACCAGTACCCTGGGATGGGTGATCTTTATATTCAACTTCTTCATATTTATTACTGTATATAATAAAAGTATGAGGGGTACAAGGCTTAAGATAGTCAGGATCAGCCCGGTAAGCGTCTTAATATCGAATGAGATGGTCTCCTTTTTAACGGAAATATCCACTTCAATATCCTTTGTGTATATGCCCCCGATCACCAGCGGTATGGTGACCTTATAATCACCTTCCTGTATCTCCTGGTCAAGATATATTATGAGGCCGATATCCTGCTGGGCCCCGGCCTCCAGGTAATCCTGTTCCAGCTCCAGTCTGCTTATGATATCATCACCGTCCTGCAGTCCTCCTGCGTTTAATGAGATATCAGAATCATACAGGGAGGCTGTCCTCAGCTTGACAGTGGCCGTTCCTTCTTCTGTATTGACCATTATAGAATCAGGCACCAGGGTGATGTCTATATATTTCCCCAGTGTTACTTCCTTTGTCTGTACCAGGTAGAAACCTTCAAGGCTCTCGTAACCGGCCTCCACTGTGATAGTATATTCCCCGGGTTCATCGAATCCGCCTATACTGCTGCTGTAGATACCGTCCCCCCTGACATCATCAAAATCACCGCTGGCACCGTCATCAGACAGGAGGCCTCCTGAAGTATCTCCTGAAGGGCCAGTAATTTTATAGCTGAAGGCACCTGCAGAAAAGTCTTCCAGGTTTGCCTCCAGGTTCACCGGAGTACCGGTGATAATGCTGTTCTCGACCTTCAGGTAAAGTTCTTTCTTCACCGGCTGGTAATCAGTCACTGCAAATACTGTTTTTTTCAGGGAGCTCGACCCAGTCGGCAGGTGTCTGATGGTAAATTCTATGATGTATTCACCGGGCAGGGCCGTGTCCTGGAACACAGAACTGAAAACACCGTCATCTTTTTCCCCATCTATACCGGTGCCGTCATCCAGCAGGTCTATTATGGCAGAGCTGCTCCCTTCAGGGTACTCTATGGTGCAGGATATCTGGAAATCTGAATAGTCTGCACCATCTTCAGCATCACCATATGAGAGCTGCACTACCAGGGGGACCTCGGAATCCAGATAATATAATGCCTTCAGGGGATCGGCCAGGATTATATCAGCTGCATCCAGCGCCAGCACCAGGTCCCCACTGACATTATACCTCCATCTTCCCTTTCCGGGTGATTCTACCACCCTGATGCTGTAGGTAGCGCCGTCGATTTCGGCTATCTTCTCATGGGCTGCCGGAGAAGGCGGCACCAGTTCTATATAGGGATCGCTGGTATTCTCATTAGACACCGCAACAGCTGCTGCTTTCCTTATATAGCTGGAAAGCTCAACATCTCCTGTAAGCCGTTCCTCCCCCTCCTGCGGAACTACCGAAATAAATGTACTTGTTATATATTTGAATATATCCAGATAGACATTCCTTACATCTGCCGCAGTTTGTGAGACCCACATCCTTGATCCGGTTATATCAGCAATTTCCTGCAGCACATCGGTATTGGCCTGCCCAGTAAAAGCAATGGGAAATATCTTTATACCGTCTTCTCCATATTCATGACAGAGCCTGAAAAGCTCCTCCTTGTATTCTTCCAGGTATTGATCCAGCTTTTCTCCGGCCCCGTCTTCATCAGGGGTGGTGTCTTCATCTTCTTCCCTGGTACCCTCTTCCTGTCCTCCGGTATCTCTGGATGGAGGCTCCGGTTTCTCCCCGCCTGAAGTGCTTTCCTTTTTTATACCTTCAGGTATAGGGATATCATCTATACCGAGGTCTCCGTCAGTAAGAAAGATCACTACAGCATAATTTTTCTTTATCCTGTCATCAAGCATCGATTTGACTTCTTCAAGGACTGCTTTCATATCTGTATATTTCTGATTGCTTTTTATGCTGGAGAGGGCTTCCATTATTTCCTGCTTGTTCATGGCTACTTCCGCAGGTTCTATATATATATTGGTAGCCTCTCCAAACCCGGCTACCGATACCCTGTTGCCTTCAGTAAGTATCTGGTTCAGCTCGATGAATAACCTGGCAGCATCTACTCTTAGATCATAAGGGTCATTGGTCTTCATGCTTCCAGATTCATCTATTACCAAAATCAGGTCTATGGGGATCCCCCCGGATATGAAACCGGCGTCATCGGCCTCCATGGTCCCGGGTATCCAGAAAAATGCCATTACCAGCATTAAGCATGCTGCCATCAGGAGCCATATAAAATTTCTTCTTTCCCTCATATTCCCCTAACCTGCCGCCATAATTTTTAAAATATAATTATCCTATCACCGGTATAATTAATTTCAATTATTTTTATATAAATTCTTTGCTGTCACAGAGCCGGATCTATTACCTATTTAATATAATTTTAAGAAAATTTTAAAAAATTTTTCATTTTCTCTTGACATGTTTTTTTGTTTCTGGTAGATTTATAATTACTTTAGAACCGAAGGCAACGTCAGAGATTTAGTTGAAATTCAGGTTCGAAAGGACTCGAAAATTAAGTTAAGTTTCAGAAAGTCCCTTAGAAAAGTTCTAAAGTAAGGCTCCAAGTAGTTGATTAGCCTAAAGTGCAAGCTACGGTAAAAGATTACTTGGAGTTTTTATTTGCACCGGTAACATCCCTGTAAAAAATCCCCTATTTTCCCGTTAATGCAATGGTTTGTTTTATGGCTTCCCCGGTAGCTGTTTTCTTACCCAGCCTGTATAGAAGTATAAAACCTATCACAAATAATATACCTATACTTAAGACCCCATACCCGGAGCTTCCTGAAAGCCGGGATATAATCCCCACCAGTAAAGGGCCCAGAATGACAGCAAACCTTCCGAATATATTATACAAGCCAAAGAATTCTCCAGAGTTTTCCCTGGGGATGATAACCATATTTTATTTTTCAAAAATATCATATAGATATTATATTTTTATTAAAAATAACTATTGAAGTTTTTTTAACCCCTATTCTGTATTATAATCTTCAAAAGGTATCTGCCGGGATAAATATACCCCTGAAAGGAGACTGACTTGCCGGCCATCGTTACCCACAGTTTTTTTGCAGATGAAGTTTTTGACAGGATGGAGGAATCCAGTCTGAAGCAAGGGATCTCAACAAGAAGGAGCCTTTTCAGGCTGGGTGCCCAGGGTCCCGACCTGTTTTTTTATTACAAGGCAGCACCCTGGTCAAGGTATGACGGGATCGAGAAGCTGGGAAACCTCATGCATGACCAGAAAATCGGGTCCTTCTACTCTGAAAGCCTTACATATTTAGGTAACCTCACCAGCGGTGAAGGCTACTTTGATGTTGCTGCCTATATAGCCGGCTACCTCTGCCATTACGCCCTGGACAGGACGGCCCATCCTTTTATCCACTACACTTCGGGGATAGACATCGAACACAGCAGGATCTCCTGGAAGTATCATATCTACCACAGGGTGCTGGAAAGTGCCATCGATTATCTCTCGCTGGAAAAAAAGGACCTGGATCCCGGCCGTTTTAAAAGCTATGAACTTATAAAGATAGATATTCATGATATTGAGCCGGTGCTCCGGTATTATGAATACATAATCCCACGGGTCTATGGTATGCCCATAGATAGGAAACAGTCAGGAGAGCTGGTCACCGGTATATATAAGGTACTGCGGCGCCTTTATGACCCTGCAGGTATCAAGTACTATTTATACCGCCTGCTTGAGCTTTTTATGGGCAGGCCGGGCGGTATCACTTCTTCCATGATACCCAGGAAAATGGACCAGAATATCGATTATCTTAACCTGAAGCACAAGCCCTGGTCCCATCCCTGTTATAAGGAAAGGGTGTCAAAAGAATCGTTCTGGGAGATATATGAAAGAGCCCTGATAGAGGCAGTGAAGTTTATGCATCTGGTATCTTCATGCATCGGAACAGGCAGGATGCCCGGCGGGCTCGGCAGCCTTATAGGCGATATCTCTTACTCGTCAGGAATAAAATGCGGCAGTCCTGACAGGCTGAAATATTTTGACTCCATATTTGAGGCCGAAGGTAACCATTAATTGTATTTATCTATTTTTATGGGGGTAATGTATATTTTTTTCTGCCCATCATATAAAATAATAGTGATGTGCCATATAGACCATAATGACATTTGACCATGTTTAAACGCAAAATAACCGTATTGATCATATTTATACTATCAGCATCTCTTCTGGCAGCCTCCGGGTGTTCTTCAGCAGAAGCTGACCGGGAATACATCGATTTTGCCGAGGATGCAGCAGAAGAATACCTGGTAGCTGCAAATAACAGGGACTTCCCCGCTTTCTCGGCACACCTCAGCAAAGAAATGGAAGCGGCACTTCCGGAAGCAGAGTTCCTGAAATTCGCCGGCCAGATGGAAGCCATGATCGGAAAATATATAGAGGGTTCCAAGGAATTTGTAAAGTTAGAGAAAAAGAGCGGTTATATAATAATCATATATGATACAGAATACACTGATGAGCCTGCCGGGGTCGAGTTCAGGCTTACTCTCCAGAAGGTGGAGGGCGAGATAAAGATAGCAGGTTCCTGGTTTAACTCGCCAAAACTCAGGGGAGAATAAGGAAAGCAGCCGTTCAACCAGTGGAAGCAGGTTTTATTTTTTGAGGTATTAAGAATAATAATCAATATGGGGAGGGAAAATGATAGAACATGTGCATAAACATATTATTTCCGAGCTCCAGCAGAATACCCGCACTGATATAATCTTTATAATCACCGCTATTTTCCTGAACCTTCTGGCGCTGGGTGTAAACTCGGCCATGGCTGAAGGGTCCAGGGATGAAGCAGACCTGTTTATCGTGATGTTTATAATAGTCGCCCTGGTGCTGGTAGTAAACACCATAGTCATAATCGGGCTGCTCAAAGGCAAACAGACCAGGGGCAAGCTGATAGGAGGGCTTATAAAGATGTATGATGACCAGAAGGTGTCTGGCTATTACGACAGGACCCTGCTGGTAAACTATAATATGCGTTATAACCTGTTCATACTTACCGTGGTATTTATAGGAGCAATAGCAATTGCCATACCATTTATAGTAAGGTAAAAGTTCATCAGGCAAAGGAGGGGTGCTTTGAATAAAATCGTCCATTTCGAGATCGACGCTGAAGACCTGGAAAGGGTAGCTAACTTCTATAAAGGAGTATTTGACTGGGAATTTACACAATGGGAAGGCCCTATGGATTATATGATGATAAATACGGGGACCAGGGAAGACCCAGGTGTGGGCGGAGCAGTGATGAGGAGGAGTGAAAGAGAGCAGTTCAAAAACCATACAATAAATACTATCGGAGTAGATTCCATTGATGAAGTCATGGATAAGATAAAAAAAGCGGGGGGCAGGATCCTCGCACCTAAAACAGCCATTCCGGGAGTAGGTTATCACTGTACCAGCCTGGATACTGAAGGCAATGTATTTGGAGTCCTTCAGGAAGACCGGGAAGCAAAATAGAAAGAACACCCATGCTGGAGTCTATAAGGGGTCTTCCGGATAAAACAATAAATGAGTTGATAGAGGAAAACCTTTTAGAGCAGATAAGGTATTACGGTACTGCGCCCGGGACCGCACTGATCGAGAATAATAATATAATAAAGCTTTTAACGGACATACCCCTGCCCTTTTTTAATTGTGTTCTATATTATAATCTTGATAGCGCTTCACTCAAGCGGGAGATAAACCGTTTTATAGAATACGGACAGTCGAAAAAAATCTCTCTGTTGTGGGTCAAAGGCCCTTCTTCTGTACCCCGTGATATCGAACCCATTCTTACCGGTAAGGGTTTTAAGTATGATGACCACATGATAGGCATGGCTATCGATATCCAGGACCTCAACAATGACCCCGGGGATATACCTGGATTCAAGATCGAGAAAGTAGGGGATGAAAGACAGCTGGCGGACTGGGTCCATACCTGCCTCAAGGGCTTCGATGAAAATGGCAAAAACTATGAAAGCATATATGAGTTTGAGAAGACTCTTGGATTGGGAACCGGTCTTCCCTGGGTGAGGTTTACCGGTACGGCACATGGTGAACCAGTCGCCACCTGTGCAGTCTTTATGGGTTCCAGGGTCGCCGGTCTGGACAATGTGACAACCATTTCAGGTTGGAGAAAAAAAGGTATAGGCACTTCCATGGTGAGCCATGCCCTGAAATTCGCATATTCAAGGGGCTACAGGGTAGGAGTCCTTCAGGCCTCTGATATGGGGTTCACCCTGTACAGATGTCTCGGCTTCAGGAAATTTGCAGAATCCAAAGAATTTATCTGGAAAAGTAACAGCATCAGGATGGCTAAAAGATAAGGCCCGTAAAAGGCCTTATCTTTTCTTTTCATGACTTTTCAGCTTTCTTTTCTTTTTCCAGCTCATCCATCCTTGTCTGTATATCGTCCAGCTGCTGTTTAAGATAGTCTGCCTGCTCCTTCAGGAACTCTGATTCTTCGCCGGCATCAATATCGGCGGGGTAGGGCATTCCTGCCGTACCCCAGGCTGGAAAACCCATATCATACCTTGCCCATCCGGGATAGCCAGTGGCATAAAACCAGTTTCTGTGCATCATGCCTCTTCCCCTTCTACCGAATAAGCCCCTGCCTGTCCCCAAATACCTTCCGCCCGGATTCATAAACCCCGGAGTGTTATATCCGGCACAGTAGCCGGCAGCTCTTCCTGTCATGGGACCCTGTCCTGCTGGTCCTGTTCTGTCTCCTCTTGGCATATTTTCCTCCTTATCATATAAATGAACTATGGTTCATTAAAATTATAATGAACCATAGTTCATATGTCAAGAAGAATTATAGGCTAGGTAACCAGCTTCATCAGGCCAGCTGCTTCACTGCCATTTCCGCGGCATTGCTTATCTGATAAGCAATAGGAGAAGCAGTAAGAGCAGGGTGGGTACCCATCTGGAATGTGGCTATATCATCTGCAGTCATTCTCTTACAGATACAGCCGCTTATAAGATTAATAAGTTCTCCGCCGGACTTGGCACCGATAAGCTGCCCTCCCAGGATGATACCGGTCCCCTTCTCAAAGATGAGGCTGACTTTAAGGTTTTTGCTTCCAGGCATGCATCCCGGATGGCTATTTGGACCTTCTGCCTGCCCGATTACAATATCATAACCATTACTTTCTGCTTCCTTTTCAGATAGGCCTGTTCTGGCAAGAGCAGTATCCCCTATCACTGTAGAGTAGGTTCCGATAACACCCTCATTGGACCTGTTTACCTTAAACAGGTTAGCACCGGCGATCCTGGCTTCATTGGTAGCTATAGATGCCAGCATAAGGTTTACTGGCTTCTTGGTAAAGAATGAGAATTTTTCGCAGCAGTCCCCGCAGGCAAAGATATCTTTATCATCAGTATTCATATATTTATCGACTTTTATGGTGCCATTTTCATTAACTCCCAGATCTGCATCTTTGGCTAATTTACTGTTGGGCCTGACTCCTATACCGATAAGGACAAGGTCAGCGGCAATATTTTCTCCATTAGATAACCGTATCCCTTCTACTCTGGAGTTTCCTGTTATCTCCTCCACTTTTTCACCGGTTATTACATTTACGCCCCTTTCTATAATAAGCTGCTCCCCCTGGCGGCAGAATTCTTCATCAAATACAAGCATCAGGCAGTGTGGCAGCATCTCGATAACCGATACCTCTATATCCCTGTTCTTTTTGCACTCGTCGGCAAATTCCATACCGATGAAACCGCCGCCTATTATGGCCATATTCCTGGACCTTTCGACTTCACCCAGTAACCTTGTAAGATATTCATCATCCTTTTTTACTATAAATACACCGTCTTTTCTGGAGCCATCTATGGGTGGCACAATGGGATCAGAACCTGTAGCGATTATGAGCTTGTCATACCCCACAGGATCATTACCACTGGCGGTGACTGCTTTTTTCGACCTGTCGATCTTTTCCACATCTCCTATCATAAGGCCTATATCGTTCTTTTCCAGAACTGCATCCGGAATAAGGTTTTTGTCTGTGGACCCCACTGTACCGTATATGTATGGTATACCGCAGGGTATCAGGACCTTTTTTTCCCTTCTTATGATCAGTATCTTTTTGTCCGGATAGAACCTTCTGGCTGTTATAGCCGCTGTCAGTCCGGCTGCACTTCCGCCCAGGACTACTACATCGTATTTTGTCATTATTCCCTCCTTTGAAATTGCCCTGTAAATACCGGGGCTGTATTTTAGGGTCTGTTAAAATTTATGAGCATATGCCCAAAAGTTAATATAACACTTTTCTCTTTCGAAGTAAAATTTTTTGTCCGTTTTACAAAAACAAGTGTGTTTAAAGCAGGATTTATGATTACTGTGTCTGCAGAGTTATCAGCCCGCCGCTTAAAAGCAGGTGTTCTAAAAAGATATGCAGGTCAATCACCCATTACCTGTATGAATATCTTTCTGGAACGGGGTCTGTTATCATGGTCTATCACTACTATCTGCTGCCACCTTCCCAGCACCAGCTTCCCGCCCTGCAGGGGCACTGTTATGCCCGGCCCCATGAATGTCGCCCTTATATGGGAAAACCCATTGTCGTCTCCCCAGGTTTTTAGGTGCCGTGTAATTTTATCTTTGGAAACGAATTCCTCAAGCTGGTCGCGTATATCCTCTACCAGCGATGTTTCAAATTCCATCGTGGTGATAGAAGCTGTAGATCCTATAACGAA
>Ga0180437_10006122_pt1 | contig 16193 bp, 13 predicted proteins | sample SS_ome_4_FD_132410 | JGI IMG/M metagenome (GOLD analysis project Ga0180437, IMG submission 132410) | Hypersaline lake sediment archaeal communities from the Salton Sea, California, USA - SS_3_D_1 metaG | ecosystem: Environmental > Aquatic > Non-marine Saline and Alkaline > Hypersaline >...
ATTGCGCCAACTACTCTATCTAACTGGTTGGTACCACATCGATAAATGCTTTCTGCACCATCTGACAGCTCCCTTAAATCAATATACTCTAATATTTTCCAACTTTGAATGCTGTATCAAATAATTCTACTATATTTTCAGGAGGAACATAAGGTTGAATATTATGGACGGGAGCAAAAATGAAACCCCCTCCTTTCTGAAATATCTCTGTGTGATATGTAGCCTGTTCTTTGATTATTTGCCTAGATTTATGTGGTAGCACATGCTGAGGATCGACGCTCCCACCCCAAAAAGTCACATGTTTTCCAAATTCATTTTTCAATTTTTTTGATTCCATGTTTTTTGCACCCAACTGAACGGGATTAATAATATTTACTCCGGCATCTATGAGGTCAGGAAGGTATTGATACACTGAACCACAGGTATGAAAAAAAATATAATAATTACTCACCTTCCTCACATATTCATAAAATTCCTTTATATAAGGTATTACCATTTCCTTTATAGTAGAGGTTTTAAACAGTCCTGATTCATTTGACCCTAAATCACATGCCATTGCAATACAATCGGTATTTGTTCCAGTTGCAGCTATTATAATATCAATATTTTTTTTCCAAATTTCATTTAACTTTTCCATAAGTGCATGTATCATTCTTTTATTCGAAATTATATCTATGTAAAATTTTTCAGTGCCGATAAGAAAGTTCGCTATATCAACCCAACCTCCATCAAAGTCAAAAACAATAAACTTGTCCGTACTTCTCCTTAGCTTTTCCGATTGGATTTTCAACCATTCCTTTTCTTCTCCGTTTATTGGTGAGATTTTTATTTTTTCTACATCCTTTGTCGTTTCAACCCATTGATAAGGATTGTTAATCATATCAAAATAAAACCCATCTTTCGGCATCCTATATTCTTGTAACCCTTTCTTATAGATATATGACCCGTCTTTATTTTTTATTAGGTTGAAATCTTTTGAAACTTTTACTGGTGTTCCTGAAGGCATAATCCATTCTTTATATGCTGTATCTCTTCTAATACCTAGATAATCGCGTAAGGGCCATAGAATAATGACGTCAGTATTGAACCTGTTGGACACTTCTTCATCCACATAAACACTCATCTGGAAATAATCCGCTATTTTAACGTCTTTGTGTATTTTCAATAACTTTAATAACTGATAGTATGGTGCTGCGAGTATATTTGAATAGTAAGTTCCTCCTAAATCGATGGGAACTCGATCTGGATTTGTTCTTTCAATTGCTGCAATAACTCTTTCCCTTGAAGTCATCTCTTTTTCTAGAAAATATTTATCCCTTCCGAAATAATTAGTAAATTATAATAAAAATTTGATTTTTTATTTTTTGGAATATCGCAAATATTGTATTGTCATACGTAAAAAGTATCTATATATCGTCTCTATATCACAGCTTTTAAATGTATATTGCTAGTTTTAGACGCTTTATTATTTATGAACTTAACGCTTAGTTTCCATTCCCACCACAACAGTTTTTCAATTTTTACGAGTAATTGATTTTTCCCTGATTTCAAAGAGATTGGAAATGTATGTTCTGTTTTATCAACACTCATTGAACGAAATACAACTATATTATTTACCCATATTTTTATTTTGAACGGTGAACAAACAGATAATTCCGTTTCTATACATTCATCACACATGATGTTCGTAAAGAGATATCCTATTTCATATTCTTTTAAAGGGGGTGTGGGTATCTGTGCAACCTCCGGCCAACTCGGACCTAAAAGGTCAATACATCCATCTTGAAGTGAGTCAGAATAGAGAAAATACCAGCGAATTGATCCATGGCATCCCTCATACTCTTTGAAAAGATCAATCTCCCATTCTGGTGGAAATGGTTTCTCAAATCCGTCAACAAGCGTGTTACCAAACGGGCCAATGATCGCCCATTCATACAAAGGTTTTTGATCACTTCCATTCATTATCTTTTCTCACAAAATATTTTTCTTTATTATGAAAAGTATTACTGTGAAAATGCGTACTCTAATATGTTTTTCAATATAGTTCTTGCGACGATATCTTTTTTCAGATTGTTTAATATTCTCATCTGGCAGAATAAGATTTTACCTTTACCATAGGATTTAGTTACTAGATCTGCTCCCCAGAGGAGATTCGGCCACATCGTAAAGCTCCCTGCCCAGAATTCCCCTTGAATATCGGATATCGTAAGAATGGAGTATATCCTTGAGAATAACCTGTCCATGAAACCGCCTTCACCAATTCCCTTAAAAAATTGTGACTTTTTATACCAGTGGAATGCCCCTAAAAAAATCCCTTCAGCAGCACTGACTTTAATGTTGTTACCCAGAATCCTTTGGAAAGGATTTTCTCTCACTTTATGTGTATCGAGTGGCAGCTCAAAAACAATAAAAGTGGCGCCCCCTTTCGTTTTCTCCACCGCATTTTCTATTTTATGAAACGGATACGCACGCAGGCTATTGGTTAATGGCGGTAAAATAATTACTTTATCATTGCACTGTTCATCGAAATTAACAGATGCTATCCCTACATCTGAGAGCATTTTTATAAATACATCGTGATTTTCTATAATTGCAAGATTTGTATTGAGAAATGAGAAATCGACCTCATCAAATACACTGATGGAGTGTTCCTTTACAAGTTCATAAGATTTCACACCCTCACCAATTCTCAGAACCACTTTCAGGGTAAATTGTCCTGATACTCCTGGTATCGTGAGAGTATCATTGAACAAACATTGAACCCTCTTAGAGTTGATGCAAATTTGATATCCTGTTTCATAGAATTTATCTCCATCCTCTCGATAGGCAGTTATGATAAACCGGCCATTTTGTTGAATCCCGAGTTCATTAATAAGAATAATTTCACAGTTTATCTTTTCACCTGCACAATACGTTTCTTTATTGGTAGTAATAACAAGCACCAAATCCTTCTGAACCGCAGAAAGCTCATAAAATATTTTTTTTGGTTGATAAAAATAATCAACCACGCCAGCACCCATTTCAATGCTCGTGTCTTGGAATTGTGTTAAACAGTACCCTGACACGTTCTCATTTGCACGAAGCGCTTCAATAATCCGTGCGTTCTCAGTGGCCTGGATTTCCTGACACGCGAAACAGAAAGTTTTAATTGTGCGGAATAATTCTACAAGTCCGTATTTCTCTATACCTTCTTGTACGGTTGTATAAACAAATTCTAATGGATAATAATCCTGTAATTGTGTTAAATTCCTCTTTTTATAAATTTTAAGTGTTTCTTCAAGATCAAGCAATCCGCCGAATCCAAATTCTGTAACAAAATTTAATCTTCCATTCGGATCTCCTAATTTCTTAAAATAAGTAAACCAATCATTGTTGAGAGGTACTGAATGATAGGTATGTATGTCTACATAATTATTACAGTCACTACTGTGAGGATTGAAGTATTTTGAAAATTCACCAGACCAGTGTACCCCACCTGAGTCATCGACGATTAATCGTGTAGGGTCTATATCATGTGCGAAACGTATTAGCGAATCTGAAATCCTTCTTGCACCAGTTTCATAATTAAAATTACCTGATTCGTTTAAAATGCCCCACATCACTATTGATGGATGGTTTTTATCTCTTTCTAACATGCGCGATACGGCATCAAAGCATCTTTTTTCCATGAATGGAGAATCTTTTATCCAACCAATAGAGGGTTCCTGATAAATCATCAGCCCCTTTTTATCACATAATTCCAATAGTTTTGGAAGTCCAGGGCTGATATGAACTCGGAATAAATTGAATCCTGCAGCTTTTGCATAATCAATTATTTTTTCAAGAATGTCCTCATTTTCAGGATATGCAAGGGTTATAGGGTAGAAAGGCTGAAATAGAACGCCTTTTATAAAGATAGATTCTCCATTCAGAAAAAAAGTTCCTTTTTTTATTGAAAACTCTCTGAATCCAAACTGATCGATATACTCGTCTTTGCCAAATGGAGTTTCCAATAGGATCTGTACCTGATAAAGGGAAGGGTTATCCGTTGACCATAGCTGGTAATCATCAACCTGTAGACAGAAAGTTAAATCGGTTTTACCTGGAACAATAGAAACTTCTATTTGATGTTTACACTTTTCTTGAAGCGATTCACCCATGAAACGAATTATTAATGTAATACTACTTGATTGTTTTTCTGAACTTAGATTTAATAATCGCGTTGTAATGATGACTTGTCCCGTTTTAACATCTGTCGCTACAGTGCATCTATCGATATGCACTTGCGGTTTTGTCTCGATTGCTGCTCTCTGCCAAATACCGCCAAAAGTTGCATACATCGTCTGCTTTGCTGAAGGCAGCTCTTCTAATTTCAAACCATCAATTGCTTCCCCAGTTTTAATGTGGAGATATTGAAAAAAATTATTCTCAGTACACAAGGGAGGCGAAACCACACGTACAACTAGTGTATTTTTTTCTCCAAATAATATGTGTTTTGTTATCTCTATTCGAAAGGGGAGATAGCCACTCTCAAATGTTCCAGTATGATTCCCATTGATCCAAACTTCGGCTAAATAGTTCACAGCATCAAAGGTGAGATATACAATTTTATCTTTGCAGTCAGATGGGACCTCTATGGTTTTTTCATACCATGCAACTCCAGTATAATCGGGGTAACGGATATTCCATATAGAAGGTACATCCAGAAACTCTGCATCTTTAGAGAGACCAAACTGCCATTGCAGTTCTTTTCCTTTGTTATCACGATCAATTAAAAAGCGCCACTTACCGTCAAGTTGAATTATATTCATTTTAAAGTATCACCTCGAGCTGTGAGCTCTCATATTCGGTTTCTTAGATATAAAATCTATATCTTTCAACTTTAAAGTTACAATTACTCCTTTACTGCACCAGCAGTGAGACCATAGATTATTTGCTTTTGCATAGCGAGAAATAACACAAAGATGGGTAATATGGCGAGACATGAACCAGCCATAAGGATGCCGTAATCTATCCTGTAAACTCCAATTAACGACTGTAAGTAAACCTGTATTGTTTGTTTGGTTTGGCTTTGCAACACAATCATTGGCCATAAAAGCATATTCCAATTTTCCACAAAAAATAGACATGCCAAAACACCAAATGCCGGCTTTGATAGGGGGACAATAATCCTGAGCCATATGAAGTACTCGGAAGCGCCATCGATCCTTGCCGCTTCTAATAATTCGTCAGGTATCTTTACAAGAAATTGTCTCATAAAGAAAACGCCAAAAGCTTTGGCTAAAAATGGAAATATAACACCAAAATAAGTATCGATGAGGCCAAACCTCTTCATTTCTAAATAAAGAGGAATCACCACAACATGAAAAGGAATCATCATGGAAACAAGAACAATTGAGAAAAAGATAGATTTAAACCGAAAATCATATTTTGCGAATGCAAATCCAGCGAGGGAACACACAATTAGCCCAAAAAGTACATCGCTCAAGCTAATAATCAGGCTATTACGGTAGCTCTTAACAAATAAAATGTCCTTTATGGTATTTATATAATTTAATAAGGTAAATTTTTTCGGAATGAAAGTCGGGGGGTAGGAGAACATTTCACTTCGTAACTTGAAAGACATTGATGTCAACCATAAAAAAGGGGTAAGTATAATCGAAATTAGTATAAGAAGAAATAGGTATATAAGAATTACTTTGATTGCTGTAGTTTTCATGTTTTTGGATATCCAAAATTATTATTCTTTAACAGATGATTCGATAATTACTCTTTTTTAAATGCTCCTGTGACTTTTAATGCGAATATTGATAGCAGTAATATTAGCACAAATTGTATTAAGGCAACTGCTGAAGCATATCCAAAACGCAGGTTTCTAAATGCTCGGTTGTACAAATAAAGTGCCATCGTAAGGCTGGAATATGCAGGACCTCCTCCAGTAATAATCAAAGGTTCTTCAAAAACCTGAAAAGCGCCAATCAGGCTTTGTACTATTACAAATATTGTTACAGGTTTTAGCATCGGAAATGTAACATAGATAAAAGTTTGGAAATTATTCGCACCATCGATTTTTGCAGCTTCCAATACATCCTTTGGTATCGATTGCAATCCAGCCAGGAAGAATAGCATATTATAGCCGGTCCATCTCCATATGAGAATACCGATGAGCGTTGGCATCGATAATTTCTCTGAAGATAAAAGGTCAGGCATTTTCAGACCAATCAAACCAAGCCAATATTTCAGTATACCAGCATTATAATCTAGTAAGTTAAGGAAGATCATAGAAGCAACAACGAGGGACATTACTACAGGGAGAAATATAGCCAGTCGTATAGCATCACTAAATTTGATAAGACGATTATTCAGTAATATCGCTAACAATAGAGCGAGGGGTGCAATAATGAGAATACTTGCCACCGCAATATAAAGTGTATTTCTAACCGTAATATGAAACACACTGTCATTTATCAAATTAACAAAATTTCTCAAATTATTGAATTCCGGCTTTCCAACTCCACTCCAATCCGTGTTGCTGAGAAATATCGAGAAAAGTACAGGCCAAAACCAAAAAAGGAAGAACAAAATAAAAAAAGGAGCAATAAAAAGATAAGGAGCCATGCGATTTCTGATTGTCATTTCTTCTTCCAATCAAGAAATAAATTAAAAAGCAGGCCAGATTCTGTTATTAAATCCAACCTGCTTTTTTTATAACAATCAGGTTTATTGTTCCATCAATTGCTTCAATTTTAAGGCCATATTGTCCAAACCTACTTTAGGGCTGATTTTCCCAGTAATGACTGGATAGAGGACTTCCGATGCCATCAACAGGTGTCCGTCCCACCAAAATGGAGAAAGATAGTATTCGGGTATACTTGGTGCGTATGTCTTAAAATATTCTCCTATAGACTGACCTCCAATATATTCATCTGGTTTGATGATCTGTGGGTCGTTTAAAAGGCTCTTAATTGGTGGGAAGTACCCCATTTTTTTATGACCTATCAGTCCACCTTCTTTTGCCATACGGTTGAATTCAAAAAGCTTCCATGCTATGTCTGGATATTTTGTGAATCGAGTAATCATTAAAGAGGTCCCACCAGCAGTCGAAGTCCGAACACCACCTTTTTCCCATGCAGGGAGCGGCATAATTCTCCACTTTCCGGATAGATCGGGCATATTCGGCTTCATAAAATATTCAAGCATCCAACTTGGCATAATAAAGGTCGCAACCTTTCCTTCATTATAAGGTGCATAAAAAGGTGGATCAAAGATATCCGAGGCTGAAGCAAGAGCGATTCCATATTTATTCACCATATCATTTATAAATGTTATGGTTCGAACCCCAATTTGATTATTCACTATTACATTGCCATTTTTATCAAAGTAGCCTCCACCCTGTTGTATCAGCAATTGAGGAACGAAGTCTTCATTAAAATTATCAGGATTTGCCCCATTAGGAACTTCGACCATGTAAATTCCATGTTTTTTTAACTCCAATCCAGCTTTTATATAATCATCCCATGTTTCTATAGGTACCTTAATATTGTATTGATCAAAAATATCTTTTCTATAATAAATCATACTTAATGACAAATCCATATCGATACCATAGATCCTACCCTTATATGAATAAGGAGCCGCACGAGAAATAATCTGGTCTTCATAGTATGGGCTGTTATTAATCCTCTGTGTCAAATCCATAAATCCTATGGGATCCTGTTTATAAAATCTTCCAGCCTGGCTTATTTCCACTTCAACAAAATCAGGTGCTCCAGTACCTCCAGCAGTAAAAATGGCGAGAATTTTATCATACAGTTCTTCAAATCCATAAGCAGTGATCTTCAATTCAACGTTTTCAGGTATTTCGCCCCTGCTTTTTAAAATATCAAGACATTCTTTCATGACATCACCATCTTCTGCAACAAAACCCCACCAATTAATTTCAATCGGACCTTCAGGTACTTTTTCAACCTTTCTTTCTTTCGTTCCACCAGCAAAAACAATACACACACTTAATACAAAGATGAAGAGCGTAGAAACACAGATTTTGTAGAATCTTCTCATTTTTCATTCCTCCTTCTGTTGATCGAATATTGACATCATCTATATTATCCTCACTGAAATGAGTGATTATTTTACGAATTTTGTTTTTTTGGAATTGTACACGAATTACGGATAACCAACTTAACTGTTACGATAATTTTATTCTTTTCCCTTTTCTGTATGTATGATTGCTCTGTGTTGTTTGTAATCATTTCTATAGCCAGTCTTCCAATCGTCTCTCTCGGAATTCTTACTGTCGTTAAAGGAGGATTAAGAAATTGAGAAACTTCAAGATCGTCAAATCCAACTATCGATAAATCTTGAGGCACTCTATATTCCATTTCTTGAGCGGCCCTCATTGCACCTATCGCTAAATCATCACATACACAAAATATTGCTGTGAGTCTTTTTTCTTTATTAAGAAGACGTTTAGTAGCATGGTACCCTTCTGCCATACTGAATTGTTTGACATTTTCAACAAAATTCGTATTTAACTTGATTCCACTTTCGTTGAGAATTTCTCTATATCCCTCAAAGCGATCACGGTTATATGCATATTCATTTGGTCCATCGATAAATCCAATATATTCATGTCCAAGATTGATTAGATATTCAGTGAGTTCTTTTGCTCCTTTTTTATTATCTGGGTATATACACGTAAAACCCGAATTTTCTATCAAATCATCGATGAGAACGATCGGAAAGCCCATTCGTTTCAATTCAAACAGATATTCACGATCATAAATGCAATTTAAAATTATGAGCCTGTCAACACTTCTTGCCCGTATAAATTCTGGGAAGATCTTTTCTTTTAGCATTTCATCTGATATATATGCATATGTTAATGCATTCCCTTTTTCTTTAACTGCTATATTCATTTCACAAAATACTTTTAAATAAAAAGAATCCAATATTGTATTATTGACAAATGGTGAGAAAAGGATACCTATACATCCTGTTTTACCTTTTTGCAATCTCCGGGCATGTACATTTGGTATGTAACCTACTTCATTAATTACCCTTATTACTTTTGACTTTGTTTTGGATGATACTTTTACACTATTATTTAAAACATTTGAAACAGTTCCAGTTGATACTCCTGATAATTTTGCGATATCTAAAATAGTTAGAGCCATATTTTAAATAATGAAATGTTAAAATTAGTATATATTATTATATTTCTATAATTAGAAATATAATTGAAACATTTCAATTATACACCATGAAATTTTTATGTCAAGCCCATCTTTTACACTTTGCTGGCATTTTTACCGGTGAGCACAAATCTAATTCTATGTAGAATCTGAACTTAATATTTTCAACCCCCAGATTTATCGAAATATGTAGTGTCATAAATTATAGTATTTTATAAAATAATATATTGACACGTAATTATTTGGTACAATAATGGTGTCTAATAAAGGCACAGTAACATGTTCGTTCGCATTAAACCTTCTGGACAGTATAAATACTTGCAGATCGTGGAAAACTATCGGGATGCTGGTAAGGTCAAACAGAAAGTAATTGGCACACTAGGTCGGCTGGACCGGCTTGTCGAATCTGGGGGCATCGATACGCTCGCACGATCGCTGCTGCGGTTCAGTGAAAATCTGAAAGTACTTGAGGCTCATAAGTCTGGAACGCTGAAGGCCCAAGGGGTGTGGAGCATCGGGCCGGCGCTGGTTTTCGAGCGGCTGTGGGAGCGCATAGGGCTGAAGGGGATTGTTACAGAGCTTCTGAAAGGGAGGCGGTTTGGCTTTCCAGTAGAGCGGGCGGTCTTCTTGGCGGTGCTCCACCGACTGTTTGCTTCGGGCTCCGACCGGGATGCGGACAAATGGAGGGAGGATTACCGGATTGAAGGGGTGGAAGTCCTTGAGTTTCATCATCTGTACCGGGCGATGGCCTGGTTGGGGGAGGAGTGTGCGGAAGAGCAGGGGAAGGAAGCCACCGGTTTTTCTCCGCGTTGCACCAAGAATCTGATTGAAGAGAGACTGTTTTCCCAACATCGGGATCTGTTCAGCTCTTTGGAGCTGGTGTTTTTCGACACTACCAGTTTGTACTTTGAAGGTCAAGGGGGAGAGAGTCTGGGCCGGTTAGGGAACAGCAAGGACATGAGGCCGGATTTACGCCAGATGGTGGTGGGGGTGGTTCTGGATGGTGAGGGACGCCCCATTTGTTGTGAGCTGTGGCCGGGCAATACAGCGGATGTGCAGACCATGGTGGCGGTGATTGAGAGGCTGCAACGACGGTTTGCCATTGGTTCGGTATGCGTGGTTGCAGATCGGGGGATGATAAGCCGCAGCACCCTTGAGTATCTGGAGTCCTCTGACCCGCCGATTTCCTATATTCTGGGAGTGCGGATGCGAAAACTGAAAGAGGTACGGCAGCTGGTGCTGGAGGGCGAAGGGGAGTATACGGAGGTATTTCCGGAGCGGCAGAAGGCGAAAGACCCCTCTCCGCTGAAGGTGCGTAAAGTGGTGGTGGAGGGTCGACGGTATGTGGAATGCTTCAATGCGGAACAAGCCCGAAAGGATGCGGCGGATCGAAAGGCGATTGTGGAGGATCTGCAGGAGAAGCTGCACCGCGGGGATAAGGGCTTGGTAGGCAATAAAGGATACCGTCGCTATTTGAAGGCCCCGCTGAAAGGAACGCATTTTCAGATCGACGAGAACAAAATTGCCGAGGAGCAGCGCTTTGACGGCCGCTGGGTGTTGCGAACCAATACTGATCTTACGGCTGAAGAGGTCGCCTTGAAGTATAAGCAACTGTGGCAGGTGGAAAGTATCTTCCGCTCGATTAAAAACGTGTTACAAACTCGGCCAGTGTACCATAAGTATGACGCCACGATCCGTGGGCATGCATTTTGCAATTTCCTAGGTCTGGTGTTGGTCAAGGAGCTTCAATCTCAATTGGAAGCCCGTGGGAAAACCCTGGAGTGGAAGGATATGCTTCGGGATCTTGAGCGGTTACAGGAAGTGGAGGTGGAGTTTGACTCCCAAAGGGTGTTTCTACGCACGGAATTGCGTGGAGAATGCGTGGAGGTGTTGCGTGCGGCTGGAGTGCAGGTTCCTCAGGCTGTTCGGCAGTAGAGCGGACCCTTAAAAGTGTAGTGCCACAGGGCTTATTGTGTCTTTTAATTCATTATATTTAAATAGTTAAATTTTCAAAGTGTAGAAGATCGGTCAAGATATTTTTTCATTAAAATTATTCTGTTATAAATATTTTAATAGTATTTACCATTTCGCCATGTGACAAAGTCTTAAAAAAGTCATCTGGCACCTCCGAAAATATATAAAATTGGGAAAACGGAGACTGATAACTAATCATCGGCCATTTTTAATTATTCCTTTGGCCAATTGTTTTTCTTAAAGAATTTAATTTCCGGTCATATAGCATTACAGATTCCAAAGAAGCTGAGGATTTTTATTTAGCTGTTGTAAGTAAAACAGATGGAGTATTTGAATGGATAAAACAACATTGGTAAACGAATATATTGAAGAAGGAAAAAGGATAATTGAGAGTTTAGACCAAAAGTCACTGGATATTAATGCTGCTATGTGGTTCTATTTAGAAGATTTGGACGAATGGCGTTTATTTATTGCGAGTCCTGCTGTTGATGATGAAGGTCCAAAAGTAGTCTATTCTATTGTCCAATCTGTGTTAGGAGAGGCTGAGTTACCTTTTGAGCTGACAATAAATGATATCTCAATCATAAGTCCAAACCACCACCTGATACTCTTGATGAAAAAAGCAATCAAAACGGGTCATGGCATATCAGGCATAAGATTCTCAAAAAATGTAATTGATAATACATTAATTGAAGATGCGTATATTTACAGGATGAATTAGTATATAAAGCAATTCTATTTGTAACTTCATCTAACAAGACGCTGCACCGGGCAACAATTCCTCTGTGCTCCATTGTCGCCGGTGAGCTTTGTCGTTATACAAAAGAGAGATGAAGATAAAATATTGTCATATTATGCTGGAAGGGAAAAACGAACCATATAAGATCGAAGCTCTTGAAATCCCCCTCGGAAAGATTCCGGTGGATGTAATGGAAATCATAATGAGAGTTTTTCGCAATCACGAGTATTTGGAGCTAAAGGGTTAGGAGTTCCCGAAGAATACGAAAAGCTGCAGATAATTGATGATACAGGATGCAGGATTTTCGAGTATTTTAATAAGGGTATATATTTTATGACGCAAGGCAGTGAGGATGACCGTCCTGTATTTAAAGTTTTCGCTCATTTGATGAGTTTGTCAAGATAGCTTTGTATAATTAACAGTTCGACCAATATCAGCAAATAATAACGCTTGACGATAATATCGGAATGCGTTATTATTTACAGAGAGTGATACGATCCTTTGCAAATGATGAAACTGAGCGTGTGTTCCGTCGGTTGGCGTGCAAGCGCTTCTCTGTAGATTTGCAGCGGATAGCCTACCGTAAGCTCCTACTATTGGACGCAGCGGAATCGATAAGCGATCTTAGAATACCACCAGGAAACCGCTTGGAAAAACTCAAGGCTAATCGTCATGGCCAATACAGCGTACGTATTAACAGCCAATGGAGAATATGTTTTATCTGGAAGGATGGCGACGCATACGAAGTTGAAATCACCGACTATCACAGTTGAGGGGTATATATATGGAAAATAAAATAATGCTTCCGATCCATCCTGGGGAAATTTTGGCAAAAGATTTTCTCGAGCCAATGGGCATCACGCAGTATCGGCTTGCCAAGGACATCAGTGTCGCGCCGAGGAGAATCAATGAAATTGTACATGGCAAGCGTTCTGTCACAGCAGATACAGCGCTCCGTCTTGCAAGATATTTTGGAACATCCGAAAAGTTTTGGATGAATCTACAGACACGATACGATATGGAACTACAAAAGGATATCTTAGGAGATCGTCTCCAGAAGGAAGTCGTAATACTCTCTGAGAAATGAGGTATTATTGTTGGTCGAACAAAAGGATGGAGCAGACGCCTTCGGTGCTGCTCATCGTTAACGTTATGCGCATTCACGTGTGACGTACTGGAGGAGGCCATGAAAGGAATCGGGTTCTCGGTAGTTGACGTTGAAACGACCGGTTTTTCTCCGCAACGGGGCGATCGGATCGTGGAGATCGGTCTAGTCCGGCTGAACTCAGAACTGCAAATAGAGAAGACGTTCGAAACACTGATTAACCCGAGAAGGGACGTTGGGCCAACCTCCATACACGGCATAACAGCTGAGATGGTTCGTTAGGCTCCGCTCTTCGAGGACATTGCGCCGTCGCTCTTGAGTTTCGTGGATGGAACCATGCTGGTCGCTCATAACGCGCCTTTCGATATACGGTTTCTGAATGGCGAACTTGGCCGTTCCAGATATGAAGACCGCATCCAAAGCCAGATCTGCACACTTGAACTTGCGAAAAGATACGTCTTCGAGCTGCCGTCCTTGAAGCTGCCATGTCTTTGTGAGTACTTTGGAATCAATCTCAGGGAGGAGCATTGTGCACTGGCCGATTGCGAGGCGACAGCAATGCTTCTGGCGATTCTTTGTGGGGAATTCGGAGCGCTCAATTCAGTAGATCTTACGAATGCCTTCCATATCAAACGCCATCAACCGCGCCACGCCATTTCCAATATGCGTAACCCGTAGCAGTTTCGCCACTAACGCGACCAGAAGCGAATCGCCACTGAGTTCACTACTGAAGAGGCTGCCAACCTCGCAGGCGCAGCACGCTGGCGCCGCATGCTATTCAGAACTTCTGGATAGAGTACTTCTCGATCGTATTGTGACTAGTGAAGAGGCTTCGGCGTTGCTCGAGCTCGCGGAAAGCATTGGTCTATCCAGGCAGGAAGTAATAGAGGTTCATTTGGAATACTTGAGGAACTTTGTCCGGCTTGCACTGATCGATGATGTGATTACGGACATCGAGAACAAGCACCTTCGATCGATAGCCAAATCGCTTTCCATCGATCCCTGGCAGCTAGACCAGTTGGTAGCGCACGAAAAGGCCGACAAGACGACTAGCCTGGATTCCCACGTTAGTTTTTTGAGTTAACACCATGGAGGTATTTTCGATCGGTATCAACCAAAAATGAACTGCAGGCGTTTGCTTCCCAGCCAAGGTACACGAATATCGGTTTCGTGGAAACCTGCCGCGATGAGCAGGGGATTGTGGGATCGTTTCTGAAAGCGCACAAGGATTTCATTTTCGCTGATGTGCACCGATGCGGTAGCATCGATGAAGTCACGGAAGATGTGCTGCGACTTGGCGGTCTGGTAGCCGCGACCGATCCTGGCGCCGAGCACCCGATAGAGGCTTGAGGCCATCAAGGTGAGCTGGAGATCACAATTGACTTTCAAAGCCACAGCCGATGAGAGGGCGTCCATGTGGAAGAACTCGATCCCATCGGCGAGGGAGTTCTCGATAATCATCCTCCGGGCGTAGCGGCTGATGAGCTTGGAGGCTGAGCGTTGAAGCTGATTGGTGAGAAGTATGGTGGGCTCTTCGTGACCCAGATCGATGACGGAGATCTGCCGTATGGGCCCTTCGTAGCCGGCAAGCGATACTCTCTCCTCCAGAATCCTGGGGGTCCGGTAGAGCCGGGTTACCCCCTCCAGCTCGACCCTTCTCCATGCTGAGATGGGGGCTTGGTGGATCCTCTGCAACATTTTCTCTGAGCGTCTTCTCAAGGTGATGAAGTGAATGCCCATCTCGTTCAGCCGGCTCAGATTGGCGTAGGTGGTGAGCTTGGAGTCGAAGATGAGCTCTTCGGGGAGCTTTCCCGTTCTGCTCTTCCAGAACTCCACAAACTGCAGGATCTCATCGGCCTGCTCGTTCTTACGCAGATCGGTGTTTCCATAACAGAACACCCGCTGCTCTGCATCCTCAGCGACAAAGGCAAGAATCCCCTTCTGGCGACGACTGCGTTTGGTCACGTAATGCTTCTCCACCAGAGCCTCTTCGCCATGAAAGGGGATGGTGTGAAAATCAAGATTGAAAGAGACCCCCCACTGCAGGCCCAGCTTGGTTACCGCGTCGAACCAGCCGCTCATAAGCCTGGGGTAGCAGCCGGGATCGATGCGGCAGCTGTACTCGGTGAGAAAAGAGCGTTTGGGGATCACATTCAATCCGGCCATCAGGGCCAGCCCCTCGTCCAACACGTAGCTCATCACATGAGAATGGCGCCTGCGCCCGTAGAGCTTCAAAGCCAAAAGCGAGCGTATAGCGCAGGAGGCGGGGATCATCGTTGAACCGGGAAGATCCACGCTGGCGATGATCTTCTCAAAGTCCATCTGGACCAACAAAGGCAGAAACAGAAACAGACCCCCGAACTGGGTGCGGAAGCTCCGGGGTGAGAGATCCAGCCGTCTGAGGTCCGCCGGTTCAGCCTTTTGGGGACCAGCCCGGAGGGGACGCTCCTCATCGGCCCTTCGCGGCAAGCGGGCAAAGCCCTCCTCTTTGAGAATGAGCGAGATGGCCGCCAAGCTGAGTGGTTTCTTCTCGGCTGCCAGCGCTTCGCTGATATCGTAGATCGAGAGGTTTTGCTTGCGAAGCGCGATGACCTTCTCCCGCAGGTTCTCTTTCTTGGGTGCCCTGCGGGGTCCCTTCGGGGGAGGAAGGAAGAACTGCCGGTGAGGGTCCTGGCGTAGCTGGTGGCAGAGCACCCGGAAGGCTCCCTGGGAGTAGCCGAATCGAGCTGCCGCCTGTTTGGAAGGCAGTCTCTCGACGAAGTAAGCCCGCAGCGCTTCGTACTGGCGGTGAGTGGAGTTGGAGGGCTCGAGGAAGAGGCGTTGCATGTCTGTTATTTTATTGTCTGGACCATTCAACATAGTCCCACTATATCATATAGTCCCAACGATGGCAATAGCAGATCGAACCACGGCCAAATGGCCCTAAAATAGTCGAGATTCCCATCGAATAGCGTGCTACACTGAATGTTAACTATGTGGCATTATATCAATAGATTCACTATATCGCTAACATACGCGCCAACGATCGCCTCACTCATCCCCCCTAGGCTCTTCCGGGAGAGAGGGATCGCCTTGCATATACTTGGTCTTACGGCAGAGGTTTGCCGAATAGCCGGTTGTTACAGGAGTGCGAAACTCAATCCGCGTTAGTCCAAACAGTACCCGTGGGAATCCAGGCTAGCTCAGAACCTCTTTCAGCAAG